>CEPH01047733.1_pt1 | contig 29233 bp, 30 predicted proteins | sample 530571 | NCBI WGS metagenome assembly CEPH01 (sample SAMEA2620413, study PRJEB7988) | marine metagenome | biome: marine biome (ENVO:00000447); feature: surface water layer (ENVO:00002042); material: "saline water (ENVO:00002010), including plankton (ENVO:xxxxxxxx)" | depth 5 m | reverse complement strand
CGCGCCCGCCGTCGATCTGAACGTGCGAGAGTTCGTGGCCCAGCTTTCCCAGCGGCAGATGGGCTGGCTTTCGCACCTGCCACCTGACCTCCTCTTTCCAGCCCCCCGGGACAGGACGGCGACCCGCGAGCTCGCCCTGGAGGACGGCGGACAGGGCCGGGTCGAACTGCACGAAATCGTGCAGGCAGACCCGGCATCCGGACTGCTCGAAAGCTTCGTGCGCGAAGCGATTACGACGATTGGCGAGAGTTCGCGCAGGGCCGCCGAAACCTGGCGGCTATACGACGCGGTATCATAATACCTCTTCTCTAACCCCCGAGATTGCTTGACTTGGGAGGCCTTCGGACGCATTAGCGCGCTCCACGACCGGCTGGGCGAATCGGCGAAACACGCGTTTCATCCTCCGGCGAGACCCCCCTAATTCTCGAGGGACACGATAGCCATGAAGGCGCTCAGCAAGATGACCCGGTCGATCAAGCCGGCCGAGGTCGAAAAGAACTGGTATGTGATCGACGCGGAAGGCCTGGTTGTTGGCCGCCTCGCCTCGATCGTTGCGAACATCCTGCGCGGCAAGCACAAGCCGAGCTACACCCCGCACGTCGATTGCGGTGATCACGTGATCATCCTCAACGCGGACAAGGTGAAGTTCACCGGCCGCAAGATGGGCAACAAGAAGTATTACAAGCACACCGGCTATGCCGGCGGCATCAAGGAAACCACGCCCGCCAAGATTCTCGAGGGCAAGTTCCCCGAGCGCGTGGTGGAAAAGGCTGTCGAGCGGATGATTCCGCGCGGGCCGCTTGGTCGCCAGCAGATGAAGGCGCTGCACCTGTATGCCGGCACCGAGCATCCGCATGACGGGCAGAAGCCCGAGGTGCTCGACGTTGCTTCGATGAACCGCAAGAACAAGGCTCTCGCATAATGGCCGACGACAAGAACCAGAACGAATCGCAGGGCTCCGAAAAGGCCGAGAGCGTGCGCGATCTCGCCGATCTCGCGAATATCGCGGGTGATGCGCCTGCTGCCGACGCCGCCGTGGTTGCCGAAAGCACCGCGCCGCTGCGCGAGCAGGAGCTGGACCAGCATGGCCGCGCCTACGCCACCGGTCGCCGCAAGGACGCGGTCGCCCGCGTCTGGATCAAGCCGGGCAAGGGCACGATCACGATCAACGGCAAGGAGCAGGAAACGTACTTTGCACGTCCGACTCTGCGCCTCGTGATCAACCAGCCGTTCGCGATCACCGATCGCGAAGGCCAGTACGACGTGATCGCCACCGTTCGCGGCGGCGGCCTGTCGGGCCAGGCCGGTGCGGTGAAGCACGGCATCGCGCAGGCACTGTCCAAGTACGAGCCCGCGCTGCGCGGCACGGTCAAGGCGGCAGGCTTCCTGACCCGAGACAGCCGCGTGGTCGAGCGTAAGAAGTATGGCCGGGCCAAGGCACGCCGCAGCTTCCAGTTCTCGAAGCGCTAAGCTACAAGAACAACGGATCACCAGGAGGGGCGGTGCCGCGAGGCGCCGCCCTTTTTGTTTGGGAAACTGGTTTTCCGCGTGCGCGGATCAACTCACCGGCGGATCGGTGCGCGGAACAGCGCCGACGGGCGCGACCGGTTCGCCCTCTTCGCGCGGCGGATGCGCGTCCTCGGGGACGTCGTCGATCTTCATCGCCTCGTCGTCGATATTCTCGAGATTGCGGATATGCACCCGCAGCGTCTCGCCATCCCAGCGCAGCTCGTTGAAGCTCGGGGGAGTGGAGCGCAGGCGCTGCGATAGCGTGCCCGCGCCGATCATGCGGACCGGGCCGTGGGGCGTGTCCTCCATGATCTCGAACGCGTCGTGGACATGCCCGGACAGCACGCCGAGCACATTGCGCTTCGCCAGTTCAGCCAGCGCATTCGAGCCGCCGCGGGTCATCGCGGTGCCTTGCGTACCGACTTCGCGCAAAGGGTGATGCACGGTCACCAACGCACGCGTGCCAGCGGGCAGCGCATCGATCCGCGCGAGGCAGTCCTCCAGCGCGCGGCCGGTGACCCACCCCTTGGACCAGTTGAAGCGGGGCTGCGCGCGCACAGCGGTTTTCAGCGGCACCAGCGCGATTCCTGGCAGGTCGATCTCCCGCTCGACGATATCGGTCAACCGCCCGAACCGCTTGTAGGGCGTCACAAACCGCTCGATCAGGTTGAAATAGGGCATGTCGTGATTGCCGACATCGAGCGTGGCGGGGGCCTGCAGGGTCCCGATCCACTCTTCCGCCGCGCGAAATTCGTGGTGGCGCGCACGCATCGTCAGGTCGCCGGTGATCGCCACCGCATCGGGCCGCATCCGCGCAACCTCGGCAGCGAACCAGTCGAGCGCCTCGTTGTTTTCAAGCCCGAAGTGAATGTCGCTGACATGGAACAGCAGCGTCTCGGCCATCAGGTCAGTCCTCTTGCGCCAGTGTCGCGATCAGATCGACGGGGCATTTGTCGAGCGCGAATGTCTCCGTCGCGTCGCCATGGGCGGGCTCCCCGTCCAGCAGCAGGTCGAGCGGCTGAGCGCCCGTGCTGGCGAGCGTGGTTTCCTGAAACGGGCCGAGGGTGTCGTGCGGACCCTCGCGAAATTCCTGCCGCAACAGCGCCCAGGTCTGGGCAACGAAATCCGCCCCGGTGCGCGCATGATAGGCGGCGATCTCGATCCCCCCGGCATGCGGCATCAGCTCCACAATCGGGTAGCCTTCGGGCGCACCTGCATCTGGCTGCCGGATCCGCACGGGCGGCTGGCCGGCAGTGTTCTGGATCGCGGCACCCGCGGCCGTCAGCATCGCACCCGCATCGGCTGCGCGCAGCGCCTCGCGCACCTCGTTCCAGCTGGTCCCGGGGCCGACCAGCAGCCCTGCCAGCGCGATGCCCTTTGACGAGCGGATGATCTGCGGCCGGACCCGCCGCGCGTTCCCGCGGGCGAACGCCTCGATCACCTCGTGGACCCCGGCCTCGCCATGGACCCGCTTGGGCAGAAGGTTCTGCGTGCCACCCGGCAGCGGCAGGACCGCCCCACCCCATCCGGCCAGCGCCGCGACGACGGCATTGATCGTGCCGTCACCGCCCAGAGTGACGACGGTGTCGATACCCCGCTGGTCGAGTTCGGCAGGCGAAGGGATCTCTTCGGAGGGGAAGGTCGTACGCTCGGCAATGCACAGGCTCGAGCGCTCACACGCCTCGTGCAGGTCGGCGAGCAGCTCCTCGCGCACCGATCCACTGCCTTCGTTCGTGATCAACCAGATATCGCGGGATATACTCATGATGGTCGAATGCCCCGTGAGCGGGCCCGTTCCGTCACCCCCGGCTGTCACTGGGCAAGATCGGCCGTCGCAACCGAACCGGGCGAGTCGTTCTGCTGCACCAGCAGCTTGTCGATCTTGCGCCCGTCCATATCGACGATCTCGAATCGCCAGCCCTGATGGGTGAACACCTCGCCCTCCTCGGGCAGATGCTTGAGCACGGAGAGCGCAAATCCGGCGGCGGTGGCGAATTCGCGATCCTCGCCGTAATCCAGCGCCAGCCGGTCGCCGAGCGATTCCGCATCGAGACTGCCGGAGATCAGCAGCGATCCATCCGCGCGCTCGATCACCTCGGGTATCTCGCCCTGATCCTTGTCGCTTTCGAACTGGCCGACGATCGCGGTCAGCAGGTCGATCGGGGTCACGATCCCGTCGAGATGCCCGTATTCGTCGTGGACCATCGCCATCGCCACTTCGGCCTGCTGGAGCACGCGCAGCGCATCCATCGCGTCGAGCTGGTCGGGCACCACCTCCACACGCTTGGCCAGGTCGGTCAGCTTGAACGGCTGCCCCGTCAGCATCGCGGCAAGCACTTCGCGCACCTTCACCACGCCGACAACCCTGTCGGCAGAGCCTTCCGCCACCGGCAGCAGCGAGTGCGGCGTGTCGCCGATCGTCGCCTCGATCTCGGCCCGGTCGGCATCGGCATCGATCCAGTCGAGCTCGGTGCGCGGGGTCATCACCTCGCGCACGGGGCGATCCGCGAGCCTGACCACGCCTTTCAGGATGGCGCTCTGGTCAGCCTCCAGCACTCCGCTGCGGGTCGCTTCGGCAAACAGCATCTGCAGTTCTTCGGCGGTGACGCTGTTCTGCCCACCCGGACGCACGCCGAACAGGCGGACGATGGTGGCGGAGGAGAAGTCGAGCACCCACACCACCGGCGCGGCGATCGTCGCGAGCCATTTCATCGGCCGCGCCATGACCATCGCGATCCGGTCGGCAGAGCGCAGGGCGAGCTGCTTGGGCACCAGTTCGCCGACCACCAGGCTGGCATAGGTGGTCAGCACGATCACCAGGATGAAGCCGACCTGCTCCGCGCGGTCGGCCGACAGCCCCAGCGGATCGCCGATTCGTTCACCCACCGGGCCGCCCAGGCTCGCGCCCGAGTAAGCGCCGGCAATGATCCCGACTAAAGTGATCCCGATCTGCACGGTGGAGAGGAACTTGCCGGGATCGCCCGCCAGCTCCAGCGCGGTTGCCGCGGCAACGCTGCCGCCCTCCGCCTTGGCCTGCAGGCGGGTCTGCTTGGCCGAAACGATCGCCAGCTCCGACATCGCGAAGACGCCGTTGAGCACGATCAATCCGGCAATGATGATCAGGTCTGTCCAGGGGAAAGGTGTCACGGTGTCTGCCGCGCTAGCACAAATCTTGCGCCGCGCCAGCCGTGAACCGGCTTGCGCAGGCCGCCGGGAACAACGGGCGAGCGGGCGGCGTTGACGAACCGGCTAGCGTGGGTGGGACGCGAAGCCCCCCACTTGCGCCCGAGGGGGCGCGCATAAAAAACCACAAAGGGATACCAAGTTCATGAAAACCCCCCGTCTTATTCTTTCTTCGGTGGCCATTGCGGCGCTGGTGAGCACTTCGGCCTGCGTTACCGACCCCAACACCGGTGAGCAGAAAGTTTCGCGCACCGCGATCGGCGCGGCAGTCGGCGGTACGCTGGGCTACCTGCTGGGCGACATCATCGGCGGCGGTGCGGCCCGCATTATCGGCGCCGGCATCGGCGGTTCCGCCGGGGCGGTGATCGGCGACCAGTTCGACGACCAGATTCGCGAGCTTGACGAACAGACCGCCGGCAGCGGTGTGGATGTCGAGGAAATCGGCGATCAGGATGCGATTCTCGTGCGTCTGCCCGACGGCGTGACCTTCGCGACCAACTCGGCGAACATCAATCCGAGCTTCCAGCGCACGCTCGACACCGTGGCGCAGAGCATGATCCGCTACCCCAACTCGCTGATCGACGTGTACGGCTTCACCGACACCACCGGCAGCCCGAGCTATAACCAGCAGCTGTCCGAACAGCGCGCCCAGGCGGTCGCCAATTACCTCGTCTCGCAGGGTGTCTCGCGCGCCCGCATCGCGACCCGCGGCTATGGTGAAGACCCGCAGTACCTGCGCGTTCGCACCGGCGACAACGTGAACGAGCCGCTCAACCGCCGCGTTGAAATCAAGATCGTTCCGATCAGTCAGGAAGAAGTGGCCGCCGCGCGCCGCTAACTTCCGCCGCTACGGCATCGAATATCAGGAGGGCCGGCGCAGCGATGCGTCGGCCCTTTTCTGTCGCCCGCGCTATCGCGCCTTGCTCTGGGCGAGCAGTTCGCGCGCCCTCGGGCCGAAATGCTCGATCGCCGGTTCGCGCAGCGTGGGCGCGCATACCAGCAGCCCGAAACTGCGCGGATCGCGCTTGTTGTATCCCAGCGGCTGGCCGAAAATATCGCTCACCGAAGCGCCCGCCTCGCGCGCAATCAGGGTCGCAGCGGCAATATCCCACTCATAGCCCCAGCGCATGGTGGCCAGCAGGTCCGCCTGCCCCGCAGCGACCATTGCGGCGCGCAGGGCGATGCCATTGGGCTGCTCGACCTTGGTGAAACCGCGATCGTCTTTGGCCAGATCATTGGCGGGAACACGTGCCCCCTCCAGCTGCTCGCGCCGCGACGTCGCCAGCGTCTCTCCGTTCAGGGTCGCACCGCGTCCTGCCGTGGCCCGCCAGCTTTCCTCGCGCGCGGGCGCTTCGAGCGCCGCAATCAGCGATCTGCCCGAGGATACCAGCGCGACCGATACCGCCCAGCCGCTGCGCCCGCGGATGAAGTCGCGGGTGCCATCGATCGGGTCGACCACCCACACCAGCCGGTCGTCCAGCCGCTCCGCATTCTCGGCGCTCTCTTCGGACAGCCAGCCCGCGCTGGGCAGCAGGGCGCCCAGTTCGCGCTTGAGGAAGGTGTCGACCTCCAGATCGGCTTCGCACACCGGATCATTGGTGCCCTTGTCCCACACCTCCACGCTGTTTCCGGCTCCGGGCCAGCGATTCATGGCGATTCGTCCCGCTTCGCGCAGGATGGCTTCAAGGCGGGGATAGTCGATCATAACTGGCACTTGGCATGTGCGTCCGGTTCTCGCCCTTTTCAAGCGGGCGCATCCATGCTTAGGCGCCCCACGAATACCTATATCACGCTGTCAGCCACGAAGGACGCACCGCCCCATGAACATTCACGAGTATCAGGCCAAGGAACTGCTTGCCGAGCACGGAATCGCCATCCCCAAGGGCATCCCTGCAATGAACGTCGAAGAAGCCGTCGCGGGTGCCAAGCAGCTGCCCGGCCCGCTTTATGTCGTGAAGGCGCAGATCCATGCCGGTGGTCGCGGCAAGGGCAAGTTCAAGGAACTGGGTCCGGACGCCAAGGGCGGCGTGCGCCTCGCCAAGTCGATCGAAGAGGTCGAAGAGGCCGCGCGCGAAATGCTCGGCAACACGCTGGTCACCGTGCAGACCGGCGATGCGGGCAAGGAAGTGAACCGCCTCTACGTCACCGATGGCGTCGACATCGCGAAGGAATACTACCTCGCGCTGCTGGTCGACCGGGCAAGTGGCGAAGTCGCCATCGTGGCTTCGACCGAAGGCGGGATGGACATCGAAACCGTCGCGCACGAAACGCCCGAGCGGATCACCACCATCACTATCGACCCGGCGCAGGGCTTCATGCCGCACCACGGCCGCGCGGTGGCCTTCGCGCTGAAACTGGAAGGCGACCTCAACAAGCAGGCGCAGAAGCTCTCCAAGCAGCTCTACGAAGCCTTCCTCGCCTATGACTGCGCGATGCTGGAGATCAATCCGCTGGTCGAGACCGAAGACGGCAACCTGCTGGTGCTCGACACCAAGATGAGCTTCGATTCGAACGCGATGTATCGCCAGAAGGAAGTCGAAAAGCTGCGCGACGTCACCGAGGAAGACGAAGCCGAGGTGGAAGCGAGCGAATACGACCTCGCCTACATCAAGCTCGACGGCAATATCGGGTGCATGGTCAACGGCGCCGGCCTCGCCATGGCGACGATGGACATCATCAAGCTCAACGGCGCGTTCCCGGCCAACTTCCTCGACGTTGGCGGCGGCGCCAACAAGGAGAAGGTGACCGCGGCGTTCAAGCTGATCCTGAAGGATCCGGCGGTCGAAGGCATCCTGGTCAACATCTTCGGCGGCATCATGAAGTGCGACATCATTGCCGAAGGCATCGTCGCGGCGGCCAAGGAAGTGAACATCCAGGTTCCGCTGGTGGTTCGCCTCGAAGGCACGAATGTCGAAAAGGGCAAGGAAATCCTCGCCAATTCGGGCCTCGCGATCGTCCCGGCAGACGATCTGGGCGATGCCGCCAAGAAGATCGTGGCCGAGGTCAACAAGGCCAAGTAAGCCCGGACCCATCATTCGGTGGACCGATCAACAAAACGGGGCGCGAGAGGAGACTTTCGCGCCCCGTTTCTCATTGCGCTCCATCGCTGGGTGCGAGCCTAGAACATCCCGCCGCCGCTAGCCGCGCCACCGCCTCCCCCGAGCAGCACCTTGCTCACGACGACGTAGAACGCCGCGCCGCTGCCCAGAAACGCGATCAGCATCAGCAGCCCGTCGCGCACGGTCAGCGCGATGCCGAATGCCGCGATCACCGCCATCGGCAGGGCGACCGCGAAGGGCAGCAGTTCGAGCGGCGGAACTGCCAGGCACAGCAGCGCGATCACCGCTGCGGCGATGCGCGCTGCGGTTGGCCCGGTGAATATCTCCAGCCGGCCGTGGAAGATCTTGTCCAGCCACGCGCCGACCTTCTCCATATCCTCCGCCGCGTTGGCGAGCTTTTCGCCCTCCACCGAGCGGTTCTTGAGGAAGCCGGGCAGCCACAGGTGCTGCTTGCCGAACACCAGCTGTACCGCGATCAGCAAAAGCGTGACGGCGAGAAAGGTGGGCACACCGGGAATCCCGCCGATCGGCGATATGCCGATGAGGGCGGGCACCAGCAAAACCGGGCCGTAGGAACGTTTGCCAAAAGATCCGACGATGTCGCCAATGGTCGCCCGGTCATTTTGATCGCCGATATCGGTCAGCCGATCGAGAATGCCGCACACGTTCTTCGGGGTATCCGCCATGATAGTCCAAACCCCCTGCGGTGCGACGGTTCCGCCCTGCTGCCAGATGATTCGCGGGCGGTTGCCCTCGGCGGGGGAGGCGCGGGGCCAGCATACCTGACGCTACGCTCTCGCGGCGCACCGAACGCGCCCTTGACGGCGCTGTTTCCGGAACGCAACACCGCCCGCAGCCATTGGAACAGATATAGCATTCCGCGGCCCGGCGAGCCCTCGCCGTGCCATCCACGCGAAAGGACAACCGATGAAAATACTCGTGCCCGTCAAGCGGGTGATCGATTACAACGTGAAGCCCCGCGTCAAGGCGGACGGCTCCGGAGTCGACCTCGCCAACGTCAAGATGAGCATGAACCCGTTCGACGAGATCGCGGTCGAAGAAGCGATCCGGATCAAGGAAGCGGGCAATGCCGAAGAGATCGTCGCGGTCTCGGTCGGCCCGGCAAAGGCGCAGGAAACGCTGCGTACCGCGCTCGCCATGGGTGCGGACCGTGCAATCCTTGTCGAATCCGATGAAGATCTGGAGCCGCTCGCCGTCGCCAAGATCCTCAAGGCGATCGTCGAGGAAGAACAGCCCGGCCTCGTACTGCTGGGCAAGCAGTCGATTTCGGACGACAGCAACCAGACGGGCCAGATGCTCGCCGCACTGCTGGACCGGCCGCAGGGCACCTTCGCCAACACGATCACGCTCGAAGGCGATTCGATCACCGTGAAGCGCGAGATCGATGGCGGCCTCGAAACGGTCAAGCTGACCCTGCCCGCGATCGTCACCACCGACCTTCGCCTGAACGAGCCGCGCTACGCCTCGCTGCCCAACATCATGAAGGCCAAGAAGAAGCCGCTCGATACCAAGAGCCCGGCCGATTTCGGCGTCGATACCGCGCCGCGCCTCAAGACGCTCAAGGTCTCCGAGCCGCCGGTCCGTCAGGCTGGCGAAAAGGTCGAGGATGTCGATGCGCTGGTCGCCAAGGTCAAGGCGCTCGGGATCGCCTGATTGGGGCCTGCGCCCGCTTAGAGATATTGAGGTAAGAACATGAAAACTCTGGTTCTGGTCGAACACGACAACACAGAAGTGAAGGACGCGACGCTGGCTGCCGTCACCGCCGCGTCCAAGCTCGGCGAAGTGCACCTGCTGGTCGCTGGCGCGGACTGCGCGGGCGTGGCCGATGCCGCCGCGAAGATCGCAGGCGTGGGCAAGGTCCACCTTGCGGACGACGCCGCCTACAAGGACATGCTGGCGGAAAACATCGCGCCGCTCGCCGCCAAGCTGATGGCCGATCACGACGCCTTCGTCGCGCCTGCCACCACCACCGGCAAGAACATTGCCCCGCGCGTCGCCGCGCTGCTCGACGTGATGCAGATTTCCGAAGTGATGAGCGTCGAAGGCGACAAGACCTTCACCCGCCCGATCTACGCGGGCAACGCCATCGCCACGGTCGAAAGCACCGAAGACAAGCTGGTGCTGACCGTGCGCGGCACCGCGTTCGACAAGGCCGAAGCCGAAGGCGGCAGCGGCACTGTCGAGACCGTCGAGACCACCGGCGATGCCGGCACCTCCGAATTCGTCAGCCGCGAACTCGCCAAGAGCGAGCGCCCCGAACTGACCAGCGCAAGCGTGGTCGTGTCGGGTGGCCGTGCGCTGAAGGATGCAGAGACGTTCGAGGAATACATCACGCCGCTGGCCGACAAGCTGGGCGCCGCGATCGGCGCGAGCCGTGCGGCGGTCGATGCGGGCTATGTCCCGAACGACTATCAGGTCGGCCAGACCGGCAAGATCGTCGCGCCGGAAGCCTATTTCGCGATCGGCATTTCGGGCGCGATCCAGCACCTTGCCGGGATGAAGGATTCCAAGACCATCATCGCGATCAACAAGGACGAGGACGCCCCGATCTTCCAGGTCGCGGACATCGGCCTGGTCGCGGACCTGTTCAAGGCAGTGCCGGAACTGACCGAGAAGCTCTGAGGGCTCAACGCCTTTAAGGTTACAGGAGAGCCCCGCCCTCGTGGCGGGGCTTTTTTTGCGCGCCCCGGCGACGCTGCGGTTCAGAACGCCTGCGTGATCGCGTGCAGCGTCACGCCGACCAGCCCGCCCACCAGCGTGCCGTTGATGCGGATGAACTGGAGGTCGCGGCCCACCGCGCCCTCGATCCGGTCGGTCACGGTGCCCGCGTCCCACCGCTTCACGGTGTCGGACACCAGCGCGACGATCTGCGCGCCATAGCGTGACGTCATCCCCACCGCAGTACGTCGCGCGAAGCGGTTGATCTGCCGCTGGAGGCGCGGATCGTCCTGCAGGGCCTTGCCCAGTTCGCGCAGCCCCTCGCGCAAGTCGTTGCCCAGTCCGCTGTTCGGATCGCGCGCGCGGGCAATCAGCGAACGCCGCATCCGTTCCCACACGCCCATCCACCAGTCGGCCAGCGCCGGGTTTTCCAGCAGGTCCATCTTCACCGCCTCGACCTTGGCCTGCATTTCCGGATCCGTCTTGAGCTGCGTGGCGAGCTTGATCAGTGCGGCGTCGATCTTACCGCGCATCGGGTGCTCTGGGTCGACCAGCACTTCGGCCAGCAGGCGGTACACTCCGTCGAGGACGGAGCTGGAGATACGGCTGTCGAGCCCGGTCCAGCGCAGCACCGAGTTGGCGCGGCTGCGGATGATCTCGCGCACCGCCTCCTCGTTGTCCTCCAGCGTCAGCCCGGCCCAGCGGATCAGGCCGTCGAGCAGCGGGCGATGGCGGCCATCGGCGATCAGGTTTTCGAGCAGGTTGCCAAGCAGCGGGGCGAGCTCAATTCTGGACAGCTGGCTGGCGAGCCCCGCGCGCACCCGCAGGCCCAGCCGCTCGGGGTCGAGCGATTCGAGCACCTCTGCCGCCAGCTCCGCGCCGCCGCCCATGAAGCGCGAGCGTTCTCCACCTTCGCGGTTGACCAGGAACTCGCCCGCGTTCGCCGCTACATTCGTCCGCCGCATCCGCCGCGCGACGACCGAGGGGGTGAGGAAGTTGGCGCGCAGGAACTGCGCCATGGTGTCCGCAATCCGGTCTTTCTTGCGCGGAATGATCGCGGTGTGGGGGATCGGCACGCCCAGCGGATGGCGGAACAGCGCGGTCACCGCGAACCAGTCGGCCAGCCCGCCAACCATAGCCGCTTCCGCAAAGGCGTGCAGGTAGCCCCAGAACGGATGTATATCGAGGTTGATCTCCGCCACCACGAACACGCCCGCCATGGCGAGAAGCAGGCCGGTGGCGGTGCGGCGGATCTGCCGGGTTTGGTCCAAAGACGATCCTACAATCAGCCGGTTGTCTCTCATTCGCTTATACATCGACGCGGAGACGAACCTATCTCCGTGCTGGTATAAGGAAACACCGGATGTCGAAGATCATCAAGAAAAGCCTGGCTTGCGCTCTCATGCTCGGCGCTGTGACGACCCCGACTCTTGCGATGGCGCAGCAAGACGTGCCGGATATCTGCACCCGCGAAGCCCGGACCTACAGCGAATGGGTCGCACAGATCTTCTTGTGCCACTGATCGCTCCATACAAGCAGCTTGCTTAATCGGAGGATGGGGCCGCGACACCGGGGGTGAGTGCGGCTCCTTCCTTCGAGGCGGCGTTGATCGAGAGCATCTTGCGCAAGGCGGGGCCGACCCGCTTTTCGAACCCGTCGGCAAGGCTGAAACCAGCCGGCACGATGAGCAGGGTCAGCAGCGTGGAAACCACCAGCCCGCCGATCACCATGGTGCCCATTGGCGCGCGCCATGCCCCATCGCCCGATCCGAGCACGCCCGAAAGCGCAGTGGGGATCATCCCGGCGGTCATCGCAAAGGTCGTCATGACGATCGGCTGGGCGCGCTTGTGCCCCGCATCGATGATGGCATCCATCTTGTCCTGACCATGGGCCATCGCCTCGATCGCGAAGTCGATCAGCAGGATCGAGTTCTTTGACACGATCCCTAACAACAGCAGCACGCCGATATAGACGGGCATCGATTGCGGCTGGCCGACCAGCCAGACCAGAAAGATGCCGCCCAGCGGCGCGAGCGCAAGGCTGGTCATGTTGACCAGCGGGCTCATCAGACGCTTGTAGAGCAGCACCAGCACCGCGAAGACCAGCAACACACCGGTCGGAACCGCGATCGCAAAGTTCGTCATCAGCTCGTTCTGGATTTCTTCCTCGCCCACGGCGTCACGCGTCACGCCGGCAGGCAAATCCTGCAGCACCGGCAACTGCTCGATCTGCGCGCGCGCCTCGCCCGTCACGACGCCTTCGGCGAGGTCGGCACCGACCAGGATGCGGCGGCTCTGGTTATAGCGCTGGATCGCGGTCGGCCCCGAACCGAACCGGATATCTGCGACCCGGCTGAGGGGAACGGTCCCCCCGCGAAGGGTCGGCACTGGCAGGTTCTCGATCGTGGTCAGGCTCTCGCGCGAGGCTTCGGGCAGTTTCACGCGGATCGGAATCTGGCGATCCGACAGCGAGAACTTCGCCGCGTTCTGCTCGATCTCGCCCAGCGTTGCGATCCGGATCGTCTGACTCAGCGCGATCGTCGAGACGCCGAGATCGGCGGCCAGATCGGGCCGGGGCTCGATGATCAGCTCGGGCCGGGAAAGGTCGGCGTTGATGCGCGGGGCGACAATCGTTTTCAGCCCCTTCATCTGCTCGACCAGCTGCGATGCCGTTTCCTGCAACACTTCGGGATTCGATCCGGCGAGCATCACGGTGATGTCACGGCCGCTCCCGCCGCCGCCGCCCTGCTGCGACTGGAAGCGCACGCGGGCGTCGGGAATGGTGGCAAGCAGAGGCGCGAGCTGCCGCTCGAACTGGATCGAGGTCCGTTCACGATCGGGCGACAAGGTGATGTAGATCGTCGCACTGCCCATCCGCACCCGCTCCAGCGCACGCTCCACCTCGGGCTGTTCGTACAGTAGCGTGGCGACCCGGTCTGCGACCGCTTCGGTATCTTCCAGCGTCGTACCGGGGACCATTTCGATCTGGACCTGGCTGTTGTCGCTGTCGACATTCGGCTGAAACTGGCCGGGCACACTCATGAACAGCTGCACGGTCAGAAGCAGCGCGAAATAGCCGATCATCAGCATCCACACGCGATGGTCGTAGAAGCGCGCCTCGAGATAGCGCCACACTTCGCGGGCGCGCGGGCCGAACACCGCGCTCAGCAAGCCGAGCACCTTGAGCACGATCCAGCCGGCGGCGAAGGCGATCGCGGCGGCCAGCGCCATCTGCACGATCCCAACGATCCGGTTATAGAATGTGCCCGCCACGGACTCGGGTGAAGAGGCGACCGCGCCACCCACCTTCTCGGCAAGACCCAGCCCGCTCAGCGCGCCGTTCACGCCGAAGAAGGCCACGGCGGTCACCGCAATCAGCACCAGCGCCGTCACCAGCAGCGCCGGCAGGTAGGCAAACCGCTTTTTCGGGGGTTCGATGCCTTCACGACGACGGAGCATTTTGCCACGTTCGAGCGTCCAGTGGAGGATGCCCATGTAGCGGTCCATCATCGGGCCCTCACCATGGCTGGCATGGCCCTTGGACTTGAGGAAGTAGGCCGCGAGCATAGGCGTGATCATGCGGGCGACCGCCAGCGACATCAGCACCGCAACCACCACGGTGATCCCGAAGTTCTTGAAGAACTGTCCGGAAATGCCCGGCATCAGGCCGACAGGCAGGAAGACCGCGACGATGCAGAAGCTGGTCGCGACCACCGGCAGACCGATCTCATCCGCCGCATCGATCGACGCCTCATAGGCGTCCTTGCCCATTCGCATGTGTCTGACGATGTTCTCGATCTCCACGATCGCATCGTCGACCAGCACGCCTGCCACCAGCGCGAGCGCCAGCAAAGATAATGAGTTCAGGTTGAACCCGAGCAGATCCATGAACCAGAAGGTCGGGATCGCCGAGAGCGGGATAGCAACTGCGGAAATGAACGTCGCGCGCCAGTCGCGCAGGAAGAAAAACACCACCACGACCGCGAGCAAAGCGCCCTCGATCATCATCGCCATCGAGCTCTCGTACTGTTCCTCGGTATACTTCACCGTGTTGAACAGCTGGATGAAGTGGACGCCCGGGTTTTCCGCCTCGATCTTCTCGATTTCCTCAAGCGCGTCATGGAAGGTCGAAACATCGGACGCGCCCTTGGCACGCGACATGGCGAAGTTGACGACTTCCTTGTCGCGGACCTTGCTGATCGAGGTCTGCTCGGAATAGCCGTCGCGCACGGTCGCAACATCGGCGAGCTTGATCGTGCGCCCGTCGCCCAGCTGGATCTGCTGCTGCGAAAGGGCATAGGCGTCCTGACTATTGCCCAGCACGCGCACAGACTGGCGCGTGCCACCAACCTCGGCTGCACCGCCTGCGGCATTGAGGTTATTCTGCCGCAGCACACCGTTCAACTGGCTGGCGGTGACTCCGTAGGACTGGATGGCTTGGGGATCGAGGATCACCTCGATTTCGCGATCGACCCCCGCGAAGCGATTGACCTCGGCCATGCCTTCCACGCCGAGCAAGCGCTTGGCCACCACATCGTCGATGAACCAGCTGAGCTGCTCCAGCGTCATGTCGTCGGCTTCAACCGCGTAGATCCCCAGGAAACCTCCGGAAATCTCTTCCTTCGAAACGCGTGGTTCGAGGATTCCGTCGGGCAGCGAGCCGCGGACCGTATTGATCGCGTTGGTCACTTCGGACACCGCATCATTCGGATCGGTGCCGATCTCGAATTCGATGAAGGTGCTGGAATTGCCTTCCGACGCGGTCGAATTGATGTTTTTCACGCCGTTGATCGAGCGGACCGCGGATTCGACCAGTTGGGTTATCTGGTTCTCGATCTCCGTCGGCGCCGCGCCGGGCTGCGAGATATTGACGTTGACCGCAGGGAATTCGATCTCCGGGTTGTTGACCACGTCCATCCGGCTGAAGCTGAGCAGACCCGCCAGCAATAGCGCAGTAAAGAAGACCAGCGGAATGACCGGGTTGCGGATCGACCAGGCGGAGATGTTGCGGAAGTTCATCGTGCTCAGTCCTTCTGCGCGACCGGGTTCACCCGCTCGCCCGGATTGAGGAAGCCGCCTGCGCGCAGCACGACCTGCTCGTCGCCCGACAGACCACCGGTGATCGCGACCCCGCGCGAGGTGATCATGCCGGTCTCGATCGCGCGGCGGACGACGGTGTTGTCCGGGCCGACGATGTAGACGTAGCTGCCCTCGTCATCGGCAAGGACCGCGCTTTCTGGCAGCAGCGGAGCAACCGTGGTGCCGCTGCGAATGGTTGCGGTTGCAAAGCCGCCGGGCCGCAGACCGGGTGCGTACTTCAGTGCGATCCGGGCGACTCCCTGGCGGCTCTGCGCGTCGACGGTCGGCTCGATCTGCCAGATCTGGCCGGTATAGGTCTCGTTCGATCCGACCGGAGAGACCTCTGCCGGGATCCCGACAGACAGCTTCTGCAGTTCGTTTTCGCCAACCTGCGCGCGCAGTTCCATCTGGCCACCTTGGGCAATCACGAAGACCGATGGCGTGCCACCGCCCACCGTTTGCCCGGGCTCGATATTGCGTTCCAGGATAAGGCCCGATGCGGGCGCGACGATGTTGAGCCGCGCGTTGCGCTCACGCAGCTCGCCCAGCTGGGCCTGTGCCACCGCAACCCGTGCACGGGCTGCATCGCGCGTCGCGGTCAGGCGGTCGACATCGGCTTGCGAGACGAACCCGCGCTCGACCAGCTGGAGCGCACGGTCGAGATTGCTCTGGGCCAGCTCGGCGTCGGCCCGGGCGACTTGGATTTGCGCGGCCTGTGCGCGCGCCTGCTGGTTCTGGACAGAGCGGTCGATCGAAGCGAGCACCTGCCCGGCATTGACCCACTGGCCCTGTTCGACGTTGACCGAAACGACCCGGCCGCCTTCGCCGACCACGCCGACGGGGAGCGAACGCCGCGCGGCGATGGTGCCGGTCGCGGTGATGGTGCCCTCGATCGCGCCCCTGCCCGGCTTCATGACCGTGATGTCGGCCGCCTGGGAGCCCGCATCGACCGGGGCCGGGGCCTCGTTGGTCGAGCTGAGGTAGAACCAGCCGCCAATAAGCAGCGCGACCACGACGACCGCCAGGATGATGACAATGCGTGTCCGCCCACCCTTCGATTCACTGTCTGGAGTGGTCGTGTAGGGGTTGCTCATCCTGCCCTCATTTTCGTCGTGTCCGACCGTCGGCTGATAATTCATGTTCGGTCCGTTCGCACTGGCGGTTGCTTCGCCTCTCCGACGCAGGTCGGGGGCGATTTATCGATCCGGACTTGCCTTAGGGCCGCTATTCGCAACCGGCAATCGGCTCCTCTACCAACTGCCTAGCAAGCCTGACGAACGAGAGCTGTGTTCGGGGCCGCGCAGCGCACAGCAAAAAGGCGGTGCGACCTGCTGGCCGCACCGCCTTTTCCGGTGTCTCTATGACGTGCCGAGCTTAGCGAACGCGCCCGCGCTGTACCAGATTGGCGATCGCGAGAAGGATCACGGCACCGACGATGGCGACGATGAAGCCGGTCAGGCTGAATTCGCCGATCGGGCCACCCACGCCGAAGAAGGCGTTGCCGACCCAGTTACCGATCAGCGAGCCGATAAGGCCGACGATGATGTTCCAGAAGATGCCCATCGAGGCATCGCGGCCCATGATCATGGAGGCAATCCAGCCCGCCACACCGCCGATGATAATCGCGATAATCCAACTCAACATGTCCCAGCTCCTGTTTTTATTCCACCCCGTTCGGGTCACGGGTCAGCAACGGGAGCGAGGGACAGGAGGTTCCCGACGGGCGACGAATTGTCGCCTGTCGGGCCGCCGGGAACGTGGCGAAATCAGTATTTCAGCTGGCGTTCGTAAAGATCGCGATAGTGCTGGATTCGGGTGACGCGCAGGCCCTGCATGCCCGAGCGGTCGACCGCGCGCTGCCAGGAGGCGAACTCCTCCAGCGTCAGGCCGTAGCGTTCCAGCACTTCGTCGATGGTCAGCAGGCCGCCATTGACTGCGGCGACGACCTCCGCCTTGCGGCGAACGACCCAGCGCTTGGTCTTGGGGCTGGGCAGATCGGCCAGCGTCAGCGGCTCGCCCAGCGGGCCGATAACCTGGTCGGGCTTGATTTTCTGGTTCTCGATCATGGATTCTCTCGATGGCGCTCGGGGGACGGGTTGGCGCTGGAAGAAGCCCTACCCCTGCTCGCTTTGCGGCGCGCTAAAGACACAAGGTTAACGCCGCGTTCGTCTTTTGCTTCGGTTCGGTCGAAGGACGGGCCGGACTGCGAAAGGAGGCCCGGGTCCTGCGTACGCAGGGCACGCGAAAGGCTGATCGCGGCGGCCAGTTCGGACCACCCGACTCGCCTGAGACCGTGCTCGTCTGCCGCTGGCTTGGCCGCGGCGATCTTGTCTGCTCCCTCGAACATGCACCCTGCTTATCCCGAATATGGTCAAGAGAGGGTAAATGCCGCCATAAGTCAGTCGCTTGGCGCGAGCGTGTGTTAACGTGACGGGCAGCCGCAACCGGCGCATTTCTTGTCTCTTGAGCCCACGGGTCTATATGCGGGGCTTGCGAGTATCCCCATGACCGACACCACCTTCCTCTCCAACGCAGATCAGGCCGCGAACCTGTTCGATCTGCCGCGCCCGGCCTCCGAGTGCCGGATCGTGGTCGCGATGTCGGGCGGGGTCGACAGTTCGGTTGTCGCCGCGCTGGCGGCGAAGACGGGCGCCGACGTGGTCGGCATCACCCTGCAGCTCTACGATTATGGTGCCGCGACGGGGCGCAAGGGTGCGTGCTGCGCGGGCGACGATATCGCCGACGCGCGCGCCGTGGCGGACCGGCTGGGGATCGCGCATTACGTCTTCGACCATGAGAGCGCGTTTCGCGAATCGGTGGTCGAGCAGTTTGCCGACGATTACCTCGCGGGCCGCACGCCAGTGCCGTGCATCCGCTGCAACATGGGCCCCAAGTTCACCGACCTGCTGACCATGGCGCGCGAGCTGGATGCCGATTGCCTCGCCACCGGGCACTATGTGCGCCGGATCATGGGCGCAGGCGGATCGGAACTGCACCGGGCCGAAGATGCCGGGCGCGACCAGAGCTATTTCCTGTTCGCGACCACCCAGCCGCAGCTCGATTTCCTGCGCTTCCCGCTGGGCGGAATGCCCAAGTCGCAGGTCCGCGCGCTCGCCGAGGAAGCGGGCCTGCGCAACGCGGCCAAGCCCGACAGCCAGGACATCTGCTTCGTGCCCGACGGCAATTATGCCGGCATCGTCAAGAAGTTACGGCCAGAGGGCGCGACCCCCGGCGCCATCGTCCACGCGCGCACCGGCGAGACGCTGGGCGAGCATGCAGGCGTGGTCCACTTCACCGTCGGCCAGCGTCGCGGGCTGGAAATCGGCGGCCAGCCCGAGCCGCTTTACGTGGTCGAACTCGATGCGACCTCCGCAGAAGTACGCGTCGGGCCCAAGGCCATGCTTGCCACCGCCAGCGCGCAGCTGGTCGATACCAACCGGATCGGCCCGCTGCCGGACCTGCCGCTGACGGCCAAGGTCCGCTCGCTCGCCAAGCCGGTGCCGGTCACGCTGGAAGGCTCGCTGGGCGAGGGATCACCCGTCACGATCACCTTCGAGACGCCCGAATACGGCGTCGCCCCGGGGCAGGCGGCGGTGATCTATGCGGGCGACCGGGCAGTCGGCGGCGGCTGGATCGACAGCACCCGGCCCGCGGCCTGACACGCGCCAACCCGCGCTAGTCTTCCCACTTCTCCAGCACGCAGCCATAGCCTTCGCGATACGTCGCGGTCTGGCTGGCGAGCAGCGGGAACGTGGCGGTAACGCTCTTCGTCGCCGGATCGTCGGACAGGCGGACCAGCTCCATCCCGGCGACCTTGTCTTTCGCGCAATCACCGATCGGGCGGCCACCGATATAGCGGCACGAGCAGCCGACCCGCGCCGCGTAGGCCGCGCCGGTCACGGCATAGCCGTTGATCGCCGTGCGATTGGCGAAGAACGCGATCGCGGCGATGCTCGCCAGCACCAGCAGCGCGATCAGCAGGATGCGCGGCCACAGGCGGCGGCGCGCGCCCTGGCGGCTGGCGGTGTAAGCGGAATGGGTATCTGTCGTTGCCAAGCGGGCTTCTCTCGTGCGAATTGCTGCGCATGTCTTCGCCCCGCGCCCGTGCGCTTGCAACCCCCGTCTGCCTTACCCTCCCCCTCGCTCTGTGCCTCGCCGCGTGCGGTGGCGGCGCGGAGACCGATCCGGGTGCAACCGAGGCCGAACTGTCGGTGATCGGTGACAATCCCGGTGTCGGGCGGGAGCGGCTGGCGATGGAATTCGGCGACCTGTTCGAGGATGAGCAGGGCCTTGGCGAAACCCGCGCCGCGCTGATCATGTACGCAGGCGAGATCGTCGGCGAACGCTATGCCGACGGCTATGATGCAGACACCCGCTTCATCAGCTGGTCGATGGCCAAGACGGTGACTGCAGTGATGATCGGCATGCTGGTCGCCGATGGCGCGCTCGAGCTGGATGCGCCCGCGCCGGTGCCCGAATGGCAGCGCCCCGGCGATGCGCGCGCCGAGATCACGTTGCGCGACCTCCTCCAGATGCGCTCAGGCCTCGACCATACCGAGGGCGGCGAGGTGCCTTACGAATCGAGCGAAGTGCGAATGCTGTTCCTCGACCAGCGCGACGATATGGCGAAGTTCGCCGAGGAACAGCCGCTGGAGGCCGAGCCGGGCGAGAAGTTCGAATATTCGAGCAACACCACCGTGATCCTCGCCGATATCGCCGCCGACGTGCTGACCAGGGACAGCCAGGACCCGGAGGAACGGCGCAAGGCGGTCGATACTTACCTGCGCACTCGCCTGTTCGGCCCGCTGGGCATGACTTCGATGGTGCCGGAATACGACGCAGCGGGCACGCTGATCGGCGGCAGCGCGATCCACGGTACCTTGCGCGACTGGGCGCGCTTCGGCGAATTCCTGCGCAATCACGGCAGCTATCGCGGGACCCAGCTGGTCCCGCGCCAGTGGATCGACTTCATGCTCGAACCCAGTCCGCCCGCGCCGTTCTATGGCGGGCAGATCTGGCTTAACACGCAGGCCTCCGATCCGCAGAACCAGCTTTATCCGATCGACAGCCCGCAAGGCATCTTCGCCGCGATCGGCCACATGGGCCAGTACATCGTGGTCTCGCCCAAGCAGAAGCTGACGATCGTGCGGCTGGGCCATTCGGACGCGGAGGAGCGCCGTGCGCTGCTGCGCCAGATCAACGATCTGGTGGAACTCTACCCCACACCATAACGCGGTGAGGGGCGCGGCCCCGCCCGCACGCCCTATTCGGGAAGGTGGAACTTGCCCTCGACCACGGTGACGCACGGCCCGCCGAGCCACACCCGCTCGCCATCCATCCGGCAATGCAGATGCCCGCCACGCGCGGAGGCCTGAAACGCGCTCATCGTGTCGCGGCCCAGCCGCTGCGCCCAGAACGGGGCCAAGGCGGCATGGGCCGATCCGGTCACGCTGTCTTCCGGCACGCCCCACGCGGGCACGAACACGCGGCTGACGATGTCGGTCTCGTCGCCCGGCGCGGTGCAGATGACCATCCGGTCGATCTTGGCGAGCGCACGCATGTCCGGCTCCAGCGCGCGGACCTCCGCTTCGTTCTCGAGCAGCACGATGGTGGTCTGTTCCGCTCCGCTGACCGATTCGAACAGCGGCGCGGAGACGTGCAGTGCATTGAGCAGAGAGGGATACTCGCCCTCCTCCACCCTGGTGATCGGCAGCGCGAGCTCATAACCCGATTCGACCCGCCGCACTTCGAGCAGGCCCGCCTTGCGGGTGCGGAAGGTCACCGAATCGCTGTCGCCGCTTTCGTTTCCGAAGCGGTTGTCCGGGTCCAACAGCACGTGCCCCGCCGCCAGCGTGGCATGGCCGCACAGCGCGACCTCGCTGGTCGGGGTGAACCAGCGCAGCTCCCAGTCGGCCCCGCCGCTGGTGTCGCGCACCACGAAGGCGGTTTCCGCGAAATTGTTCTCCTCTGCGATCGCCTGCAGCGTCGCATCGGACAACCACGAGGCGAGCGGCATCACCGCCGCCTGGTTGCCGGCGAAGGGCCGGTTGGCGAAGGCGTCGACGTGCCAGTAAGGCAGCGTGGTCATGGTTTGCTCTCCAGCTTGGCGAACTCGTCTTGCTCGACGAGCGTGTTTCCGGGCTCATCGACATGACCGGCAGGGTCGATGTGGATCAGCAGCTCGGCCTCTGGAAATTCGAGGCCCAGCTCCTGTTCGACCCGGTCGATGATATCGTGAGCCTTCTCAACGGTGTAGTCGCCGGGGAGGTCCACATGAAATTGAACAAAATCGATTCCGCCACTGGTGCGGGTGCGCAGATCGTGCAGCCGGGCGAGTTCGGGATGGCGCGCTGCGACCTCGACGAAGCGGCGGCGTTTTTCCTCCGGCCATTCACGATCCATCAGGTGATCGACCGCCTCCGAGCCCGCGCGCCAGGCGCCCCACAGCAGCCATGCCGCGATCGCGAGGCCGAATAGCGGATCCGCCCACGCCACGCCGAGATAGCGATCGAGCACCAGCGCCGCGATCACCGCGAGATTGAGCAGCAGGTCCGACTGGTAATGCACATGATCGGCATGGATCGCGAGCGAACCCGTCCGCGCGAGCACGTAACGCTGAAAGGCAAGCAGCGCGAAGGTCGCGAGGATTGCAATCACGCTGACCACGATCCCTTCCTGCGCGGCGGCCACCCGCTCCCCTTCGACCAACGCCTGCCCGGATCGCATGGCGATGCCTGCGGCGGACACCGCGATCAGCATGACCTGGAAGATCGCTGCCAGCGCCTCCGCCTTGCCATGCCCGAAACGGTGGGTGGAACTCGCCGGACGCGCGGCGACGATCACGCCAAGCAGGGTGACAAGGCTCGCCACCAGATCGAGCGCGCTGTCCGCCAGGCTGCCGAGCAACGACACCGAACTGGTCTGCCACACCGCCCATAGCTTGAGCGCGACCAGCAGCAGCGCGGTCGAAATCGATGCGATGGCGGCGGCGCGGCCGAGGTTTGCCCTCTCGCTGGCCGACCCGCTCCTCATGGAAACAGCAGCGTGCTCGTCCAGCCGTCGCCCTCGCGCAGGAACACGCGGCGATCGTGCAGGCGGTTGTCGCGGTCGAGCCAGAATTCGATCCGCTCGGCATGCAGGGTGAACCCTGTCCAGTGGGCGGGCCGCTCCACCTCGCCGCCCGCAAAGCGTGCCTCGGCTTCGTGATAGCGCGCGACAAAGGCCTCGCGATCCGCAAGCGGGCGCGACTGGTCGGAGGCGACCGCGCCAAGCTGCGCCGGGCGCGAGCGCGAGTGGAAATACTCGTCGGCGGTCGCGTCGCTCACCTGGGTGAGCGGGCCTTCGATGCGGATCTGGCGGCGCAGGCTCTTCCAGTGGAACAGCAGTGCGGCATGCGCATTGGCGCGAATTTCCTCGCCCTTGCGGCTCTGCGCATTGGTGTAAAAGGTGAACTCGCCCTCGCCGAAGTCCTTCAGCAGCACCATCCGCACCGACGGGCGACCCTCCGGCGTGGCGGTCGCCAGTGCCATCGCGTTCGAATCGTTCGGCTCGCTAGCGCGCGCTTCGGCATACCATTGATCGAACAGCGCCAGCGGGCCATCGGTGGGCAACGCGCTGCTGGTGGCGGGCGTATGGATGGTGTCGCTCATGCGCCGGTCCCTAGCCCCGCCCGTGCAGAGCCGCAATTGGCGCATTCATTTGGTAAGGAGTGCTTGGTAAACACCCGGCCATGTCGGCGTTAATCAAGCCCGTGATCCTGTGCGGCGGCGGAGGCACACGCCTCTGGCCGCGCTCTCGCCCTGCCCGGCCGAAACCCTTCCTGCCGCTGCTGGGCGAGCGGACGCTGTTCCAGCAGGCGCTCGACCGGGTGGCCGATCCCGATCAATTCGCGCCTGCGATGGTGGTGGCGGGCGAGCCGCACGTGCCGCTGGTGCGCGAGCAGGGCGGCAGCGAGCTTGCGATTATCGCCGAACCGATGGGCCGCAACACCGCGCCCGCAATCGCGCTCGCCGCGCTGCGCGCGCCGGAAGGCAGCGTTCTGCTGGTCTGCCCCAGCGACCATTACATTGCCGACGCGCGCGCATTCCGCGAGGCCGCGCGCGCCGCAGCACAGCTGGCGCAGCAGGGCTCGCTGGTGGCCTTCGGTATCGAGGCGAGCAAGCCCCACACCGGCTATGGCTACCTCAAGCGGGGGGAGGCGCTCGCGGACGGCTTCCGGCTCGACGCGTTCGTCGAGAAGCCCGACCTTGCGACGGCGCAGCGGTTCCTCGCCGATGGTCGCTACAGCTGGAATGGCGGCATCTTCGCCTTCGGCCGCGACGTATTCCTGGAAGAGCTGCGCAGGCACCGACCGGAAATGGCGGCCGTGTGCGAGGCTGCGGTGGCACAAGGCACCGAGGACGGGGCGCTGTTCCGCCCAGATGCCAAGGTGTTCGAGACGATCCGCAGCGAATCGATCGATTATGCGGTGATGGAAAATACCGCCCATGCAGCGATGGTCCCCGTCTCGATGGGCTGGTCCGATATCGGCAGCTGGGATGCGCTGCGCGAGGCGCGCGGAGGCGCCTCTCGTGGGCCCCACGAACTGCTCGATTGCAGCGGAGTGATGGTCGACAGCGACGGGCCGCGGGTATCGGTCGTCGGGCTGGACGATGTGATCGTGGTGGTCGACGGCGACGAAATTCTCGTCATGCGCGCCGATGCGGCGCAGGATGTCGGCAAGCTCGACGGAGCCTCTCTCTCATGAGGACGCTCCCGGTCCATCTGGTGCACAAGGTGTGGGGTCGACAGACGCCGCCTGCTCCTTTCACCAATCCGGGCGAAGAGCCGCTGGGCGAGATCTGGTTCGATCCGCCGCCCGAGCTCGACAGCCTGCTGGTCAAGTTCATCTTCACCGATGCCGCGCTGTCGGTGCAGGTCCACCCCGACGATGCGCAGGCCCCGGCGGGCCAGCGGGGCAAGAACGAGTGCTGGTACATCCTCGATGCGCAACCCGGCGCGACCATCGCGGTCGGGCTGGAGCGGGCGATGAGCGTGGACGAACTGCGTGCAGGCGCGCTCGACGGCTCGATCGAGAGCGCGGTCCGCCGGCTCGAAGTGCAGCCGGGCGATTTCGTGTCGATCCCGGCCGGCACGATCCACGCGATCGGGCCGGGCATCAGCCTGCTGGAAGTGCAGCAGAACAGCGATGTGACCTATCGCCTGTACGATTACGGGCGCCCGCGCGACCTGCATCTCGAAGAGGCGCTGCGGGTCGTCCGGCGTCAACCGTTCGACGACGCGCTGCTGACCCGTGCCGGTGAGACCAGCGGTGTCTATTGCGAACTGATCGACGGGCCGTTTTTCCGGGTCGCGAAACTGACCGGTTCTGCCGCATTACCCAACGAGCGTTTCGGGCGCGAGTGTCTGGTCCTGCCGCTGTCCGAAGGGGTCACGCTGGACGAACAGCCGCTGCCCGTGGGCAGCTGTACGATTGCGCGCGGGCTGCGCGGCCTTGCGCTGCGCCCCGACGCGAGTGCCATTCTGGTCGAGGAGACCCGCGTTGCAAATGCCTGATTGTGCTGTGCGTAACCCGGCTTATCTCGCCAAGCGCCTTGCGCGGACCCGGTGCGAATTCTAGCTAGCAGCTCATGGCAGACGCTTACGACATCCTCGGCATCGGGCGCAGTGCGTCTGAAAAGGAGATCAAGAGCGCCTATCGCACGCTCGCCAAGCAGCTCCATCCGGACCGCAACAAGGATAATCCCAAGGCGGCCGAGCGCTTTTCCGACATCACCAAGGCCTATGATCTGCTGTCCGACAAGGACCAGCGCGCCCGCTACGATCGCGGCGAGATCGACCTCGAAGGCAATCCGACCAATCCCTTCGGTGGCGGAGGGTTCGGCGGCAGCGGTGCAGGGCCGCGCGGTGGCTATTCGAACCAGGATTTTCGCGGCTTCGGCGGTGAAGACGTGGATCTGGGCGACCTGTTCGAAGGCCTGTTCGGCGGCGGCCGGACCGGGCCGATGGGCGGCGGGAGCACCAGAGGCAGCGGCTTCGGCTCGCGCAGCGCGCCCCCGCGCAAGGGTGCGGACATCGCCTATCGCCTGCGCGTGCCCTTCGTCGATGCGGCAAGGCTGATCGATCAGCGGATCACCCTGTCCGACGGCAAGACGATCGACCTGAAACTGCCCGCCGGGGTCGAGAGCGGCACCCAGATGCGGCTGCGCGGCAAGGGCGAACAGGGGCCCGGCGGCGCGGGCGATGCGCTGGTCACGGTCGAAATCGACAAGCACCCCCATTTCGAACGCGACGGCGACCGCGTCCGGCTCGAACTGCCGATCACGCTGAGCGAGGCGGTTCGCGGCGGCAAGGTCCGCGTACCCACGGTCGACGGGCCGGTCATGCTGACGATCAAGCCGGGTACCAGCGGCGGCACGACCATGCGCCTGTCGGGCAAGGGCTTCTCCCGCAAAACCGGTGGCCGCGGCGACCAGCTGGTAACGATCCAGATCGTCCTGCCCGAGGATATCGGCCCGCTGCAGCAAGCACTCGAGGGATGGACCGACACAAGCGATCCACGCGCGGACCTGAGCACCTGAGGTGGCGATGGGCCGCCTCATTCCGCGCCTCAGACAGGCGCTCCCCGACCCTGAAAACCGGCAGATCCACTCGCTGACCCCCGAAGACCGGCGGCGTGAGGCGCAGGCCCTGCGGACCTCGCGCGGCGCGCCGGAACACAAGTATTTCCGCTCCTACGAGGTTGCGCGCCGGGTGCTGGTGGGCACGTTCAACGACGGCTTCCTCTACGCGGGCAACCTTGCCTATCTCGCGATGCTCGCGATCTTTCCCTTCTTCATCACCGGTGCGGCAATCTTCGCCGCGTTCGGCGAGAGCAGCGAGCGCGCGGCCAGCATCAACGCCCTCCTGCTCGCGATGCCGCCGGTTGTGGCGGAGGTGATCGAGCCCGTGGCGCGCAACGTGATCGACGCGCGGCAGGGCTGGCTGCTGTGGGCGGGCGGGCTGCTGGGCCTGTGGACCGTGGGCAGCCTGATCGAAACGATTCGCGACCTGCTGCGCCGGTCCTACGGCACCGAGGCGACCCAGGCCTTTTGGCGGTACCGCCTCGCCTCCACCGGGATCATCATCGCGGCGGTCATCGTGCTGATGCTCTCGCTGATCGCGCAGGTGATGATCGGCACGGCGCAGCAAATCATTGCAGCCTATTTCCCGCCCCTCAGCGATGCGCTGGGCAAGCTCGCACTGGCGCGCTTCGTCCCCGGTTTCGGCCTGTTCGGTTCTTTCTACGCGCTGTTCTACGTGCTGACGCCCGGCCAGTACCGCAAGAAACGCTATCCCAAATGGCCCGGCGCGCTGGCGGTCACCTTATGGTGGGTCGGCGTGACGGTCGCGCTGCCGCAGGTGCTGCGCAGCTTTTTCAGCTACAACCTCACCTATGGTTCGCTCGCCGGAATCATCATCACGCTGCTGTTTTTCTGGCTGGTAGGGCTCGGCGTCGTTATCGGGGCGCAATTGAACGCGGCGCTCGCAGAGACGCCAGAGGAAGAGCGGCTGGCGACGATGAGCGCGCACGAGCCGCGGATCGCGCCAGAGGCGCTGGGATACGAAAAGGAGAAACCATGACCGGTCTGATGGAAGGCAAGCGGGGGCTCATCATGGGGCTCGCCAACGACAAGTCGCTCGCCTGGGGCATCGCCAAGGCCTGCGCCGCGCAGGGCGCGCAGCTGGCCTTCACCTATCAGGGCGAGGCACTGGAAAAGCGGGTCCGCCCGCTGGCCCAGCAGTTCGGCTCGGAAATCGTGTTCCCGTGCGATGTCAGCGATATGGACAATCTGGACACCGCGTTCGAGACGCTCAAGAGCCACTGGGACAGCCTCGATTTCGTGGTCCACGCGATCGGCTTTTCCGACAAGAGCGAGCTGCGCGGCAAATATGTCGACACCAGCCTCGACAATTTCCTCATGACCATGAACATCTCGGCCTATTCGCTGGTCGCGGTGGCCAAGCGTGCGGCGGCGATGATGCCCGATGGCGGCAGCATCCTGACCCTGACCTATTACGGCGCGGAAAAGGTCATCCCGCATTACAACGTGATGGGCGTCGCCAAGGCCGCGCTGGAAACCAGCGTGCAATATCTCGCCAATGATCTGGGGCCGGACAACATCCGCGTGAACGCGATCAGCGCGGGGCCGATCAAGACGCTGGCCGCCAGCGGGATCGGCGATTTCCGCTACATCCTCAAGTGGAACGAGCTCAACTCCCCGCTCCGCCGCAATGTCACGATCGACGATGTCGGCGGCTCGGGCCTCTATTTCCTGAGCGATCTGTCATCGGGCGTCACCGGCGAGGTCCACCATGTCGACGCGGGCTACCACGTCGTCGGGATGAAGCAGGAAGACGCGCCCGATATCGCGCTCGGCTAGCTTCCCTGGGCCAGATCCCGGGGCTATATCCCGGGAAGGTCGCCGAAGCCTTCGATCTCACGGATACAGGCAAGCGCGACCTTCGCCTTGGCCGGGCGGGTAGGCATGAATTGCTCGGCCAGCGATTCGCGATCCTGCGCCAGTTCGCTCGCGCTCTTTTGCGCTTCGCGTGCCTGGGTCTGCACCCGCTTGTCGAACAGCTCGAGCAACTGCCCCATCGCCGCCTGCTGCGTCTGGTCGAGCTGGGCGGAATTGCGATAGGGGCCCAGCACGGTGTCGGTCGCCACATCGCACAGCACCGCCTGGGTATAGGGGCTGTCCGAATAGGTCAGCGCAGACGCGTTGCCGATCGAGAGCGCCTGGGCAGCCTTCTTTTGCGCCGCTGGAATTTCACGACCGGCGAAGCTATCGACCTTGTACGGCTCGATGGTCTCCTGGCCGCATGCCTGACATCCCAAGGCTGCAACCAGCAGCATGATTCGCTTGATCATTGAAACTTCCCTAAAGATGCGCGTCGCATACCCCGGACGGAAACAATTTCAAAATGAAGCGCAATGTTCTGAAATCCTGGCTTCCGTTCGAACGTAGCGGCGGCCCGGAAAGCCTCGCCTTCGTGTGCCTGCTGGTTTTGCTCGCCATCGTCTGGCTGGCCGGCGGCGCATCGCGCGCCGATGCGCTGGGCCAGATGGTTACCCGCGTGGGCACCTGGGCCGTGCTGGTGTTCTTCGTGCTCAAGGCTCGGCCAACGCACGTCAAGCTGGGCATGCCGCTGATCCTGCTCGTCGGCGCAGCGCTGCTGGTCGCGGTGCAGCTGATCCCCCTGCCGCCGGGATTGTGGACCGCCATGCCGGGGCGCGACCTGTTTCTGGACGCCGCCGATGTCGCCGGGCTTGGCACACAGCCATGGCGGCCGATCAGCCTTTCGCCTCCGGGTACGATGAACGCCTTGATGTCGCTGGTAGTACCGGTCGCAGCGGTCGCCTTCGCTGCCTACCTGCCCGAAAAGGCGCAGTGGCGCATCGTACAGGCTCTGATTGTTATGGCTGTGCTCTCACTGCTTGTCGGGCTCGCGGAATTTTCCGGCATCAGCCTCGACCACCCGCTGATCAACGACAGCGCGGGCGAGGCAAGCGGGGTGTTCGCCAACCGCAACCATCAGGCGCTGATGCTCGCCATGGCGATTGTCGCCGTGTTTTTCGTCGCGGCGCGCGGCGTTCGCCGGGGCCATTTCTCTCCCGCTTTCGCGCTGGGCGGTGGCGGGCTCTCCATCGTGCTGATGGTGCTGGTGATCCTCGCCACGGGG
>CEPH01173117.1_pt1 | contig 29257 bp, 25 predicted proteins | sample 530571 | NCBI WGS metagenome assembly CEPH01 (sample SAMEA2620413, study PRJEB7988) | marine metagenome | biome: marine biome (ENVO:00000447); feature: surface water layer (ENVO:00002042); material: "saline water (ENVO:00002010), including plankton (ENVO:xxxxxxxx)" | depth 5 m | reverse complement strand
TTAAATTGAAGAAGCAAATCAATCGCAAACATGAAAACCATCAAACTCAAATTTCCCAACAAAGAAGGAGAACAGTTGGCCGCCAGGCTGGAAATGCCGGTAGATAAGCGCGTATATGCCTATGCCCTGTTTGCACATTGCTTTACCTGCTCAAAGAACCTGATGGCTGTAACCCACATCAGCCGTGCTTTAACCGCCAGGGGAATTGCCGTTTTGCGATTTGATTTTACAGGCTTAGGCGAGAGTGAAGGAGACTTTGAAGACACTAACTTTTCCAGCAATGTCAGCGATCTGATAGCTGCAGCCAATTATCTGGAAGAACACTACCAGCAAGCACAAATCATTATTGGTCACTCCCTGGGTGGAGCGGCTGTGCTCATGGCTGCCGCACAGCTCAAATATATAAAAGCGATAGCCACCATTGGTGCCCCAGCCGACCCAACGCACGTCACCCACCTGTTTCAAAACTCTATTGAGCAAATTGAATCGACCGGCAAAGCAGAGGTTTCATTAGGCGGAAGGCCCTTTACCATAAAAAAACAGTTTGTAAATGATTTGGCCGAATACGAAAAATCGGGAGTGATTAAAGAACTCAGAAGGCCTCTGCTCATTATGCACTCTCCTCAAGACGATGTGGTTGATATTAAAAATGCCGAAAAAATTTATGTTTCTGCCATGCACCCTAAAAGCTACGTTTCGCTCGATGGGGCCGATCATTTGCTCACCAACAAGGGAGATGCGGCCTATGTGGGGCAAGTAATAGCCGCATGGGCATCGCGCTATGTAGATTTTGAAAAGCAAACAGACCTAAATACCAATGAACAGGTAGTGGTAAGAAACGAAGCCGACCGGGGGCTGCAAACAGAAATAATGGCCAGCGGACACTTCCTGTTGACCGATGAGCCCGAAGAAGTAGGGGGAACAAACCTCGGGGCTACACCCTATGACCTGCTCGTTGCCGCGCTTGGGGCCTGCACCGCCATGACCATCAGGCTCTATGCCAACCACAAAAAATGGCCTCTGGAAGAGGTAAAAGTACACCTCACTCGTGAAAAACGCCATGCAAATGATGCTCGTGATTTGAGTGAAAAAAGTAAAATAGAGTTTATTGACCGCTATCTGGAGCTCTCCGGCAACCTGACCGATGAGCAGCGCAAACGCATAACAGAAATAGCCGACAAATGCCCCGTTCATAAAACTTTGACCAATGGTTTGCAGGTAAATACTACCTTAAAGGACTAACCAAATCAGAGTTATGAAAAGATTTATTGGCTTTCTCAGCTTATTACTCTTTTTAACGCAGTCTTCGCTAGTAGCCCAAAACCTCTACATTACTGGAGGTTACTACTTTCACACGCCTTCAGGGCAAATGAAGGCCAACAAAGGCATGGTCATAAGAAGTGGAAAATTAGTTGCCATTGGAGAACCACTTGAGAACACCCGTGAGTACGAGACTCTTGAGCTAAGTGATAACCAATACATTTTGCCGGGCATATTCGACCTACACGCCCACTACCGGGTAACTTTCGATGGCGTGCGGAGAGATGAAGTAGTGGCCAACCCCGTTATCTTTCTGGCCAATGGGGTCACCTCTACCTTTCCGGGAGGAGAAATTCAGCCGGAAGTAATGTTAGAAGCCCGAAGAGCTATTGACAGGGGAGAAAAAATAGGCCCTCGAATTCATAGCTCAGGCCCCTACTTTGGAACGGCCTTTCCCGCTTGGGACAGACGCACTACGGTAGAAGATGTCTATGCCACCGTAGACCATTGGGCTGAACAGGGAGTTGCAGGCTTTAAGGCCAAGGGCATAAGCCCGGTACTATTACAGGCGCTTATAGAACGAGCCCACTTGCACGGCCTTACCGTTACAGGACATCTGGGTTCCGGCTATCGAAACACCGTTAACCCAAAAGAAGCCATACGCATGGGCATTGACAGGATAGAGCATTTTTTAGGAGGCGATGCCATACCTGATTCCGTATCGGCCTATGCCACCCTTCAGAATCTGGATTTAAACAACCCGCAAACGGCCTCACAAATCGATGCACAGATTGACTGGTTCATTGCCAACAACGTATATTTCGATGCCACGCTGACGGCCTATGGATACTATGGGCACCGCAAAGCTTTCTATGATTATTGGCACAACGAAAGACAGTATCTCACTCCCTATGCTTTTGAAATTACCAAAGACACCCGGCAAGAGCTGGCCATGTTCCAAAAGATATTTGATGTAAAGAAAAAGACTGTGAAACGGTATTACGATAAAGGCGGCAAAATAACCCTCGGAACTGACCACCCCTCTGTGGGGGAGTTTATTCCCGGATTTAGCGCCCATCGTGAAATGGAAGCCTTAAACGCCATTGGCATTCCCAATGCCGATGTACTGCGTATTGCCACAATCAATGGAGCAGAAGCCCTACGGATGAGCGATAAGCTGGGTAGTATAACCGTGGGTAAACTAGCCGATTTATTTGTGGTAACGGGCAACCCCTTAAATGACATAACCCACACACGAAACGTTCAGTGGGTGGTTAAAGGAGGTATTAAATACAACAGTAAGGAACTACTGAATAGTGTAAAAGGTACCATGGGACCCAAAAATGAAAACGATTGGAAATAGCAAAGAGGCTGTCTCAAAAGCTTAGTATCATTCCCCCACACAAATGGGAGATCTCTTAAAATGAGGTATAAATCCAGATTAAGTCTCCCGATCAAACAGAGGATGACGAACTAGTTGGCTTTTGAGGCAGCCTCTCTTTTCTAACAACTGATGAAATTTCTGAGGTTTTTTAGGCCCGCGCTGACCTTTTCAAAAACACCCTTCTCACAAGCAGCCGCTAGCGGCCACCATCCTTTCGCACGCTCTTTCTCAATTCCATTCTTCGTTTGAGCATGTGCCGCTTAAACCTCATAGGCTGTCGTGGGCCATCGAAATGGCGTCCCTTGTCCTCTCTCTGCATGCGCTGTATTGCTTCGCCTCGTCTGCCTTTCAACTCTTCCAGTTTTGCCAACTGTTCCGGTGTAAGCAGAGCCTTCATTCGTTCACGTTGCTCCTGTCTTTCCACAAAAGCATCGCGCCTCAATTCTTCACGCATTGTTCTGAATTGTTCCATACGCTGCTTGCGAGCCTCTTGGGCAGCTTTCAATTCCTTATCCAGTTCAGCCTTTTGCTCCGCATTGAGCCCTAGCCTTGCCGCCAATTGCTCCGTTTTCAAGAGCGTTTTTTCACTGGTTTGAGCAAACATTTGCTGGCTTACCACGACCATAATGGCAAACACCATAAATTGAATAGATTTTGTCATAATGTTGTTGTTTGCCTTTTGGATGGGCAAAACTGCAGAAGGTTTAATTACTGTACCCTAAAGGGCACCGTAACCTTGGTGTCGTCCCAGGCCATGGTGAGGCGAGGCTGACCATTTTCTTCTGTAAAGTCTATGGTAAAAACCTCTACGGGTTGGGGAAGCCGCTCTACCTGCCCAGGTACACGTAGTACGTCAAACTCGGGGAAATACTCGGTTCCCCAATCAGGAATTTTGCTATTGAATATCACTTCCCATTCGTTGGGTTTCGGAATGGTTACCAGTGAATACTTGCCTGCCGGCAGTTGGGCACCATTATCAAACTCAATGTCTCGGCTCAGCTCTATATGAGTTGGTTCATTGGCCCCTGTGCGCCACCAACGACCATAAGGTACTAAATCGCCAAAAATGGTTCTGCCTTTTCTCGAAGGACGATTGTAAAACACCTTCACAGAAATATCGGAGGTTATATACTCTGCACTAGCCTCGGGGCTAAACTGTTTGGTGTAGTAAAGCATGTATTGGTTTATGCCCACATAGGCCAAAACCACAAACAGCACGGCACCCACAATGTATACAATCCGTCTCTTCATGTCCTGTAAATATATCCAATTCGAAAAAGTCGCCACCAGAAACGGGCCAAATAATGGTCAAATATGGGTTTATTCATGTTTTTCATTTTTGAATTCCCATTGGTTTAGTTGAAAGTGATTTCCATATCTTTGCGGCATGGCACAGAATGACGATAATCTGCTCAAGAAAATAACAAGTCACGCAAAGGAATATGGCTTTATATTCCCCTCCAGCGAGATATACGATGGTTTGGCTGCGGCCTATGACTATGGCCAGAATGGTGTTGAGCTAAAGAACAACATAAAGGAGTATTGGTGGAAAGCCATGGTGCAAATGAATGAAAACATTGTCGGTATTGATGCCGCCATTTTCATGCACCCAACTACCTGGAAAGCGTCTGGTCACGTAGATGCCTTCAACGATCCATTGATTGACAACAAAGATTCCAAGAAGCGGTATCGTGCCGATGTGCTGATTGAAGAAGTAGTGGCTAAGTACGAGGCTAAAATTGCCAAGGAGGTTGAAAAAGCTAAAAAGCGATTTGGCGATGCCTTTGATGAAGCACAGTTTCTGGCCACCAACCCAAATGTACTGAGAAGCCAGACCAAGATCGATGAGATTGAGCAGCGTCTAGGTGCCAGTATGGAAAAAGGCGATCTGGCCGATATAAAAGCTTTAATCGAAGAGCTTGAAATTGCCTGCCCTGTTTCCGGTTCTAAGAACTGGACGGATGTGCGTCAGTTCAACCTGATGTTCTCTACCGAACTGGGTTCTGTAGCAGAAGGTGCCAATAAAATTTACCTGAGACCAGAAACGGCCCAGGGTATCTTTGTAAACTACTTAAATGTGCAAAAAACCGGCAGAATGAAGATCCCTTTCGGTATTGCACAAATTGGTAAAGCCTTTAGAAATGAAATTATAGCCCGTCAGTTCATTTTCAGAATGAGAGAATTTGAACAGATGGAAATGCAATTCTTTGTGAAGCCGGGTGAGGAAATGACCTGGTACGAAAACTGGAAAGCCAAGCGAATTGCATGGCACAAAGCATTGGGTCTGGGAGAAGAAAACTACAGATTCCACGACCATATTAACCTGGCGCACTACGCCAATGCGGCCACCGATGTGCAGTTCAACTTCCCAATGGGCTTTAAAGAGTTGGAAGGAATTCACTCAAGAACCGATTTCGACTTAAAAGCACACGAAGAGCACTCTGGTAAGAAGCTTCAGTTCTTCGACCCTGAGGAAAATAAATCTTATGTGCCTTATGTAATCGAGACATCGATTGGTTTGGATCGTATGTTCCTGGCCATACTTTCGGCCTCGTACACTGAAGAAACTTTAGAAGATGGCAGTGAAAGAACTGTATTGAAAATTCCTGCGGCTTTGGCTCCTTATAAAGTGGCAGTACTTCCATTGGTGAAGAAAGATGGGCTTCCTGAAAAGGCCAGAGAAATCCTTTCAGACCTGCAGTTCGACTTTAACTGTCAGTACGATGAGAAAGATGCTATCGGTAAGCGCTACAGAAGGCAGGACGCCATCGGTACTCCTTTCTGCGTTACTGTAGATTACGATACACTGGAAGATAACACGGTAACTATCCGAGATAGAGATGACCTGTCTCAAATCAGGGTTTCTATCGATGAGCTGAAAAGCAAGTTGAAAGAGAGCTGTGCGCTGGAGGGATTGTTGAGGAAACTGTAACATTTATGTCATTCCCGCGCAAGCGGGAATCTCCTCTTCAATTATTCATTTTCAATGAGTATTTAGATTTGAACGCTTGGATTTCCTCATAAGAAAGATTTTCTCCTAAGTATGTTCTACCATCCATGTACTCCTTGATTGGAACTCCATTCTCATAAATCTTTTCTAATACTTTAAGAAGTTTCTGTTGTGAGGCTGGCCCCCATTGCATGAAATGATATTTGTGGAGATTGCCTTTCTCTTGAAAGGAAAGATAATTTTCTGTTCCACTTCTCAAATTATAAAAGCTCCATGCACTGTATTCTTTCTTTTTGTAGAAGGATTCGAAATGTATGGTCAATTCATAGAGTTGATCTAATTTGAATTTTTGATTTTTAAGAGCTATAAATTCTGGAGTTATGGTTAATGATCCAATTATTCTTCCTGCGATTGGCTTTTGCTTATAATCAGCCCACCTAGCGAAAGAAATAAAACCTGCTCCAACCAACCCCGCTCAAAGGAATTTGGGATACCCCATTTCGAACAGTAAATAGCTAAGGGCACAAATAAGTGCTCCTATTAAATCCAATAGGTGCTTGGTGAGGGGCTTTTATGTGATGGTGGGTTATATATGTCCGCTTCAAAAATTGGAGAATTGGTCTTTCCATATCTAGTCTTAGAGCAACCCTTTAAATGTGTTATTTATTAATTTCAAGGCTTAAATAATACCTCGTAGCCTTTCTTTCTCCAGTCCTTTTTAAAGCCCCCATTTCTACCAGAGACTGTAAATCCCGGGTAGCGGTGGAGGCAGTGGTTTGAGCTATTCTTATATAGTTGGCGGCACTTAGGCCTCCTTTAAAGCCTTCCAGCCCTTCCCTAAAAACACGGTCTATGACTTTGGCCTGGCGCTCATTCAAATGCTTGTCGAACTTTTGGTATAACTTGGTTTTCTCTATCAGAAAGTCAATCAACTTTTGCGTGTATTCCTGGGCCTTAAGTACCGTCTGGGCATAGTATTCCAGCCATGGGTTAATGTTCAGGTCGAAACTGTTTTTGTTCAAGGCCTCGTAATAGTCCTTCTTATTTTGCTGAATCACTTTTGAGAAGGCCAGCAAAGCCGGTTTTCCCATTTGCTGTGAAATGGCCTTGATGGAAAGTGCCCTGCCAATCCTGCCATTACCATCCTCAAAAGGGTGTATACTCTCAAAGTAAAGGTGAGCTATTCCTGAAAAGACTAGAGGGTACAGACCGGCCTCCTCAGATGTAGACATGCGATTGAACCAACCAACAAACTCTTCCATTTCTTTCGGTACTCTTTCTGAAGGAGGAGCTTCAAAATGAACCTTTGGCTTATTGATAGAGCCTGAAACTACCTGCATAGAATCTTCATGGGTTCTGTAAGCACCAATGTCAATCAAGTCTCTACGGCCTAGAGTCAGCATTTTGTGCCATTCAAACATCATTTCGTGCGTAAGAGGCTTCTCATAGGTTTTATAAAGACTCACCATCATATCCGCTATGCCTTCTTCAGCCGGAGGCACACGCTTCATGTCTGTTTTAAGCCCTAAGTGCTTCCTGATCGATGATTTAAGCGAATCCCTGTTAAGTATTTCTCCTTCTATTTCTGAAGTATAAAGTGCCTCATCAATGAGTAGTTCAAGTTTCAGAGATTCATCTTCCTGGCTATCTAGGTGCTTTAAGCTGCCATCTAAGAGCCCTGAATTGTGTAAATACTTCTTTTCGAAAGAAGCGAATCTAGTCAGGTCATATTTAAAATGAGGCCAGCCTTTTTTCTTCCAGTTCCAGGGCATGAGCTATAAATTCTATTTTTATAGCTCAAATATAGTATATTTTATGAGCTATAAATAATCCGTTTATAGCTCATTATCTCAATACGCTGTACTCAATATCCGATACAATTTTCACCCCCCTTCCCTCTGCCAGTATATAAGAGGAGGCTAATAACCTCCTCTTACCATTTCCAACGCTCCGTTTTCTTTAACAAAGAGCAAAATCAATTCTCCATTTACTTCGGCCATACCTGTAGCCCCCGAAGCATAGGCTCCCAATATAGCTGACTGCTCCGACCAGCCGGCCTGAGCCAGTGTTCCATAACCGGAATTAGTTGTGGCCGATTGCGCAGGGTCGTACGAAATGGGGTGTTCCGGAGTCATTAATCCATGAATCGAAAACGATTCGGTAAGCAACAAATCGTTGCCAACTCCGCGATGCACCAGGTGCATCACTCCATCGAGCGTAGCACAAGCCAGCTCGCCTGAGCCCAAATAGGGTTGAGAAACAGGCTCTTTCTCCTTTGGTGTTCCTGCATAGGCTGCAGCAGAAAAATGGGCGACCGGATAGACATTGGGCGACCACTTGTCTTTAGAGGTGTTGCTCTGCGGACCATTATAGGCTGAAGTCTCAAGGGTGACTACATTGAAATCGGCCGTATTGTACGAACACACCTGAATTTGATGACTGTTTGTATCTTCCATCATCAGATAAATGGAAGCACCCAAAACTCCCAGCTCAATATCGCCATTGCTGGAAAAGCCAACGGAAACAGCCGTCTGCCAATGGTCTTGTGCATCGGTAGTCATGGAATAAACAGCCCCGGTGCTGTCCGTATAGGCCAGCATAAGTTGTGTAGCCTCGTTGTAAGACACAAGGCTGAGTTTATCGGCATTTTGCTGCAAGGTCTGAGGGTTCTTACTCCATCCGGTCTGTTCTGTATAAGTCAGTGTTTTTAGGGTGCTGCCTTCCACATAGGCAAGAGTGAGACTATGGTTCACAACGGCAAGTGCTATAGAGCCAGAAGCAGCAACGCCTACCGACTGTGTATCGCTCCAATTATCTCCATCGAATGTCGCATAGTGCAAGTTTCCGTCTGGAGCAGCATAAACCAGATAGAGTGCATCTTTGTAGTTGGCCAAGGCCATGGCGCCCGTTAGGGTAAAAGGTGTGGGTTCCGGAGCTTCCCAAATAAACGTTTCGCCCCACAAAAACTTAAACCAGTTGGCCTCTTTATCATTCTTACCCAAAGATCCCAAGCCAAAATTGTGCTCAATGGTTTTGATTAAACTGTAGTGGTTGTAGCCTTCCAAAGCTACTCCTCCTGCCTGTACCATATCTCCAAGAAGGACGGTATAAATCTGGTTGGGACCATCATAGAAATACTTTTTGTCTTTGGGCAGATCGTATGCCGCTTCAAAATCGGCCTCATCGAAAGTCACTACGACAAGCGTGTTGGGGGGAAAGTGTGAGTTGGGCCCTGGAAAGTTGAGCGAATTAAAAAAACCTTCCAGCCAAACGGCTGCCTGATCGACTAAAGTAGGGGCGCGCTCCTTGGGCTGCTTGTCTTTATCGGCCGGAATATCGATCGGATTTGTTCCGTCCAGATAGTGCCCATCGTTCCACATATTGGGAGTAAACCAGCTGTAGGCCGGAAGAGTACCATTGAGCAAATCGGAGTAAAGGGCTGCTTCGTTCTGGATTTTCTTCCACCTGGACTCATTCTCAATAATGTTTTTGAAAGAAGAGAATGGGTTATGTTTAATCATATACGGATACTCGTCTTTGGGCTGCATGCCTTCAGACCACGGTTGGTTTTGAGGTATGTAGCTATCCATATATGCCTTCCAGTCGAGTCTATAGGGCGATTCTTCTATCAGGTCTACGATGGTGCGCTGCTCAAGTGGGCTCGGAGGTGGATCATCGTCTGTCATATTACATAGCTCGGCAGCAATCGAAGCAATGTAGTTGGTTTGCGAGGGATGCATTACCCCAAAGTAGTTAGCCATGTCTATACCTTGCCTGGCGAGACCCCGGAAATATTCGTTTTCCATAACATAGCTCCGGTATTGGTTCTCGAACATGATAATGAATACATGGTCAAAAACCCGATTTGTGTTTGTGTTCATTGTAGTACGCTTAATTTAGTTGGTGCGTATGAAGATAAGAAATTAGAAGGAGTAGGAAAATGCTATGCTACTGACTATAAACATATGGCTCACGAAACTATCCATTCATAAGCTATAAACAATCCATTTATGGCTCATTTTCTTGCTAAAAACCACTCCTAAAACAAGCCCATTTGCCCCCTTTTGGTTTTCACGAATAAATCTGTCCTTAGAGGGGGCCTGTGATGTGAATTTCCAAAGTATTTGGTCTTGCTTATAGCAAACAGCTTATGAATCGATTCAACCATTATACCCTCTCCCTGCATTCGCTTTCCAAAACGGCTGTCGTTGAGTTGCCCGCCATGGGCTCCCTTTATTTGGTTAAGTATTTTAGTGGCTCTATCGGGAAAAGCCTTTTTCACCCAATGCTCGAAAACCTGACCAATTTGACCGTTTAGCCTGACCATGGTAAAGCCTGCACTCCTTGCTCCGGCCTTTGAGGCGGCCTCCATAATATTGGGGATTTCATGGTCGTTCAGCCCGGGAATAATTGGGCCAATCATAATGTTGCCGTTTACACCCAAACGGCTCAGCGTCTCTATTGCCCTGAGTTTCTGCTGTGTAGTAGCTGTTCGGGGTTCAAGTTTTCGCCTTACTTTTTCATCCAGCGTTGTTACAGAAAAGATAACAGTAGCCAAATCGTCCTTAGCCAGATCACTGAGAAGGTCGGCATCTCTGGTTGCTAACACATTTTTGGTAATAATGCCCACCGGATGTTTATATTTTAAAAAGACCTCCAGAAGTTTTCGGGTAATGCCGAGCTTGCGCTCTATTGGCTGATAGCAGTCTGTGTTGCCTGAAAGTACAATGGTGGCCGGCTCATAGCTGGGTTTCTGAAAATAGCTTTCGAGCAGGGAAGGGGCATTCTGCTTATAAAGGACTACGCGTTCGAAGTCAAGCCCGGCATTATAGCCCCAGTACTCATGGGAGTTTCTCGCATAACAATAAATGCAGCCGTGCTCGCAACCCTGATAGGGATTTAGCGAAAACTCCATGCCCACATCGGGACTTACCACTTTGTTGACTATGGTTTTGGGGAATATGGGAACATATTGGGTAGGAGGAGCCCCCTCATCGTATTCATCTATTCCTTCCAGATGCTCCTGTACGTACTCGTGCAGCAAAAACCTATTCTTCACCTGAATCTGTGCTCCTCTTCCTTTTATCATAGTATTATTTTTAGTATTGCTAAATATAATAGCAATTAACTAAATATTATCGGATGGGTGCTAAAAATGCGCTTCCAATAACTGGTGAAATCAGGTTTTTTGATCAGAGGAAAAAATAATTTGAAGCGAAGGACTAACTTGTTCTTTTGTCAGAATCAAACTCATTCTATTCATGAAAAAATATTTGCCCTACTGGCTTGTACTGGTAGTCCTTACCTGCTCCTTCTCATGGTATGAGGCACAAGCCCAAAGAAGAAATCAAAAAACGGAAAGTGCAGCGGTTCAAAAAGACCCTTCCGATGGCTTTTCATTAAACACCCTTCGTTTCAGAAGCGTGGGTCCGGCCCTTACATCGGGTCGAATAGCTGACCTGGCGGTGAACCCTGATAACCCTGCCGAGTTTTACGTAGCCGCTGCTGCCGGGGGGGTATGGAAAACCACGAATGCCGGTACTACATTCGATCCCATTTTTGATAATTATGGCAGCTACTCTATAGGAGCCCTGGCCATGGACCCCAACAACCACAATGTGATTTGGGTAGGAACCGGAGAAAACAACAACCAGCGCTCGGTTTCTTATGGTGACGGCATTTATAAATCCATTGATGGAGGAGCCTCATTTAAACACATGGGCCTAAAAAAGTCTGAGCATATTGGCATGATTGCTATAGACCCCAGAAACTCGGATGTAGTATATGTGGCTGCTTATGGCCCCTTGTGGAGTGCAGGAGGCGACAGAGGTCTTTACAAAACAACCGATGGTGGCGAAACCTGGGAAAAGGTACTCGAAATATCGGAGCATACGGGGGTAAACGAGGTACACCTTGACCCCAGAAACCCCGATGTAATTTATGCCACCGCGCATCAGCGCAGGAGAAGACAATGGACCTACCTGGGTGGAGGCCCTGAGTCGGGCATATACAAATCTACCGATGCCGGCAAAACTTGGGACAAGATAAACCGCGGACTTCCGGGAGTGGACAAGGGACGTATAGGTATGGCCATTTCTCCCGCCAACCCTGAAGTACTTTATGCCATTGTAGAAGCACAGAACGGGCAAGGCGGCTTCTACAGAAGCACGAATCGTGGCGCCTCCTGGCAAAAAATGAGCAACCATTCTACCAGCGGAAACTACTATCAGGAGATTGTAGCCGATCCGGTAGATGTAGACCGTGTGTACTCTCTCAACACATTCACCATGGTGACGGTTGATGGAGGAAAAACTTTCACCCAACTGGGAGAAAAGAGTAAGCACTGGGATAACCACGCCATGTGGATTAACCCTAAAAACAACAAGCACATTCTTCAGGGCTGCGATGGCGGTGTGTATGAAAGCTTTGATCAGGGAGAAAACTGGAAGTTTTTTACCAACCTGCCGGTAACGCAGTTCTATAAAGTTTCGGTAGACAATGCAGAACCCTTTTACAACATAATGGGCGGAACCCAAGACAACTACAGCCTACATGGCCCCTCGCAAACGGTGAGCCGACACGGAATTATTAGTTCCGATTGGATTGTGACTCAAGGAGGCGATGGTTTTGAGTCGGTACCCGACCCTGTTGAACCCAATATTGTGTATGCTCAATCGCAAAATGGAGGCCTCATTCGTTTCGATAGAAAAAGTGGAGAAAGTGTAACCATTGTTCCCCGTCCGGAAAAAGGAGAAAAAGAATATAACTTCAACTGGGACTCTCCCCTTATGGTGAGTCCACACGACCATAAAACCATATACTTTGCCGGAAACAAACTTTTCAAAAGTACCGATCGCGGGAACTCCTGGGAGGTGATTAGCGGAGAGTTAGATCAGGATATAGACCGGAACCTGTTGCCTGTAATGGGTAAAATATGGCCTATGGATGCAGTAGCCAAAAATGGATCTACTTCCAGATACGGTGCCGCAGTATCGCTCGATGAGTCCAGACTTCAGCAAGGGCTAATTTATGTGGGTTCTGACGATGGGCAGATTAGCGTAACGGAAGATGGAGGCAAGAACTGGTTTAAGATAAACCGCTTTCCCGGAGTACCTGAAAACACTTATGTATATGACCTTATTGCCTCAAAACACGATGTAAACACTGTGTATGCGGCATTTAATAATCACAAAAGTGGAGACTTTACTCCATATGTCTATGTAAGTAATGACAAAGGCAGAACCTGGCGAAGTATAAGCAGTAACCTGCCCGAAGGAGCGGTGTATGCTCTGGAACAAGACCATGTAAATGCCAACATTCTTTTTGCGGGCACTGAATATGGCGTACATGTAAGCCTGAATGGAGGTCAAAGCTGGAAAGCCCTAAAGGCCGGGCTACCTACAATTAACGTGAGAGACATGGCTATTCAGGAAAGAGAAAACGATCTGGTACTGGGCACCTTTGGCCGAGGGTTTTATGTGCTTGACGACTACAGCATTTTAAGAGAATTCTCTGAGGAGATTGCCGAAAAACAAGCTCATATATTTTCTATTTCCGAAGCCAAAATGTTCAACGAATGGACTCCACTAGGCTCTTTGGGATCGAGAGAGCACGGTTTTCAGGGCGAGATGCACTATTCTGCTCCCAACCCTCAAACGGGAGCTATTATTAACTATTATCTCAAAGAAGGCACTACCACTCTGAGGGCCGAAAGAAACAGGCGGGAGTCTGAAGCCTTTAAAAAAGGAGAGGCCATTCCGTATCCTAGTTTGGAGGAATACAAAGCCGAGCAAAATGAAGCCCCCTCTTACATGATATTCACTATTAAAGACCAGGCCGGAGAAGTAGTGAGTGAGCTGAGAAGTCCGTTGCGCAAAGGACTAAACCAAATAGTTTGGGATCTTACATACATGAACTTTTATAGCGTAAATGCCCGTCAGGCCAACCCTTCATCGAGCCTCAGCTCTACGGGCGTGTTTGTAGTGCCGGGTACTTACACGGTAAGCATGAGTCAGGTGCTGAAAGGCGAGCTTTCGGAGCTGGTTAGTAACGTACCTTTCCGCGTGTCGGAGCTCAATAACCGCACCTTGCCTGCCGCAAATTGGTCGGCCATGGCAGAGTTTAAGAAGAAAGCAGCCCGTCTGGTAGCAGCCATGAACGCCACTAGGTCGGTCCTTTCTGAAATGGGCGGTGAGCTGGATGTCTTCAGAGCATCGGCTAAAGCCATGCCTATTCAGGAATCGCTACAATTGCTCAAAGAAATTGATGAATTAGAAAAAGAACTGGAAGCCATAAACATAGCAATGAATGGAGACCCCAACCTGGGGAGGCTCGATATGGATGGTGACTATGACATGCGCCAGCGCGCCCAAAGTGCCGCCTACGACATCTATGGCTCGCTCTCAGATGTTACGGGCACATCCATTAAAAACTATGAAATTGCGGCCGATGAGTTTACTCCGATTTTGACCTCGGTGCGAGCTCTTCAAAGCCGAATGGAGGCAATGCACCGAAAGCTTGGCAGCAGAAACAGCCCATGGCTGGCAGGGGCTTTGCCTAACTGGAGCAAGTAAAAGCTATTTAGACTTTGCAAAGCGGCTCAATAGAGAAGTCTGCCGAATAGTGGCTAACCGAAGCCACTATTTACCACAACAGACCTAATCTCTAAAGAGCCGCTTTGTTTTTTGGGATTGTGCCAGGAATATCCCAGTTTTATCCGCAACGTATTGAATTACACCCTGATAGACACCTGTTTCGATTAAAAGCGTGTCAAATACATTTTTTTATATTTAAGTGTCTTGAAAAGAGGTGTATATTTAATTCTCATTCAAGCCTCAACTTTTTAATAGAATCTCTCAAATCTTTTAAATTTGCCACTAGCGGCAAGGCTGGATCATTGAAATATGTCGTCATCATATTGGTTTCCCTCTTAACCGAGCACGCTCGTGCGCAGGACCTGATTTCTGTGGCGAACACCTTCCTCAACGACAAGAACTATGTGGAGGCCAAAGCCGCGATAGATGAGGCCTTTCAAGCTGCGGAGGCTAAACAAAACCCAAGGGCATGGTACACTAAGGCAAGGGTGTATCATGAAATCTTGAAATCGAGCGACCCGGCCATTCAGGAGATTAAAGCCGATCAAAAACAGCTGGTTACCACCATAGCCGAAGCCTACAAGAAAACTAAAGAACTCACGGACCCTTCCAACAATCTTCACATTTTGGCGAACAATCAGATTGAACTACTGTGGGCTGACTTTATTAATAACGGCATCACCGATTTCCAAAGCAGCAAGTTCAGTAGGGCCTCCGAGTTGTTCGAGAAAGCTCAAATACTAAAGCCGGCAGATTCTACCGGCTATTTATATGCGGCCCTAAGTGCTCAAAATGCAGGTCAATACCAAAAGGCTATAGATAATTACCTGGCACTTAGAGATTTTATGCGCCTTTCTAAAAATGCTTACAACGGCCTCATTGTATGCCAGCAGGCTTTGGGTGTGCCCGATACACAGCAACTGGACATTGTGGAAGAAGCCCTTTTTGAGTATCCCAATCACTTGCCCTATATCTTTCAGGAAATCAGCATTCTCATTCGTCTCAAGCGATTTGAAGCAGCCGAGTCGGTGCTTAAAACCTCCATACAGCGTAACCCCAACAACGCCATGCTGGTGCTTAGACAGGCCGACCTGTACGATCGGATATTTAAAGAAGCCTACCTGAATGGCGAGCCTGAGCGATCGGAGCGCTACTTTGAAATGGCTTCCAGAAGTTACGAGCGTTATCTGACAAGCTTTCCAAACGACTTTACAGCCAACTACAATTATTCGGTAATGATTAACGAACAGGCCAATAGGGTTTATGTGCGCGTAAACCTTATGAGCAAGGAAGAATACGAAATACGCGGCAAAGAAACCGAGCAGATTGGCCATGATTGGACCCGAAGAGCACTGCCATATATGGAGAAGGCCCGGGAGGTTAACCCGAAAGATGAGAAAGTAATGAGGGCACTCAAGGTATACTATGAGCGCCTTGGCATGACGGAGAAACTGGCAAAGTTGAATGAAGGAAATTAAAGTAGTTGTTGCTTCTAAAAACCCGGTAAAGATTAACTGTACGGCTGCTGCCTTTAAAAAGGTATTTCCCGAGAGTCGTATACTAGTGGAGGGTATTTCGGTTCCATCAGGAGTGGCCGACCAGCCCATGACCGACAAAGAAACCTTGCAGGGAGCCCAAAACCGGGCCGAAAATGCCAGTAGGCTTGTTCCTGAGGCTCACTACTGGGTGGGTATAGAAGGTGGTATTGATGAGGTACACCAGAGCATGGAGGCTTTTGCCTGGGTATACATTGTTTCTTCCACCCGAAGGGGAAAAGCACGAACAGCCAGTTTCGATCTTCCTCCACAAATTCAGCAGCTCATTCATAAGGGCATAGAGCTCGGAGTGGCAGACGATATGGTTTTTAAGCGTTCCAACTCTAAGCAGAAAAATGGTGCGGTAGGTATTCTCACTAAAGACCTGATCAACCGAGCCGAATACTACGAACCGGCCGTAGTCTTCGCCCTCATTCCTTTCGTAAATCAGGATTTATACTAGCCCTCAGCCCGATAGTCTGACTTAGTAGGTGGCTTTTTTTAAAGGCCTAAACCTGTGGGCAATGGCATATAAAACAACTGCCGACCCTTGGCAGAGTCGGCAGTCTATAATGAGTTTTACTTGCAGTAGTTTACAAGCTATCTGCTTCTGTTAAGGTTATCAAATACCTTAGGCTTTCTAGGCATTTTCTGATCCATATTGGCGGTTTGCATTACCATTGTAGCAATGATCACCGCATTTTTTCTCAAGTCGGCTGCCTGTAGTCTTTCGTACAAATCCATATTGGTGTGGTGGGTTCTTGTACCGTAGTCTATAGGATCTTGAATAAACTGGAAGCCCGGCAAACCAATACCATCGAAAGCCTGGTGATCGGTTCCTCCGGTATTTCTAATGGTTACAGTACTGGCACCCATGTCTTCAAACACCTTGAACCACTCGGTGAAAATGGTACGAATGGCTTCGTTGCCCTGAAGGTAAATACCTCTGATGGCTCCTGTTCCATTGTCCATATTGTAGTAGGCCGAAAACTGCTCGTGCTTTTTGTTAGGCATACCATTGTTCATAAATTCTTTCTGAACATAGTTTCTTGAACCGTAAAGACCCTGCTCTTCACCGCTCCAAAGAGCAATTCGCACAGTTCTCTTTAACGGCACGCCCGACTCTTTAAGTATTCTTATGGCCTCCATCATGGTGGCCGAACCAGCCGCGTTGTCTGTGGCTCCTGTGCCCGCAAACCAAGAATCGAGGTGGGCACCAAGCATTACAACTTCGTCTTTAAGCTTAGGGTCTGAACCCGGAATTTCTGCAATTACATTGTAGCCCTGCAGGTCTTTGGTGTGAAATTCGGTTTTTGTGTCGGCTTCTATTCTAACCGGCTCACCTTTCACCAAAAGTCTTACCATTCGGTTGTAATGTTCCGGAGCTATTTCCATTTCAGGAAGGGGGTTCTCCTCTCTGCGAGCACCATTAGAAGTAAAGAAAGTACCTTGTCCTCCTCCTCTGTGTGTATTGAGCACCATGGCCACTCCTTCGTCTTTAAACATTTGATAGGCGGCATTTCTCAAGTTGGCTGCTCTTCTGAAGTCTGATATTCTTCTTTGGCTAAAAGAACCATCCGCATTACTCACTCTTTCGGTGGTCATGTCTTGCAGCTGCTCTTCCGTCCAACGGGTGGCATCTGCCTCAAAAGTGGTTTTTGCTTCAATGTTGGTGGGCATTAAAACTACCTTTCCTTTGAGTTTGCCTTTGTATTGAGCAAGATCGGCTTCGGAACTTACGTCTACATATATCGCTTCGGCCGAAATAGGTCCGTTGGTGCCCGGTGTCCAGGCTTTTGGAATACCGATTAACGCCTGATAGTATGGTACTGTCATGGCCAGATAAGACTTTCTTACGTCCCAGCCTTCTCCAAACTCACCCCATGGCTCTACTTTCACATTAGAAAGACCCCACTCCTTCATTTGAGCGGCCGTCCAATCGTAAGCTCTTTTTAAACCCTCTGAACCCGTAAGCCTAGGTCCAATCCTATCGGTGAGGTTCCAGGCAATGTCCATTACCTGGCTGTTGTTCAGGCCTTCATCCTTTATTTTATAAAGTGCATTGTAATCGATTTGGGTGTTTTGAAACCCAAATGCGGAGTATGTGCATAGCAATAAGCACACAAAAAATACTTTTACTGTCCTCATTTTATCATTGGTTTTTGTTAAAGATAGGTATCCGTACAAATAGTAGGCTCAATTTTGGGATGTGTGGAAAATAACCGTTCTCAATTGCCTTTCTGAGTAGCGGCAAGTCTAATTTGTTCCACAAAACGGGCAAGCGCCAAAAACCAGTCGCCCGAGGCATCCCACTCTTTTCCAACATAAATGGTGTTGGTTCGAAGGTCATTCAAATAGAATTTATACACCCTTTGCTTTCCGGTCTTTGTCCGGTTTGGAAAAGGAATCCACTTGCTTACCTCTTCTTCCGTTCCTTGAACCATTTGCAACTCATAGATAAACCCGGCTCTCCTCAATTCGGCTGAAGTGGCTGCACGATCTACCAGTGCCATGGTGTTAGTAGTGTCGGCCGCCAGAGCTTCCAGGACCTGGTTTTGCCTCATCAAGACTTGTTGCAAAGAGTCGGCTGCAAAAATATGGCTATGGTGTAATCTGTAAACAGGTTCCTTTTGGCCTCTTTGAGCATCGTAAGGCTTTAGAGCAATTTTGAACTCTGCCACCTGTGACGGAATAGACCGGGCTATCAAACCTGGCGCAACGGTGGGGTAAAACATTTCCGGATTTTCATTCACCAGCAGGTTGGTTCTCCTAAACTGGTCGGTCTTAAAATAGGAGCCCAGTTCTTGCCATACCGTTTTGGGGTCGGAAGCTAATCGGGCAAAAGCAGAAGTACCGGGGTTGTAGAGGGTGTTTTGTTTGTTAAAGGGTAATATGGCTATAAAATAAGGCCCTTTAAGGTGTGGGGCTGAAAAGATAATGAGATTTTCTATACCTCTGGTTTTGATAAACTCGGGAAAAGCCTGGGGGGTGTGCATACCCACATCGTAATTATTGAGCGGTAAATAAGCCACAGCATCTACCCCCACTTCTGCAAAAAACTGTTGCATTTCATCGAGCATATTCTGCCATTCGGTCGCGTCATCATCCATCGGCACAGAAAAAAGTACAACTGACTTTGTCTGTAAAATATCTTCAGGAGGATAAAGGGCTTGATTGAGCTTAAGGTTCTCAAGAATATTTTTGATATCGGTTTGTGCATGGCCAACCAAAGCGATGGTTAGCAGAGAGGTAATGAACAGAAATTTGTAGGCAAATGAGCGCAAATCTTGTTAAGGTATTGATTATGTTTAAGAAAGGATCGAATCAGCAACCAGATAGCAATATGCTTTCTACAACTCCCATAACGATGCAAAGGTATTCAAATTTCATTCTGTTTTCTCTTCTCTTTTGTCTGTTTTCCCTCAAGAGCCAGGCCCAGTTAGATCGGCTGGATACAGAATTTATGCTAGAAGACTTGAGAAAACTTTCTCATGACGCAGCCGAAGGCAGAAGGACCGGAACCAATGGAGCCGAGGCCGCCCGAAGATTCATTATTAAGCAAATGGAAAATATGCGCCTGAAGAGCCTTCAGGATGACTTCAGGCACCCCTTTTCTTTTACCACCTCCAGAGGCGATACCATTCAGGGCGAAAACATTGTGGGCTACATTAAAGGTGAACAACAAACTGCCTTTGTTATAACTGCTCACTTCGATCATCTGGGTGTTCGTGATGGGGTGGTGTACAATGGTGCCGATGATAATGCTTCCGGAGTGGCTGCCTTATTGGCACTGGCAGAATATTTTCAGAGTTACAAACCCCGACATACGCTGGTGTTTGCCGCGCTTGATGCCGAGGAAATGGGCTTGCAAGGGGCTAAAGCTTTTGTAAATGACCCTAGCATTCCGCAAGAGATGATCAAGCTGAACATTAACATGGACATGATCAGCATGAACGATAAAAATGAGCTTTACGTAGCCGGTACGCACCACTACCCTCAGTTAAAACCTATTATTCAGGAAGTGAATGTATTGCCTCTGCAGCTCAAGTTTGGACATGACTCTCCCGACCTGGGCAATGACGACTGGACCAACTCTTCGGACCATGGCCCTTTTCATAAAAAGGGAATCCCTTTTCTCTACTTTGGTGTAGAAGATCATGAGCATTATCACAAGCCTACCGATGATTTTGAGAACGTTAATAAGGATTTCTACATAAAGGCGGTGCACGCCATTTTGGACTGCATTTTAGCCCTGGATGCGGCTCTTAACTAAACCGTTATGATTCAAACACTACTCAGCCATTCTTTTAAACAGCAACTAAGATCTCCCATTTGGGCCAAAAACCTTATTGCTAATGTTTTTCTGGGCTTCGCTGCTTTAATGTTGCTGTTCTATGTATTACTTGTGGGTATTTTCTTGCCCAAAATACTGGAGTCGGTTTTTCCCGGGCAAAGCCCTATAGAGGTGGTGAGTGGTTTTGTCATTTATTATTTTGCTTTTGAGTTTTTCTTGCGATTCTTTTTACAAAATGTGCCGATATTGGCTATTCAGCCCTACTTGCACCTACCCATGCGCAAAAAGAAGATGCTGCACTTTATGCTCAGAAAAAGCCACCTGAGTGTTTTTAATTTTCTCGGAATACTCATTTTTCTGCCTTTTACATTAAGCACTGTTGTACCCGAAGCGGGTTTTCTTCCCGGTCTTGGCTGGCTTCTGGCCATTATTAGCCTTGTTTTTACTCTGCACTTTCTCACTATACTATTCAAGAAAAAGCTTAATGAACAGCCCAATCTGTTGTTGGTAATAGCAGGCCTGTTTATGGCCGTGGGGGCTGCAGACTACTATGAAGTATTTTCGCTCTCTGAGCTTTCCGCTACACTCTTCAATGGTTTGCTTGGTCAGCCTGTTTATGCATTGATTCCATTATTGCTGTGGTTTGTTGCCTACAATGCCAATTACCGCTTTCTGGCGGCCAATACCTATCCGGAGGAGATATCTACCAAAAAGAAGACATCGAAAATTGCCGGAGATTTTGCTTTTCTTAAACGTTTTGGCCGTGTAGGAGAGCTCATTGCTCTGGAGCTTAAATTAATCTTGAGACACAAACGCCCTAAAAGTGCGGTGTTTCTTGCCAGTTTTTTGCTACTCTATGGACTCATCTTTTATCCCGAGGAGCAGTATCAACAAATGAGCTGGATATTCTTATTTGTAGGCATTTTTATTACGGGTATTTTCTTTATTCAGTATGGGCAGTTTTTACTGAGTTGGGAAAGCAGCTACTTCGATTTTGTACTTACCCGAAAAGTTACCTTTCATCAATACTTTGAAGCCAAGTACTATCTGTTTGTAGCTACTAGCGCTATAGCCTTTGTGCTTTCGTTGGGCTATGCCTATTTCGGAATGAAGATTGTCTTCATTAACTTGGTTTGCTTCCTTTTTAACATTGGAGTCAATGTGTTTTTGGTTATGCGAATTGCTCTTTTTAGCCCCAAAAAAATTGACCTGAGCAAACGCGCAGCCTTTAACTACGAAGGGGTTGGGGCAGCCCAGTTCTTGATGGCACTACCGATCATATTTTTGCCATACCTGGTTTTTGTTCCATTTATAATATTAGACATAGAAGATTATGGACTCATAACGCTGGGGGTTGTGGGTCTGACAGGATTTATACTTCGCGATAAGTGGTTGAACTATATAGCCCAATCGTTCGTCAAAAACAGACACAAAATAGCAGCAGGATTCAGGGCTCAATAAATTCGAATAAGACATGATTAACGTAAAAGGACTTACAAAACAGTACAAGGGTGTAACCGTAGTCGATATTCCTGAGCTTGTCATTGGCAAGGGAGAGAGTTTTGGGTTGGTAGGTAACAACGGAGCCGGTAAAACAACCTTTTTTAGAATGATTTTGGATCTGGTAAGGGCCAGTTCGGGAGAGGTGCTTTCTAAAGGAGTGAATGTGAGCCAAACCGAAGACTGGAAGTACTATACCGGTTCTTTTCTGGATGAGTCGTTTTTGATTGACTACCTAACTCCTGACGAGTATTTTGAGTTTGTGGCCTCTTTGCACGATTACTCCCAGGGAGACCTCAAAGAGTTTTTGAGCCAATTCGAAGCCCTTTTTAATGGTGAAATTGTTGGCAAAAACAAGTACATCAGAGACCTTTCTAAAGGTAATCAAAAGAAGGTAGGTATTGCTGCTGCACTTATGGGTAGACCGGAGGTCATATTACTCGATGAGCCTTTTGCCAACTTAGATCCAACCACTCAAATTAGATTGAAAAACTTGCTGAGAGACTGGAAAGAAAACCATCAGTTGACCATGCTTATCTCCAGCCACGATCTTAACCATGTAACTGAGGTTTGCGAACGCATTGTATTACTGGAAAAAGGAGTGGTAAAACAGGATATTCAAACTAGCAGTTCTACCTTAAAAGAACTGGAAGAATACTTTGCGGCCTACTAACGAGGCATAGAAGGTCTTCTATACGGTCACTTTTTTGTCACTTAGCAAATATCTGAGATGGGTCTTTGAACGACTTAAATTCCAGTGCATTTCCGCTTGGGTCTAAGAAGAACATGGTGGCTTGTTCGCCAACTTCTCCTTCAAAACGGATGTATGGTTCTATCACGAAATCGATGCCGTGCTGCTTAAGCTTTTCTGAAAGCTCATGCCATTGATTCCACTCTAAAACAGCTCCAAAATGACGGACAGGTACGTTTTTACCATCAACAGCATTAGTATTGGCTTGAGCCAGTTCTTCAGGCTTAACATGCGCACTGAGCTGATGGCCGAAGAAGTTAAAGTCGATCCACTTATCGGTAGAGCGACCAATTTCGCAGCCGAGTAATTCGCCAAAAAAGGTTCTGGTAGATTCAATGTCCTTGACAGGGAATGCTAAGTGAAAAGGAGTATTCATTGTTTGGTCAATTAGGTAATTGGTTATTCGTTGATTGGGGGTGAATTTACGACTTAATTCTACTCAGCATAGCATTGTTAGAAATTCGTCACTTTTAGGTTGTGGTTGGTCACATTTGGTGGAATGGAGAACGGTGATTGGTTAATGTTGAAGTAAAAAGCATGAAAAAATCTATAATCTTAAAGGTTCTGGTGCTCGTTGCAGTAGTACTATTTTTTGCAGAAAAATATTTTCAGCTTAACGCATTACATGGTCTAGAATACCAAAGGAGAATATCACAACTGATCAATGACGATGCACTTATCGCTAATCAACTATTGACATTCAAAATTCAAAAATTCTCGGAATATACGGTCTACCTGATCATTGCCTACTTATCATTTAAACACATATATCAACCCCTAAATAAAAAGATAGGGTGGCAGGCCTCCTTGCCCATACTTGTTTTAATATCTATGGTTCTAGGGCTGATTTTTTCGATGATTATAAAGGCTACAAATCCCTATTTTTCAATCACTCCTTATAATGGTCAGGTGGCTGCCTCAGAAATTAGTATGTTCTCCCATTTGTTCTTAAGACAAACTATTCACTCTTTTTTTGCTGTTTCTTTGGGGCTATTGATAAGAAACAGTCTTCAATACTTAAACAATGAAAAAGGGAAACTATTTAGAGTATTAGGTTCGGATTTTTGGGTGTTGCTTTATACCGTTCAGTTTCTACTGATTCTCATCATAAATATACTCGTAAATGTTGGTGAAACTCCTTCACAAATCGCTCTAATGATTCCAACCTCGTTGCTATTTGCCTTAGTAACCTTTACTATGTCCTATCTATTTCTTGAAGCTTTTAGCGTAAATGATCAGTTGAGTTTTAAGAACTTTTGGAGTAAGATTTCGCAATGTATCATAATGACATCAGGCGGTGCAGCTATTATATATTTCTCAACTGAACTAAACCTTCATTTTGGTGACCGCTATTTGAATTATACCATTCCATCATTTTTGATAGTTTCAACCGTTCTTTTTGTACTCATTCTATCTGAATCGTTACTTCAATTCAGCTTTTATTCAAAATACATAAGAAAAAATCAAGCTCTGAGGCTAGAACTTCGACACAAGGACTCTAGTCTTTCACAACTCAAATCGCAAATCAACCCGCATTTTCTCTTCAACTCCCTCAATAGCTTGTATGGTTTGGCACTGGAAGAAAGTAGCCCGAAAACCTCAACGGGTATTCAAAAGCTTAGTGAAATGATGCGCTTTATGCTTCGCGAAAATGTGGAAGATACTATTGAAATCAGCCGGGAGTTTGAATATGTGGAGAACTGGTGCCTATATACCTGTTAGACCAAGTACCCCATAAAATCCATAGATATAATATTCTAAATAATTGAAAGACCCAAAGGTCTTTTTTGGCATCTATATAGATTATGAGATAAGAAAGCCTCCGCATCCAGTAAATAAATTTATTCTAAAATTTCATTTTATACATAATCGCAGCCCAAGAGCTTAAAAAGCATTAGTGTGTTTTTACACTATTTTTTTATTGTGTCACTTATTGTTTCTAAAAAATAATAGTCATACCTTTATAACCTCAAGATTCGGAAATCATGCAAGAGGTAGCAATTAAAGAATTAAAAGAAAAGATAGAAGCAATAAGAAGTGATGCAGAAGAAAAGATTGCATCACTTAAATTTGCTATTTCTATTCTTGAAGGAGATAATACTCCAAAGTCAAAACCGATGACTTTTAGTATTAAAGGACAAAAAGGTAGTGATGAGTTATATAATTTCGGTAGACTATCGGTAGAAGAAAGAGGTGAAAGGATATTAAGTATTACAAGAGGTACTGGTAGTTTTTTACATGTCAATGTAATAGCAAAAGAAATAGTTGGTTATGATGCTGATGAAAAGTCTATTGATGATTGTAAGGCATTAATCAGACCTCCTTTAAATGAATTACTTCAAAACAATAAACTTGTAAAATACAATCCTAGAGGTAATTCAAGAAAAACATTCACTTATGGTTTACCTGAATGGATTGATAATGATGGAGAGCCAATTGATGGTATTGAATATAAATTGGATTAAAATAAAAAGGACTGGTATCAGCAGTCCTAAGGGAGATAGCTCAATGGATAGAGCAGTATATAATCGTAAATGCAGGTTGGGGGTTCGAGTCCCCCTCTCTCTACTGGTTAACCACCGTGGTTCGAAGATAGTCTCATTAGCTATCCTAGATCGAGTTTAGCAGACTCAACACGGTTTTTCATTCAAATCTCCTTCATTTAGGAGTCAAAAAGGGTGTTCTAGCACCCTTTTTGCATTTCAAAGATATGAAAAACTTTTCAATACAACAATATTCGAAAATAATTGTATCAATATAGCCTTACTTTATGAATTGAGTAATTCCCAAACTCGATCACATCTTCTTTCTTTCTTGTCAATGTCCAGTAACTAGGAAAGTTAGGGTCTTCTTGTGATTCACAAAGGTTTTTAAGGTTACCCCAACACCCTATAACCACCCCATGTTTAATGAGAACAAACACTTTAGTGTTCTCTTTTCTCTCTTTGTATGTGACCATGAAACAAACATACAAAAATAACCGACAATAATTGTATATACATTAGGTAATACAAATATATTCGACTATATTTGTATATAACAAAACGGAAATGAACTTCAAATCAATCATACAATTCACCCAGTATTTTAACACTGACGATAAGTGTAGAGAGTTTTTGGAAGAACAAAGATGGGGTGACACTCCTGCGTGTCCTCATTGTGGTTCAACCAACGTTGTTAAGTTCAAAACTGACAACAAGACTTATAAGTGTCGAGAAAAAGTTTGTAGAAAGAAATTTACTGTAACCGTTGGTACAATGTATGAAAACACCAAAATCCCTTTGACTAAGTGGTTTTTGGCTACTTATATCCTTTCGGTTCACTCTAAAGGAATTAGCAGTTTACAACTTGCAGAATGGTTGAACGTTACGCAAAAGACAGCTTGGTTCTTGACTCACAGAATCCGTGAAATGCTGGCTGACAATGCGCCTGAGTTGTTAAATGAGGTTGTTGAGATTGATGAAACTTACGTAGGTGGAAAAATCTCTAACAAGCACGTTAGCAAAAGAAAGCAGTATAAGGCAAATGATAACAAGACTATGGTAATAGGTGCTGTTCAGAGAGAGGGAAAAGTAAAAACTAAAGTTATCCCAAATGCTGACGTTGAGAACATCCAGAACGCGGTTGTTGAATTCGTTGAGCCTAACAGCACAATGTATACAGATGAAAGCCGAGCTTATAATAAAGTGAAAGACAACTATAAGCATGATACGGTTCGCCATAGGAGCAAAGAGTATGTTAGAGGTGATGTTCACACAAACACAATCGAAGGGTTTTGGAGTGTGTTGAAAAGACAGATTCACGGAATTCACCACTTTGTTTCTCCAAAGCATTTGCAAAGATATTGCAATGAGTCTTCTTATAGATATAACACTAGAGGCTTAGAGCAAGACGAAAGGTTTGCAGATGTTGTCTCTAGATGTAATGGAAGATTAACCTATAAATCACTGATAAATGGATAATACAGACTTTCAAAAAAGAATGGGAGAAAGAATGAGGAGCATAAGGAACGAAAGAAAGATTTCTATTCGGGAATTATGCCTCCTTACTGGTTTAGACGAAAGCCACATGGCCAGAACAGAAACAGGGTACGTAGACCCAAAAGTAGGAACTCTTAGAAAGATTGCAGAAGCCTTGAATTGTGATATTAAGGACTTCTTATAACTGTTATATTTGAAGTATGGCTAAAGATAAGAAAAGCCCAAAAGAGGCAAGTGAGTTATTCGGAAAGATTATTAAAGCTTCGGTCAAGGGAGATAAAGACAAACCTAAAGACAAGAAAAAATAGTAGGACATTTATTTATACCTATTTTGCCTATCCTTAAATAAACAATAAGATGGGTAAAGAGTTAGTGTTTAACAATATTGTTCTACAATACAATGGTAAAAAGTACCTAACGGATGATATTTACGGTGATAAGCAAATTTATAATCAAGTAATAAGATTTTTAACTGGAACAGGATTAATCGTTCTTGCAGATCTTTTCAATAATGATGATGCAACACTAATATTAGTTAGTAACGATTTAGAAGTTTTTGATCTTAACATCTCTAATGCCAGCGAGGAACTTACCAGAAAGTTCTTTCTTAAGTTCAGACCTTGATTTTTCTTTAAAATACTCCTTTACCTGACATTCTGCCACATCTTGATAAAAAGAATCAAGATACCCTATTCTACTACATATATCTGCAACAAGTATTCGATGTTCAATGCTTCCTACAGGAAGAAATGCGCTAACTCTTTTGTCGATATCCATAACCCTCAACCCATAGTTAAGAGGTGGATTGTTTGTTAATCCTCTAATGTCTTTCATTTTCTTTTTGGTCTAACACGTATATAAGCACCGGAGAACTACATTGAGCTTCAAAAACTAAGGGTTGATGGAAATGAAAAAGTGAGATTGGAGTATGAGATAGACAAAGCGTGTGAGGGTAAAATAACCCCTATGCTTATTATTCCTTTTATAGAAAATGCCTTTAAGCATGGGGTCAGTGCGCATCACAATTCATGGATTGAGGTTAAATTGAGCTGTAGCAAAGAAGCCATTCATTTAAATGTGAAAAACAGTAATCATAAAAAGCTGAAATCTACCGAAGAAGAGAGTGGCATTGGGCTGGAGAATGTAAGGCAAAGGCTTACCATGCTCTATCCAGGCAAGCACCTTTTCCAGCTATTTGAGAATGAAGAAAGCTTTGAAGCCAACCTTAAAATTGAACTCAATTGATTAGAGCCATTGCCATAGATGATGAGCCTATTGCCTTAAAGGTGGTAGAAGAACATGCTTCCAAAATCCCCTTCCTGCAACTGGAAGAATCATTTACCGATGCCTTTGCAGCCTTAGACTTTCTACAAAAAAATAAAGTAGATTTGATCTTTCTAGACATCAATATGCCAGATATCTCTGGCCTCGACTTGCTAAAAGCTACCGATGCCAGGTTTCAGATCATTTTTACCACGGCCTATTCCGAATATGCTGTGGAAAGCTATGAACACAATGCAGCGGATTATTTACTCAAGCCCTTCGAATTTGGTCGCTTTCTGAAAGCAGTAATGAAAGTGAAAGAGGGTCTAAAACAAGCAAAGGAAGACTACTTCTTTGTAAAGTCTGGTTATGAGTATATACGCATCAACTTTGACGATCTGCTCTTTATTAAAGGAGAAGGTAACTATCTAAAACTGGTAGAAAAGGAGCGTAGCACACTTGCCAGAATGACTTTTGAGGAAGTTTTAGGCCAAATACCGGAAAGCTTTGTTCAGGTGCATCGGTCGTTTATCATTAATTCACAGCTCGTGGAAAAGCTGGAAAAACACCAAGCAAAAGTTAGGGAGCACCAAGTGCCAATTAATACAGAAGGATATGAGAAGCTGAAATCACTGGTCATCAAATAAAAGAGGCTGTCTCAAAAACTACCGTTATCGTTATTCCCAGCTTAACTGGGAATCTCTAAATGCTTTTGAAATGAATTTTAGGAGATTCCCGATCGGGGTCGGGAATGACAGTTAGCTTTTGAGACAGCCTCAATATCTAATTTCCTGATTAACCGATTGACTGACTTACCAGCTGCCTCCGGAACCTCCGCCTCCAAAAGAGCCGCCTCCGAAACCACCGAAGCCTCCGCCTCCTCCGCCAAAACCAGAGCCGCCACCGAATATACCACCGCCACCGCGGAAGTTATCCCAGTCGTCATCTCTTCTTCTGCCCATGGAGTTGCCCATCATTAGCCATGCCCACCATGGCAAGCCTCTGGAGCCAATTCCTCGGCCTCTTTTTCTACCCACAATAGCAGGTATGATAAAGAAGAACAGAATGAATAAGAAGAAAAATGGAATTCCTGAACCACCTTCTCCATCTGAGTTTCTTTTTCTATTCTGTCCAAATTGTTCCGCTTTGAATTCTCCAGAGGCCAATTTGAATATGACATCGGTAGCATCATCCAAACCCTTATAGAAGTTGCCTTCTCTAAATCTTGGGTTCATATATTCTTCGCGAATCGTATAGGTTGCTGCATCGGTAATAGAGCCTTCCATTCCATAACCCGTAACAATGGCGGCCATTCGATCATTAATAGAAACAACAATGAAAACCCCATTGTCTTTGGCCGTACCTACTTTCCACTTTTCTGCTGTTCTTTGCGCAAAATCTACTACCTCATAACCATTCAGTGACTCTACAATAAGAATTGCCACTTGAGTTGAGGTCGAGTCTTCATAGCCTAGAAGTTTATTCTCTAAGACCCGTAGTTCTTGCTGAGACAGTGTTCGGCCTGTATAATCATTAACCAAACGAGGAGGGTTTGGCGCATCCGGAATTCCTGTTTGTGCAAACCCTAAACTGCTGATCGATATAAATAGTATTACTAGTAAGTTCCGCATATTAGTTTTTGCCAAATGAGATATCGTCCGATAATTCGTTAATGTCGCCTTTCTGGTAAGGATAGAACTCCTTTAGCCTTTCACCTACACATAAAATGCCCTCCACTAAGCCTTC
>CEPH01041110.1_pt1 | contig 29996 bp, 20 predicted proteins | sample 530571 | NCBI WGS metagenome assembly CEPH01 (sample SAMEA2620413, study PRJEB7988) | marine metagenome | biome: marine biome (ENVO:00000447); feature: surface water layer (ENVO:00002042); material: "saline water (ENVO:00002010), including plankton (ENVO:xxxxxxxx)" | depth 5 m | reverse complement strand
TGCTCGGCGGCGCCCCACACCGAGTCGGAGGTGAGCGAGCGGGCCGCCGAAGTGTCGGCGGTCAGGGCCGGTACGATCTCGGCTGCCGCGGCAGGGTCGGTGAGGGAGTCTCCGAGACTCGCGGCTGCGCGCTGGGCGTCAGCCACGTGGCCGTACGCGAGCGCGCCGCGGACGCCGATCCACGCCGCCCCCGCGACGCCGAGGATCAGGATGGCGCCAAGGACCGAGTCGAACACGATGCCGGCCGTGCGTTCGCGGCGGTGACGCCTGCGCGAGGTCGCGCGGCGAGACCTTTCGGCATCCACGGCCCGGCGCGTGGCAGCGATCTCGTCATCGCTGGGTCCCTCGGGCGTCGTGCCCTCGGGTGTCGCTGCGTCGTCATGCATGGGTCGCGCGCCCTCCTGTCCTCAGGGAAGCCTATTGGTCCGTAACCGAGTGCACGATGAGAGGCAACCGCATGACGGGCCGTAACATGCGCCCCCTAGGGTGGTGAGCTGGGCGATGGAGGGACGAGGTTCCCATGGTGACGGTGAACGCGACGACCCAGCGTGTCTGGGTGGACGCGGCGGCGACCCCGGATTTCGCGCCTGGTCCCGTCGGCTGGATGGATGTCGTGACGCTCGCCGAAAAGGCGGTGCGCGTCACGTTCGCGTATGACGCCGCCTACCTCGCGCGACCGGATGCCTACGCGGTATCTCCGGAACTCCCGTTGGAGCCGGGCCCTCAGGCGCTCGGGTCGATGCCCGGAGCGTTCGTGGATTCCAGCGCCGATTCGTGGGGGCAGAAGCTGATCCGCCGGCAGCTGCGCGCCGAGGGTGTGTCCCTTCTCTCGGAGGTCCATGCCCTGTTGGGTGTGTCGGATGAAGCGCGCACTGGCGGGTTCCGGTTCCGCGAGCTTCCGACGGCGGGCGAGGAAGCATACGTCGCCGACCGTGCTGCGCAGGTTCCGGTCGTGCTCGACCTGCGCGACCTGCGGGCGGCTGCGGATCGGACGCGCGCAGGTGTCTCCTCGAGCGAGCAGGCGATCGCGGATCTTCTGGATGCCGGCACGGCGGTGCTGGGAGGGGCCAGGCCCAAGGCTCTCGTGCGGCGGAAGGGTCGGGCACTGCTTGCGAAGTTTCCGGCACCGGATGACGAACACGACGCGATCCGGTGGGAGGCGGTGTCGCTGCACCTCGCTCATGCTGCAGGGCTTGCCACCTCGCGGGTGCGCACGATCGAGATCGGAGAGCACGCGGTGTTGCTGGTCGATCGATTCGATCGCGTCGGCAAGGTCGACCCAGCGGCGCCGGATCCGACGGCGGGCGAGCTGCGGATTCCCTACTGGTCGGCGCGGACCGCGACCGGCGATGGGCGGGACTACCTGGATGTCGCGCGAGTCATCCGTGGCATGGACGCGCCTCGCGACGTCATCCGTGCCCAGCTGCGGGACCTGTGGCGGCGGGTGGCGTTCGCCGTCGCCGTGCACTGCACCGACGACCACCTTCGCAACCTCGGATTCCTGCGGCGCGAGGCGGCGTGGCGGCTGTGTCCGGTGTTCGATGTCGAGCCCGATCCGGTGCAGGAGCGGCTGCGTTCGACCGCGATCGTCGGGGTGGTCGATCCGGATGCCGCGCCGGCGGCCCTGGTCGCGCTCGCCGGGGAGCTCGGAATCAAGACCTCGTCGTGGCGACGGTCGCTGGCTCAGGTGCTCGTCGCCGTGGAGTCGTGGCCGGATGTCGCGAAGCGGGTGGGGCTTGCCGAGGACGAGTTCGCCGCGATGGATGCCGCGATCGGTCATCGCCGGGACGCGCTCGCCGCGCTGCTGGCGTGAGCTGGCCCGCGCCGACGGATCAGGCGATGGTGAGCGGCGCGATGACGGCGGCCACGAGTTCGCTCGGATCGCGAACGAGCGTGAAGTCCCCGGCATCCGGAACGACGCCAGGCGCGGCGTACCCCAGCGTGACGATACCCGGCTGGCTCGTGCGGGCTCGCGAGACGAACGCTTCGATCGCGGCAAGGTCACTGTCGGGGACGATGCCGAACACCAGCGCGGTGTAGGTGTCAGCCGACAGGTAGGCCAGAGCGGCATCCGCGTGGTTCGTCTTGGTGACCGTGGTGCCGAGCTTTTGCAGGGCGATGGTCTCGGACATGCTCGTGTCGGGGTCGTCGTCGACCCACAGCACGCGTCCCGGGTGCACGCGCTCGGGGAGCTTCGGTGTGACGCCGGGGCCCTGGCCGCGGGCTGCATGGGCTTCGCGCAGCTGCGTCGCGACTGCTTCGCGGTCTTCGGGCGCGAGGGTGATCTCGATTGTCGAGAGTCGCTGGGTCGGGACGCGGACGGTGGAGGTGCGGCGGATCCAGAGGATGACGCCCACCAGGGCCATCACGACGATCACCCCGACGAAGCCGAGGACGAGTGTCACGAAGCCGGTGTCGATCTGCATGAGGTCAGTATGCCCGGTCGGTCGTGCGGTGCGCGGGGACAACTCGGGCGTGGGAAGGACAACTCGCCTGGATGAAGGACAACTCGCCTGGATGAGGGACAACTCGCCTGGATGAGGGACAACTCGCGTGGACGAGGGACAACTCGTATGAATAGGGTGAGGGCATGACCGAGAATGCTGCGAACGGCGAGCCATCCTCCCCCGGAACTTCCGCGACGATCGTTGTGGGTGCGACGAGTAAGCCTGGCTCGCGTCGTGCCATCGAGTGGGCTGTCGAGCGCGCGGCGAGCACCGGTGCTCACCTGGAACTGCTCTCGGTGATCGGCGGCGCCGTGGGCGCTGTCGGTGAACAGGAGGTCGTGCAGCGCGCCGTGGACTACGAAGAGGCCTTTCTTCGTAACGAGGCGGCGAGCCTGTCTGCCCGCGGCATCGATGTTGCGGTTCGGGTGACGAACGGAAACCCGACGAAGGAGCTCGTCGAGGCGTCAGCGGATGCCAGGCTTCTCGTGATCGGCAGTGATCACACCGGCGGCACCGAAAAGCACCGCGGGCCGCACGGGACGCGAATCGTGGCGGGAGCGCACTGCCCCGTCGTCGTCGTGCCCGACATCGACACGACCGGACGCACGGGAGTGGTTGTCGGCGTCGATGGTTCGGAGGTTTCGCACGCTGCTCTCGCGTTCGCCGCCGCCGAGGCCGCACGATTCGCCGAGCCGCTGACCGTCGTGTCGACGTGGATGCCTGTCGTCTACACCGGCGATATCGCCCCGTACCCCGACATGTACCTCACTGATCTGCAGGGCACAACCGAGGCGTTCGCGCAGTCGATGGCCGATGAGGTGCGAAAGGACCACCCGAACCTCGAGATCGTCGTGCACGTCGACGAGGGGGACCCCGCTGCCGTGATCACGGAGGTGGCGGCATCCGCTCGTCTTGCCGTCGTCGGGACGCACGGGCGTACCGGGCTGGCCCGGTTCCTTCTCGGGTCGGTCAGCACCCAGGTGCTTGACCACCTGACGACGGTCACTGCAGCGGTCCGCTAACGGCAAAGCCCCCGGCTCGATCTGGGGGGCTGTCGAGCCGGGGGCTGTACGCGAGACGCGTACCTTCGCGGCGGATGAGTGACCCGAAACACTCAGCGCGCGGTCTTGCCACGATGAGAATGGCACGGTTCGCGACTTCGTGCCGGGGGATTGTCAACTGCGCGTCCCGGATGCCATAATCCGCCGCGCGGGCAGGTGGGTCAGCGGCCGAGCAGCCTGCCGACCACGCTCGGAAGCTCTCCCGGGGTGGTGACCACCTGGTCGTGAGGCAGCTCGGGTGCACCGGGTCCGGTCACGATGGTGCCGGGGGCGTACGCAATCGTCGGGACCCCCGGATAGTTGCGGCGTACCGTGCGGATGAAGTCCGCGGCGGTCATCACGTCGCCCTCGCGGCCGCAGTCGGTGACGACCAGGAGGTACTTCTCTGCTGCGAGGTATGCCAGCGCAGCTTCGCAGTGCCGCGCGACGGTGACGGTGAGGCCCATGCGGTGCAGGGCGACGACGTCGGGGACGTGGCTGTCGGGATCGTCGTCGACCCAGAGCACGCGGCCGAGACGGAAGACCGACTTCTGCGGCGCGCGCGGCGGCGCGACGTAGGGCTGCTGGGGGACGCCCGCCGCCTGTTGCGGCGGGTCGGGGGTCGGTGCGGCCTCCGGGCTCAGGGATGCTGCCGGGATGGGCTCATCCACGGGAGGGGAGGGAGGTTGCTGCTCCGGAGCCGGCGTGGGCGCGAGCGCGGTCGGAGCGGGGCCGAAGGCGGCGCTTGCCACGGTGACCGGTTGCGCTGACGGGTTGGGGGCGAAGACGTACTCGATGGTGCCCTCGTCGACCCGCGGTGCCTGTGGCGCGGTGGCAGGCGGCGCGGTGGCAGGGGGCGCGGTGACAGGGGGTGCGGTAACCGGGGGAGCAGTGAACTGAGGTGCCTGCGGCTGCTGCTGGTACGCCGCGGTGGGTGCCGTGTAGGGATGCGACATCGGCGTGCCGACAGTGTTTCGCGGCGCGGTTACGGTGCGGATGGTCGATGTCGTGACCGCGGGGGTGCTCATGTCGGGGTACCGCGGCATGCGCTGTGCGGGCTCATGACGATCGGTGGTCGCCTCGGCTTTGTTGCTCTCCCACATCGCCCAGCCCACGACGAGTCCCAGCACGGCAACGACGCCGAAGCCGATCATGAGGGTGATGAGTGAATTACTGTCCATGTTCGAACCTGGTGCTGAGTCAGGGTGAGCCATGTTGCGCGCTCTCGGGTTGACCACTATTGTCTGCGATCCGCGTAGTGCGGCACGACAAACTGTGCGAACTCTCATCTAGCGCACGAGAGATCCCCGGCTTTTGCGTCGTTTCCGGACGATTCCGGCCCCGAAAGCTACGTCGGACGACGTAGTTTCGCCGGGTTAGGCGGTGCGATTGTTACGACCGCGAGCCCAGTACGCGATGGTGGCAGCGGCCATGATCGCGAGCATTACGACCGTGGTGAGGCTGGCCTCCAGGCCGAACAGGCCGCCCGAGACGAGGGGGTTGGCATCCGTCGTCTCGACGACCGCCAAGAGCGAGTTCTCTGCGGGGATGCCCGACACCGGGATGCCGAAGAGGCTGTTCTGTGCCCAGTTCCACACGGCGTGGAACGCGATGACCCCCCAGAGGCCGCCTTCGCTGAGCGCCCAGAACCCGAGGAGCAGGGAGACGAGCACGAGCGAGAGGACCGAGAGGATGTTCATGCCCGTGTTGAGGGAGTGCGCGAGCGTGAAGAAGACGGTCTGGGCGATCATCGCGGCGAGGATGCCGAAACGCGGCATCCAGGACTGGATGAGGTACCCGCGGGAGATGAGCTCTTCGGCGCCGCTCTGGATCGAGAACCCGACTAACGCGAAGATCACCCATCCGAGTGCGGTCCAGGCGGCGTAGCTGCCGTCGGGAGTCTGGAGGAACTCCATGTTGCCGGTGAGGACTGCGACGGCAACGGCGAGGGACATGGCGCCGAGTGCGATCGCGGCTCCTCGCGCGATCTGCAGCGGGGCGCGGGAGGGGGAACGGAAGCCGATACTCGCGAATGCCCGCCGTTCCTTGAATCGCAGCCAGACCCACAGCAGGATCCAGACCGACAGAAAGGCCAGGCTGCTGATGTTGGTGAGGCCGAGGGCCGTGATGCCGGGGATGAGGGCGAGCAGGATGCTGGTGGCCATGACCGACGCGAACAGCACCACGGCGACGATCGAGCCGACAAGCGGCCCGGTTGGTCGCTGCGCTTCGCGCATTGCGCCGGCGAAACTGTCACGTCGTGTTTCGGTCACGGAGGGCCTCCCAGGTCGGCGGTCCCGACCGACCCTAGCGAATGGAGGCGGGGTGGCGCAGGGCTTGTGGTGCCGCCGCGTCCTCGGCTAGGGCGACCCGGGCGGTCGTCCGCGTCCTGCCTGTTGTGCGCCCCAGACGGCGCCGAGCGCGAACTGGCCGGTCACGCCGAAGTGGCGCATCGCCTGGTCCACGCGGCGTCTGCCGGTTCGAGGACTCAGGCCCAGCGTGTGAGCGGCGGCCTCGACGGTCATGCCCCGGCTCATCAGGGCGAGCATCGGTGCCCACGGCTCGTCGCTTTGGTCGACCGCGGATGCCTCGCCCCACAGTTTCTCGAAGACCCAGGATGCGAGAGAGACGACCTCTTGAGCGCTCGTGGCGAGCACGCGGGTCGGATGGGGATCACCCCAGACGGAGGGGAGGGTGACGGTGTCGTCATCGATGATCCAGAAGAAGCTGGGCGGTGACGGGTGGGTTCGGATCCAGGTGCCTGCTGCCAGTTCGTTGTCGAGGTGCCACCGGTTGATGGGATCGAGGGCGTCTTCGTCGGAGAGGATGACGCGGATGCGGCTCTCGCCGTCGAGTGGCCTGGCGGCCCAGAGCGTTTCGGCGTAGTCGAGGCCGGCGTCGCGCAGGATCTGCGTCGAGGGGATACACAGCTGTGCTGATCGGGGCGCCCGGCGTGAGGACTGTGCGCGCCACATGTCGGCCAGCGCCCAGGTGCCCTGAACCGTGGTGGGCGGTGTCGAGGTTCCGGTTCCGTCACCCGTCTCGCCGGCATTCCAGGCCTGGAGGAGCTCCGGGATGCTGGCAGCCAGGGTATGCGCGGTGGCTGCGGCATCTGTGAGTTCGCGCACGCCGTCGTCGATGATCTGCTGGATGGCGGTGGCTACCGTGAAGTCGGGTCGGCGGTGAGCGATGGTGTCGCCGGTGACTCTGAGGAGTCCGCGGCGCTCGAGGAGTGCGAGCTGTTCACGCAGGTCCGCCTCGTCGAGGCTCAGTCTGGTTGCGAGTGTGGCCGGGTCGGCGCCCGGGTCGTGGAGGGCAGCGGCGAGCACGATGAGAGCTCGTTTGTCGGTCATCGGTCCTCCTTGAGGCGCGTTATGGCCAATGGCATTAATGTGCCACGTCCGGTGGGTAACGTCGGCCAGGCGCACGCGCCCGCGTGGCATGTGGACCGTCGAGGAGGAACCGTGAGCGAGCAGCCTGCACAGAATCAGCCAGCTGAGAAGAAGTGGACGGTGGGGCGGATCGTGCTGGCCGGCATCGGTCTTGTCGCACTGGGTCTCGCGGCGTACTGGATCACGTACGCGCTGCTGCTGCAATGAGTTCGGGTTCGGCTCAGCGGTCGGGCGTGGCCACCGGCATCGGGATCGCGCTGGGCGCCGGTCTTGGCGCGGTTGTGGGAGTCATCACGCAGAACATCGGGCTGTGGCTGCCGGTGGGCCTCGGGATCGGCGTCGCGATCGGTGTGAGCCTGGACGCTCGCACATCGCGGTCGCGTCGCGACGGTCACTGAGGAGCGTGCGACGCGTCACCGGGCTGCGCGGCCGAGGAGGGCTGCCTTGGCGGATTTGATGACGATCGCGACGTCGCCGATGAGGCTCCAGTTCTCGACGTAGGAGAGGTCGAGGCGCACCGCGTCCTCCCACGCGAGGTTCTCGCGGCCACTGATCTGCGACAGGCCCGTGATGCCTGGTTTGACCAGGAACCGACGCAGTGAGGCGTCGGTGTAGGTCTCGACTTCGCCCGGCAGGGGTGGGCGGGGGCCGACGAGCGACATGGTTCCGCCGATGACGTTGAACAGTTGCGGAAGGTCGTCGAGGGTGTGGCGGTGCATCCACCTGCCGAGGGCCGTCGGCACGGTGCCGTCGTCGTCCTCGCGAGCCGTGCGGAACGCGAGCATCGTGAACGGGCGGCCGTGATAGCCGATGCGGGTTTCGCGGACGCAGACGCGGCCCGGCGACGAGAGCTTCACGGCGAGGGCGAGGATGCCGAGAAGTGGGCTGATCACGACGACGGCGACAAGCGACACGATGAGGTCGGACATGCGCTTGCCGAAGCGTTGGCCGGGCGAGAACCGCGGTGTCTCGACGTGGACGAGGGGCAGGCCCGAGACGGGTCGGGTGTGGATGCGGGGTCCGGCGACGTCGGCGATGCCGGGTGCGAGCAGCAGGTGCTGGCGGCCGGCTTCGAGGCTCCACGAGATCTGCTTGACCTTCTCGGGCGGGAGAGCGTCGCTGCTGGTGACCAGCACAGTGTCGGCGCCGGTGTCGGCGAGGACGCGGGTGAGGTCGTCGAAGGTGCCGAGGACGGGGATGTCGGCATCCGTCGTCGGGATGCCCGCTTCGTGGTCGTCGGGCGGGAGGCAGGCTCCGACGACGAGGTAGCCGGTGTCGCGGCGCTGCTGCAGTTCGTGGCCGACCTGGGCGACTGACGCCGGCGATCCGATGAGGATGACGCCGGAGGCGCACTTTCCGACGCGTCGTTTGGCGACGAGCCACTGGCGCCACAGCCATCTGACGAGCAGGAGCAGCAGGATGCCGGCGGGCAGGCTGATGAGCAGGTAGCCGCGGGCGATGTCGACGCGGAAGAGGAATGCGACGATCGCGATGACCCCGAACAGGACGAGGGAGGAGTCGATGACGCGGACGTATTCGGTCATGCCGGTGCCGACGACGCCGGGCGTTCGGGTGTCGGCCAGGCTCAGGGCGAGCAGCCACAGGGCGACGAGGATCGCGGAGGTCAACCAGTACGACACGGCGGTGAAGCGCAGGTCTCGCAGGAGTGAGAGCTGCGCGTTGCCGGTGCCGAACCACACGATCTGGGTACCGTAAACGACCCACACCAGAACGACGGCGTCGCTGATCAGCAGTCGTGTGCGGTAACTCTCATGCCACGGTCGTGGCTCACCCGTGGAGCGCACTCACCCAGCCTTGCACACGCCGGTTGTTCACCGGCGCGACACCGTGGGTTTGAGAGAGAGCGGTGACTCAGCCGGCTCAGATACAGAGCGGATCGCCGAGATCGATGCGCTTCCCGTCGACGGTGAAGCTGCCTTCCGCGCAGATCAATGTGTCATCGGAGGGGCGAACAATGAGACCCGTATAGGCTCCTTGAACGTCTTGTTCGACGACGTCTATACGGTCGGGTCCGTCGGGAGCAGTCTGCGGGTAGAGAGAGATCGAGACCGTGTTGCCCATGGAGAGTCCGTCGTAGCGGGTAATGCGACCCCACCCTGCCTGGCACTTGTCAGACCAGATGATCTCGAGCAGCGAGTTATCGGCTCGCGTGTCGCCGGTGGCAACTTTGGCATCGTCGATGCACTCTGTCTGCGCTGGATCGGTGCCGTTTGTCACCTGGATGCGGGCCCGCGATGACTGTGCGCTGACCTCGGCGGCCACGAGCGAGGGTAGGAGCAGCGCGGCGGCGACGCCGGCCACGAGCAGGCCCCCGGCGAAGGCTCCCAGCCCGATGAGGATCCCACCGCGGCGCGTGAGCGGGCGCCCTGCTCTGGTGTCGGGCTCCGAGTTATCGCCGTCGGCATCACCGCGCAGGGTTCGTGCGAGGCTGTCACGACGCGAGAGCCACGCGTCCTGATCGCCCTGACATGCGTGCACAAGGGCATCGACCGTGCGCTCTGACGGAAGGGTCTTACCGGCGAAGGCATCCGAGATGACGGTGCGCGATATGCCGGTCTCGGACTGCAGTCTCGCCAGGGTTGGGCTCCCGGCATCCAGTTTCAGGCGACGCAGGTCAGCCGCGAATTTCTCGACCGAATCCGCGGTTGATTCGCTGTTCGAGGTGTGATCAGAGTCCGTTGTCATGCTGCCCCCCGGCATCGTTCGGTCCTCCCCGCCCAGTACACAGATATACCACGCACGCATTTCCGAGATCGCGCGCTGTGTAACGCGCGCGGCAGCGATCCGAAAAATCCGGATGCGTCCGATCCGACGAATCCGGCGGCCGGTTCGCCCGCCTGCCTGCTTCACTCGTGCCCGAGAGCCGTATGGGGAATATTCCCCATACGGCTCGGCGGTGGTGATCAGGTCTACTGGTCCCACTGGGCGGCGTATGCGGGGCACCATGCGCATGACAACACGTCGGGGGCTACTTGTCTTTTCTGGGGATGTCACTGTGCGGGATTTCTTTGCGGACCTGATGCGTAGACGCGGCGCGCTCGCGTCGGGCGCGACGCTCGCTGCGACCGCGCTGGTGATCTCCACGTTGGCAGTCATCTATCCGGGTGTTCCCACCGCTGACGTGAAGCTGGATGACGGGGGCGTGTGGGTTACCAAGAGCAACGACCTGCTCGTCGGTCACCTCAACTACCCGTCGCGTCTTCTCGATGGCGCCGCGCGAGCGCGCGCAGGTGAGTTCGACGTGCTTCAGGATGCCGCGACGGTCATCGTTCACGATCAGACCAACGCGACGCTCACGCTCGTCGACCCGGCGACCGTCGAGCTTTCAAACCCCACTGCGGTGCCCGCAGGCGCAGATGTTGCCTTGGGTGGAACGACGATCGCGGTGCGCGCCGGCAACGCTTTGCACATCCTCCCAGCCGATGCACTCGCAGGTGCTACCTTCGCCGAGGATGCGGCTACCGCCGAAGTCGGGGCGGGCCGTGGGGTCGCCGTGTCGTCTGATGGTGACTACGTCTTTGCAGTGTCCGCCGCCGAGGGGACGTTGACGCGCGTTGCAACGAGCAGTGCCGATGGTTCGTCCAGTGACGCCGTCATCAGCTTGGATGGAATCGACAGAAGCGCGCGCGTTCAAGTAGCAGCGATCAACGACAGCGCGGCTGCCTTCGATGCCGATACCGGCACTCTGTACCGTCCGGATGGCTCCGCGACAGTCATTCCGGATGGCGAGGACGGTGTGCTTCAGCGCTCTGGTGCGGGGCAGGATGCGGTGTTCGTCGCCACCCCGAGCGCGCTCGTCCGTGTGCCGCTGGGCGGTGGCGACCCCGAGGTTGTCGCCGTCGTCGGCGGCGGCGCCCCCGCGGCTCCCGTATGGCTCGCAGGCTGCGCCTACGCAGTGTGGAGTGGAACCGGTGCCTACGTGCGCTCGTGCACGGGTGACGCTGAGCCGGCCGTGAAAGAGATCGATGTCGCGCCAACCGCAACGCTCGTGCTCCGCATGAATCGAAGGGTCGTCGTCGTCAACGACATCAGCGGTGGAACGGTCTGGGTCGTCGAAAGCGAGATCGAGAAGGTCGACAACTGGACTGACGTCACTCCTCCCGCTGACGACAACGCCGACGAGGAGGAGAGCGAAGACGAGCAGCCCCAGTACGAGTTGCCCGAGCGCTCCGCCCAGAACAATCCGCCGGTCGCGGTGGATGACGAGTTCGGCGTGCGTGCGGGGCGCACGGTGCTCCTGCCGGTGACCGAGAACGACACCGACCCAGACGGCGACCTCCTCAGCGCGACGGCTCTGGATACTCCTGCGGGAGGGTACGCCGTGGCATCCGTGTTGGGCGGTGCATCCCTGCAGGTTTCGGTGCCTGCCAACGCGAGCGGCGCGACCTCATTTTCGTACGAGGTCGATGACGGGCGCGGTGGTACTGATCAAGCCACGGTCGCGCTCACCGTGCGGGACGCGAGCTCCAACGAGGCGCCCGCGCAGAGACGCGTCAACACCGTGCAGGTCGAGGCTGGGGCCTCGATGTCGTATGGCGCGCTCGATGGCTGGATCGATCCTGACGGTGACGACATCTACCTCAAGCGGGCCACCGTCGAAGGTGGTGACACCGTGAGCTATCGCAGCAACGGGGTCATCGAGTTCGCCGCGACCAGCGGCCAAGCGGGAACCAAGGAGGTCACGCTTGTCGTCTCGGATGGGCGGGACGAGGCCGAGGGCGTGTTGCGGGTCAACGTTCGTCCCGAAGGCTCGCTCGACCCTGTTGCGAACTCTGACCGCGTTACGACCGTGGCGGATGTTCCCGTCGTGGTCTCGCCTCTGAGCAACGATCTCAGCCCGAGCGGCGAACTGCTGCGACTCTCGAAGGTCGACGCGCTGCCGGGGATCACCCTGACGCCGAACTACAGCGAGAACTCGTTCGAGTTCGCGTCGAGCACACCGGGTACGTACTACGTGCAGTACCTCGTGACGGACGGCCCACGCTCGGCCGTCGGGCTCGTGCGGATTGACGTGCTGGATGCGTCAGCGACGAGCCAGCAGCCGGTGGCTGTGCGGGACCTCGCCCTCTTGCCGACAGGTCGCGATGTGCTCGTCGATGTCCTCGCCAACGACACCGACCCCGGTGGCGGGATTCTTGTGGTGCAGTCAGCGAAAGCGCCCAGTGGGTCGGGGGTTTCCGTCGAGGTGCTCAATCACAGTGTGCTGCGCGTGACCGACCTCGCGGGATTGTCGAAGACCGTGACACTCACCTACACGGTCTCAAACGGCACCGACAGTACCTCCGGTGACGTCGTCGTGCTACCGGTTGCCCTTCCCGAGAAGCTGCGTCCCCCGGTGGCGGTGGAGGATCGGGGGATCGTGCGTGTCGGCGATGTCGTGACGATCCCGGTTCTCGCCAACGACTATCACCCCGACAGCGACACGATCACCCTGTCGCCGGAGTTGGTCGAGACGGATGTCGCAGACGCCGATGCGATCTTCGTGGCGGGGGAGAGCATCCGATTCCAAGCCGGCGACACTCCGGGAACCGTGCACGCGACCTACCAAATCGAGGACTCGCAGCAGAACCGCACCGCGGGCTACGTCACGATCCAGGTGGTGGCCGAGGATGAGGGCACGAATTCGCCGCCGCGGCCGACGTCTGTGACGGCTCGTGCGGTGGCCGGTTCGACAGAGCGCATCGCGATTCCCCTGGATGGCATCGACACTGACGGTGATTCGGTCGAGCTCGTCGGGCTGTCTTCCTCTCCCACGAAGGGACAGGTCAGCGTCGGCGACAGTTGGCTCACCTACGACGCGTTCCCGGATGCCGCCGGCCGCGACACGTTCACATACCTCGTTCGTGATCGTCTGGGCGCGACGGCAGAGGGAACGGTCACGGTAGGGGTCGCGCCGGCCGGTTTCGAGAACCAGCCGCCGTACGCAGCCAAAGACACTGTCGTGGTGCGTCCCGGGCGCGCGGTAGCCGTCGCGGTCACAGCCAACGATTCCGACCCTGACGGTGAAGACATCACACTCAGCGATCAGCTGGAGACGGGAGCAGGAATCGACGCATCCGTCGCTGCAGGCCGGGTGCTCTTCACCGCTCCCGCTACCGCGGGTGACTACACCGTGACGTACACCATCTCTGACACGTACGGTGCTCAGGCGCAAGGCTCCTTGCTCGTGCGGGTGAGTCCGGATGCTCCCCTGCTTCCTCCGATCGCGCGTGACGATCGCGCAACCATCCACGACATCGCCGACGACCTCACCGTTTCGCTCTCGGCGCTCGACAATGACGAGGACCCCGATGGCTCGATCGCGGGGCTGACAGTCGCTGTCGCCTCGGAAGACGCGACAGTCGCAGCAGACGGTACCGTCACGCTTCCCGTGCTGCCCAGCGCGCAGGTCATCCGGTACACCGTGACCGACGAGGATGGGAACGTCGGGAAGGCGTTCATCTTCGTTCCGGGGTCTGACTCTCTCGTGCCGACGCTGTCGAGCGATACGCCGATCGTCGTCGACAGCGGGGAATCGGTGGAGATCCGCTTGGCCGATCACGTGCGTGTGCGGACGGGGAAGACCCCCCGGGTGGCGACGGCTGACTCCATACGCACGGCTCACTCGGATGGATCGGCGCCGCTCGTTGACGAGGTGACGCTGCAGTACACCTCTGCTGCGGGGTGGTTCGGATCGGACTCGATCGGCGTTCTGGTGACCGACGGTTCGGGTCCTGACGACCCGGAGGGTCTCTCGGGCTACGTCATCATTCCGATCACCGTGCTGCCGACCGAGAACCAATCGCCCACGATGCGGAACGCGGCGGTGAAGGTCGCTCCCGGTGAGGAACCGGCGACGCTCAACCTCGCCAAGCTCGCGTATGACCCTGACGAGGGCGACCTCGAGAAGCTGAGCTTCTCGATCGATGGTGCGGTGCCGGACGGTTTCGAGGCATCGATCTCGGGCGACACGCTGACCGTTTCGGCGGCATCCGACACACCGGCCGGAACCGACGTCGAGATCACCATCACCGCCAGTGATGGGACGTCAGAGCCGGGGCAGGGCAGCATCGCCGTGACGACGGTGACGAGTCAGCGGCCGTTCGCGGTGGCCAACGATGACATCATTGCGCAGGCGAATCAGGGTCAGACGCAGACCGTCGATGTTCTTGCGAACGACTTCAACCCGTTCGCTGATCGGGGGCCGCTCACGATCGTGAGTGCACGGGTGGATGCAGGTCGTGGGGATGCCGTCGTCCAGGGTGACCGTGTCGCGGTGACACCCGCCGGCGACTTCTTCGGCACGATGATCGTGACCTATCGCATCGCGGATGCCACGAAGGCCGCCGACCGCGAGGTCGAGGGGCGCATCCTGCTTACGGTGCAGGGCCGGCCGGACGCGCCGGGTACGCCCGCGGTGACCTCTATCCAGGACCGCACCGTTGTGCTGTCGTGGACCGCGCCCGCCAACAACGGTTCCGCGATCACGGAGTATCGGGTCTCGTCCCCGCAGGGGTACTCGCAGACCTGCGCGTCGACGACGTGCACCCTCGACGGGCTGACCAATGACGTCGAATACACCTTCACGGTCGTTGCGGTCAATGCCGTGGGCGAGTCGGACCCGTCGCCGTCGTCGGCGCCGGCGCGACCCGATGCGCGTCCCGACACCCCTGGTGCACCGACCACCGTGTTCGGTGACGGGCAGATCACCGTGAACTGGTCGACGCCGAACTCCAACGGTTCCCCGGTGCTGAGCTACAACCTCGAGATCTCGCCCGCCCCGGCTGTCGGTTCGCTGCAGAAGACGGGCGTGACGGGTAACTCCCTGACGTGGACAGGGCTCGAGAACGGCGTGGCCTATCAGGTACGCGTGCAGGCCGTGAACCGCGCTCCTGACCCGTCGGACTGGAGTGGCTACTCGGCGACCGTGATTCCCGCGGGTGTTCCGGATGCTCCGGGTCAGCCGGTGACAACCGCGGCGACGCCGGTCGGTTCGCAGGCGCAGATCGCCGTGTCGTGGACCCCACCCGCGGACACGCATGGTGACCCGGTGGCTGACTACACGGTGAGCGTCAAGCGCGGGGGTTCTGTTCTCACGACAATCGTCACGTCAGGTACGAGTCAGAACGTCGTGGTGGACACCAGTGAGACCGACTACACGTTCTCGGTGACGGCCCGCAATAAGGCGGGGAGCTCGCCGGCGAGTGCGGATTCGGCACCGCGCCGGGGCGCAATCGCTCCGGGAGCACCGCAGAATGTCACGATCCAGCCGCTCGACGGCGCGGTTCGGGTTGCGTTTGTTCCGGGCGCGGCGAATGGCAACAGGCCTGGCGACATCACGTACCGGTACCGCGTCAATCAGACCGGAGCGCAAGGCACGCTATCGGCGAGCGGCGGTGACATCGGCGGTCTGTCGAACGGTTCGACGTACTCCGTGACCGTCTGGGCGGAGTCGTCGCTCGAGGGCGTCGCCCGTAGCGGTGACGCCGTGTCGCCGGATGCGGTTCCATTCGGCAAGCCGATCATCAGCAACTTCACTGCCGAGCGGCAGGACAACGCGGTCAAGTTCACCTGGACAGTGAGCGCGAACGGCCGGCCGATCACCGCGTCCTCGGCGCCGGTCGGTGGCGAAGGAACGCTGACCTGGACGGCGACGGGACTCCAGCCGAGCCAGAGTTCCACCCTCAACCTCAGCTACACGAACGAGGCAGGCGTGACGACTGGCGAGCAGACCGGTCAGGCGAACGACCCGCCGAAACCTTCGATCAGCAGCGTCTCGAAGGGTGGCGCCGCCCCAGTGGGATCGTTCATAAAGGTCCACCTCAGCAACGGCTATACGGGCACGCTCTGCGTCTGGGCCGATGGCAAAGACGGTGGTGGGAACTGGGCATCCTGGGCCGACAACCGCTGCTACAACACGGCCTTCGAGAACGGCGTTGGACAGACCCCTTTCTTCGGAGACAACGCCTATCGCGGCAAAGCGCTTCGGATCCGAATCGATGGCTATTCAGAGCTCGTCACGAGCATCTGGTGACCGACCCAGGGAGACCACACATGACACTCACACAGGAACAGGCGACGTGGTTCGCCGAGACGTTTCAGCGGCTCAGTGACAACGTCGGGCAGGCGGTGCTGGGCAAGCCCGACGTCATCCGGCTCGTGCTCACCGCGATGCTCGCCGAGGGGCACGTGCTCCTCGAAGATGCACCGGGAACGGGCAAGACGCAGCTCGCGAAAGCGCTCGCCGCGACCGTGCAGGGCACGAACAGCCGCATCCAGTTCACGCCCGACCTGCTGCCCTCCGACGTCACCGGTGTGACGATCTACGACCAGCAGGCGCACAAGTTCAGTTTCCACAAGGGGCCGATCTTCGCCTCGATCGTGCTGGCCGATGAGATCAACCGGGCGAGCCCGAAGACGCAGTCGGCGCTGTTGGAAGTCATGGAGGAGGGCCGCGTCACGATCGACGGTCAGGCCCACGAGACGGGCCGGCCGTTCATGGTGATCGCGACGCAGAACCCGATCGAGCAGGCGGGAACCTACAAGCTCCCCGAAGCTCAGCTCGACCGGTTCCTCATCAAGACCAGCATCGGTTACCCCGATCTCGCGTCGGCGGAGCAGATCCTCAGCGGTACGGCGACTCGCGATCGCTCGGCGGCCATCAGCCCCGTCATCACGACATCCGCCGTCGCTGAGATCGCCGACCTGCTCACCAGCGTCCACGTGGACTCAGCTGTTCTGCGGTTCACGGCCCAGCTCGCGGAAGAGACCCGCGCGGACGCGAACACGCGCCTGGGTGTCTCAGTGCGCGGAATGCTCGCGATGATCCGCGCCGCGAAGGTCTGGGCAGCCGAAGAAGGCCGCACATATGTGCTGCCCGATGACATCAAGGCGCTTGCCCAGCCGGTATGGGCCCACCGCCTGGTCATGGACCCCGAAGCCGAGTTCGCTGGAGTGACGGCATCCTCAGTGATCGGTCGTGTGCTCGCCGATGTCGCAGCCCCGCAGTCGAGGACGACCGCGGCATGATCCGTCGGGCGGGCGACCTCTGGTCGCGGCATGTGGCACCTGGGTTGCGAGGCCTCGCACCCGTCGTGCGGCGTGCTGCGACGGTGCTGAGCATCGGCACGGTGCTCGGCTGGTCGGTTGCCGCCCTCGGGGCTGTCAGCGCGATTGCCGCGGTGATCCTGGGTTGGAACGAGATGCTCGCCATCGCGATCGTCTGTGGTGTCCTGCTGGTGATCGCCGTGCCGTTCGTGCTGCGCTCTGCCGCCTACCGGGTCAGTGTGGAACTCGCATCCGCCCGCGTCGTGGTGGGAGAGCCGGCCGTCGGCAGACTGATCGTCGCCAACACGGCTGCCCGTCGCTCACCGTCGACTCGCGTGCTCTTGCCCGTGGGCACAGCCCGGCCGGAGTTTCCCGTGCCCCCGCTGGATCCGGATGCCGAGCACGACGACCTGTTCACGATCCCGACCCAGCGTCGGGCCGTTCTCACACTGGGTCCTGTTACGTCGGTCAGAAGTGACCCGATCGAGCTGCTGCAGCGGCGGGTGCGGTGGACCGAGCCGACCGACCTCTACGTGCACCCGCGGGTGATTCCGCTCGACGGCGATACGACGGGCATCCTGCGGGATCTCGAGGGTCTGCCCACGCGCGACCTCGCCGACGATGACGTGTCGTTCCACGCCCTCCGTGAATACGTGCCCGGCGACGATCTGCGACACGTCCACTGGAAGTCGACTGCGCGCACGGGTGTGACGATGATCCGCCAGTTCGAGCAGACGCGTCGCTCGCACCTCGTCGTCGCGCTCTCCACTCGCGCTGACGAGTACGACAGCGATGACGAGTTCGAGCTTGCGGTGTCGATCGCGGGCTCTGTCGGAGTATCGGCGATCGCGAGCGGCAAGACAGTGTCGTTGCTCACCCCACGCCGCACGGTCGGGCCGCGATCGGGAACACAACTTCTCGATCTGCTCTCAGGGGTCGAGAGTGCAGAGGGCGACGCCGGGATCGGTGAACTCGGTCGCACGGTGGCCACCACGGCGGCGGGAGCGTCCGTGGTGATCTTCGTCACGGGATCACAAGCGGCGCCGGTCGACATGCGTGCCGCCGCGGTGCGGATTCCGGTCACCGCACGCGCCCTGGGCCTGCGTGCCGCGGAGACCGAACGGCTCTCGCGCCGCGTCATTGGTGACCTGGCACTCGCGAGCGTCCCCGACCTGTCTTCGCTGCGCAGCGCCATGCGGGCGGTGACGGCATGACGCTCGCGCGGGCATTCGGCAACGCCGGTGCTATCGCGGCGCTGACGCTGGTCGCTCTCGTGCCGTTGTCGGCGGCCTATGCCGACGCCGACTTCTGGGTCACAGCCGTCGGCGGCACGCTCCTGGGCTCAGCCCTCGCCGTGCTCGGGTGGCGACTTACGTGGCATCCGCTGACGGTGGCAGCAGCGACTGCCGCGGCGTACTTCGTGTTCGGGGGCGCACTGGTCTTCCGTAGCATTTCGCTGGTTGGTTTCGTCCCCACGATCGACGTGCTTGCGTCGCTGGCCGCCGGCGCGGTGCAGTCGTGGAAGCAGGCGCTCACCCTGCAGACGCCGTTTACGGGCTTCGAACAGCTCGGCATCGTTCCGTACGTCGCGTCGCTGGTCGTGAGTGTGGTGGGCGTGAGCCTCGCGCTTCGCCTGTCTTGCACCTATGGCTGGGCGCTCGTGGCTCCCGGGGGGCTTCTCGTGCTCTCGGTCGCCTTCAGTACCTACCAGGGACGTTTCCCCGGCGTCGTCGGGGCGCTATGGGTTGGCGGTGCGCTGGTGTGGGTGCTGTGGCGTGCCGCGCTTCGCCGGTCGGACGCCGCACTTGGCGATTCAGACGAAACAGTGACGCGGAGGCGAAGCGCCGGGCGAATAGCTCCTGTCGCCGGAATTGTCGTCGTCGCGCTTCTGGTCGGGGCGGGGGCCGCGAGTGCGGCATCCGCCGGAAACCGCGAAGTTCTGCGCGACCACATCATTCCGCCGCTGGACCTGCGTGACTACGCGTCGCCGCTCACGATGTATCGGAAGTACGAACGCGACGGGTCCGACGTGACGCTGTTCACGGTGCAGGGGCTGCCCGCAGGAGTGCCGATCCGTCTCGCGACACTCGATCTCTATGACGGTGTCGTCTACAAGGTCTCGGGCTCGGGCGGTGCGGGGTCGGGCGTCTTCTCTCGGGTCGGCCGGGAAATCGGATCATCGGTATCGGGTGAGCCCATCTCGCTCACTATCGATGTCGATCAGCTCTCGGGCGTGTGGCTCCCGACGGTCGGTTATGCCTCGGGTGTGAGGTTCGAGGGTGACGACGCTGCGACGCTGAGCGGCGCCCTCCACTACAACAGCGCCACGGGAACCGCGATCGTCACGAGCGGGCTTGCGACCGGCGATGTCTACGAACTGGAGGTAGTTGTTCCGCCGACGCCGTCGGAAGATGAACTCGCTGATGCTGCCATCGCACCGATCACCACACCTGCGCCCCTGATTGTTCCCGATGAGGTTACGTCTCTCATTGAGAAGGTCACGGCGGGGGCGACGACGCCTGTCGAACAGGTGCGCGCGATCGAGGCCTATTTTCAAACGACCGGCTTCTACAGCAGTGGCCTCGAGGGCCAGGCGATCTCTCGCTCGGGACACACCATCGATCGCGAGTCCGAGCTGCTTGGGGGCACCCAGATGGTGGGCGATGACGAGCAGTATGCCGTGGCCATGGCGCTCATGGTCTCGCAGCTGGGGATACCGGTGCGTGTGGTGATGGGGTTCGCAACGGACACGGTTTCGGACACGGTGGCCGTGACCGGTGACCAACTGGCGGCCTGGGTGGAAGTGCCGTTCGAGGGTCTCGGCTGGGTGGCGTTCGACCCGACGCCGTCCGAGGATCGCATCCCGCAGGAGGAGACGCCGCAGCAAAGCCAGAAGCCGCAGGCTCAGGTGGCGCAGCCTCCGCAGACCCCGCAAGAACCGGCCGAGCTGCCACCGACGAGCCCGCTGGAGGAGTCCGAGCAGACCGAGAACCCGGTGGATCTCGGATGGCTGTGGGCATCGCTGCGCATCACCGGTAGCGCGCTACTGCTGCTGGCGATCGTGCTGGGACCGTCGGTGGCGCTCGGCATCGCGCGCGCTACCCGTCGTCGTCGCCGCCGGGGAGCTGCGACCAGTGTGGATCAAGTCGATGGCGGCTGGGCGGAGTTCATCGATGCGGCCACCGATGTCGGCGCGCCGCTCACCCCGGGTGCGACGCGTCGGGAACAGGCCCGCAGCATCGACGAGGTGTACCCGCGGGTTGCCGTGGCTGAGTTGGCAGTTCGTGCCGACGCCGCCGTGTTCGGTACGGAAGAGCCGGCGCCCGGCGATGTCGAAAGGTTCTGGCAGGTCGTCGACGAGGCCACGTCAACCCTGCGTAGTTCGGTGCCGTGGCATCGGCGGCTGTTCGCGCGGGCTTTTCCCGGGTCGGTCGTGCGTCGCATCCGGGTGCCGAGATGGCGGCGGGGTTCGCGTCGCGCGGGGGAGGACCAAGCATGACGCGTGCTCTCGAACTGGCGTGGGGTGTGGGAAGCGACCGGGGTCTGCGGCGGGCAGTGAACGAGGACTCGTTCTTGGCGACGCCACCGCTGTTTTTGGTGGCCGACGGAATGGGTGGGCACGAGGCCGGCGCTGAGGCCAGCCGCGCCGCAATCGAGGGCTTCCGTGCACTCGCCGGGCGGGATTCGGTTTCGGTGGAGGAGATCGAGGCGGCTTTCGTGGACGCGGTCGCGGGAGTGTCGGCGATCGTCACCGAGCGCGCTGCAGCAGGCACCACTCTTGCGGGAGCAGCCGTGTGCGAGCAGGGCGGTGAGGTCTATTGGCTCGTTCTGAACATCGGGGACTCTCGCACCTATCGCTTGCAGGGCGGTACCCTCGAGCAGATCAGCGTCGATCATTCCGCAGTTCAGGATCTCGTCGAGCGCGGTGAGCTCGCGCAAGAGGATGCCGAGAGGCATCCGGAGCGCAACGTGGTGACACGAGCGGTCGGTGCGGGATCTGTGGGCGTGCCCGACTATTGGCTACTCCCGGCGCGGGCCGGGGATCGGCTGATGATCTGTTCGGATGGCCTTCCGAAAGAGTTGTCCTTCGATCAGATCCTCGAGGCGCTGCGCGCCGAGGTGTCACCCCAGGCCGCCGCGACGCGGCTCGTGCACGAAGCACTGGTACACGGCGGACGCGACAACGTCACCGTCGTCGTGGTCGACGCGCATGGCGCGTTGGACGAGACCGACGACGAACAGACGCAACCCGTTGCTAGCCCCGTGCCGTCAACCCAGACGAAGGAGTCGACATGGTGACCTATCTTCCCGGTGAGGATTTCCTCGCCGTCGCGGGCGGCGGACTGGTGCTGGTGTCTGGTGAGCTCTCTCCGGATGCTGTGACGCGCATCTGGAACGACATGCGCGACGGGGATGCGTTCGCGGCTGTGCTCAGCGTGCTTCTGGAGACAGTCGGTCCCAATATGGCCGCCTTACCGGACTTCGTGGTCGTCACGATCACGCCTGGTGGCGCCCGCGTCATTGTCCGGGGTTCGCGCTTCGTGCGTGTGACCACCGAGCACGGCGCGCGGGAAGAGGTCGGGGCGTTGGGTGTTGCCACGTGGACCGATCGAACGATCGCGGACGCCACCGCTATCGAGATCGGCCCGGAGGGTGCTGGGCAACCGCTCCCCGTGCGCGATGGTGTCGTTCGGGCGTCGCGGGCGTCGTGGGTGCGGGGCGACGCCGTCGTGGCCGAGACTTCTGCCACTGCACCGGTGGTTGAGCCGACACCAGTGGTCGAGGCGGCGCTTCCGGTTGAACCCGTCACGCCCGCGACAGCGACTCCGGTGACGGAGCCATCCCCGAGTGAAGAGACTCTTCTTCCCGCGGCATCCGACACCGTGGTCTCCGTTGAACCCGCCGTCGAACCGGCCGGCGAACCCTCCGTCGAGGTGAGTGCCTACGACGACCTGATCTTCGGAGAGACACGGATCTCGAGCGTCGAGGATGCTGCGGTGCGCGTCGATGTCGAGGATCACGCCGCCGCCGGGATCGTGAGTGGCATCCCCTCCTCGCGTTCGGCAGCGCACTCAACTGCGCCACCGCCACCGCCACCGCCGCCGCCGCAGTCGGTGCAGCCATCGATGCAGCAGGGCGATCATGACGGCGAGACGATCTCTGCCGAGCAACTGGCCGCGCTTCGTGCTCAGTTGGGCGGGGGCGGGGTCCCGAAACCAGCTGGCGCTGCGGGAACCCCGGCGAGCCCTGCCGTGCTTCGCGTCTCGACGGGCGAGCGGGTGGTTCTTGATCGCAGCGCGGTCGTTGGGCGTCGCCCCCGAGCCGTTCGCGCGACGGGGAGTGTGCCGCACCTCGTTACGGTGTCAAGTCCCGAACGCGAAGTGTCGAGTAGCCACATCGAACTGCGCGTCGAGGGAACGGATGTCGTTGCTGTCGATCTCGATACAACCAATGGCACGCGTTTGCTGCGCATCGGTTCAGATCCGGTGAGGATGCACCCGGGCGAGCCCACCCTGCTGGTCAGCGGTGATCAGCTGGATCTCGGCGATGGCATCGTCCTCGAGTTCGAGGGGCTCTGATGGCCTCGCGACCTCCCTCACAGCCTCCTGCTCTGCCGGGGTTTGAGTACGTCAGACTGCTCGGTTCCGGAGGGTTTGCCGACGTCTTCCTCTATCAGCAGCTTCACCCACGACGTCAGGTTGCCGTCAAGGTGCTCCTCAAGGACAGACTGGGTACCACGTCTGCTGAAGGCTTCACGGAGGAAGCCAACCTCATGGCGCAGTTGGCGAACCATCCGTCGATCGTGTCGGTGTACCAGGCGGGCGTCTCCGGCGATGGTCGGCCCTACCTGGTGATGGAGTTCTGCTCGAAGCCCAATCTGCAGGCGCGGCACCGGCGGGAGCGGTTCTCAGAGGCCGAAACCTTGCGGGTCGGCATCCAGATCGCGGGAGCCGTCGAGACCGCTCACCGGGCGGGGATCTTGCACCGTGACATCAAGCCCGCGAATATCCTCGTCACGGACTTCGGGCGCCCGGCCCTGACCGACTTCGGGATCTCGGCGACGACGAGTGACGCGCTGTCGGGCATGAGTATCCCGTGGTCCCCGCCAGAGTCGCTGCGGATGCCGCCCGAGGGATACCCGTCATCGGATGTCTATTCGCTGGCCGCGACGCTCTACACGCTTCTGACCAATCGCAGTCCCTTCGAGATTCCCGGCGCATCCAACACCGAACTCGACGTCATGGCTCGCATCCAGTCGATGCCGCTCCCCAGGACCGGCCGTGCCGATGTGTCGGAGCAGCTTCAGAACGTGCTGGCTCGGGCGATGGCGAAGGACGCTCGGGAGCGGTACTCGTCGGCGATCGAGTTCGCGAGGGCGCTGCAACGGGTGCAGATCGAGCACGGGATGCAGGCAACGCAGATCGATGTCATCGAGGATGAGCTGCTTGAGGACGATGACGCCGACGGCGAAGAGCGGACTCGGTTCCGCGGAGTGACAAGCATCGACGCCCAGGCGTCGGTAGCCACCGCACCGCCGCGCGGCGCTGCCTCTGGACCCAGCGCGCTTGCACCGTCGCCACCACCCGTGCTCGATGCAACGGTGACGCGTCAGCCCGCGGCATCCGCCGGGGAACTGCGGACGCAGCCTGGTGCGCCGGTCGTGCCGTCAGCGCCGCCCCTGAACGAGACGATCGTCCGACCCGCTGCGCCGGTCGAAGCCGATCCGGACACCGCGGTGGTGCCTCGGAAGGGGCGCTGGGGATGGGTTATCGGTGTTGGTGCGGGTCTGATCGTGGCTGCGGGCGTTGCTCTCGTGCTGGTCTGGGGGGCACCTGATTCTCCCGCCCCGGCCGACGCACCGTCGACGCCGGTGCCGGTAGACGCCGTCGATGAAACTGCAGCGCCCGTCGTTGAGGACCTGACGGGGGCCGCGACCGAGACGGGAGTCTCCTTCACCTGGACTAACCCCGATCCGGAACCGGGAGATGTCTACTTGTGGCGGCCGATCACTGTCGGTGAAGACGTGCCGTTCGAGGAGACGACAGAACCCAGCATCATCACTGCTCCAGACCCGTCTGGCCGCACCTGCATCGAAGTGGTGTTGCGCCGGGCGAACGGGGTGTCAGCACAGGATCCCGTTCAGGGGTGTGTGCCGTGAGTACGCAGGATCCTGTCGGACTTCCCGAGTCGAGTGCCGCGATCGAGCAAGCCCCTGAGGTTGATTCGGGTGCCGTCGCGGTGGAGTACTGCGGTGAGTGGTTCACGGTGCCCGAAGGGGCTCAGTTCACGATTGGCCGGGAGGGAGACCTGTCGGTTGATGACAACCCGTTCCTGCATCGCAAGTTGCTGCGGATCCGGGCTTTTGAGGGTATCTGGCTGCTCGAGAACGTCGGCGCGCGCCTTGCCGTCACGGTCACCGATCGCGCTGGTCGACTGCAGTCGTGGCTAGCGCCGGGGGGGCGTCTTCCGCTCGTGTTCGGCCGCACGACGGTGGTATTTACGGCTGGGCCTACGACCTATGAGGTCGCGCTGCATGTTGCCGAACCGATGTTCGTGGAAACCCAACGGACCGCGGGAGAAGGAACAACAACGATCGGTGATGTCACCTTCACGCTGTCGCAGCGGCAGCTGATCGTCGCGCTCGCCGAGCCCCTGCTCGCGCGAGAAGGAAGCGGGATGGGCGAGATTCCGACAAGCGCAAAGGCTGCCGCGCGTCTCGGATGGAACATCACTCGGTTCAACCGGAAGCTCGACAACGTGTGCGACAAGCTCGACCGGGCTGGCGTGCAGGGGCTCCGCGGCGGAGTGCGGTCGTACGCCACGAACCGGCGCATCCGCCTCGTCGAGTATGCGCTCGCGGCGCGACTCGTGACCCGCGCCGACCTGGCGCTGCTTGACCTGGAGGCTGACGAGTGAAGCTGAAACTCACCCTGCGGCGTCCGGCGGGGGCGGTTGATCTCACTGTGACGGCCGATGCGACGGCGACGGTTGCTGATGTGGCGCGTGTGCTGACGGTTGCTGACCCGCAGGGGGCTGCAACGCCGACGTCGAGTCGCTTCACCCTCGCGGTCGTCGACCCCGCGGCGGGGCACGCACAGCTGCGCACTCTGCATGCGGACGCGCCCCTCGCGGAGTCCGGCATCCTCTCCGGCGCGACAGTGCATGTCGTCGCAGAGTCGAGCGCTTTCGTGCCAGCGGGGCCAGGGGGTCCTGCGCTAGCGACGTTACGTGTACTGACGGGACCGGATGCCGGGCGCGAGTTCGCCCTGCCCGCCGGGGCGAGCACAGTCGGTCGCGACCGCGGTGCGGATGTGCGGCTTAGTGACCCCATGGTCTCCAAGGTGCACGCCCGGATCAACGTTGCCGACACCATCGAGATCCTCGATCTCAACTCGGCGAACGGGGTGATCGTCGGTGGAGGAGCTGTCGTCCGTTCGCCGCTGGCTGCGAACGATGTCGTGCTGCTCGGAGACACGTCGTTGTGCGTCATGCGTACCCAGCAGGCGCCAGTGCAGTCTCAGGCGGCGCAAATCGATCACGTTCGTTCGCCGCGCGTGGTGCCGCGTTTTCCCGGTGAGGAGTTCGTAGCCCCTCAGCCACCCAAGCTGCCTCAACGCCAGCGCTTCCCGCTGATCGCCCTGGCGGCCCCACTCATCATGGGCGCCGTGCTGTGGGCGATCACCCAGCAGATCCTCGGCGTCATCATGATGGCGATGAGTCCCTTGCTCTTGGTTGGTGCCTTCGTCGACCAGAGCTTGACAGCCAAGCGTGAGCTGAAAGCGCAGCGCAAGGTTTTCGACGAATCGATGCTGCGCACCCAGGAGCGACTAGAAATCGCGCGCGACGAGGAGCGGCGGGCTCGGCTGGCGGAGTTCCCCACCACGGCGAGACTGTGTGCCGAAGCGGCCCGGCTGGGTCCGTTGCTGTGGACGGAGCGTGCGGAGTCCGAGCGCTTCCTCGCCATCAATGTCGGTATCGGACGAGCTCAGGCGCGCAACCAGGTGGTGCTGCCTCAGACCCAGGACACACTCCCCGAGTGTTGGGACCAGCTCCTCGCCCTCCAGCACGAGTTCGCCACCATCGACGGTGTTCCGCTTAGCGTGGATCTCACTCTTTCAGGGTCGTTGGGGTTCGCCGGTCCGGAAGAACTCATGCGGGGCGTCGCGCGGGCTGCCGTTGCGCAGGCGGCGATCCGTCACTCACCCGCAGATGTGGCCATCGCTGCGGTGGTGTCGCCGCTGAGCGCCGCCGACTGGGACTGGATCAAGTGGCTTCCGCACGCCTCCTCATCGCACAGTCCGCTCGAGGGCATGCACTTTGCTGCGGGGCGCGGTGAGGCTGGGGCTTTATTGGCGCGCATTGAGGGTCTGATCGACACTCGTCTGGAGGGGCCTGCCGAGCGTCGGGGTGCGCTCGATCCCGAGAAGCCCAGTGATCGACCGGACCCGATCGCGCCCGCGCTTGTGCTCATCGTTGAGAACGGTGCACCTGTCGATCGGGCGCGACTGACGCGCGTGGCCGAGAAGGGGCCTGATGCCGGCATCCATGTGATTTGGTGCGCGCCCCGCGTCGAACAACTGCCTGCCGCGTGTCGCAGTTTCGTCGTTATCGACGCGGCGTCCTCGTCGGGTGCGGTCGGTCAGGTGCGGTTGGGGGAGCGCACCTCGCCGGTGGCGACGGAGCAACTCGATGTGGCGGCGGCTGAGGGCTTGGCCAGGCGCCTCGCGCCGGTCGTTGATGTCGGTGTGCCGGAAGCGGATGACTCCGACCTTCCCCGTTCTGTCGCGTATCCGACGCTCGCCGGGATGGAGATTCTGGATGCGCCGGACGCGATCGTGGAGCGGTGGCGTCAGAACGGTTCGCTCGCGGTGCGAGATGGCAGCCCGCCGGTGCGTCGCAAGAAAGAAGGCAACCTACGCGCGGTTGTCGGACATGCGGGCTCGGAACCGTTCGTGCTCGATCTGCGCGCTGATGGACCGCACGCCCTGGTCGGTGGCACGACGGGCGCGGGAAAGTCGGAGTTTCTGCAGTCCTGGGTTCTTGGGATGGCTGCGGCGCACAGTCCGGATCGCTTGACGTTCCTCTTCGTGGACTACAAGGGTGGCTCGGCCTTTGCGGACTGCGTCAGCCTCCCCCACACGGTCGGTCTGGTCACGGATCTCTCGCCCCACCTCGTCCGCAGGGCTTTGACGTCGCTGCGTGCCGAGCTCCGGTACCGCGAGCACGTCCTCAACGCGAAGAAGGCCAAAGACCTCGTCACGCTCGAGAAGACCGGCGATCCGGATTGTCCACCGAGCCTCGTGATCGTCGTCGACGAATTCGCCGCCCTGGTTCAGGAGGTGCCGGAGTTTGTCGATGGCGTCGTGGACGTCGCTCAGCGCGGTCGCTCACTGGGGCTTCACCTGGTGCTCGCCACCCAGCGGCCGGCGGGAGTGATCAAAGACAATCTGCGGGCAAATACGAACCTGCGGATCGCACTGCGGATGGCTGACGCCGATGACTCGGTCGACATTCTCGGTGACAAGCTCGCCGCGTACTTCGACCCCTCGATCCCCGGTCGAGGTGCGGCAAAGCGGGGGCCGGGACGGCTCACCAGCTTTCAGACCGGCTACGTTGGCGGGCATACGACCGGGCAGGCGCCCCCGCCGCGCATCGACGTGCGTGAGCTCGACTTCGGCTCTCACACGGTGTGGGAGATGCCCCGCGTTGAATCGGCGGAAGAGTCGGATGCTGGGCCGACCGATATCTCTCGGATCGTTGCGACTGTGAGCGCTGCGGCCGAGACGGCGACCGTGCCTACCCCGCGCAAACCGTGGCTGAATGAGTTGGCCGCGGTGTACAGCTTCAGCAAGCTCCCCAACCCGCGGACGGACGAGCGGCTTCCCCTCGGTGTGCTCGATGATCCCGCCACCCAGTCTCAGCCGACAGTGTTCTACGAACCGGATCGGGACGGGAACCTGGCGATCTATGGCACCGGAGGGTCGGGCAAGAGTACGGCCCTTCGCACGATCGCGGTTGCGGCCGCCGCGACGACCCGCAATGGCGGCCCTACCCACGTTTACGGCCTGGATTTCGGTTCGCGCGGTTTGAGCATGCTCTCCGATCTGCCACACGTCGGCGGAATCATCTCCGGAGACGACGAGGAGCGCGTCATCCGTCTGATCCGGATGCTGCGCGACATCGTCGACGACCGAGCTACGCGCTACGCAGCCGTAAACGCTGACACGATCGGCGAGTTCCGCAGAATCGCTCAAGCGCCGAATGAGCCGCGCATTCTGCTGCTCGTTGACGGTATCGGAGCCTTCAAGGAGCAGTACGAGTTCGGGCCAGTGAACCTCTCGGTCTGGTACACGGCATTCGCGCAGATCGCGGCTGACGGGCGAGGGCTCGGCGTCCACATTGTCGTTGCTGGCGATCGACCCAATTCCGTTCCCAACTCAATCGCATCGACCGTGCAGCGGCGAATTGTCTTGCGTATGGCGAATGAGGACGAGTACATGATGCTCGGGGTAGCCAAGGACGTCCTCGACTCGAGTTCGCCGGCTGGACGCGGGATTATCGACGATAACGAGGTCCAGATCGCGATCCTCGGTGAGAGCAGCAACGTTGCCGTGCAAGCTCGCGAGGTCAAGCATCTGGCTGCTGCTGTCGAACGGCTGGGTGGTGTACGTCCCGCTCCAGTTCTCCGGCTTCCCGACCACGTCGCGTTGGCGGACCTGCCCGCTGGCGCTCCCGGCCATCCGATCATCGCGCTGGACGATGTTTCGCTCGGGCCGTTGGCGGTCTCAGCCTCCGGCACCCTTCTCATCGCGGGGCCTCCGGGGAGTGGTCGAACCACAGCTGTGCGGACGCTCGCGGCTGCAATCGAACGCAGCGATCCGTCAGTGCACAAAATCCTCATCTCGCCCCGGCGCACGCCGACCTCGCGGGTCTCGTGGAGCGAGGCGGCGGTCGGTCCGGATGAGGCATCTGCAATCGCGCAACGCCTCACGACGGCCGCTGAGAGCGCTCGCCTGGCTCCCACGGCGGTCTTCATCGAGTCGCTGCCTGAGTTCACCGGCACCGCCGCGGAGTTCGACCTCGAGAGACTCATCCGCGTGTTGGCGCGGGAGGGACACACGGTCGTCGGCGAAGGAGAAACCTCGACGTGGTCGCAGGCGTATACGTTGGCGAGCCCGATGAAGGCGGGCCGTCGCGGGCTTCTCCTCGTTCCTGGGGAGATGGACGGCGAAACGCTCATGGGGACGTCGCTGGGGCGGCTCCGCCGGGTGGACTTCCCCGCGGGTCGCGGGTTCCTCGTCGTGAACGGGCGGGCCACGAAGCTGCAGGTTGCGCAGGTGGGTCCGTGATTGCGCCGGTCAGGATGGGGATTCCTCTCCATCGACGTGCGCCAAGGGGCGCCATAGCTTTGCCTCATCGCGCCAGCGGGGGCGAACAAAGGGGGACTCAAGGTGGGTTCCACACCATGAATAAGAAGGAGAAGGACCATGGCCGTTTGGGGACTTGACGTTCAGCAGGTTCGACAGCTCAGCACCCAGCTGAACCAGAAGGCAGCGGACATCGACAGCATCCTGTCGACGCTCACGAGCGCGCTCGATGCGACGCAGTGGGAAGGACCGGATGCGACCCAGTTCCGCAGCGAGTGGAGCGGGCAACACTCGGCGTCGCTTCGTCGCGTGGCAGAAGCACTTCGCGATGCGGCGTCCAAGGCGTCGCGGAACGCGGCAGCTCAGGAGCAGACGTCCACCAACGCATGATCGCGAGGCGGTGGGAGGTCGAGCAAGAGTCGGCCTCCCTCCGCGCGCACTAAGAGGGAGTGCCGATGAGCACGATGTATGGAGCGGATGTCGCGCAACTACGCAATCTGGCCCGGCAGTTCGACAGTGCCGCGAGCCGCCTCGACGACGACCGCAAGGCAGTCGGTAGTGCCATCCAGATCAGCGCCTGGGTCGGGCCTGTGGCGTTGCACTTCCGGGCGCAATGGGATTCGGACCACAGTCGCCGTCTGCATGACGCCGCCGAGCGGCTTCGGGATGCCGCGGCGACGCTACGAAGCAACGCCGACGATC
>CEPH01006224.1_pt1 | contig 30710 bp, 18 predicted proteins | sample 530571 | NCBI WGS metagenome assembly CEPH01 (sample SAMEA2620413, study PRJEB7988) | marine metagenome | biome: marine biome (ENVO:00000447); feature: surface water layer (ENVO:00002042); material: "saline water (ENVO:00002010), including plankton (ENVO:xxxxxxxx)" | depth 5 m | reverse complement strand
CTCCAAAACCAGTTGAGAATAAACCTAAGTTGCCAGAATTTGTTACTCCTGACAGAGTTAGTGGTGGATGGAGAGCATTCAATCCAAAGACAGGTAAAGCCAAAGGATTTGCTTATAATGACCTAGCCGGTGCAAAAGCGTTTGCAAGTGGAGATGGATAATAAATGAGACAGTTTACGCAACACATAAACAAAATTAATCAAGACCTTGATGTCAAGAAAAAAGGTGCTATTGTTGACCCAGGTCCATACGAAGCAGTGATCATGAATGCCAGTGATAGTATTAGAACTGGTCGTGTTGACGTTTATATTCCAGCATTAGGTGGCCCAATTGATAGTGTAAACAGTTGGTATACAGTTAGATATGCACAACCTTATTTTGGAAAAACAAACAAAGATTTAATAGATAAACAAGAAGTCACCGGATTACACAGTTATGGTATGTGGATGACTCCACCTGATCCTGGAACTAAAGTTGTAGTTTCATTTATGGAAGGTGTTGCTAGTAAAGGAATAGTAATTGGTTGCATAGTCGATGATATAACAAATTTTATGGTTCCTGGATTACCATGTAGTAAGTATTGGGTACCAAGTGCTGAAGTAACAGAATTGTTTCCAGCATATCAGGTAGGCAAAGATTTTTTACCTGTATTAGAGTACAATCCAAAAGTAGTAAGAGATGCAGATAACAAGGGTGGTATAATTGAACGTCCTGTAAACATACCTCTTGCAAAGATATTAAAAGAACAAGGTTTGATTGCCGATAGTGTGCGTGGTTTGAGTCAAAGCACTAGTCAAAGAGAAGCAAACAGTTCTGTCTATGGAATAAACACACCAGGCCGTCAAGCAAATCCATTGGATTCAAGCAACGAAGTAAAAGGACGTTTACCCGGACATATGTTCGTAATGGATGATGGTGACGACAAAGGTAAAAGCAATCAAATACGTTTGCGTACTAGCACCGGTCACCAAATACTAATGGATGATGACGAAGGCATTATTTACGTTGCAACTGCAAGTGGAAATGCATGGGTAGAAATGACCAACAATGGCAATGTACATGTGTATGGCAAGCAAAGTCTTAGTATTCACACTGAAGGAAGTTTTAATGTACACGCTGGTGGAAATATTAATTTAAATGCACAAATGGGCATCAATGCACTTGCCGAAGGCAATGGTGGTATCAAAGTTGAAGCCAAAGAAGGAAACTTTGACGTATATAGTAAAACAGGAATAGTACATCAAAGTGGGGAAGGTGGCTTTGATGTAAAGACAGCATCAGATGTAAAAATTACTGCAACTGATCATAACATACACCACAACGGTCCAGAAGCAACTGATGCTAAAAGACCTAATGTAAATGACTTACTCACAGCAAATGGAAACCGAGATGTGACCAATAGTGTAGCAAATATCGTGCCTGAGCACGAGCCATGGAATAGAGGAGATTAATTATGCCTTTTAATTTTGGAGGTAGAGCATTTAATTTTGACCTTGATTCAGTTGCCAAAGGAGCAGTTGATAAACTAAACAATGGTGCAACCAGCACGTTGAAATTAAGCACTGACGCATGTAGCGTTATGGGTACAATTGGAGCAATAGTTCCAGATCAAAAAACCGCAGTTGCCGCGGCAGAAGCAGAAGAAAAGACAACAGAGATGTTAACTGCAATTAGTAATTCTGCTGGACAACTAACACAGGCAATTAGTGATTTAACAAACGTAGCCAACACGGCAGAAACAAAAGCTCAAACAGTTACTGATCTTGCGTCGAGACTGAGAGCGGCAGGAAAGCCTGGAGTTGCGGATGAACTTGAACAAGCACTGACTAACTATCTTGATGCAGTAGAAGGTAAAGCAACTAAAGTAAATCTTGTAGCAGGCATAGGTGGACAAGTTCCAGTGACAGACAGTGATGGAAATCCAACATTTGATGAATTTGGCGATCCAGTTACGCAAGATATAGGATCATTAGTAGAAACTGCCATTGCTGAAGCATCATCTAAGATGGACGAAGCAACTGCAAAACTTGGAAGTTTAGTATCTGCAACTGGAGGACTAAGTTGTAAAGGAATACAAGAAGCATTACTAAACAGTGAATTTGATGCCAATGGTGACGCAGGAGAACTTGGAAAGAAAGTAAAAAGTACAGTACCACGTCATACAAGACGTATACAAGACTCAGATAATCCTGCATTTCCAAATGGACAACTTGTAAACTTCAACATTGATCGTAAAAAGCCATTTAGAGATGTAGAAGAAACTATACAAGTAAGAAACTATGATGCTGGAGAAAATGACGATCCGTTTATTGAAAAGAAAGTTTTAGTAAGAGTATATGGAACTGATGCACAGTTGAACAAACGCTATGGTGCAAAAGTTGAAGAGTTACCAGAGGTTATAGCAATATGAAGAACTATATGATTAAACCAAATTTAAAGTTACAAAACTTTAACATTGATTACAAATTACCAAACAAAGTTGTCAAATACAACGGCGAAGATATCAAGTTGTATGGACGAATTGTAGATATAGACAAGCGTTTTCCTGATGGAGAAGAAGTAGTAGTAGAATCTAAAAAACCAGATGCGTCAGCAGACGTTCCTGTGTGGCCAGGTGCCGCAAAACTTATACCTGCATCTTTTACTGCATCAGTGAGTAAAGCAACAGACGAAATGAAAAACCTCACAAACCAAGCACTGAATAGTGTGCAAGGAATGGGATCAGGATTAAAAGCACTAGCACAAGGAAATGCAAGTGAATTAATTATGTTGGCAAAACTTGATGCCGCTATTATTAAAGCAAAGCAAGAGCTTGGTGAGATATCAAAACCTACTGCTGATGAATTAACAAAAGCAACTGATGGCGAAATTGTCAAAGCAATAGATATCAAAGATCCTAGTAGTCTAAGTAAAGCAATAGGAGGCGATGGATTGGCAAGTAAAGTTGGAGTACCATCAACTGCAAGAGCATTGTCTGGCGATAGTTTACAAAACTTTAATATTGACAAAACACAAAATTTCAGAGATGTTTTAGAAGAAGTTGATGTAAGAGTAGGCGACGGTGATGATGCAACATTTGAAAGACAAAAGAAAAAAGTTAGAGTATATGGAAGTGAAGCAGACTTAACTGCAAAGTATGGAGCCAGAAACGCAGAAGTCGACTTAGGAATCAAGTATAAAAAAGAAAAACCATCAACAACTGGTAAACCAAGTATTAGTTCACAGACATATGATCAACTTCAGAAAAAATGGGGAGTAATAGCATAATGAGAGGTGTTGCTAGATTAGGAGATAGAACACATGGAACATGTTTTCATCCTTCACACAATCCACCATTGGTAACAGGTGGAACAATTATCACAGGTAGTCCAGACGATTTAACAAACGAAAAGTTAACTGCACGTTTAGGTGATAAAGTTTTAACTGATTGTGGACATATTGCTGAAATAATCACCGGCAGTCCTAGTGTGATAACAAATGAAAAATTAACTGCCAGACTAGCAGATAAAGTAGATAACGGAGCACCGTACAAAGCAACAATTATCACTGCAAGTCCAGACAGAATCCTAGATGATTAAAGGTTAAATAGTAATATGGCAATATACAAAGGTTACACATCAGTAGGAAGAGATTATGTTGATACCGCGGCAACAGACGAGGTATTAATACGCATGGACTTGATGAACCATTTTAACACTAGAATGGGCGAACGTGTTATGAATCCTGACTTTGGTTGTTTAGTGTGGCAATACTTGTTTGACCCATTTACTGATGAGGCAAAGTTTGCAATAGTTGAAAATATACAGGATATTATTAAACAAGATCCTAGAGTAATTCTAGATAAAATTGATGTAACAGAATATGAACATGGTTTACAAGTCATATTAGATTTAGTATATGATGGTAATGACCAAGTAGAACAAATGCAAGTTGTATTTGATCAGCGTACAGAAACCGCAGAAATGACATAATCATTATATACGCACTTTTTGTAACACATAAATACTAGAACAAGGAATTGGGTATATAAATGAGCACTAGCGACCGTCAAAATAGTTTATTTGTTTCAGAAGACTGGACAAAAATTTATCAAACTTTTCGTGATGCTGACTTTACGAGCTACGATTTTGAAACAATTCGTGCCACAATGGTACAATATCTTCGCAATAATTATCCTGAAGATTTCAATGATTATATTGAGAGCAGTGAATTTATTGCACTCATGGATCTTATTGCATACTTTGGACAAAGTCTTGCTTTTAGACAAGATCTTAATGCAAGAGAAAACTTTTTAGAAACTGCACAAAGACGTGATAGTGTTTTACGTTTAGCAAAGTTATTAAGTTACCAGCCTAAAAGAAACCAACCTGCTCGTGGTATGCTCAAAATTACCAGTATTGGAACAACTGAAAGTGTAACAGATAGCACTGGCAGAAATCTTGCTGATAGTTCTATTGTATGGAATGATACTACAAATCCTGACTACTTAGAACATTTTGCCGCAATTCTGAATGCCGCAATGTCATCAGCACAAAATTTTGGCAACCCAGCACTTAAGAAAACATTAAGTGGAATTAAAACTGATTTGTATGAATTAAATCTAGTGCCAGAGACTATTCCAGTTGTTGCGTTTAATACTAGTGTTGCTGGACAAAATATGCCGTTTGAAGTTGTAAACGGAACATTTGAAAACAGAGAATTTATATACGAGCAAAGTCCAAGACCAGGTAATACATTTAATATGTTTTATCGTCAAGACGGTAAAGGTGCAGGAAGTAGTAACACTGGCTTCTTTGTCTATTTTAAACAAGGTAAACTTGAAACTGTTGACTTTACACTAGACAATGCTCTTAGCAATCGTTTAGTAAGCATTGATGTAAACAATATTAACAATGATGATGTGTGGTTATTTGAAATCAATCCAGATGCCGCTACTGGTGATGAGTGGACAAAAGTGCCAGCAATTACTGGAAATAATGTAATTTACAACAGTTTGACAGAAAATGTTCGTTCGTTGTTTGCAGTAAACAGTCGTACCAACGATCAAGTTGATTTAGTATTTGGCGACGGTGTTTTTGCTGATGTACCAGTTGGAAGTTTTCGTTCTTTCTATCGTACTAGTAATGGAAGAACATATCGTATCAAGCCTGGAGATATTAAAGGTCTTCGTGTAAGTATTCAATATGTAAGTAGAACAAACACAGTAGAAACTTTAACACTAGGTTTAAGTTTACAGTACACAATTGATAATGCAACTGCTAGAGAAACATTAGCAGACATCAAACTTAAAGCACCACAACAATATTATACACAAAATAGAATGGTTAACGGTGAAGATTATAATATCTTTCCATTAGTCAATTTTAACAATGTAATGAAAAGTAAGGCTATTAATAGAACCAGTAGTGGTATTAGTAGATTCCTTGATGTACGTGATGTGACTGGAAAATATTCTAGTACAAACATATACTCAGCAGACGGTGGCTTATACCGTAACGAATTTTTAAATAATAAAACATTTACTTGGTTAACTGATAATGACATTTATAATGTTCTTAGAAATACAGTTGAACCAATATTGCGTAGCAATGAAACTGAGCATTTTTACCTTGCTAATTACGAACGCAAAGACTTGTCTATGAGTGAAGTAAGATGGGTAAGAGTAAGTTTTGGTAGTAATTATAGTACTGGATATTTTACAGATTCAGCAGGTAACTTACTTGAAGTAGGCACAGTAGTTAGCAACAATAGACAGTATGTAACTGAAAAAAGTATGATTGAGTTTGTACCTCCTACTGGACAACATTTTATGTTGGACGGTACACTTATGACAGGTGCGGCTGATCATTCTAACAGTTTAAGTGAAAGACATGCTGGTATTGTTAGTATAAACAACAATGGATCAGGTGCAAATGATGGACTTGTTACTGCACAAACAGGTGCAGTAAGACTAAATGAAAACATTCCAAGTGGTGCAATACTTAATTCAGTACTGCCAGGATTCGTCAGTGATTTACCTGGTAGTTTTGAAAGCTCAATGTTTACTGCTATCAAGCAATATAAAAATTTTGCAATTGGGTTTGATTATCTTGATGGTGAATGGTATATAATCAATAGCAGAGATATAAGCACAAGTAATGTGTTTAGCAGAGACTTTGCACAAAATTCTACAAACACAAATAAAGACGCAAGTTGGTTAATAAAGTTTAGCACAGACGGAAGTACATATAGTGTTGCTTATCGAGGATTACAATATTACTTTACCAGTGAAAGCGAAACTAGATTTTACTATGATGAGCAAAGTAAAGTTTATGATCCAATTAATGGGTTGACTAAGAAAGATACAATTAGTGTACTTGGTATTAATAAAAAGCCAACTGATGCAAACGCATTGGTGCGTGACATTGATTGGAATGTCTATGACGTTGTAGTTGAAAGTGATGGCTATCGTGATAATACAAAAGTATTAGTAACGTTTGCTGATCAGGACGACGATGGTGTAATTGATAATCCAAATATCTTTGATGAGATTGTTGGCATTGACTCAACAGATGACACACCAGCAACCCGTAAATTTATGTTTTTGAAAAGACAGATTGACTATGATAACTTTGATAAGTTTGTTGCAACTGCCGCTGGTAGTGTAAATCATAATTATAAAACATTAACCGAAATTGAAGCGGCTATAACAAATTTAAATGTTAATCAAGTTTTGTACGCAGTTGAAGATAACAAGTTTTATATAATTTCAAATAGCACTGGAACCAAAACAGCAGTTGAAAGTTTAGACTATCAAGTGTATGTTGGTAGAGATGGCCTTAAGTTTCATTACACTCACAACTCGCCAAATAATAGACGTATTGATCCAAGTCCAGGAAATATAATTGATATCTTTGTATTAACTAGAAATTATAATGACGCATATATTGAGTATATTCAGGATACTTCAAACACAGTCACAGAACCTGAAATTCCAACTGTAAACAGTTTAAGAAGTCAGTTTAATAGTCTCGAAGGTTACAAAACCTTAAGTGATGCAATTATTATGCATAGTGCTAAATTTAAGCCATTGTTTGGTAGCAAGGCTGATAATACTTTACAGGCAAGTTTTAAAGTTGTCAAAAATGCAGGATATGCTATTTCAGATAGTGAAATAAAAACTAAACTAGTAGCGGCACTAAATGAATATTTTGTAACTGACAACTGGGACTTTGGAGAAACTTTCTTCTTCAGTGAACTGAGTGCATATTTACATCAAAAGTTAACACCATACTTAAACAGTGTTGTGATTGTTCCTAGAAGTGATACACAAGCATTTGGAAGTTTATATCAAATTAGTTGCGAACATGATGAAATATTTGTATCAGCCGCAACTGTTAATGACGTAGATATTATTGACGCAATTACTGCGTCAAATATTAAAGCAACAGGAACTATATTTACTGGAAACGCAGAAACAACATCAACTGGACTTAATATTACTACTACCAATGGAGGTAATTCGTTTGGTGCAGGTGGTGGTGGATCTAGTGGCGGTAATGGTGGCGGTGGCTCCGGCGGAGGCGGCGGAGGCGGCGGTGGCGGCGGCTATGGAGGCTACTAATGGCAAAGCGTAAAACCAGTACCTTTCTACCTCAATTTTTACAAACTACTAAAAACGAAAAGTTTTTACACGCTACTCTTGACCAATTATTAAATAGCAAAAGTTTAGAAAGAATTGACGGCTATGTAGGTAGACGTCGTGGTCCTAGTTACGGTATTTTTGATCCATATATTAGCACAGTTGGAAGTAATAGAAAAAATTATCAGCTCGAGCCAAGTGTAACCTATAAGAATGATGGTGTACTTGATTTTGTTGTTACCTATGATGATATCATAAGCAATATTGGTAGCAATGGAGGCAATAACTTAAAGCATGATCGTTTATTCAAACAAGAATACTATAATTGGAGTGGGTTTGTTGATTATGATAAGTTAATTAACTTTGGCGAATACTACTGGATGCCAGACGGTCCTGGAAAAGTTAAAGTTAGTTCAGGCGATATTCCATCATCAGAAACTTATGCAATTACACAAGCAAACAATGATCACTATCGTTTTTCACCGACCTATGGCGAAGCAAACAATCCAACAATATATCTTGTGCGTGGTGGCAGTTATCAATTTACAATTGATCAAGAGTCTGAGTTTTGGATTCAAACTGAGCCTGGAACAACTGGTAAAAGTTCAGTAAGTTTTAATAGAAGCACAAGAGAAATTTTTGGTGTTACTAACAACGGAACATCAAACGGAACAATTACTTTTAACGTTCCTAGAACAACTGATCAAGACTTCTTTACTAAAACTCTAGTAAATGTTGCCGCTATTGATCTGGCCAGTGATTTGACATACAATCAAATTCACGGTAGTACTGTAGATGCATTACAAGCACTTGGCGGAATTGATGGACAATTATATTTTGAAAATAAGACAATTATTTTTACTCAAGACGTAGACGCTACCAATACATGGCCTGATGAAAATGGACCTGACGCTTTAACCACTGATGAAAAGTTAGCAATATATCGTGTTCTAGTATCAAGCGGAGGAAACACTTCTTTACTTAAAATACAAGATCTTTCTGCTAATCAAAAAGTACAAATCAACGAAGGTGAATTACATAGTACAAAAGAATACTATCGTACAAGCGATGGAACACAATTAGAAGTTGTTCCACTGATTACTTCTCCTTTCAGCACACTATATTATCAAGATGGCACAACTAGTGGACGTCTAGGAGAGATTAAATTACTTGATCCTACTGATCGTTTTATAGATATTGATACTGAACTACTTGGTAAAACGCACTATACCAGTCCTAACGGAATCAAACTTACTAATGGCATGCACATAGAATTTGATACTACTGTGATGCCTGTTGGATACAGAAATAAAACTTATATTGTAGATGGAGTTGGTGAAGGAATATTGCTTATAGATGCCGCCACTCACAAAAGTTATGAATTAGAAACTACTGAAACAAAAGACTACATTGGAATTCGTAGAGGTTCAGCAGACAGTAATGCATGGAGTCGTAGCAACCACTGGTATCACAAAGAAGTAGTTAATATTATTGCTGATTACAACAATGTTATTCCAGTAATAGATCAAAACAAACGTGCTAATCGTCCTATTATTGAATTTAACAGAAACTTGCAACTGTTCAACAATGGTAACATTAGTGCAGGTGTAGTTGATGTAATTGATACAGTTACAACTGATGCATTAAGTAGAGTACAAAACTCTGGTGGTTATATTGTAGACGGAGTAACACTTACTGATGGAATGAAAATTGTTTTTACGAATGATACAAATGTAGAAGTTCGTAACAAAATTTATACTGTTGAGATTGTTGATTTCCAAGACGATTCTTACAATGAAATAAGGCTAGTTCCAAGCACGACTGATGCCATTGATGGAGATTCACTTGTTGCAGAAAAAGGCACAAGTCAAAAAGGAAAAACTTATTACTGGTTAACAGACAAATGGATTTTAGCACAACAAAAAACAACTGTCAACCAGGCTCCTTTGTTTGATGTATTTGATAATAACGGGATTAGTTTTGGTAACAACACAATGTATGTGGGTACCAACTTTAGAGGAAGTAAGTTATTTGCTTACGGAGTTGGCACAGGCGCAAGTGATATAGAACTTGGTTTTGCATTAAAGTATAGAAACTTTAGCAATATTGGAGATATTGTTTTTGACAACTCTTATAGTACTGACACTTTCCTTTATACTGCTACAACTGGTAGTACAACCATATCAATTAATACTGGGTTTATAAAACTTACTGATAGTACAAGAGCTATGAATTATATTGATGGCTGGACAAAGGTAAAAGAGCCTAGTTCTCAATATCAAGAAATTGTATATATTGCAAACGGAGAAGCAACTGAATTTGATATTGGCGTGGAGCCAGCGACTGAGCCTAATTCTAATAGATATACTGACGTTGTTGTTTACGTTGATGATAAAGAAATTAAAACAGGTTATAGTTATCAATTTATAAAAAACAAACATTGCGTAGTTTTTGATAATGCACCTGCAACAAATGCACATCTAATATTTGAAGTAAAAAGTAATGAAACTTGTCCGTTTGGTGTGTATAAAGTGCCAGTGAATTTAAGTAACAATGCATTTAACACTTCTTTTGATGTAATCACACTTGGACAAATGCGTAACCATGTAGGTGAAACTCTGCGTACTGCGTCAGACTTTGAAGGTCAATATCCAGGAAGTGGTAATTTAAGAGACGTTACAAACAGTGATGTCAATCCAGGAAACATATTACATCACAGTGCTGGTGTTGTAAATTCAGCAATATTTTTACAACATGGTAGTATGAATTTTATTGATGCCGCTGAGTATAATGCATCTGAATATACAAAATTTAAACAAAAGTTTATGCAAGCCGCACAAACGCTAGATATTGATTTTGAAAATATTGCAGACACAGTTGACACTATTCTTAGTAGTATTAACAGTACAAAAAGTAGTGCCTTTCCTTTTTATTATAGTGATATGGTACCACATGGAACTAATAAAAAAATTAGAACATATACTATTACAGATAACAGACAACTATCCTATCAGTTCGAGACTACATTTAACCTAGCAACAAATACTAATAGAGCAGTATTGGTATACAGAAATGATGTGCAACTAATTGAAGGCAAAGATTATACATTTGAACAAAATCGTCCTGCCGTTACTTTTATAGAAGGATTACTTGCTCTAACAGATGTAATTAAAATTGTTGAGTATGAAAACACTGCGGGTAACTATGTTCCACAGACACCAACTAAACTAGGATTGTATCCAAAGTTTGAACCTATTAAGTTTACTGACACGAGCTACATTATAGATGTAGAAATGATTCAAGGACATGATGGTAGTTTAACTAAGTCTTATGGTGGTGTACTTGATGATGTACTGCTTGAACTAGAAAAAAGAATTTACAATAATATCAAATCAGTTTACAAGAGTAATGTGTTTGATATCAACGAAGTAATGCCCGGACGCTGGAGAAATACTGATTATACTACAATTGAGAAAAATACTATACTTTCTAAATACTTTTTAAAATGGGCAATAAAAAATAGAATTGATTGGACAACACATACAGATTATATTCGCGACAATAGATTCACATGGAACTATAATCAACTGCAAGATAGAGTTGATGAGCGTTTAATTACAGGTGGATGGCGTGGTGCTTATTGTGATTATTATGATACTGATCGTCCACATACACACCCGTGGGAAATGTTAGGATTTTATGTTAAGCCTTCATGGTGGGAAACACGTTATGGACCTGCACCATACACAAGTGGAAACTTGGTTATGTGGGAAGACCTACGTGACGGTAAAGTGTATGATGCGGATGGAAACTTTACAGTAAATGGATTATATCAAAGACCTGATTTACTAGAAATGATTCCTGTGGACGAACACGGAACATTACTAGCACCATGGGATACAATTGCCATGGGTTCAACTGTATATGAAATGGATGCTAAGTGGACAGTAGACGATTTTGGTCCTGCTCAAAGTGCATGGAGAAAAAGCAGTGAATGGCCGTTTATGGTACAGATTGCATGTGCTTTAATGCGTCCTGCAAAATATTTTGGATTAATGTACAACACTGACACTGTCATTCGTAGTACACTAACTGGCAACATTGTTAACACAACAACTAATAAACAAATAAAGAAAAGTGATTATATTGTACCTTACACTGATCAACTTATAGTAAATGGTTATTCATCATACATTGCAAACTATATGCAATTTCTTGGTGTTGAATTAAACACATTAAAAGATGTACTTGATAAAGTTGATATAAATCTTGCTTGTAAATTAAGTGCATACACTGATAAGAAAATGTTAAAAGTTCTTGCAGAACAAGTAAGTCCAAATGCAGTCAGTGAAAATGTTATGGTACCGGATGAAGATTACGAGCTATTTGTAAGTAAAACTGGACCTGTAGTTGATGCACCATACAGTGGTGTCATTGTGCAGTTAACTGACACTGGATATGCAGTTTATGGTTATAACACAACAGATCCGTTCTTTACATATCTTCCAAGTGTACAAACAAATCGTAAAAATACACACGAGGTTTTAAATGAAAGATACATCGAGTATTTAGACTTTGATGAACAAAGTGAACGTATTCCGTACGGTACAGAATTTGCTACACCTCAACAGGTATTTGACTTTTTAGTAAGTTATGGACGTTGGCTAAGAGAGTTAGGCTATGATTTTGATAACTCAACAGAAGAAATAGTTGAAGGTAATGTAGTTGCTAACTGGGTAATGTCAGCAAAAGAATTTGCATACTGGAAGCAACAACGTTGGGGAGTTGGTGCAGTTATTGCTTTGAGCCCAAGTGCAAACTTTATACAATTTGCTCGTGATGACGGTATGGTTGATAGTATGGTTACTGAACACAATCGTAAAACTATACTAAATGAAAATTTTGATGTCCTTGGCATTGACAATTATAGAACTAAAAGAGAAGATGGAGTGTTTGAATTAACTCCAGATCCAGAGTCTGGCGGAATATTTTTTGCCAACATTAAAACTGTTCAATATGAACACACGCTTGTTCTAAACAACACAACAATTTTTAATGATATTATCTATCAGCCAGAGCTTGGTAATAGACAGAATCGATTGCGTTTAGTAGGACACAGAACAAACGGATGGGACGGAAGTTTAACTGCACAAGGTTTTATTCTTAATAGAGGTGCAGTAGATCCATGGGTACAAAATACAGATTATGCCAGAGGTTCAATAGTAAAATACAACGACAAATTATATACTTCTGCTGAAAGACAAACAAGTGACCTAAACTTTGATTATACAAAGTGGACACCAACTGATAGTTTTAAATTAGGCTTACTTCCAAACTGGGATACTCTTGGAGGAAACTTTGAAAGTTTTTACAACATAGATGAAGTCAATCTTGAAAGCTCAGCAGATGCATTTGGCAAAAGTGTAATTGGATATCAGTCTCGAGATTACTTGACAAATCTTGGCTTAGATGACGCAAGTCAAGTAAAATTTTATCAAGGAATGATCAAAGAAAAAGGAACTACAAATGCAATTGATAAGTTACTACGAGCATCACTAGACAACATCACTAGTGACATAGATATGTACGAAGAGTGGGCAATACGTTCAGGTACATATGGTGGAACTGATATCAATCGTAGACTTGAAATTTTACTCAATGATGCAGACATAAACGGCAATCCGTTTGTGATTCATGGAATTGAAAGCATAGAAGATAAAGAAGAAGGAGTAATGAATCTACTGCCTTCTAACTTTTACAAAGCACATCCAACCACTACACATGATTGGATACCAATGAATGATAAAATAGGTCTACAAGGTAGCCTATTACCATATGCTGGATATGCCAAGTTAACTGACGCTGATGCAACATTGTTTAATCTATCAGATTATCAAAACTTAGATGCACAAGTTCCTAACATGAAAGTTGGATATACTTTATATGTTGCAAATGACGATAACAACGATTGGGGCATGTACTACTTAGACGACAGTAAGGAACTATGTCTAACAATTACTGCCAGCGACAATGCCACACTATTATGGTCAACAAAAGAAAACCATAGAATGCAAGTAGGAGACGTATTTGTTGTAACAGATGCTGGTGGTGGAACTGGTGTTCATAGAGTGTTGCGTAGCACTGGACTTAAAACATTTGAAACAAGCGAAGAAGTTGAAGGACTTGAATTTGAAGGCGAATCTGTTATTTTTAAATTTAACAGTATAAGGTTTACAGATACAAGTAGATTGCTTGAATTTAATCCAAGTAGAGGTTGGAAAGTAAACGATAGATTATTTGTTGATCAATATCAAGATAAATGGACAGTATTCAAAAAAGAAAACGAATATGGAGAGCCAAGAACATATACACCAAGAACTTACAACTTTGCAGATGGACGGTTTGGATCTTCAGTAGCAATCAACAAAGAAATTTCCTTAGGTGTGTTTGGAATGCCTACAGTGAATACTCGTGGTGCAGTATCAATTTATATTCCAAACGTTGAAGGTATACTTGCCGAAGCAACTTTATTGAAAGCAGATGATACAACAACTGTACTAGAATTTGGTAAAAGTGTAGATATTGATGGACAATCATTTGCAGTTGGAGCACCAGGTACTAACAATGATAATGGTGCAGTATATGTATATACTCGTAACACACAAACAAACAGTTATGATGTTTCATTAGCGTTTAGTCTAGTAGGACTTGATACTGCTATTGATTATAAAACTGCTGATGATACAACTATAAGAGCAAGTAATGATAGACCAACAGTTGGAAGACTTGGAGAAAAAGTAAAGTTCTCAGGAGATGGCAAAAAACTATTTGTTTCAGCACCTCAAGCAGGTATTGTTTATGTATTTGACCAAGTGGCATCTGGGCCTAAGACAATTGATGAAACATTTGGGGGCGATGGTGTTAAAACAGAATTTGAAGCAAGTAGTGATATCAATGGTAGAGCAGTTGCGATCGAAGGTGTAGTTAAAATACAAGGCATTGACTATACTGCAATAGGCAAAACAATTACATTTACAGATCCTGTACCTAATGCAGAAAATGTAACCTTACTAAGCGGAACGCAGTATGTACCAAGTGGTGCAATTCGTCCATCAAGTCTAATAAGCGGCTTTGGTGAAAGCATTGATACAAACACAGATGGTACAATACTTGTTGTAGGATCTCCTAACGAAACAAACACATACACACAAGAAGGTGCAACGTATGTTTACAACTTAACCACAGAACATACAGGAAAAACTGCTGATGTTGATTCAGTAAAAACAGATACTAATACACTTACTGCTGACGTAAAAGAAGGTGATAGTTGGACACTAAAACAAAAACTTACACTTTCAGACATTAACAATCAAGGTGCTAATTATGGTACGTCTGTTGCAATGACTGATGACGGACTAAGATTATTTTCAAGTGCACCTGGCGTAGATAGATTACAACGTGCAAGTGGATTAGTTGTACAACATGATTATAATGCAACAACTACCAATTGGGAACTTACAACAAACATTGCACAGAATGCAACTGTAGATGATCAGAAATTTGGTGCTAACTTAAATGTTAATGCAAATGGAAGTACACTTGCAGTTGGTGCAATTACAGATACATTTAAAGAAATTGCAACCTTTGACGCTGGTGATACAACCTTTGACGGTAGTGCAACTACATACGTCGATGATGTAACACGTGGTGGTAATGTTTATGTATACCAAGGCATTGACAAGCATTACATACCAGTGCAGACACTGGATAATAATTTTATCGATACTGATGATAGATTTGGAAGTGAAATACAAATACTTGATAATAAGATTTTTGTTGGTATGCCACTTGACAACAATACAAATACTGATGCTGGTAGAGTGTTTGAATACAACCTTGACGACGACATTTTTACTGTGGCTGAGCAAGAACAACAACTTGTTGACTTTACCAAGATTAATAAAATTTACACATACAGTAGAACTAGAAATGAAGTAATACAATACTACGATTGGATTGATCCTATCAAAGGAAAGATTCCTGGACTAGCAGATGAAAACATTGACTACAAAACACTTACAGATCCTGCAAGTTACACATCAGATAGAAATAAAACTTGGGGTCCAGATAATGTTGGCAAAGTTTGGTGGGATCTAAGTAAAGTAAAATATCTATATGCTGAGCAAAGCGACTGGGCATATCGTAGCACATTCTGGGGTGCAGTATTTCCTGGTAGTTCAATTGATGTTTATGAATGGATTGAAAGTAAAGTTCCACCGTCCAGTTATGAAGGTGAAGGATCAGTGTTGAATGAAGGTTTGTTTACTACAAATACTGTTTTACGCGGACTTGTAAATGATACAAAATATTATTACTGGGTAAAAAACAAGCGTGATATTGCAAACAATAAATCTGCAAGTACATATGATGTTGCACAAATAATTGCTGACCCTCAAACCTATGGCATACAGTTTGCATCATTTATTAGTAATACTGATGTTGCTATGTCAAATATTATTGAAAATGTAACAAGCAACGATACTGTACTTGTAATTGATTACGACTTGAAGAAAAATAATCAGTTGATACACAGTGAGTGGTCTTTATTCAAAGAAAACTATACACAAGATGACTTGCCAGAAAATATTAGAACTAAATGGTTTGATAGTTTAGTTGGCGCAGACAGTTCAGGTAACAGTGTTCCAGACACTAACTTACGTTTCACAGAAAGATATGGCGTACAATTTCGTCCAAGACAAAGTATGTTTGTCAACCGTAGAAACGCATTGAAAGTTTATGTACAGGCAGTCAATACCGTTCTTGCTCAAACTCCAGTAGCAATTACAAAAGATATTAGTCCTTTGTTTGATGCAGATCCAATGCCTACTGAAAACAGTGGACAGTGGGATCAGAAAGTTCTCAATCAAGAGCAACTAGGCTTTGTTCGTGTATTTGAAAAAGCCACAGGATATAAAGTTTTAGTAGAACAAGATGATAACATACAAAACTTGTGGAGTATATATCAACTACAAGAAGATAAAACATGGACACTTGTAAAACTACAAAGTTATGATGTAACAACACAATGGGGATATGCTGATTGGTATGCAACTGGATATGACTCAACAACTTATATAAAATATCAAGTTGAACTAGTAAAAGATTTAGTTGATGTCACGCCAGACGCTGGTGATGTTGTTAGAGTAAACAACGGTGGTAACTGGGAGTTACATCGTTGGAATGGTGCTGAATATGTAATCATTGCTATAAAGAATGGTACAATTGAGTTGGCTAATAGTTTGTATGACTATTCAGTTAGCCGTTATGGTTTTGACACTGAAGTTTTTGACTTCCAGTTATTTGACCAAGAACCACAAATAGAAACTAGAAAAATTATTGAAGCAGTTTATAGTAATATATTCACAGAAAATCTTACAATTGAAAACAATCGCATTTGGACTAAAATGATGTACTACATCTTGGATGAACAACCATTTGTTGATTGGTTATTCAAGACTAGTTTTATTAGTGTGTTCCATAACATTCGTGCATTGGATGCACTACCATATTATCGTAGAGACAATCAGGATTACGTTAAAGACTTTATTAACGAAGCAAAACCTTATCATACAAAGATTAGAGAGTATGTGTTGAATTATAATAAAACTGATCCATATGATGGTGACGTAACTGACTTTGACGTACATAGTTACTATGACACAGATAACAATTACTATCGTAAGCCAAACAGTAGAACTGGTGATGCAGAATTATTAGAAGCCGGCTTAAACGTTCCATTTAGTGAGAATTTTACATTTGCAGTAGATAGTATTGTTGTATACGACGGTGGATCTGGTTATGTTACTGCACCTGCAATTACAATTACTGGCGGAGGTGGTAGTGGTGCTGAAGCAACTGCAACTATCACTGACGGTGGAATAGTAAACTCTATTACAGTTACAAAAGCAGGAACAGGATATACAACTACTCCAACAGTTAATATCGTTGAAAGCACTGGCACTACAGCAGTAGCGTATGCTAGGTTAACAAACGCTAAAGTGCGTACCTTTGATACAACTATGAAGTTTGATAGAACTTTAGAAGCAAGTAATACCGCAGTAACAGTTGAATCAATTTATAACATTCCAACTGAAGATAGAACCAGAGTGTCTGAATGGGCACCTAGTGTTAACTATCTTGCAGGAGATGTAGTCAAGCGTTCATATACTGTAACTAGAGAACCAATTAGAGTCAACGTACTTACTAATGTTATTGGTACTAGAGAAAGTGTAACTATTCCTATTGTTGAAGAATATTTTGTTCCAAAAAACTATACAAGTTCAACTAGCATACTACATGATATAAATCAAAATAGGTTAGTAAAGATTGATCCAAGTCTTAAGTTTGGTAGAGTTAAAAATACAAGTGATATTTTAGAGTGGCAACCAAATACTGCATACTCACTAGATGATACAGTTAGTTACCTTGGCGAAGTATATCGTGTAACTGAAAACTTTAGCAGTGGAGCAACGTTTACTAGTGACAGTTTAGTAGTAATTGCTGATGAAACTTTTGAAAATGCTATAGACAGAACAATGGCATATTATCAGCCTACTAAAACACAAGCCGCAAAAGAATTAGAAAATATCTTTAGTGGAATTGAATATCCAAACAATAGAGTGCTAGGACCTGGGTTTGATCTAGAGCCTGGTTTTGGACGTAGTGGATTTGATGCTATTCCTTATGATAACTTTGAAATTGGTGGCGAAGGTATTCCAATGCTCAGTGGTGTAGTTGATACAACTATTACTGCTAGTAACATTCCAATTAGTGGACTAGAACTAGAATCAGGATCTTATATTAAGTTTGATTATGTTGAGCCAGGTTACGCAGAAAATACTACTGTGCTTGTAGAAGGTGTGACAGTTGCAGACGTTTTAAGAAATAGATTTGGTGATTCTTTACTGGGAACACAACCAGACGACATTGATATCACAGGTGGAAAATTTGTAGATCAGTTTAGTTCGCATGCCACTGAAGAAACAGTTCCAGGTCGTGTGTTTGACAGTTTGGATATGGAAGTATATCAAAGTCCAAGTAGTATTGTAGGCAATCAAGGACTAAGTCCAAGAATTGATATTATCAAACATGCTGGTGATGGAAGTACTACAAAGTTTAGTTTTGTGACTTCTGATTACAGACACAATATGAACTTACTAGTATACACAACTCAAACAGGTAAAGTACAACCAGATGAGTATACAGTAGACTGGACAGACTTTACAATTAATTTTGTAACTGCACCAGCGTCAAATGATGTTGTTGATATTATCAGTATTGGTAACACTGGTGAAAACATGGTATTGGATACAGTTTACACCGGAGACGGAAGCACAAAAGAATTTATCTTACCAATCAATTATTCATTGGCAAAACAAAGTCTTGTTATTATGGATGGCGTTAAAACTGCCCACACTATTACTGAACAAAATAGTAGTAGAGCAGTTTTAAATTTTGCTACTGCACCAGCAGTTGACAAGCACATACATATTTTTATTTTCAACTTAGATCCAACAGGCGATATAGCATTTAGTCATGTTGCACAAGAAATGTTTACAATGGATGGAAGTACTCGTACATTTACACTTGCACAAGAGCCATTCTATGATGCTCCAACTGATGCAAAAGTTTATGTAGAATTATTAGAAGCAAGATTACGTCCAGCGGTATATACATATTTTACTGGCGATGGTGCAACAACCACATACACCTTAACTGGAAATGCAGATATAGATCATAGAACAATCACTGCATCAGATATAAGCGTATTTGTTGGTGGTGCAAGTAACAGTGCCTGGACATTAGATGCAGATGATGGAAGTAGTAATAGAACAATAACATTTACTACTCCTCCAACAAGTGGATCAAGAATTGCTATTGGTGATAATACCAATGCAGAATTTACTATTTCAGGTAGTAATATAACACTTGATAGTGGACTGGCAATTCCAACAGGCGGAAAATTAAACGTAACTTCATTTAGCAATCATGATGCATTACAAATGACTGCAGAAACATTTGTAGGACTTGAAACAAATGAAGTAACACTGAAAATGGGTTATGATGTTGATGCGTATGATACAATTGGATTTGATGGTGATGACTTCTTAGTTGTCAACAGTCCTTCATATACATTATTTGTTACCCCAGAAAATGTTAATTACTTGTGGGTAACATTGAATAGTGTTAGATTAAGTGTAAACAGCGACTACGAAATAAACAACGATAAACTTTTAATTAAGCGTAGTATTAGTGCAACTGATGTACTCGTTGTTAATCACTTTAGTGAGAATACAATCAAACATAGAATTGCATGGAGAATGTTTAAAGACGTAGTAGGATCTACTAAGTTCTTCCGTATGATAAACGATGCAACAACTGAGCTAACAAAGAAACTTAGTAAATTAGATGTAGAAGTTCATGTAAAAGATGGAAGTAAACTTGCAAAACCAAGCGTGTCACAAAACCTTCCAGGTGTTGTGTTTATTGGTAGTGAAAGAATTACATACTGGGAAAAAGATGGCAACATACTAAAAAATATACGTCGTGGCACAATGGGAACAGGAATTCCATTTGCTCATTATATAGGCGACCAAGTAATTGATACAAGTGAACGTCAAGAAGTTGAAGGCGCTTATAGTAACGTTTGGTATGAAGATATCAATGCTGATGCTTCAACAAGTACACTCACTGCTGATTATAGCGATAATGTAGTAACTGCCGACAACGACAAGTCAACTAACGCAAGTACAACGAGTTTACAGTATCAAACTACAAAACAAGCCAACTTTTTGAACGAATTTGTTGGTACTATACCTGAAATTAGTGTTGCTTTTGATCAATCAGGTAGGTATTTAGCGGCTGGATATGTGGACGATAATTACGTGATAATTAACGAATAAATAAAGTTATATAATTTAAGGGGTTATAGGTAAAATGGCAATAGTATTTCGTAGAAACAAAAGTACGCCGTTGACGTTTGAAGAACTAGACGGAAACTTTGATGATGTCAATAATCGAATTACAACAATTGAAGGCTCATTTGCAGTTTCAGTGAATGGACTTACAGGTACTGTAGTTTTAGACACAGATAATATAAGTGAAGGTTCAACCAACCTTTATTACACACAAGGAAGGTTTGACACTGCTTTTGGAAACAAAGACACAGACGCACTGACAGAAGGTTCGACCAACGTTTACTTTACAAACGCAAGAACAGAAACTGCAATGAATTCAATCAGCGTTGATGCTTTATCAGATGTTGACACTACTACTGCTGGCCCCTCAGTTAGTGACGTGTTAACATGGGATGGTACTAATTGGAAGCCATTAGCGGCACCAGGTGCTACAGGTGGTGAAGCAAACACTGGTAGTAATGTTGGAACAGGCGCAGGAATTTTTAAGCAAAAAGTTGGTGTAGATTTAGAATTATACAGTGTTCGAACATCAGACAATTTAATTACAGTAACACAAAACACAGGTAATAATACAGTAGATCTAGCGTTTGTACCAACTGGAAACCTTGACATGAACACACAAAGAATTGTCAATCTTACTGATCCAGTTGGTCCACAAAATGCGGCTACCAAAGCATATGTTGACAGTTTAGCAGGCAGTGGAACACTTGATATTTTAGCAGATGATGGAAGTACAACTATTACTATTGACTTATCAACTGAACAATTAACTATTGGCGGAACTGCAAATCAAATTACTTCTTCGGTGGCAGGTAACGCAGTTACACTTGGTTTACCAGCAAGTATTAATGTTAATTCAGCAACTGCTACTGCACTTGAAACTGCAAGAGACATCACACTATCAGGTGTAGTTACTGGTACTGCAAGTTTTGATGGAACAGGAAATGCGGCAATTACTACTGCATTTAGCGGATTGAATGTTACACTTGGTGCAGATACAACTGGTAGTTATGTATCAACAGTAAGTGGCACAAACGGAATTTTAGTTACAGGCGGTGGTGCAGGTGAAGGAACAACACCAACTATTAGCCTTGATACTGGTACTAGTGCTACAATGCAAGACCTAATACTTACAGGAGACTTGACAGTACAAGGTACTACAACAACTATTAGTACAACTAACACAACAATTTCTGATTCATTAATTGAACTACAAAGTGGACTAGCAGGTGCACCAAGTAGCGACTCAGGTATTATTATTGATCGTGGATCATCAAACAACGTGTTTATTGGTTGGGACGAAAGTGAAGATAAAGTAGTAATAGGTATAGGTGCATTTACAGGAGACAGTACAGGTAACCTTACATTGTCCGACGCAACATTTGCGGCAGGACAATTAGAAGCAGGTAACATTACAATTGAAACAGGAAATATTAGTACAACAAGTGGAGATTTAACATTTGCTCCAACCGGTAATATTGCAGTGTCCTCTAAGTTAATTACAGGCGTTGCTGATCCAGTTGGTGCACAAGATGCCGCAACAAAAGCATATGTTGATGCTGAAGTTTCAGCCGCAAGTTCGGCACAGGATATTGCAGGTGACACAGGTACTGCCACAGTAACATCAGGAGTTGACACTTTAACATTTACTGGCGGTGCAGATATAACAACTGCCGTAAGTGGATCAACAATTACTTTTGACGTAGCCAATCCAGTTGCAGGAGCAACAATAGCGGCTTCAGTTAATACAATAGCCGCGGCGGCAAACCAAGAATATTATCCAACATTCGTTGATGCTAATAACGCATCATCTACTGCTGAACTAGTATATACCGGGGCTTCTTTAACTTATAATCCAAGTACAGATACTTTAACTGCCGCAAACTTTGCCGGTGAATCGTTAACTGCAAAGTATGCTGATATTGCAGAAAAGTATACAAGTGATAGCGAGTATGCGCCAGGAACAGTGGTAATGGTAGGCAATGGCAGTCCAGAGATGACTGCTTGGCAACACAAAGGCTATATTGCAGGAGTAGTATCAACTAAGCCTGCTTACTTAATGAATTCAGACCTTCCAGGAGGTATTGAAGTTGCACTAGTAGGGCGTGTTCCGGTCCGTGTTATAGGGGCCATAAATAAAGGACAAGCCACATTTGCAATTGATGGCGGAACTAGTAGTGCTTCAAGCAAAGGACCACTAGTTGGTATTGCATTAGAAACTAGTGCCGATGAAGGTGAAAAATTAGTAGAGTGTTTACTTAAGATTTAATATGACAGACAATAGTAAAAATAATACAGAGAGCAAACAAACTATGAAGCAACCGCAAGAAAATAGTGGTGTACAAGTACAAGGTCATATTAAAATATTTGACCCAGAATCAGGTGAAGTATTTGTAAACAAGCGTAATGCAATCCATTACGAAAATATGAGTGAAGGTTTGGCAATGAGCCTTGCTAACAAAACAACTGGCTTTGTACATGAAATGCATTTTGGCAATGGTGGAACTAGCGTCGATCCTACAGGAGTTATCACTTATTTGCCTGCTAACAATACAGGACAAAGTGCAGATTTATACAACCCAACCTACTATAAAGTTGTAGATAATACAAGTAGTTTAAACACAGATCCTATCAGAAACAAAATTGAAGTAAGACATACGACCAGTCTTGTTTATACAGATATTGTTGTAAGTTGTTTACTTGATTACGGTGAACCAAGTGGACAAGCGGCATTTGATAATGCAAGTAATTTTGATGATACTTATGTATTTGACGAGCTAGGATTAAAGGCATGGAACGGAACAGTTGGAACAGGACCATTACTAACGCATGTTGTTTTCCATCCAGTACAAAAAAGTCTTAACAGACTAATACAAATAGATTATACAGTAAGGATTCAGACGCTGACTAACCTAAGTTCGGTGAGCTAAATGAATAAATATATTATATTGGAGCAAGAAATAAATGGCCTATACAATTAACAAAACAAGCGGTGCTGTTTTAGCGACCATAGCAGACGGTACGTTAGATAGTACAACTAATTTAACGCTTATTGGAAAAAACTATTCCGGCTATGGCGAAGCGTTTAATGAAAACTTCGTCGCATTGCTTGAAAACTTTTCTAATAACGTTGCTCCAACTTCACCGCTGGCTGGCCAACTATGGTGGGATTCTAGCAACGCACTACTAAAAGTTTACACAGGTAGTACATTTAAAACTGTTAGTTCATCCACAGCAAGTGCAACACAGCCGGCTACAGGTGTTGTTGGTGACTTATGGTGGGATACCACTAACAATCAATTAAAAGTTTATAACGGAGCAAGTTGGACACTAGTAGGACCAGCATACAGTAGTGGTGCTGGACAAAGTGGACCTGTTATAGAAACTATTACGGACAGTGGCGGATCAGATCACGTTGTTGTACAAATGATGAACAGTGATACAATTGTTAGTATCATTAACAAGGACGCAGAATTTACACCACAAAGTTCCATTACAGGATTTTCTACTATTAAACAAGGATACACCCTAAACAGTAGTTTAGCGGCGGCTAAGTTTAATGGTACTGCAACAGACTCAGACGCACTTGGTGGCGTTGGAGCGGCAAACTATTTAAGAAGTGACGCAAATGACACAACTAGCGGAACATTAGGTATTATTAATGATAATGGTATAACCATTGGTACTGACAGCGATTTATCGTTGACAATCAGTGGAGATAATATTATACTTAAGAATCAAACCAGTAATGGTGATATTGTTTTCCGTGTTAATGATGGCGGCGTTACAACAACAGTAATGACACTCGACGGAGCAACTAGCGAAGCTCAGTTAACTGCAGGTCCAACAACAGACTTTGGAATTGCAACTAAAAAATATGTAGACGATTCATTATCTGGACTAGGAGGTGGTTCAGTATTACTTAGAGATGGTAGTAATACAATTGGTGGAACCATTACACCAGATACAGATGCAACTTACGATTTTGGTTCTACGACACTAGGATTTAATACAGTCTACGCAACAACATTTAGCGGAACTTCAGTCCAAGCACAATACGCTGACTTGGCAGAACGTTTTGCCGCAGATGCATTTTACGCACCAGGCACAGTAGTAGCACTTGGTGGAGTAGAAGAAATAACCAGAGTAGCCGAAGAGGGCAGTGAATCAGTGTTTGGAGTGATTAGTACTCAGCCTGCTTACTTGATGAATAGTAGTGCAGGAGACGACGAATCGCACCCACCGGTAGCAATGAGTGGACGAGTACCAGTTTTAGTCACTGGAAAAATTAAAAAAGGTGACAGACTCATTAGTGCAGGTGATGGATTAGCAAAAGCCGCAACTAAACACGAACTGACTGCGTTTAACGTAATTGGTAGAGCACTAGAAAACAAAAATACAAATGGTAAGGGCACAATTTTAGCCTTTGTCAAAATTAACTAAATAGAAATATACTTTAAGGGGTAATAACAAATGACATACAGTTCAGGTAATACAATTCTTGCCGCTGATTATAATACCTTCGTTGGTACAGTGAATGCTGTTGTAGGTCCAAGTGCTAGTTACAAAAGTGGTGATGGCTATGGTGATTCTGCTATATCCACTGTATCCGCTTCTGCAACAGTCAATTCAACTTCTTGGAATACACTGATTGACGCAGTTAAAAAAGCGGCAACTCATCAAGGCACAACGGTAAACCTACCAGGAAGTGCTTTATCAACAGGCGACACTATTGAAGCATTAGACGGTAGTACATCAGGTTCAGGCACACTAAACTTGTCACAAGCAGTGACAGACATTAACACAAACAAAGGCAACGTTGACACAGGTGAACAGACAACGATTGCAGGCTCACAAGCAAGTCAAAGAGGCAGTGTATGGGGTACAGGTGGAACAGAAACAATTACTGCTCAAATCCGTGTACAGTTTTCAAACCAAGTACACACAGATGCTTTCTTTAACACAGGTGGAGAAATTCATATAACATTCCAACATGCAAGTGGTTCAACCGCACAGGATAACGCTTGGAGAACTATTTTTAATACTGCAATTGGTACACTAAAATTACAAAAGACTTCAATTGCAAGAACAGGTTCTTCAGGAACTATTGCGGCATTTGGATATACATCATTGACTGGTACATATCAAAACATTTACACTGGTACTAACATTGGTGGTGGTGCATACGGTGCAAACGACGTTAACGTCAAAGCAAAGTTAGATACAACAAACCACAGAGTTGAATTTGAAATTGATTTAGTTGACCAATCTACAGCGATTGCTCCAAGTACTGCTGACCAAGTAGCATCTGGCACCGCAGTAAGTTTTGGTTTTAGAAAATCATCACAATACAACCCAGCAACACCTACCGTATCACAAATTTCAGGATTCTAATTTAATTATTAGATTGACTTTTTATCCCTAAGACTATATAATAGTAGAGTAATACACTCTACTATTTTTATAGGATGAAACATGGATAACATAGATTCAATATTCGACAAATCAAAATATATCACAGTTCAGCAAAACCAAATACAGTTACTCAAAGAATTAGTTAAAGAGAAACTTACAGTTGGTCAAGGTGGCGGACTTTTCCTAATCAACAGTGAGCTACTTAACTTTTTAGATCTATTACAACGTTCTGGATATGATACTGCCGTTATCAATGACATGAACGATAATCCAACCGAAATAACTAACATTAAAGAATTCAAAGAGCAATGCATGGAAAAGTATGCTCAAGAGCAAAACCAAGCATTAGCAGAAATGCGTAGAATAAGAAAAGCAAGAACAGTCAAAGAGTTAGTAGAATATGACTTTGCAGAAGAATAAGGGCATTCTTCTCTTTGCTAAAAACAATCCAGACTTTAACTATATAAGACAGGCTAAAGTTTCTGCAACACTGGCAAAATATTATCTTAACGTTCCAGTAGCACTAGTCACACCCAAAGATGAATGTGAAGAGGACGTCAGTTTATTTGACCATGTAATAGATTGGAAAGAAAAAGTTGAAGAAATAAACATACGCCCAATGTACATAGATGGTAAGTTTAAAAAAGTTAGTTGGCATAACTTGGATAGACTGACTGCTTATGATATCTCACCTTTTGAAGAAACAATACTAATTGACAGTGATTACCTAATACAAAATAATGTATTAAATTCAGTATGGGGTAGTAATACACCTATGCTAATGAATACGCATACTCGCATACCTTCTGAACATCAGCAACACATATATGAACTAGTAATTGAAGATGGCTTTCCTAAAGTGCATTGGTTTACTGTGATGTATTTTCGTAAATGCAAAGAAACAGAAGATTGGTTTGAAGTTGCAAAGTATGTAAAAGAAAATTATGACTTTTACAAAAAAACATTTAGAATTCCTTATGCCTACTATCGTAATGATATTACTGCATCAATTGCCAGTCATATTGTAGGTGGCTTCAGAGATGATTATATTAAGCCATTGCCAACAAGACAAATTAATAGTTTTAACACAGAACATATATTAGAAGTTGCAAAAGATAAAATTATTATAAACACAGAAACTATTCCTGTGTTATTAAAAAATACAAATGTACACTGCCTGAACAAACATGAAATAGAAAGAAACTACGATAAGTTTATGGAGATATATTCATGAGCAAAGGCTATTTTACTTTTGCACAGTATAGTAAAAAGTTTGGCGACTATCCGCGAATGGCATATGCACTAGCACTAAGTTTAAAAGCAAGTCAAACAGTAGGTCCAACAAACTTAACAGTTGGAATGACTGAGGATGATTTAAAAGAGTTGCCCAAGCATTACTTAGATGTATTCAACGTTGAAATCATACCATGGACAGATGAAGCAATAATGCATAACTGGAAGTTGCAAAACGAATGGAAAGTTTATCATATGTCTCCGTATGATGAAACTATTAAACTAGATGCTGATATGTTGTTTACTGTTGATGTAAACTATTATTGGGAAATAATGAAGGCAAGAAATTTTGGTGTAGCAGTTTGCGATACAATTCATACATTTAGAGATAAAGTAGGTGATGATACCTACTATAGAAAAACATTTAGAGAAAATAAATTTTATAATGCATATAGTGCATTAACTTATTTTCGTAAGTGTGATGAAGCATTAACATTTTATAATCAAGTAGAAGATATTTACAGACATTGGGAAAAGTATGCAAACGAGTTCATGAGAATAAATGGAAATGATGTTGCATACACAGACGAAGTATATGGAATGGCAGTAAGATTATTAGGCTGGCAAGATAAAGTTAGGCCACCTAAAAGTTTTAGTTTTGTACACATGAAAAGTAAATGCCAAGGACTTTTAAATTATACTGTAGATGATAGTCCGTGGACTACATTCTTAGATGGACAATATAACAATGAAGGTTTGTGGATTAATAATTACTATCAAACAAAACCTTTACACTATGTTGAAAAAAGTTGGTGTACTGATGATCTTATAACTAAACTAGAAAAACAAGCAGGCGTATAATGGACGTTAATGAACTAAACAAACTAATGGCTGAAAAGTTTGGTAGTGTACAAATAGACAAACAAGAAAGAAAGTTTTATTTGTATTATGATATACTTGGTAGAATAACAGGACTATCTCCAAAACCTATGGAAGGCCAAGAAGATAATTCACAAACATTTATAAGCAGAGAAAAGTTTGACGAATTACAAGATGTAAATTTACTTAACCTTGTTGTAGACTCAACAACTGATCCAGTTAGTATTGTAGATATTAGTGCAGAATGGACAAAGAAAGATATTAATATTCCAAAAATAGATCAAAGTTTGTGGACTGAAAATAGACTGGTTACTTTACAATTTGTTAAAGATAAACGCAACTTAAAAATTAAAGTTGCCAATCAATTACCTACTGCAAGAAAAATATTTGTAGTACCACAAGGACAATACATGAGAAAACTTGCAGAAATAACTTTGCATACTGCAACAGATGAAGACTATCATATACCACCATATAAAAACGTTGATGGTTGTGAAATTTTAACGGAGCAAGACTTGAATAGTTTTGTTGCATATAGAGAAGTAGAAAATGAAACAGACTTATCCAATTAGTGACTTTGATGTAATATACATCAGTTATGATGAACCAAATGCAGAAAAAAATTGGGCGGACTTATTAAGTAAATGTCCATGGGCTAAACGTGTACACGGTGTAAAAGGATTTGATGCCGCACACAACAAAGCAGGCGAAGTAAGCGAAACACACAGACTAGTTACTGTTGATGGTGATAATACAGTTAGAAAAGACTTCTTCAAACAGACTATAGAAATAGATGAAGAAGAACAAAAAGATTATGTGTTTAGTTGGTGTGGACATAATGTTATTAATAGTTTAGCATATGGCAATGGTGGATTAAAATTATGGCCAAAACATATTATTGAAAATATGAATAGCCACGAAAATGACACCAGCGAAGATGGTGCTCATAGTGTAGACTTTTGTTGGATGCATACATATTTTCAAATGGCTGATACATTTAGTGATGTTGTAGTGAACACAAATCCTGCACAAGCATATAGGGCAGGCTTTCGTGAAGGTGTTAAAATGAGTTTGGATAGAGGTATACTTCCTGCTAAAAATAGATTCTTGCAACAAAATCATATTAAAAATATGCAACGTCTTAGTATTTGGTGTAGTGTTGGAATGGACATTGAAAACGGTGACTGGGCTATATTAGGTGCAAGAGAAGCAGTGTGCTTGACTAACTTAGACGGTTGGGATCATACAAACATTGCAGATTATGACTTCATGCAAAAATTTGTATCAGAAAAACTAGATAAGTATAGTACTAGCAAGAAAAGAATAGAACGTACAAAATACCTAGGCGATCGCCTTCGAAATGAACTACACTTTCGTATTGCAGATATGGATGCTAACACAAGTATTTGGTTCAAAAGCGTTTATCAAAATCCACATAGATACGGAGTTATGATTACGGAAACTGAAGCCGACCGTAAGCGTTAAAGGAACACTATGAAAGTAATTGCACACAGAGGAAACTTAAAAGGCCCAAACCCTGACAGAGAAAACTCTCCAGAGTATTTGCTTGAAGCAGTAAAGGCTGGATATGACTGTGAAGTTGATGTTTGGTATGATAACAATAATCAATTATTTTTGGGACACAATCATCCTCAATATAAAATTGATCATGCATTTCTTAGTAACAAACATTTTTGGTGCCATGCTAAAAATTTAGAAGCATTAGAATACATGTTAATTAATAACATACATTGCTTCTGGCATGAGCATGATGCAAGAACTTTGACCAGTAAAGGATTTATTTGGACATACCCAAACCAAGATACAAACTTTAAAAGTATTATATGTATGATTAATCCAGAAGATATTGCACCAAAAGACTGCTATGGTATTTGTACTGACTGGGTTAAAAATCACAAATAGGATCACACATGAAAAATGAAAATAAGATTTTACAAAAATTTGGATGGCATTAGATGGCTAGGTTTTATACTTGCTATGGTAAGTGCATTTATACTGTCAGGCGGAAGTCAAAGTGATCAATGGATAGGATGGAGTATTGCTTTGTTCTCTTGTTCTATATGGGTATACATGGGGTACAAAGATGAAGATATACCAAGAGCATTAATGGAACTAATGTATTTGGGATTAGCAATACGTGGAATTTGGAACTGGTTTTAAAAGGACAATAGTATGAAAATAGCAATTTGTTTTAGCGGACAACTTAGAGGCTCATGGAGAAAGTGTGTTGAAAGTTGGAAGCAAACATTTGATCAGCATGAGCTATATTATTTTGGACATACATGGACAACTAGAAGTGCTCCTAATTTTATTAAAGTAACAAAAGGCATTACAGATTTAGAAACTGTAGAAAATAGAGAAATACAAGAGTTAAAAAGAGCATTGCCTGATATAAAATTAAAAGTAGAAGAACAAGTTATTTTTGACCCTAACTTAGAACAAGCACTACATGATGTAAACTATCAAAGTCAGTTTTACGGTGTAATGCAAAGTGCAAATCTAAAACGTAAACTTGAGATTGAAGAAAATCAAAATTTTGATTTATGTGTACGAGCTCGATGGGA
>CEPH01006026.1_pt1 | contig 31374 bp, 19 predicted proteins | sample 530571 | NCBI WGS metagenome assembly CEPH01 (sample SAMEA2620413, study PRJEB7988) | marine metagenome | biome: marine biome (ENVO:00000447); feature: surface water layer (ENVO:00002042); material: "saline water (ENVO:00002010), including plankton (ENVO:xxxxxxxx)" | depth 5 m | reverse complement strand
GTTGACTTAGGTACAGGAGCTGCATATAATCCTGAAGATGCTTTGAGGTTGTATTTCCAAACGGGTAGTGTCATTGGTAGGAGCTATACTCAAGATGGTGAGTTCAATAATGCTAGAGTACCGATTCAGCAGCTTACATCTAGTTCTGGTGCGGGTAAAGCACAGATGCTTATTGCAAACTACAATCACTACCTCAATCAAATACGTAATGTAACGGGTTTAAATGAGGCGAGAGACGGCTCAACGCCAGATCCTAATGCTTTAGTCGGAGTTCAAAAGTTAGCGGCTCTCAACTCAAATACAGCAACCAGACATATATTAGATGCTAGTCTTTATATCTATCGGACGTTAGCTGAAGCTTTGTCTTGTCGAATTGCTGACATTTTAGAGTATGCTGATTTCAAGGATGACTTTGCAAATAAAATAGGAAAGTATAACGTAAGTATTTTGAATGAAATATCAGACTTGTACATATACGACTTCGGTATATTCATAGAGGTGTCACCAGATGAAGAGCAGAAGGCTCAGTTAGAGCAGAACATTCAGATGGCATTGTCTAAAGGTGACATTAATTTAGAAGATGCTATTGATATTAGAGAGATAAAAAACATAAAACTAGCTAATCAGTTATTAAAAGTGAAGAGGGTAGCCAAGCAAGAGCGTGAGGATAAAATGCAAATGCAACAGCAGGCTATGCAGGCTCAGATACAACAACAATCACAGCAAATAGCAGCACAAACTGCGATGCAAAAAATTGAAATGGAGGCTCGTGCTAAGATGCAAATTAAACAAGCTGAGGTAGCTTTTGAGATTGAAAAAATGAAAGCGGAGGCTCAAGTGAAATCACAACTAATGGAGCAAGAGTTCAAATACAATCAACAGATAAATCAAATGGCAAATCAATCACTATCTGACAGGGAGAGTGCTAGAGAGAAAGCAAAGTCTGATCGTATTAGTCAGCAAAACTCAGAACAGTCTAAGTTGATAAACCAACGCAAGAACAATCTACCCCCTCAAAGGTTTGAGTCTAATGAGGATAGTCTTGATGGTTTCGATCTTGCTGAGTTCAATCCGAGATAATTTTTTTTTATTAACTTTGTATAAAATATAAATCAAATGGAATTTAAAGTACGTGAAGTAGATGGTAACGAAGAAAAATCATTAGCTGAAAGAGAACAAGAAATCCTTAATCAGCATGAAGAAAAAGAGCAAGTTACCGAAGAGGCAGTTCAAAAAGATGAAGTTGTAGAAACTGAATTAAGTGAAGAAAAAGTTCTTAAATTTTTAGGGAACAGATACGGTAGGGAGATTACATCGTTTGACGATTTAGTTACAGAAAAAGAAGTAACGCCAGAAATGCCAGAGGATGTAGCTGCTTATTTAAAGTATAAAAAAGAAACGGGTCGAGGTATTGATGATTACGTGCGTTTGAATCGAGACTTTGGCTCTATGAATGAGAATTCTTTGCTAAGAGAGTACTATAAAGCTACCGAGGATGGACTTGACAATGACGATATCGACATTATGATGGAAGAGTTTTCATATGATGAAGAATTAGATGACGAGTCTGAGGTTAAAAAGAAAAAGTTAGCAAAGAAAAAAATATTGTCGAAAGCCAAGAAATATTTCGAAAAGCAGAAGGAGTATTATAAACAGCCACTTGAGTCAAGTGGAGGTTTGACTGCAGAGCAAGAGGAAGAGTTGACGGCTTATCGTAAGTATATAGAATCTGCTAAAACTCATAAAGAGGAGACAGAAAGACGGCAAACATGGTTTACCGAAAAGACAGATCAATTGTTTAATAGCGAGTTCAAAGGTTTTGAATTCAAGCTAGATGACAAAAATGTCACTTTCAATCCTGGTTCTGCTGATGAATTGAAAAAGATACAGTCGAATCCTATGAACTTCATATCGAAGTATTTGGATGATTCTGGTCTTTTAAAAGATTCAGTTGGATACCATAGGGCGTTAGCAGTTGCAATGAATCCTGAAAAGTTTGCCAAGTTCTTTTATGAGCAAGGTAAATCAGAGGCTACTGAAGATGTGATGCGTAAAACTAAAAATGTAAACATGGGAGAACGCAGAACGCCAGAGGTAACGTCTAAGGGGGGCATGAAGATTCGAGCTATGAGTGAACCATCATCTCGTGGCTTAAAAATTAAAAGTAAACGAAAATAACAAACATTTTAAAAAGATAAAAAATGGCAGGAAATTTTAATCAGTTGCCCACATTTGGGCTACAACCGTCGGCATCGAAAATTGCGTTGTCTACGAATTATATTACAAACTTTAACTTTTTGAGTCAGTATCTTCCAGATACTTACGAGAAAGAGTTTGAGAGATACGGAAATAGATCAATATCATCATTTATGAGAATGGTAGGTGCTGAGATGCCTTGCGAGTCTGACCTTATTAAGTGGGCAGAGCAAGGTAGATTACACGTTAAGTATACATCAGTTGGTACTGCAGCAGTAGCTGGTACTGATAATGTAATATTTCAAGTGAATGACGATTTAGCTGCCCCAGGTGGTATCGCTGCAGGTGTTGTTACTACTAAAAACATTGCTACAACAGGAGGAAGTTTAGGAACACAACTTATTGCAATTAGAAAAGGACAGACACTTTTAATATCATTTAACAATGGTGCTGGGATAAATAAAGGTGTTGTTACTAAAGTAGGAACTGCTGATGGTTTAGCCTCTGATATTCGATTTGAAGTTGCATTGTATGAAGGAAATGGTTTGGTTGACAATGGTGCAGGAGTAGCTAACGCTGATTGTACAGTATTTGTATATGGTTCTGAATTCGCAAAGGGAACTGCTGGAATGGATGGTTCTTTAGAAGGAGATTCTCTTATCTTTGAAAATAAACCAATTATTCTTAAAGACAAGTATCAAGTAACAGGTTCTGACATGACTCAAATCGGTTGGATTGAAGTTTCTACTGAGAACGGTGCTACGGGATATCTTTGGTACATGAAGTCAGAGCATGAGACAAGACTTCGCTTTGATGATTATCTTGAGACTGCAATGATTGAAGCTGTTCCTGCAGAAGCTGGTTCTGGTGCTATTGCAGCTGCTGTGAACTTATTAGGGTCCGAAGGGGTCTTTAATGCTGTAGAAACTAGAGGTAATGTATGGGCTGGTGGTTTGCCATCTACTCTTGCAGATTTTGATACAGTTATTTCACGACTAGACGCTCAAGGTGCTATTGAAGAAAACGTTTTGTTTGTAAATAGAGAGCTTAACTTCGCTATTGATGACATGTTAGCAGCTCAAAACTCTTACGGAGCAGGTGGAACGTCTTACGGTCTATTTGATAATGATGAGCAGATGGCTCTTAACCTTGGATTCTCAGGATTCCGCAGAGGTTATGATTTCTACAAGACTGATTGGAAATACCTTAACGATCCTACAATGCGTGGCGGTTTAGCTGCAGGAGCAGGTTCTGTTAACGGTCTTTTAGTACCAGCTGGTACGACAACTGTATATGACCAAGTTCTTGGTAAGAACGCTAAGAGACCATTCTTACACGTTCGATACAGAGCTTCTCAAACTGAGGACAGACGCTTGAAAACATTCATTACTGGGTCTGCTGGTGGTGCTGCTACTAGCGATCTTGATGCAATGGAAGTACACTTCCTTTCTGAGAGAGCTGTTTGTGTAATGGGAGCGAACAACTTCGTAATTTTCGAGGATTAATTAATTGATAGTTAGGGTGGCTTTCGGGTCACCCTATTTTTTAAAATTTAATATAATGAAACAAAAACCTTTAGAGGACAAGGTGTATCGTCTAAAAAGAAACAATGCACCTTTATCCTACATTATTCAGACTAGAAGTTCAAGTCGGTCACCTTTACTTTATTTTGATGAAGACAAGGGGATTAATAGACCACTGAGATATGCACGGAATCAAAAGACACCATTTGAAGATGAGCAAGATGGCAATGCAATTGTAGAGCCTGTTATCTTTGAAGATGGATTTTTGAGAGTACCAAGAACGAACCCCGTTCTTCAGCAGTTTTTAGAGTATCATCCAATGAACGGCAAAAAGTTTGAGGTGGTTGATAACAAGAAAGAAGCTCAAGAAGAACTTGACGAAATGAATGTGCAGGTAGATGCCTTGATAGAGGCGAAGTCTATGTCACTTGAACAGTTAGAGGTTGTAGCTAGAATTATCTTAAACAAAGATATTTCACGCATATCAACTGCTGAGTTGAAAAGAGATATTCTTGTATATGCAAGAAACTATCCAGAGGAGTTTTTAGATATGGTTAACGATTCTGATTTGACGTTAAAATCAAAGTGTCAATTGTTTATGTCTGAAGGTGTTTTGACTACTCGAAATAAAGGCAAAGAGCTTTGGTTTAATACTAAAGGAAACAAAAAGAAATTAATGAACGTACCTTATGGTGAGGATTTGATTCATGTTTTATTTTCATACTTCAAAACAGATGAAGGTATTGACGTTCTAGAATATTTAGAAAAGCAAGTATAACTCCATCTTTGATGTACTGTTTTGTAAAAGAGGGGTATATTTATATCTCTCTTTTTTTATTTATCTTTGTATAAAAAGTTGCCAAATGATAAACGATGTATATAAAACTGTTCTTTCAATTCTTAACAAGAACAACTATGGCTACATAACGCCACAAGATTTCAACTTATATGCAAAACAGGCACAGTTAGACATACTCGATGATTACTTTACTAATTATAATTATCAAGTAAATAAGGAGAATGCTCGTCAATCTGGCACTGGATATGCTGATTTAAAGAAGGGATACGAGGAAGTTATTGACGGACTTTCAGAGACTAAGAACTTAACACAAAACGCAACTAACACATACTTCTTGCCATCGCAAGTTACGACATCTGATGATTACTATTTAATCAACAAGGTGCTTTGTTTTAGGGGTGCTACCTTTTTAGGAGAAGCAGAGAGGGTTAGTCATAGCAAGATAACTATGCTAAACAACTCATCTCTTACTGCACCTACCGAGAAGTTTCCTGCATACGTTCAAAACGGTTCGGTCATCACTGTATTTCCTAGCACAATTAACGGTGCAAATGACGTACAAGCACAGTACATTAGGTATCCTAAAGATCCTAAATGGACATTTACGACTATAACTGGTGGGACACCTATCTTCGATCAAACACAAGCAGATTATCAAGACTTTGAGTTAGCTATTGATGACCAAGTAGATTTGGTTATAAAAATACTACACTTGGCTGGTATGTCAATAAGAGAGATACAGGCTGTTCAGTTTGCGAAAGCGGAAGATCAAATTAACATACAAGAGAAAAAATAATGGCATATATAACACAGTTTCAATATTACGAGAATGCAGGATCGACACCGACAAACAAGAACTGGGGATCCTATCAATATGTTAGTCTGTATGACATTGTAAACAACTATCAGTTGATGTATACAGGCAATCACTCTTTAGTCAATAACGAGAGTAGATACAAGGTGTTATTCCATGCTAAGAGGGCGATACAAGAACTCAACTACGATGCATTCAAGGAAATCAAAGTCCTTGAGCTTCCTGTTGATGAAAGTTTAAGATTTATATTACCGTCTGATTATGTAAATTGGGTTAGAATATCTTTATATAAAGATGGGGTTCTTAGACCATTGACAGAGAACATTCAAGTTGGTTCTGCACTAGCATATCTACAAGACAATACAGGGAAGTTTTTATTCGATCAGGATGGTAATGTACTAAGTCCTGAATACTCAACGTTGGATTTTGAAAGAATTAAAGGCACAAAGAAAAGTATATATTTAAACAAGAACAGTCAGTTTGATGGTTTTGAAGGATACTGTTGCGATGGCTGTTGGTATTTTGATTATCCGGGTAGTGCTAGATATGGACTGAATACAGAGACTGCAAATGCAAATCCAACATTTACCATTGACAAAAAAAGTGGTGTTATAAACTTCGACTCTACAATGTCTGGTGAAAACTGTATATTAGAATACATTTCTGATGGAATGGAGAACGGTGACGATAGTCTTATTACTGTGAACAAGATGTTCGAGGAGTTTGTGTATGCGTATATAACATATGCTATTCTTGACTCAAAATTAAATGTTCAAGAGTATATTGTAAGACGATCTCAAAAGAAAAAGACGGCACTTCTACGAAATGCAAAGATACGATTAAGTAACATACATCCTGGCAGACTATTGATGAACATGAGAGGTCAGGATAAGTGGATAAAATAATATGGCTAAGTTACAGCGGAACTTTATCAAAGGTAAAATGAACAAAGGTCTTGACGAGAGACTTGTTCCTAATGGTGAGTATATAGATGCATTGAACGTTAGAGTAGGTACTACTGAGCTGTCTGAGATAGGTGCTGTAGAAAATAGTAGGGGTAATGAGAGGCTTACTACTTTAAGCTATAATAATACAACTTTGAGTTCTAGTGCAAAGTGTATAGGTGCTTTTGAGGACGGAGCCAATGATACTATATATTGGTTTATTACCGACTCTGCACATGCAGGAGGTCAAGCTACTAATAAGCTTGACATGATTGTTTCATATCATACTGTTAACAATACGGTTAAATACCATGTGATAAGTGTGGACGATGGAGGTGGGGCAAACACTACTTTGAATTTTAATTCACAATATTTAATAACAGGTGTTGATAAGATTGATGACTTATTGTTTTTTACAGACAATTTCAATCAACCTAGATTTATAAATGTAAATAGTAGCTATGCATATCCTGCCACTAATATAGACGGAGGTAGCCCTGCGGCTGCGGCTTTGTTAGCAGAATCTTTATTAGTCATTAAAAAACCACCGGTAAATAGTCCATCTTTTACCTTGTTAAATAGGGGTTCTGAACAGAACTTTTTAGAGGATAAGTTTATCTGTTTTGCTTATAGGTATCGATATGCTGATGATATGTATTCTGCTACCTCTCAGTTTAGTGATGTGGCTTTTATACCAAAGAATTTTAATTATGATATTTCTTCATACTTGAATAATGGAATGGAAAATTTTTTCAACACGGCTGTTATTACATTCAACGCAGGTGGTCCATTAGTTGTTGGTGTTGATTTATTATTTAAAGAATCTAGTAATTCAGTTATTCGAATAATTGAAAAGCTAAATAAAGAGGAGTTAGGTTATGCTGACAATCAAGATTATACTTATGAATTCTCTAATAATAAGATATACTCAATACTAGACGATAATGAAATATTAAGGCTATATGATAATGTACCTATAAAAGCAAAGGCTCAAACTATTATGGATCGTCGATTAGTGTATGGTAACTACACTGATGGTTTTGATTTGGTTGACTCTAATGGGTCTAGTGTCGTTTTAAATTATGATGTTGAATATGTTTCTGAAAACATAGGTGTTTCTATTGTTCCAGCTACTACTGTTACAGGAAGTTACACTATAGATGGAGCTTTATCCAAACCTAATTCAGAAATAGATTTATCATTAGGAAATTTAGATTTGTTAAGTGGATCCAGAATAAATATATCAATAACTTTTTCTCATGGGTCTTTTTCAGCAGGAGGAGGAGCAATTCCTAATGTAACTGAAACGCCTACTACTATTGTTGATTTCTCATATGTATTACAACAGAATTTTTCTGATCCTCAAGCACTACAGTTTAGTCAAGACTTTGGAGACAAGGTGGGTAGGTCTACAAATATACAACCGATATTAGATGCTTGTGATGGTGTTACTTTTACTGATTTGGTTAATTGTAGTATACCTGTATACAAGGTTGACAACAATGGAAATGTATGGACAAAAACGGGGAGTGGAATTAGTCAAGCCGGCGAGGGTATGAGTATTATAGGTGGTTCGCCAGGTCATATTAGAATAAAATTACCAGCTACGGTTTATAGCGATGGTGTTTCAAATATATATGAGTATTATGAGGTGTCTATAGTTAATGTTTCATTTCAAAAGGTAACAGAAACATCGTCTCTTCATAGCAATAGAGATTACGAAATAGGTATTATATACATGGATGAATATAATAGGTCAACAACTGTTTTAGTTGATTCTGAAAATATTGTTCATTTACCATGTTCATCTAGTGGAAGTAAAAATACGTTAAAAGTTAAAATAAATCCTAGTCAAAAAGCTCCAGTTTGGGCTACTAGATACAAGTTTGCGATTAAACAAAATAAAGAACTTTATGATACAATATATTCAACTATTTTTTACGTAGACAAACTCAGTGCAGATATTTATTTTTTATTAGAAGGTGAAAATGCTCAAAAAGTTTCGGAAGGAGATGTTTTACATTTAAAAGCTGATTCTAATGGACCTTTAAGTGAATGTAAAAAAATAACAGTTCTTGAAAAAGAATCAAAAGAAAGTGATTTTATAGAGGATATATTAGACCAACCTGTTCCAGCAGGTGTATATATGAAAGTTAAAAACTCTGAGGTTTCAGTAGATTTTAACAGAAATAATTCTTATTCACCTGGTGAGGCTGGTGTTAGTAATGGTTTTTTTTTAAAATATAAATCTTTTGGTGAAGGGTTAAATTTTGATGGACAAGGTAATATCTTGGCAGATCAAACTATAAAAAGAGGAGACAGAATAAATCTAAAAGTTTCTATTAGAACAAACCCCCTCCCTGGTTTTTTAGGGTTTCCAACAGACCAATTCGTTGAGTATAATCTAAACGAACCATATGAGTCAAGCTCAAACTATACAGATATTATAGAGTGGTGGAACGGAGATAATATAGGATCTACTTTAGGTACTGATAGTCAAGGTGCCTCTGCGGTTTACAATGATATATTAGCAACTGTTCCTAATGCACAACCTAGTGGTGGGGTTGCAACAGGTGTTGTAGGAAGTACTAGTACTGTTGCTCAAGGTCCAGGTTTTAGATGGTTTAAAGAGTCGGGTACAGGTAAGATATTTTTATTAATAGGAGGTTATGATATTGCTTGTGATTTTATAAAATGTGAAATACAAATTATAGCTGGTAGTGACGTTATGATATTTGAAACAGAGACACAAGATGCTGCTCCAGATATTTTTTATGAATCCTCTGTATCATATCCTATTACCAATGGTTTACATGAGGGTAATGTGCAAAACCAAACCGCATCACTTCCTGCAATTATAAATACTGAATTTCAGAATTGTTTTGCATTTGGTAATGGTGCTGAAAGTTTTAAAATACGTGATTCAATTACTAGAAGTACCATGTCTATTGGCAATAGAACATCTGCTGTTTTAGAGGGTGAGGATTTTAGAGAGGTTCATAGATTTGCAGATTTAACATATAGTGGTGTCTATAGCTTTAATGTTAACAACTTAAATGAATTTAATTTAGGTTTATTAAACTTCAAATCACTTGAGCCATCATTTGGAGAGATACAAAAAATATTCGCTAGAGCTACAGATATTCTTATTCTACAAGAAGATAAAATATCATATGTATTAGCGGGTAAGAATTTATTATCAGATGCAGCAGCAGGAAGTGTAGTTACGTCAGTTCCTGAAGTTCTTGGTACTCAAATTGCCCGGTTAGAGGAATATGGTATTGGAGATAATCCTGAGTCTTTTGCAAGCTATGGATATGACAAGTATTTTACAGACTCTAAAAGAGGTGTAGTGATACAGCTAAAAGGATCATCGTATAGTAATGATCAGTTGACAGTTATTTCTAACTTTGGGTTAGGCTCCTGGTTTAGGAATTTATTTATTGATTTTCCAAACACTCAAAAGCTAGGAGCGTATGATCCATATATGAAAGAATATGTCCTTTCATCTCCTAACATAGCACTTCCTTTTACTCCAGTTTTAGTAGAAGGAGGAATAAAGCAAAAGTTTTTAGTCACTCCTACAAAATCTGTTTCTTATACTGTTGACTTAGGGCAAACAGTAGGACCATGTACTGTTTCATATGATGTTTTAAGTATAACTCCTGGAGATGTATTTAATGTTGTGGTAACATATAACTCTATTGCATATCCTAACCCTCCTGGATTTCAAGTGTTAAATACTGCAGGAGCAGGTAGTTTTACAGTTAATAAAGCAACCGTTAATCCACAAACAGCAACAGTAAGTATAGTTTACGCTCCTCCTGGTGATCCAAATCCAAATGCATCATTAGATTTAGAGATGACAGTAGAAGAGCCAAGTGCAGATACATTAAATGTATTTCAAATCTGTGTGTCTGACAACAATGACAGTCAAGAGACGATACATAATGAGTATAGATGGTCATCTGGTTCATTTAATTCAGCGTTACATTCTAATTTTGTTTCATTGGCAGAGGGTACAGCATCTCCTTTGGTTTCTCAGTATAATAAAGTTACAGGACTTCAAGGTGGAAATATAGTTCCGATTGACGGAGCTACTGTTGAGTTAATAAGTAACAGGCTTCAGAGTGATGATTTTGATTTTGATAGTTCTGTCAATAACTTTGCACAACTTAGAACTGCAACACTTTATAATAACACTCCAACTGATATTGCAGCGTTGTTGGCTGCTGCTTCAAATGTTGCTGCATCAGGGAGTGGAGGTGTATTTTCGGGTACATTTACAATGCTTTCAGGAAATAACAATGACAACTTGTACCTTATATATGATTATAGAAAACCTGTAGCTGTTACACTTTGTTATTCCAACACCAGTGCAGACGATGCTTGTTGTACATGTGGTACTTCAAATACTTACTACCTAGACGGACCAACACTAGACAAAGCTACGGCTGTGTATACATCTTCTGCTTTGACAACAAAAGCTACTGACGGATGGTACTCAACTGGTGGATTTAATAGAAAGCAGACAAGTGGATTATTAGAGATAAACACCCTATGCTCTGCTTGTAATCTTGCGTGTGGTACTACATTATCTATGGATACTACTGGAGGGTTTTATACTGTTAATATTGATTTAGGTTCAGCAACGGGAGCAGTGGTTTTAGACATTGATTTTAAAACAATACCTGATGGTGTAAAAGTTGAGTATAATGGTGTAACATATAACTCTATATACTCTCCTAATTTTGGCTTCATAAACAGTCCAGGAACTAACCCATTGTATACGGGTATAACTGCTTTTGATTGTAGTATTTCTGGAAAAACTTTTGACAATTTAATTGATTATCAATTTAATGGTAATGGCTTCAACAGAACAGGAACTATTAAAAGCGAAACGGTAGATCCTACTTCGGTGTTTTTAAAAGCTACGGGGCTAGGAACATGTAAGATGATTATACCAAAACCTGCAGCTAGTCCAAGCACAGCCACAATGACCATTATAAGCCCATGTGATAAATCAGAGATTGAAATAACACCAGCTTGTCCTACTGCATTGTCTGCTTGGGAAAGTTATCAAGCTGCTCCTTCAGCAACGAATGCGAGTGGATTATGTACAGTCGGTGCGGTAACAACATACTACCATGTGGTTGTGGGCGGATCAGCAGGTAATCCTGGTGTTGGTGATATAATATATACAGACGCTAATGGTACTACTTTAGCTGGTGCTGGATTCTATTCAGTAGTTGGAGCTGCTGTCATTCAAGTTGACGCAAACGGAGTTGTTGCATCGACACCATCATGTGTACCTTAAAATTTAGATTATGATTCCTATAGGAATAAAAAACTTAACAGCAAATACTTTATATGTCAAAGAGCTTCAAGCAGAGGTTTCTGGCAATCAGACTTTTTTTCTTGGTACGTATGACTTTTTTGATTTAGCAGCTGCTCAATCACTAAAGGACTTCATAAATGCAGGTAGTGCTGTTATTATTAGAGATGGTGTTCAGTTATCACAAGCTGATTCATTAGCTTATGTTACGACACCATCATCAGGAGGAGGCGGATCAGGAGAAGTCAATACAGCATCCAATGTAGGTACGGGTGCAGGTCAAGTGTTCAAGCAAAAGACAGGTGTTGATTTAGAGTTGAAAACCATCAAGGCAGGAACGAATATAACGGTGACAAATAACGCTGATGATATAACTATTGATGCATCTGGTGGTGGTGGTGGTATCTCTTTAACTGACTTATCTGTAACTGCTGAAGGCGCACCAGGAGGGAATGGTGATTTAGCATATAATAGTGCTAGTGGTGAATTTACATATTCGCCACCATTGTTGGATGGATTAACTGCAGCAGGAACAACAGACTTTGGAGCAAATAAAATACAGTATGCTAATAACTATGCAACGTTAGCAGATTTACCATCTGCATCTACATACCATGGAATGTTTGCTCATGTTCATGCTCAAGGTGCTGCATATTATTCTCATGCAGGTAATTGGGTAAAACTTGCAGATGCATCAAGTGCAGGCGGTAAATCTAGATACCCAGTAATAACAAAAGCAAGATTACACGAGTTCAATGATTATAATGTTATTGGTGGTAATTATGATGGTAGAATTTCTAATGGTTTTTGTAGTGAAATACCCATTAGTTTTGGTGGTGATGTTGTTCTAACAAAAGTGGAATGTAGACAAACTAATACCAATAGTGGGGCGGCAGCTAATGGCGGTAGATTAGGTATCTATAAACTACATTCTATTGTAGCAAGTGGCGGTCAAGCTGGTAATTTTAGATTTGATAAAGTTTATCAAGAAACACAGACTTTTGATTTTTCATCCGCTTTAGCAGGTACAGACCAAGAGATTACATTAACAACGCCTCAAACTTTAGAAGCTGGCGAACTGTATATAATAGCTATTGTGGATGATTATGCCGTAAATGATGCAACAACGCCTACATTATTTGGACGTAGAGGTCTAAATGCTAGAATACCGTTTAGCTCAGCTATGAGCAATCAAAGGGAAAATAGTGCCTCATTATTTTGGACTAACGCAACTTCAGGATATACATCGCCCTTGAGTATCACAGGGGGCGTAATGGTTAATTCAGCCGTTCTTAGAACAAATGGTTTTAGTTATAGTTATTCAGTATCAAAATGCTTATTAACAATACAAAATGCTTAAATATGTCTACAACATACACATTAACATATAGTGACAAGTTTAAGGGATTCCCTTCGTTTTATAGTTACATACCTGACTTCATGATTGGTATGAATAGTCACTTTTATACCTTTCACAAGGGTGATATATACAGACATAATGTTGCAACAACAATAGGCGGTGCTACTGTACCTAGGAATAACTTCTATGGGTCGCAGTACAATTCTTCAATTACAAGTGTCTTCAACGAAGGACCGTTAGATAACAAAATATTTAAGACCATAAATCTAGAGTCCTCATTCGCAACTGCTGCTGATGCATGGTCTGGGCAGTTTGACACTGACATTCAAAAGACTGGATTTATTGATGCTAGTTTCTTTGAAAAGAAAGAGGGTGCATGGTTTGCATATATAAGAACGGAAAACAATGCACCAATATTATCAAGTGATTACACTTTAAGATCTATAACAGGTATTGGAAATTGTACAACAGTAGTAACTGCATCTAATCCATATACTATAAACTTTGCTGTAACAACGGAAATAGGCAGTTCACTTAGTATCGGTGATCAAATATATGCTACATCTACACCTATATTAATAGGTACTGTTACGGCTTTAAATGTTAATTTACCCGCAGGTAATAACAGTATAACTGTTAGTATTAATCCTTTAAATCCACCTGTGCTAAACAATGGTGACTTCATATTATTTGCTAAGAACCAAAACGCAGAGAGCTATGGAGTATTGGGACACTTCTGTGAGTTTACCCTTACCAATACAGCTACTACTGCTGTTGAGCTGTTTGCCGTGGAGACGGAGATAATGAAATCGTTCCCTTAAAAATTTGTATCTTTATGTTTAAATATATATATCATGGCATTTGAACTTATATTAGGTGGTATTGGAATAGCTACCGAAGCTATATCGACTATAGGTAGTTTTGCTCAAGCAGCTGAACAAAATAAAAAATTTAGAGAAGCGGAAGAAGCTGCCGCTGCGGCAATGATAGAGGCTAGAAAAAGGCTTGAGGTTAATGTTTATAAAGGATTAGGTATTCAACAAGAGTCATTCGATTTAGCCAGAAGAGAGCTGTTATCTCAAGGCGCATTAGCTACTGACGCTTTAAGAGAAGGCGATGCTAGATCATTGGCTGCAGGTGTAGGGCGTGTTCAGTTAGCACAGCAAGCCGGTCAAGAAAAAGTGGCTACAGCTATGCAACAGGAAAAAGCTCAGTTAGATAAACTTATTGCTGCTGAGGAGGGGAGGCTTGCAGATATTGGATCTCAACTTGACCTTCAAGAGGCTATAGGGGCGCAAGAGGCTGCTGCTGATGCACAAAAGGCTCAAGCACAGGCTATACAACAAGGGTTTGCTGGTGTTACTAGACTTGGAGGTAGAATTGCTGCTATGCCTGGATTATTTGGTAAGACACCAGAGGCCAGAGCTGCCGCTGGTATTAACAGAGATTTGAAACAAAAGTTAAATAAGGAGCAAAGGGCAGAGAGAAAAGAACTTCGAAAAGATTTCAAAGAGCAACTTAGAGACACTCCTAGAGAAGACCGTAAAGACTTGAGAAAACAGTTTAGAGATGATATGACAGATTTAAGAGAAACTCAATCATCTGTAAAAGCCAATACATTAAAAAGTATACTTAGTAATGTAGATATAAGTACTCTTGATTTAAGTGACGCAGCTAAGTCTATATTAGTAGATCCTTCTAATAAGGATAGATTAAGAAATCCAAGTGAGCTTAGTGAAAATGAATTCAAAGCATTTACAGCATCTCTTTCACTTCCTGTGCTTCAAGGTATTAGAGAACTTGTGGGCTTAGAAGTTTCTACACGAGGTCGTAATCCTGATCCGTCAGATGTTTTTTATGAAACAATAATACAAAATCCTTTGTTTTCAATAGATCCTGCTACTGGGTTACCATTCAATCCAAATCAATCTCAAATGACTTATGGTTTTGGAGGTGGGCAAACACCTACTTCGCAGTTGTTGCCTCAATTAGGTCCATCTTATATAGGCATGCCTGGGTCAATATATTATGGTAAAGAGCCTGGTCCAGTTAATAATATTTTTGATCCATTCAATATATATACAAAATAACCTATGGCAAAGACATTTTACGGATACGCAGAAAGAGAGGCAGGTAGCAATGTCGATTGGTCTCAGATAGGTAGTGAGATTTCAGAGATGTTGAACCAAGAGATAACTCGTAGAGTTGATCTTAAAAATGACATAGACACAGCATCTAGAGAGTATGGTGAAGTACTAGCGAATGCACCAACAGGACAGCATAAGGGTGCTACTGACTTTATTACAGACCTAACCGGTAATGCTATGCAGGCTAGATTAGTCCAGGATCGACTTTTAAAGTCTGGTCAACTAAAAGTAAAGGACTATCTTCTTATGCGTGAGAATCTAAAATCAGGGACTCAGCAAGTGTTTGATGTGGCTAAAACTTTTCAAGCAGAATATGCACGTAAGACAGAGCGAATGACAAAAAATGAGTCCGCAGCTTACGAAAAGAAATTGTTTGAATTAACTGAGGGGTTTTCAAACTTTAACAACTCAGGTGCGTATATAAACCCAACAAACTACCAAGTAAGCTTAGCTAAAAAAGAAAAGGTAGAAACAGCAGATGGTGGTGTTATCTACAAGATGAGCAAGAACCCTTCTGAGTTCTTTACGGTAACAGAGTTGAATAACTTTGCAAGTGCAGACGTTGATAGGTTTGACATTGCTGGCGCAGTTAGTAAGATAGCTAGTGAAATCGGTGAAAGGGTAAATCAGACGTACTCTATGGACCCAAGCAAGAGATCGTTTATTATTCAAGCGATAAGTGACCCTACAGGTGATGTTTATGAAAAAATGTTAAGAGATGGTGACTTAACCAAAGATGACATGGATGTTGTCATAAAGTTTCGAGAGCAAATAAAAGCAGAGATTGGAGCTATAACAGGGAATGAGCTTAATGCTCTATCTGTTTATACAGATTCTATGGTAGGATTCAAAGACTTCACGTTTAATGAAGATGAGCAAGGCGATGGCATGGTTTTACTAGAGAAAGATCCTGCTGGTGGATTGCCAATGCCTAACTTTAAAAATAAGAAAGGTGAAGAACTTCTGATTGACATTGAGAAAAACATACTAAATAGAATCAAAGTTCGCTTAGACCAATCAGTTACGGCTACGGGGACTCAGATTAGAGAAGCCTCTAAAACAGCCCAAACGAGTGATGAGTTTAAACGAGATAAGGTGAAAAATAAAGTTAACACCGCTAAAGATATTTTCTTATACGACTTGGTCTATGGGAACAAGGAGCAGAAAGATAAAGCATTAGATGGTTTGAGGTCGTATAACAATGAGAATATATTAAAGTATGAGTTTAAATTAGATAATGAAGGTAAGCAGAATTTATATGCAAAAGTACCTGCGGATAATGCCGATGGTTTTACAATGGTTGAGATGATTAGGGACTTTAATAACCTTAGCCCAGAAGAGGTAGCTAGACAAATTATATTCAATCAACGTGCTAATATTCTTGACGAAAAGGATAAGGAGTATTACACAGCAAGTATGGCAATGACGGGTTTTGGAATTGATGCAGCCAAGAAGTATAAGTTAAATGATAATGTTGTTAGACCTATTATGCCGGGAGAAGTGGTTGAGTCGGGAGAGACTAGAGGAAGGTACATTGATCTAGCCGCTAGAGAGGCTGCTACTCAGCAAGGTGCTGTTATTGCAGGTAACACAGTGTTTAATAAAGCGCACAAAAACACAAGTAGTGCAGCGGATGCTGCTAATGCAATTAGTACTGCATATCAAGCTAAACCAGAGGGGGGTAGACTAGCTCAGAATCCATTGAACCCTGATAACATGAAGGTGACTCCTATTAATAAAGAAAACTCTGCAAAAATACACGATGACAATACTGCATGGTTTGGGAAGAACAATAGTCAACTAATAGAGATAAGTTTAGATCCTAGTGTAGGTCCTTCTTTTGTCATACCTATATATGATAGTTCCTATGGGAGTAAATCTGCTATACCTGAAATAATGAGTTTCCTTGATCAAAAAATAATAGATCAATTTAGACAAGGTAAAGATTATAAACCCTTTACATTAGATGATATTAAACAATTTATGGGTACGTATAGTGGAAGTAAAGACTACTTTGACGAGTTCCAAAGGGGGTATAAAGCCATGTTAGATAAAGGGGGAAGCCCCATTATAAATGGTCCTTTAGGTACAGGTATGTCTAGCGATAAGGGAGGAGATGATGTTGGTGGAGATGAACCAGGAGCAGCAGATGACACCAATGCTAACCCTGGTAATACCTTGTTTCAGAAATAAATGGTTATAATAAAAGTCAAAAATATAGACTACAATGAATGAAGAGCGACTAAGGGCATTATATCAACTGTATCTTGATAAAGAGATAATTACAAAAGACGTTGTAACTGAAGAAATGTGGATGAACTCTTCTCCTGAACAGGTAGAGGGACTATGGAATCTTGGCATTCAAAATGAGTTAATAACAAAAGATGTTGTTCCGCTTGAAATGTACCAAGAGGATTGGGGATTATCGTCTGTAAAAAAAAAAGAAGATGGCGTTTCCGAATCGGCAGATGGTATATCGGGTGGTTTAAGTCTTGAGGAAATTGCAATGCCTCAGCCAGAAATGTTTGAAACGCCAAGGGATGAGTTCTTGTCATCTCCTACTATGCAGGTTGAAGAGCAAGTTAGAACGCAAGTTTCAAAACAAAGAGGCGAAGAGGACAGAAGGCAGACTGAGATTATACGCCAGAAGGAGGTGTTAGAAAGTGCTAAGGACTTAGAGCAAATACAACAAGCGCAGCAAGAGCTAGAGGCATTTCGAGGAGGTGATGATTTACAATCAGACCTAAGCCTAATCAATGAAAACTTCACAAAAAGATCAGAGGAAGAAGTAATAAAGGATGCAACCAAAAAGTACGGCAAGTATGGTTTTATATTTGAACCGGCTCGTTTTGGTGAGCGAATGAAGGTAACCACAATAGATGGTTCTAGAGAGATTGATATCAAGTTGGATATCGACTCAGAGGACTCTGAGCGATTAAAGAACTTTATAGCCGCAAATGCTCAGATGCCTGAAGAAGTTCAGGATGATGATTACATAAACAAAGCGTTTAAAGTAAAAGCATCTAGACAATCAAAGCTTCTAAACGAAGACGGTACGGTATCTACCGTTAGAATGGCTAGTGCTGATAATTTTGCTTTTCCAACAGTTTTCCCTAAAGACCCTTACAACCAAACTAATAACCCTGAAGATTGGATTGTATTTGATCTGAATAAAAAAGGTGACATAAAAAAAGCAATAAATTTAGCTAGAGAGAGAGGTGAGATATATGATTTTAAGACACCAGAGGAGGCGAATGAATTTGCTGAAGGAGGATGGAAAGAAGTAAGCATATCTGATATTGAAGGTAAAAAGTTTTTTGAGGAGAGAGATCTTGATTATGCAAAGATAATCGGTGCTGAAAAGAGACTTATAGAGGTTCAGAACGAAATAAACTTCATACAAAAAGAGATGGGTATGGGGCAAGCTCGTTATAATGTCATGACGGGAGAGATGGAAGGAGAGTACAAACCATCGGAAGAAAAAATTAAATCTCGACCAGATATATTTTTACCTAATGGTCGAATAAGAAGCGATGTTGTAGATAAATTAGCAGAGCTAAATAAAGAAGCTGATGATTTGGTAGATATTGTTAGGACCGATAGTGATGTGTCTAGGGCATTAGAGGACTATAACTTACATCTTCAGAAAAAATTTGAGGAAAAAACACAAGAGTCAATTGTTCAGAATAACAATATAAAAAAAGAGCTTGATGTATTAGACCGAGACTTTGAAAGGGTGTTTAACATGTCATTTGAAGAGTTTGCTGCCAATAAACCTTCTATACCAGATCAGACTCGACTAGATTTTTTCACTGATCAAGTTGAGGCAAGACAAGCTTTGGTGAACGCTAAAATAACAGCAGCTGATACGTACTTTATGGGTCAGACGTACTATGATGACAAGACCAGAAAGTACATACAAAAGGACTTTTCAGAGAACTTTGAGGCTTGGGCTGCCACCCTCAATGATGGTATTCAGACAGGAAACGCAGCATCTGTGTTATTACCTCTAATGTTAGGGATGAATATTAATAAAGAGTATAGTGCTGAAGAGATAGCTAAGTATATGAACAACATGAGTGAGACTCAAGGTAGGGCTTATACTAGGTATACAAATGCTATTAGAGGGCAAGACAAACTTAATGCATTCTTGAGCGATCCATTTGAAGTATTTACATCACTAGCAGCCAATTCGCTTGGTATGTTAGTCCCTTTGGGCTACGAGGTTGTTACTGATCCAAAGCTTTTACTTGCTGCTGCCGCACCTGGTGCTGCTTATGGTTTCTTTAGAGGTGGACCAAAGGCTGCTTTGGGTGGTGCTTTATCTAGTACTGCTGCTGCTGTTCAAGCATCATTAGAGTATACCAACTCAATACTAGACGAGGCTAATGAGAGAGGTTTTAACATGGCAGATGAAACTCAAGCATTGCAAGCATTGCAGGATGAAGAAATTATTACAAAAGGTGGTGAGACGGGATATAGAAGAGCTGCTGCTATATTTGGTTCTGAGTTTATTCTGGGACAATTTGCTGGTAAAATATTTAAGGTGTCAAGGACTTCTAATGCTCTAAAAAAAGCAACAGCACAGATTGCGGAGAGGTCTATATACGATCCACTCACAGAAGGTTTGGGTGAGATGTCTGCACAGATAGCGGCAGGTCAAGATATTAATATAAACGAGATATTAGATGAAATGGCAGGTGGTCTCGGTGGAAAGGTTCAGAATGCAGCGATTAATATATTTACATCTACAGATCGGATATCAAAAATAAATTTAGCATACCAACTTACAGATAGAGATATACTTGCGGTTGAGAAGGGTAGTTTTCAACAGATATCTAACTGGACCAGCCGAATGCAAAAATTGGGTCAGATAGATGAATCTGTAGCGAACACAATACAAGAGAACTTAGCACTTCGTAAAGAAGCTAAGGACTTACTTTCTTTGTCGGATAGCAAGAAAAATGATAAGGTTCTCATTAGGACGATGAACTTGTTGAAAGCACAGAAAACACTTGGCAAAAGCGAAAATTCACGAAAGATATACAAAGGAGAACTTGCCTCAATAGAGAATGAGCTGTCATACATGGTTAAGAATGGAGAATTAGCTCCAAGTGAAAGCATGACAGATATCAAAAACATCAAAGATGAAGCAGGAAATATTGTGTCATTAGCACCCGAAGTGAAGTCATACTCTATCAACGGTAGAAAGTACACTAAGAAGGATTTCAATAGAAAGATTAATCAGATGTCTGAAGATAAAAGAAAGAAGGCATCTTTTGAGATAGTAAATGATCAAGAGTTTAAAGAAGAAATAAACAATCAGTATGGTATCGTGCCTACATCTATTAGTGATGTTGTTTCCGAAGAAATAGCGGATTTTGATGCCATAGGCACAGAGAGGTATGATAACATGGATGAAGTGCCTACAGAAATACAAGAGGCGGCTACTGTTGTTGAGGAAACTGATGACGGCAAGTACAGAATTGGTGAAGAAGTATTCGATGAGATACCATCGGAGGTAATGGATGGAGATGCTGTGATCACACAGAAGCAAGATGGTACTGTTGATGTTCAATATAAAGAGAGTAAGTTCGTCCTTGAGGATAAGCCCCTAACAGAGGTTTATGATACAAGGGAGGCTATACCTCAGACCATACAAGATGCTGCCTCTACGCAGATTGTAGAGAACGATGAGGGTAAATTTGAGGTTACATACAAGGAATCAGAGGTGATCGGTCAGGTGTTAGGTGAGCAGAAAGAAAGACCATCTGCTCCACAGTTTATGATGGAGGATGATGTTTCGCAAAAACAAGACCCTCAACTCCAACTCGACACAAAAGTAGACACAGAGACTCGAAAGAAAGAGCTTGAAGAGCAAGCCATTCAGCAGATGGAAGAGGTTAAAATAAAAGACGAAGGAGAAATACAAAGAATAAGAGCGGCTAATATATCTGGGAATAGAGTTGGTAAAGGATTAAGTAAAAAAGGATCTAAAAACCCAATATTTGAAGACTCTACTGAATTATCAGTCGAATACGCTAGACAAAACCCTAAACTATACATCAATAATGCAAATATACTAGCAAAAGAACCTATAGTTAGAGCTAAACTAAAAATAGATAATGTTAAAACAATAGAACAAGCTGATAAAATATATGATGTATTTGTAAGAGAGGCTGCTAATAATTTAAAGTTTTTAGCAAATGAATTCAAGGAAGAATATAGAGAAACATCTACTCTTTGGTATGATGGTGCTAATAAAATAGCAAGAGATTTATCACGAAAATATAATGTAACACCAGAACAAGCAGCAGGTATACTAGCTTCATTGTCACCTCAGAAAGATTGGTATCAGAACGTAAGATTAGCCGAGTTGGTTTTGATTGCTTACAGCGACAACGTAATAATGTCGGAGGATATGATAAATAAACAAATAGAAATAAATGAAAACTCAATAAAAAATTCTCAGCTAAAAAAATATAATAAAGCAAAGCAAGATTATAGAAAAAGCAGAAGCAAAAGCAATAAACAGAAATTAGACGAAGCAAAATTAAACCTAGACAAAAGAAAAAATAAATTAAATGATATAATTGATTATTTAAAAAGTCAAAAAGGCAAAACAATTTTGGAGGTTAACCCAAATTTTCAATCTTTTTGGGTTAGGCTTCACCATGAAATAAACACTACAAAAGATTACGATATAGTAAGTCCAGACGGAGAAAAAATAAGTGTCGCTAAAAGAAATGATGGAGTTAACAAAAAAGTTGCGTGGGGTTCTTACACTGAAATAGGCAAAGCTGTTTCGATATATAATGATGGGTCTCAACAAAACATTACAAGGACACTAGGGCAAATGCACAAGATTAGAAATTTCTATAACAATATCATTGATCCGATGAGTAAAGATGGTGATGTAACTATAGACACTCATGCTGTAGCTGCTGCGTTATTAGAACCGCTATCGGGAAAATCTAAAAAGGTCACCGCTAACTTTGGAACAGGAACTTCTAATTCAGCTCCTTTAGGCATAAAGGGATTGTATTACGCATACTCTGACGCATATGCACTTGCGGCTAAAGAGTTAAATCTTTTACCAAGACAAGTTCAAAGTATAACATGGGAAGCTATAAGAGGTTTATACACTGATACTTTTAAAAATAATTCAAAAAATGTTAATTTAATACAAGAAATATGGATAAATTATGGAGAAGGAAAAATCACAATTGATGAAGCAAGATCAAAAGCAATTAAAGAAGCAGGCGGAATTAATGACCCAACGTGGGCGAGTCCTAGGTCCAAACCTAGTAAAAAAGGGAGTGATGCAATTAGCAAAAGTAAACGAGAAGGAAGCAGAGGAATTGATAAGACTACTATCAGGTCTTCCAGAGGAAGAGGAGTTATAAAAGACGCACCTGCTAAGACAAGGTATCAGATGTTTATTGAGAAGTTGTCTCAAGCGTTCCCTAGCGTTCAAATTGTAACATCTCAGAAAGAGTTTGATGCGTTGTTGAGAGAACTAAATGCAAAGGCATTAGCTACTAAGGACCAAAAGATATATGGTGCTGTGTATGATGGCAAGCTGTACCTGAACCCATCTCTAGAGAACTTCAACACACCAATACATGAGTTTGGTCACATATGGCTAAATACTGTAAAAGAGCTGAGACCTGACTTATACAACAAAGGCATAAGCCTTATAAAAGACTCTGACTATCTTACTCAGATAAAGAACAATAAAGAATACAAGCGAGTTACCGACCAAATGAGAAAGGAAGGTATAAGCGAAGAAGAGATAAACCAGTATCTACTTGAAGAGGCTTTGGCTACTGCTATTGGTGATAAGGGTGAGTCATTTGCTACCGCTGCACAAGAACGAAACTTCAAAGGTTGGCTTACTGACTTGTTTAACTTTGTCAAAAAGCTTACTGGTATATCTAAACTATCGGCTGATCAAGTTCAAAACATGACCCTTGATGAGTTCCTTCAGGGTGTTGTTGTTGACTTATTGTCAGAGAACAAGCTATTTAAAGATGCTGAGGCAAACAGTATATCTAATCAACTGCAACTGATGACATCCGATGGATCTAAGATGTCAATGGATGATATAATATCCAAGATGAGACAAGAAGGTTTCGCAGATGAAGGTATTAAAGGATATCTAAAGAACCAAGGCTACAAGGCTGAGGAGATTAATCAAGCAATGGCTATATCGATTGATATGAACACACCACTGCCAGATGCATTTAAAAATGTATTCGGTGGTGCTAAGGTTGGTATATCAATGTTTAATGATATAAAGAAAGACTTAGACAGTTGGGTTAGGTCTAGATGGGGTAAGGGTAAGTCATTCTTAGAGTACAGAAAAAAGGCAATGGAGTTATTGACGGACCACCCGGCTTTTGATAGTCAAACCAAAATAAACCAAGACAAGCTAATAGCTGCAATGGATGTTGTCATTGGTAGAAAACCAGTGAAGGACGTTAATGCTCCTATTAAGTCAATAAAGGACACTGTTAAACTTTTAAAAAATAGTAACTGGAAGGGTGACACCAAAAAAGCTAAACGTAGCTTTGGTCTTGCATTGAGACCATTGGAGGGTGTTAAAACTCATGCAAATAATGTTGCTAAAATAAAGAAGCTCATCAAAGGTATGAATGACAACAACATGGTGACCCAAGTTGAACAGATCAACACTATCCTTAATGAAATAATTAGCGAGAATAAAAGGCAAAAAATAGAGATGGATAGAAATATCTCATCTTTAAGAAAAAACATCAGCTCATACGAGAAGGGTAAAAAAGATTCTAAACAGAATCTTAGAGAAATAATTAAAACAGCTAATCAATTAATATCAGATGTTGATGTACCTAACAAAAAAGAACTTAGGGCGATAATTAATTCAATAAAAAAGGGTGTCACGAATCAAGGGCTAGATACTCTTGTTGGGGCTTTGAATGATTTACAGAACAAGAAAATATTTGAAGCCGAGAAAACACAAAAACTAAGCGATCAAATAAGTGCTTTAAAAGAAAAGGTAAAAGAAAACAAAAAACAAGCAAGAGATCTAAAAGACATCAAGCTAAAGGTCACCAGAGAAATAAAGAGAGCTACAAATGCACTAAGAGCTTTGGGTGTGGAGAAGTATAGCTATGCTTCAGTGCAGCGTTTGATTTATAAAGTAAACAACGCAAATATAGATAACATTGATACAGTTCTTTCTGCTATATCGAATGAGTTCGCAAACATAGAGAAAAAAGAAAAGGTCAACAAAATAAAAGCCATAAAGAAAAAGATAAAGGATTATGCTAAAGTGGCAAAGACTAGATCAGGTAGAAGGACATCAAAGGGTAGGATAGATGCTGAGGGTGTTAAATTCTTCCAAGATGCAAGTCGATTAATAAGGGTGTTAGATGCTGTGAAAAATGATCTTGGAGAAGAGATGTTAGATGCTATAAATACTATTGTTGATTTAACTCAAGCCATGGGTAAAGAGCAGAGGGATGCATACCTAGAGGCATTGAAGCTTGACAGAAAAACAAAGCAAGCAATAGGGGTTGCTATTCGTATAATAGAAAACTCGAATGATGTCGTGGCTGCTCTACCTGAGCTTCTTCGTGGCATGGAGAATATGTCTCTAGAGGAGTTAATTGAGCTTGAGCGAGACATTGACACAAACAAAAACAATTTTGCAAGAAGCCTCGCAAATAAGAAAGCCTTAGAGAAAGAGGCTTTTGAAAAGAAAAGGGAAGAGGTTGTTGATCAAATAAAAGCAGAGTTTGAATATTTCTTCATAGAGAATGATGAAGGCGAATTGGTAATGAAAAGCCAAAGTAGACTAGATAAGGAAGAAAGGAATCAACTAGATGAAAAAAGGAATAAAATAAAAGATGGTCTAAAAGGATTGAGTAATAGGTTGCAAAATCCTGCATCTCTATTTAAAGGTGGACCGATAAACTACTTAGCTCATTTAGGTACAATATGTAGTGCATTAGATAATATACCTGCGGGAATGAAGTTTTTTACTGAGAATGTATACAAGGCTTTGAATAAAAGTTATCAGTCGTACTTACTAGGGAAGGAGAGGCAGTTAGAGAATTTAAATAGGTTAGCTGCGTCTATAAACCCTAACTACAAGTACAAAGATATAAAGAGACTAATAGCTAAGACCCAAAAGAAGAAGGGAGAGCTTGAGTTAAATGGAGTAATTGTTGATAAAAAAACAGAGAAATCTGTGTACTTTACAACCGATGCAGCAATGAGGTTGTATGCATTGTCTAAAAACCCAATACAGCGTCAGAAGCTAATCGACATGGGTGTCGATATTGACCAAATTGAAAACTACTTAGGTAGTGAGCTGATGGCTTTTTCTGATTTGGTGGTTAATTATTTAAGCACAAAGGAGTTTGATAGTTTAAACGCTGTGTACAAGGATGTAAATAATGTACCTCTTCGAAAAACGGAGAACTATTTCCCCGTTAAGACGGAAAGTGGTGCAGCTATTGCTTCAACTATAGAAGCAGATTCAAACGGTGATTTTAGTGCTGGGTTTAATGCTCAGTATCAAGGCTTTTTAAGAGATAGAACTAACTTGAAAGATCCCATCAAATTGAATGATAATTTTTTAACATTTACAAGGGAACTTGAAGCTCATTTAGATCAGTCAGAGAGATATAAAGCGTATGCGAAAACAGCAAAAAATATCAACAAAATATTCAACATACCAGAGGTGGCAAAACTTCTTAAATTCACAAAACTGAGAGATCTTGTAAACACATTAATAAGCAACGACATAGCTCCTCCTCAATCTAAGATGACTTCAATTGGTAGGTTTATGTACTCAACTGTTATACGTAAGACAATAGGATTTAAACCAATACAAACGCTGAAACAGTACACTTCTGCTATATTGTCCTTCCCCGAATACAATATAAAGTACACAGAAAATTTACCAGGTATAGTAAAGTACCCTTTAAATGCTGTTCCTTTTGTTATAACTCAAGCCTTAAATCTTCCTTTTTTGAGTCCTCTGTCATATTCTAATTTCTACAAGGCTTACAAGATGTCTCCTCTATTTAGGGCTAGGGTAAATAGGTTCTTTTCAAAAGCTGGTTATTCAGCTATGGAGACTACTCTTACAGAAGAGCAGGCTTCCAATAAAATAGTAAAGGCTTTTAATATGCTTACAAAAGTTGCAGGTGCGTTTACATTCTTAGGTGATATAGCTGGTGTTATGGGATATATGCCTGTTTATAATCAAGATATACGTAATGGAATGGATCCTCAAAAAGCGTTGGAGAAGTTTGAGGACTATAATAAAACGCAGCAAACGCAACGTAACACTGAAATAAACTTAATACAAACAAAGGCTAAAGATAGTTTTGTTTGGGGAATGCTAGGTGTTTTTCAATCTAGTTTGTTCTTGTTGCAAAACGTAGCTTACTCATCAGTGGATAATATGGTGAAAACCATAAAGAATGCTAAGGGTAAAGATAAGGTCGGTGCAACACTAAAAGCATTTACAGAAAGAGATGCCATGAGGCTATATTTTTCAGCAGGTGTTTCTTTAGGGTTATTTAATGCGACAACATTCATAAGTAAATATCTATGGGGGAATGAGGAAGATGAAGAAGATTTTTGGGACAGTGTAATGATGGCTCCATTGGGAATTATATATGCTATACCTTTTTTGGGTACAATTGTAGAGGGATTCACATCAGACTATGATGTAACCGAAGGGTTTAACCCTATTAATTTAATGGTAAAAGATGCGATAAAGAGCTTTGTCAAAAAAGAACCTAAAGGTATCATTGAAAAAATGAACATATTTAGTGACAAAGAAGATTACACTCGTACTGAATTTTTACTTCAGTATGGCTTAGGTATAAATACAGATTTCTTTATTGGTATTTTAAATTTGAACAACTCAGAAGATAAATACTGGTATGACAGAAGGGGTATTACTAAATATGCTAGACCTAAAGAAAGTGATGAATATGTAGATATTGATTTATTTGGTGAAGAATAATAACTATGGCAGGAAGAACAATGAAGTACTACAAGTCTTCGAAAGGTAAGGCTTCTTACAAAAAGAAGCTGAAGCAGGATGTAAAAAGAAGTACAACCAAAATGGGTCTCAAGAAGAGAGCTGAGTTGAAACGTATCAGACGTAAAGCCGCAAAGAAAGGGCTGAAGATAAAGGGTAAAGACTATGATCATGCGACCGGTCGATTCGTCAAGCCATCTGTTAACAGAGGTCGTAAAGGAGAAGGAGGACGCAAATGAGAAATGTAAATTTACCCAAAGCAAGGGTGTACGTAAGGAAAGATGCATGGGGCGGTCCAGATAATGAATGGGAAAAGGCATGGTTAGTCTCTGTAAGGGCATTGAGAAACCGACCACTGTGTTTTCAAGTCTGGGTAGATGATTATGCTGCCTGCTACGATAAAGTGCCACCACACTGTATTTATTGGTTTGAGCCAGAGAGCGAACATAAACCCTTACCTCTTCATAAAATACAGATGTGGGAGTGCTTATCCGGTGACATTGAGCTGTTCGTAAAAGCACAGCTACAAGACGTACCTATGGTTGTAAATATGGGCAGTGGTAAAATCGCTCAAGGTCACTATTGGTTTACGTTAGATTGCATGCCTGAGAAACAAGGACTAGGGTACATGGACGTAGGTGACTCTGAGCTATTGGAAGAGCATAAAGAGATGAATGTTGTCAAGCTAACAAACGGTCAATTGGCTATATACCCTAATAATAGGTTAAAATGGTGTCCGATGTCACTAGTTACAGAAGAAGCCATCAAGAAGATTCCTGATTGGAAGGTTGCTGAGAATGCTCAGTGGGACGATTGGTGGCTTGATTCGGAGGAGCTTCTGGGGGATGCTGATTGGGCTTATTAAGATAGTGCTTTATAATTACGTATGGCATCCAAAAATAAGGTGCTAACACCATAATCCATACCATTGCTAGAAATATCATTCTCATACAAATTTTGTAAACCTCGCTATTTGCCCCTCAACAGGGTGGTGAAGAAATGCTTCCATAGCCTTGGGGCTGTCGTATCCAAACTTGTGGTGATAGCTGTCTGTTCCTGATATCGATCGCAGATACTGAACTTGTACTTTGTCTTGTATGTCCTTCTCGCTGCCACGTATCATCATTACATCTGCTTGGTCTTTACCAATGACCTTATTGTCTTGCTTTCTGATGTGATGGTGTAGGTGTCCAAGATACCAATAGCCAAACTTAGACTTGGACCATGCGCTCTTGCACTCTCGCTTCATTAGGTCCACAAGTACATTGTCTTTTGCTCCGTCTCCGTGGCTGAATCCTAGTAAGTTTAGACCATACTGCACGTACTTTCTGTGTGAAGGTGATGTGTTGAATGATATGTTGCCGTGATTAGAGTAGTAAGCTTCTAGTGCTTTGCTAAAATACCATCCGGCATGATAGTCGTGGTTGCTCATGCAGTGTATGTACATTACATCTGCCTTTTGCAATAGCATGTCGATCATGTCAATGTATGCAGTAAATGCTGTATTGAACATGTCGTAAAACATACCTGAGGTATCTTGTGGAGTGCCTCGTGTGGTCTTATTAAACATATCTGTATGCAAGACATCGTTACCCCCTACTATAATTATCTTGTCGATAGGAAGACCATCTATGTACTTCATTAATCCGTTTACGCCTTCTCTAAATTTATTTTTAGTAAGCTCTAAGTTGTACTCGGATCCTGTCTCGTATTCTCTAGCTAATTTACCAAAGTGCGAGTCGGTTGGTGATATGCAGTAAAGTAACGATTCGTCTACTGCCGGTCTATTTATTTTTTCAAATTTTGGTGCGTAGTCTTTGATTGATAATATCAGATTTTCAGTCAGTTCGTTAAAATTTATTTTATCTTTCTTAGCAAATATTGAATAATTTTTACCCTTGTACCAATAGTGAGATACGTCTTGTGGGTTTATGCCTTGAGATAAAACCTCGTCAATCATACCATCTTTGGCTTGCATCCAAGATTCAAACTCATCTTGTGTCAGATTCTTCCTGAAGAAGTCTGCATACTCTGGTGTAAACCACTTTGGCATTCGTGGTCTATTTGTTCTTTTTTTCATTGTTCTGTGGATTCTAACAACATCTGTAGATTTTCAATCATCCATAAAATATCTAATACTAGGTCATTGGTTTCCCCGTCTACTAGGTTTTCGTAGATTGCATTGAGCTTATTGTGAAGCTCTTCCATTGTTCTATTAATATAGATCAGTCGTTCTCTTTCATAAGCGGTCGGCTTCACGAGATGTTATTTGATTAATGGTTTGTTTCTTTATGATAAAGTCTAAATACTCATCGGTTGATATTTGAACTATCTCCAAGAAATAAGGCTTATTACCTTTTTCTTTCAATACAGTTATCTCAAAAAATAAAGGTGTACCCTCGTTGGATACACCTCCATAAGTTTGTAATTCGCCTTTTTTGTTGGTAAGTTTTTGGCAGAGGTCTTTCATCTGCAATAGAATATCATATAGATATTGGTCTCCTAGTATTTCTAGTTCATCTATAAATGACTCCTCTGTTTCAAAGACAATGCTACCCTCTGAATACTTCAGTTTTAAGTCCATGATCATCAAGTTGTTTTAATCGGTACTCTTGAAGCTTAGACAGTTTCCCGTTAGGTGTCTTCACTTCACTAAATAAAACGCATTGGCAGTCTTTTTTTATTGCTACCAAATCGGGAATTCCATTTTTATTAGTCTGTATGAGCTTGATTACATAGTAGCCATCGGCTTCTAATTGCTTGATTCTTTTAGATTGGATTTTTTGCTCAGTCATATTACAAATCTAAGAAATCTCTACGAAAGTGTTTTAACGTGTAATCTTTTTTATTTGTTACACTTTTATAAACATCTTTTTCGATTCCTCCGATTGAAAATATCCAATATATTTTATTGTGTTTTCGATCCTTCGTTGTCATTCGATCTCTTGCCTGCCAATATGATGTGGCACTGAAGTCTATGTTGTAAAAGACCAAGAACTGAGCCTCACTAAGTTTTGTGCCTTCACGACCAGATACAATCTGAAGGGCAATGTTTTTGTTAGTGGAATTAAACTCATCTATTTCTGTACAGACATTTTCTCCGAATACCATTTTTAAGGCATCGAGTTCAGCTTTGAACTTGTAAAATATACCTATCTTTTTCCCCTTGAAATAGTCCTTTATAAATTCAGCTTTTGACGTATCTATTACTGTTGATGATTTGTCTTCAAATTTTACAGTACCTGAGCATAGCTGATGAGTCTTCTGCATAAGCTTTACAGGTGTGTCAGCTAATACATATTTGCCATCGAAAGTAAGCACTAGGTCCTTCTTCAGCTCTTTTACGTATTCCTCAACTAGTGGGTTTGGTTGAATCCATAGCACCTCCTCCTCTACGCTAGAGTCGAATCCAGCTTCTTTTTGTGTGTAGTTTATGGTGTATGGTTTCATCTTGTTCACTATGTCCATCTTCCCTTCTGAGTAATCGTTTATACTTCTGCCGTTAATTATTCTTTGTTTCTTTTTCACGTACACATCTGCAAACCGGTAAAAGTTTCTAAAGGTTTTGAATGGATTTTTTAATATGCCATACACCTGATGGTACATTTGCGAGTATGATTCAGGCGTTGGTGTTCCTGACATAAGAATTACTAATGGATCGTGTTTTCGTATAAGATTAGCAACCTTCTTTGCTCTCCCCGATGGTTTTGGATAAGCCCCTGTTGAGTGAGCCTCATCAACTATTATGAAGTCAAATTGTACATCATCGGGTAATTTATGTAGGGACTCATAGTTTCTGATAAATGACACATATGATGGGCATAGCTTTGATACATCATCTTCAATTGAAGGTATTGCTTTTTTCTTTGTTATGAACAGTAAGTTTCTACATCCCATTGCCTCTGCTATACCTAGCGAGGTCAGGGTTTTACCTGTCCTGACCTGCATTGCTAGGTAGAGAAAACTATACTTACTTATTATGCTAACACCCTTTTTAATTATCTCTTTCTGATATTCTCTAAATTGCATGTTTAACTACTTTTACGGTGTCTCTTTGATTCTGTTTCAATTCTTTATTGTACTGTTGTCGATTACACATATCGATCAAAATCATTACAAATAAAATAAGCATTATCAGCAAAGCTCTAATTTCCTTGGACATCTTCTTTAACGTATTTTATTATTTCTTCAAATATAGCTAAAGCTTCGT
>CEPH01004049.1_pt1 | contig 31452 bp, 26 predicted proteins | sample 530571 | NCBI WGS metagenome assembly CEPH01 (sample SAMEA2620413, study PRJEB7988) | marine metagenome | biome: marine biome (ENVO:00000447); feature: surface water layer (ENVO:00002042); material: "saline water (ENVO:00002010), including plankton (ENVO:xxxxxxxx)" | depth 5 m | reverse complement strand
TGCTGGGATTAAAAATGTCTATTTTGGAGATTTTGATATCCTCAAGAAAAGATCACTGACTGCCCTACATCATAAAGATAACATATACGTATCTTCTGATGAATTGGTAAGCGAAAAAGAAATACTAGATGATTTAGTGCATGAGTTTGCTCACAGGTTTGAGGAGAACAATTCAGAAAAAATCTATGAAGACGGTAAGATAATAAATGAATATCTTGGGAAGATGAATAGGTTACACGATCTAGTAACTCAAGAATATAATTTAGAAGAATATGATTTGTCGTATTTTGATTTTATAAACACCGAGTTTGATCCAGAGTTTGATAAGTTTTTGTATAAAGTTGTTGGGTATGAAAAGATTAAAAACTTGGCGCCGACACTCTTCATACGCCCATATGCAGCCACGTCAGTGCGTGAATATTTCGCTACTGGGTTTGAAGACTATTATTTAGAGGGTGGCATGCAACTTAAGAATATATCACCAATATTGCACTCTAGGATAGAACTTCTAGAAAAGAATACAGATTTCAAAATTACTTAAGGAGAAAATATGAAACAAATTATTATTAACAAGACAGAGGAAGACAACAAACTAATCGTTGATGTTAAACTACCAGCAAGAGCATATGCTAGAGATCCTGTCATTGAATTTTCTAATTCGGAATTAGTGGAATACCTTACAAAACAAGGAGTAATATTGACAGATTATGAATTAGAGTCACAATCTTCTAATGTGCTTACGTCTTACAACACTAAAGGACTAAGCCCAAACCTAGAGGGAACTTGGATTTTTAACAAAATTGCCAAAGAAGAAGAAAAATTGAATAAACAAAAGCCTCAAACGTATAAAAAGAAAAGAACAAAAAAATCGGGGGACTAATGACTAACAAATATATTTCTTTTTCACAACTTAAAAACTGGGTTAAATGCCCATTCTATCACAAACTGGCTTCAATCGATAAGGTTGAGGGATCATTTTCTGGAAACATTTACACTGCTTTTGGCTCTGCTTTGCATGAGACAATTGAGAAACATTTAGAAAATGAGATCGATGAGACAGAATTAAAAGACTATTTCGGTAGAGCATTTGGAAAAGAAAGAGGCTTGTTGATTGAAGAAATCAAAGACAATCATTTTGATCAGTTCAGATCTCAAGGAGAAAACTTGGTAGACAAGTATAAAGTAAAGTTAGATTCTTATTTTGGTGAGAATTATGAGATTATTAAGTGCGAAGAAGAGATTTTTGAGGATATTTCCCACTATGATGGGAATCCTTTCAAATTTAAAGGATATATCGACTTGGTTGTCAAAAAAGGCGAGACTTATCATATTCTGGATTGGAAGTCTTGTTCATGGGGATGGGATGCTAAAAGAAGATCAGACAAAATGGTTGTCTATCAATTAATTTTTTATAAGCATTACTATGCAATGAAGCATGGCATTGATCCAAAAAACATTGAATGTCACTTTGGGCTTCTAAAGCGAACCGCCAAGACTAACGAAGTAGAATTATTTAAAGTAACTTCTGGAAAGAGAAGAACAGAAAATGCTATGCAATTATTGTCAAGAGCGCTTTACAATATTGATAATGGTGTTTATATTAAGAATAGGCTTTCTTGTGCTAATTGTGAGTTCAAGGGAACCAAACATTGTCCGTAACAAAAGGAGAAGAAATGTCGGAAAAAAGAATTAAAGTTTTGACTATATCTGATCACCCACTATCGCCATCGGGTGTCGGAACTCAAACTAAATATATTATAGAAGCCCTGCTTAAGTCTGATAAATTTGATGTAGTCAGTCTTGGTGGGGCAATCAAGCATCCGGATCATAAGCCACAGATCACGGAACAATGGGGTGAAAGATGGAAAATCTTCCCTGTCGATGGCTATGGCACACAGGATATCGTAAGATCTATTATCAGAAATGAACGTCCTGATATTTTGTATTTTATGACTGATCCTCGTTTTTATGGCTGGCTTTGGGAAATAGAGGCAGAGATTCGTTCTTTAATCCCCATGGTATATTATCATGTGTGGGACAACTACCCACTACCAAAATATAACCAGAGGTTTTACGAATCTAACGATTTTATTGCAACTATATCAAAAGTTACAAGTGATATTGTGCAAAATGTTGCACCTGATGTGAAAGAGCAGTATGTGCCGCATGCTGTTGATTCTAACTTTTTTAAGCCTTTGCCAAAAGAACAGATAGAAGAGTTTAGAGCACAGTTTGATGAACAGTACGATTCAAAAGGAAAGTTTTTGTTTTTTTGGAACAATCGAAATGCTAGAAGAAAACAGAGCGGTTCTTTGATTTATTGGTTTAAAGACTTTCTAGATCAAGTTGGACATGATAAAGCATCATTAATCATGCACACAGATCCCAAAGATGGATATGGGCAAGATCTCAATGCTATTGTTCAAAACTTAGGATTAATTGATGGACAGATTTTGTTTTCTACTAACAAAGTTCAAATGGAAAATCTAGCAATGTTTTATAATCTAGCAGACTGTACGATCAACATATCAGATGCTGAAGGATTTGGACTGGCAACGCTTGAATCTCTTTCTTGTGGGACACCAATAATTGTGAATATGACAGGCGGACTACAAGAACAGGTTACAGACGGAGAGACTTGGTTCGGGATTGGACTGGAGCCTGATTCTAAGGCGATTATTGGATCTCAAGAAGTGCCTTACATATACGAAGATCGACTAAATGGTAAGAAGGTTTCGTCCGCCCTAAGAGATATGTACATGGCTGATCAAGAGTATCGAGATGCCCTAGGAAGAGCAGGTAGAGAACATGTGATAAAAAATTACAGTTTTGAAGTTTTCGAAAAAACTTGGGTTGATTTGATGCAGCGAATATATGAAGAAGAAGGTTCTTGGGAAACCAGAAAGCATTTGAACTATAGACTATTGGAGGTAGCATGAAAAAAATATTATTAGTGGCACCGGTACTTTCACGTTCCGGATATGGTGAAATGGGCAGATTTGCTCTTAGGGCATTGATGTCAAACCCCGCAGTTGATTTATATGTACACAATATTAGTTGGGGAAGATCAGGATGGATTTGGAGAGACGATCAGGAAAGAAAACTGATTGATGCGTTGCTTCAAAAAACAGTTTTGTATATGCAGAACAATGGGCAATATGATGCAACCGTGCAGTGTACAATACCTAACGAATGGAAGCGTTTATCTCCTCATGATATTGGATATACAGCAGGTATTGAAACTAACAGAGTTGCTGGTGAATGGTTGGTAAAGGGAAATGAGGTTGATAAAATTATCACAATTTCTAAACACAGCATGGAAGTTTATAGAGACACTTCTTATGAAGCAACTGATACCAAGACTGGACAAAAGATACCTGAATACAAATGCGATACACCTATGTCGTTCGTTGGTTTTCCTAAGAGAGATATCGAAGTAGAAGAACTGGATCTAAACCTTAGACATGATTTCAACTTTCTATGTGTTGCTCAGTTAGGCCCACGAAAAAATGTAGATGCTGTTTTACATAATTTTCTTGAAGAGTTCAAGAATGAAGAAGTTGGCTTGCTTTTCAAAGTTCATCAGGCAAACGATTCTGTTATGGACTACCATAACATTAAAAAACAATTTGAGCAAGTTTCGAAAACAGCAAAAGAAGGAGGGTGGAAATGTTCTATAAATCTACTTCATGGAAATTTATCTGACGAACAAATGCAAGGTTTATATAATCATCCTAAAGTAAAGGCTGTTGTGTCTTTTACGCATGGTGAAGGTTTTGGACTTCCTTTATATGAGGCTTCTTGTAATGGGCTTCCTGTTATAGCAACAGATTGGAGTGGACACTTAGACTTTTTAGCCATCAAAGAGGACATTAACCCTCCCGGAAAACTCAAAGGTGGAAAAACTAGGGGCAAAATCACAACATACAAGAAAAAGTTTGCTGCTGTTAAGTGTGAACTGAGACAGGTTCCTCAAAATGCAGTTTGGGATGGAGTTCTTCATGCTGAATCTAGTTGGGCTTATATTGATGATGCTGATGCTAAAAGTAAAATGAGAGATGTTTATGAAAATATTGACAAATGGACAGAAATGGCTGAGCAACTTCGAGATTCTTATGAAGGTGAGCAGTATTGGTTTAATCGTTTTAACGAAGAACTAGGAATACAATTTGACAGCCCAGATGAAGAGGAGTTTTTATTATGAAAACTGCAATAATTACTGGAGTAACTGGACAAGACGGCTCTTATCTTTCAGATCTTCTGATTGATAAGGGCTACAAGGTTATAGGCACATATCGAAGAACAGTTTCAGACTTTGAAAACAAATGCCAGAACATAACTCATTTACTTGATGACGGTAATTTTATCTTAGAAGAGGCAGATGTAACAGATTCTTCTTCACTTTATCGCTTGATATCTGAATACCAACCAGATGAATACTATAATTTGGCTGCTCAATCACATGTCGGTACGTCCTTTAAAACGCCTGTTAGTACGACTGAGATCAATATGATGGGGTGTTTGTATGCCCTAGAGGCAATAAGGCTCCAGAAGCCATCCTGCAAGTTCTATCAGGCATCTACGAGCGAGATGTTTGGTGATAATACTCAGTGTCCGCAAGGACTTGATACCCACTTTTCTCCTGTCTCGCCTTATGCATGTGCTAAATTAGCAGCACACCATATGGTAAGCACTTATAGAAAGTCTTATGGGATTTACGCATGCTCTGGTATTCTTTTCAATCATGAATCTCCAAGACGAGGAGAAAACTTTGTAACCAGAAAGATTACCAAAGCCGCTGCAAGAATCAAGTTGGGCTTACAAGATGAACTAAGGCTTGGAAACTTGTCTGCCCAAAGAGACTGGGGACATGCTGCTGATTATGTTAAAGGAATGTGGATGATGCTTCAGCACGATGTAGCAGATGATTATGTGCTAGCAACTGGTAAAACTAACTCAGTTCAAGAATTTTTAGAGTATGTTTTTGACTATGCTGGGCTGGACATCAAAGATCACGTAGTCATTGATCCTAAGTTTTATCGTCCTTGCGAAGTGCCAAAGTTATGGGGAGATCCATCCAAGATGATGAAGACATTGGGCTGGGTGCCTGAATATGATTTTGAAGAACTTGCAATGGAGATGTACGAGAAAGATCTAAGAAGAGAGCAAATTAATTTGAATAAAATGACAAACTTAAACGTATAATATATAAAGAGGTTTATGTGAACAAAAAAGATATAAAAAGTATAATCGCTGAAGCAAAAAGTCTTTCTTCTTATGAAGAGAGGCTGTCTTTCTTTAAAGACAAATTCAAGGGACAAACGTGTTATATTTTAGGATGCGGCCCATCTCTAAAAGACATTGATAAAGAAAAGTTAAAACTAGAACTGAAAAACAATTGTTTGATGACTATCAAGCAAAGTTATTTTCCTTTTAAAGACTATATTGATTTTCATTTTTTTAATACAAATAACTATGTCTACTATCCCGACAAAGAAGAAAGTTTTTATATTGGATCATCTGATTGGAATAGTGAGGTTATTGCTAGAGCAGCGTATTGGAAAAATCAACAAGTTGATATTTGTTCTAGAGTTACTGGACAAATAATAAACAGAGACACAACTGGTAATGGCACACCTACTAGAATGCCTTTATCTAGAAAACAATATTTTGAAGATTTTGATGGTTTAGAGAATTATACTTTTGAAAAAACAGGACTAATGAGAGAGTGGGGAGCAGGTATAATGTATGAAAATGTGTTATTTTTTGCTTTGCATTTAGGGTTTGATAAGGTAAAAACAGTAGGGTGGGATTATGCAGATCCCAGCATTGAAGGCTTTGTTGAGCATTTTTATCATGAAGAATCTAGAAATAAAACTATAAATCCTTGTGGAAAGCCATACAACTCTGAAATGCTAGATTCGATTAATCTGTCTAGAGTGTTTGCAGAGTATTTTGAAAAACTAGGAAACTCAATAGAAGCATATGAATCAGACAAATGCTTTTTATCTAAAAAAATACGGAGATTTAAAATATGAAAATCAATTTAATTATCCCTGCTAAAGGAACTAGCAAAAGGATAAAAAATAAAAATTTGTACGAAATCAATGGAAAGACATTGGTTTTTCTTGCATGTGAAAAAGCACTCAAATGTGAAAACATAGACAACGTTTATCTAGATACTGAAAGTGACGATATCATTGCTAGTGTAAAGTCGCTTTTTTCTAGAGGATTGAAATTAATCAAAAGACACCCTAGTCTCGCAACAAATGACATAGGTGCCAATGAAATGATGATATACGGACTTCACAGCGTTGACGAATGTGACATACTATTGCAGACATTTTGCACTTCACCATTGTTAAGATCTGAAACTATAGATTTTTGCATTGAAAGATTTGTTAACCACGGACTTCCTCATCACGATTCTTTTTTCACGACTGTAGATGTTCAAGAGTATTTCTGGAAAGATGGGAAATCTTATAATTTTTCAACCAAAGAACTGCCTAACAGTTTTGAATTAGATATCTTGAAAATGGAGACACACGGACTTTACGGCATAACTGTAGATTCTCTACTTAAAAACAAGACAAGAGTTGGAGAGAGCCCAATGATGATAGGGGTTTCAAAAATTGAATCTTTAGATATAAATGTCAATGAAGATCTAGAATTAATTGAGAGGTTGATGAATGTTACCAAATGATATTTATATGGGTATAGTATATGATTCGTTAAGGCTGATGGGTGAACAATATAAAGATTTTTATATTAATATAAAGCCCAAGTGTGGCTATACCTCGATTATTCAGGGAGATTGTTTCACTACTTATGGAGAAGTGGTACGAGATTGGAAAGTAGATTATTCAAAACTAGACAATATAAGGCTTGATATGTATAAGCCAAGTATGTTTGCGAATAATCCAATTGTCTATTTACAAGCGAATGACGACAAAGTAGCACATAGTGGTGATATAACTTCTTTAATATATAAGAAACTCGGAGCAAAAGGTTTTGTGACAGATGGAGTAGTTAGAGATATCGATATTATTGATCAACTAGATTTTCCTGTGTTTTGTAAAGACGAAAATCCAATTGATGCTTTAGACTATTGGGCTTTGACGAGATATCAGATTGATATTGAAATAGAGGGGGTGAAGATAACCCCAAATGATTACTCGTTTGCTAGTAGAGATGGTGTTATAATTGTAAGATCTGATCTTAAAGATAGATTTAAATCGATTGCACTGGAACAATTAGAAAGAGAAAAAAGAGTTCGTTTCTTGATTAATGAAACGGAAAAAACATTTGAACAAATAGTGGAGGAAATGGGAAGATGGTAATTGAAAAACCTATTATGGTGGCAGAGTTGAGTATTAACCACCTAGGTATGGTTAAAATTGCTCAAAAAATGATTGACGAAGCCGTATCCGGTGGGGCAAATCTAATTAAACTTAAATTCAAGAATGTTAAAAAATATTACAAAGACGATGGTAAAAAATGGAGAAATTTTGATTTTAAGACATATCGAGGATCTTTGGAGTTAAGTAAAGAAGATTTTGAATATTTAGCAAATTACTGCAATTCAAAAGGAATAAGATGGTTCTGCACTGTACATGACGAAGAGGGGCTTGAATTCATTAAAACTTTTGATCCTCCTTTCTACAAAGTTGCTAGTATGGATGCTGGTAAAACAGAATTAGTTGATAAGGTTATGACTTTGTGCGCTAAGGAGGATAAGCCACTAATAATAAGTTTGGGTGGAAAGTCTGATGAGTTTGTTTCAAAGTTAGTTAATAAAATTAATAGATTTAAACTTAAAGCATTCTTGCTTCATACAGTTTCGATTTACCCAACACCAGATGGCAAGTCAAATATCACTTATATAACACACCTTCGGAACAAATTTGAAAGTGATAATATAAAGATAGGGTATTCTGGGCATGAAATTGGATATGCACCATCTATTTTAGCAACTCTCCAAGGCGCCAGAATGATTGAAAGACACTTTTCTCTCTCTTTAGATTGGGGTATCCACCATTTAGGTTGCGCTCTGACACCAGAAAAGTACAGAGAAATGAATGAAACGATAGATAAATTGATTCTAGAGAATAATGCTGGACTGACTGAGTTTCATAAAGAGGAATTGGATTTTCTCAAGGATATGAAGTACGTATGATTTATATTATTAGACATGGACAGACTGTGTGGAATTTGGCTAAAAGAAAGCAGGGACAAAAAGACTCTCCTCTGACTATTAAAGGAATTGATCAAGCAAAAAGAACAGCAGATTTGATCAAAAGGGAGTTTGAAGGAAAAGATATAGGAGAATATAAATTTATTACATCACCTCAATGGAGATGTCAGCAATATGCTAGCATAATATGTGAATCTCTAGGTGTTGATTTTATGCAGTGTATAACAGAAGAAAACTTAAAGGAACACTGCTTTGGGCTTTGGGAAGGAAAGACAGAAGAAGAGATAGAAAGAGACTTTCCGGGGTTTTTGGACAGAAGGTACAAAAAAGGTAATTATTGGCACTACATTGTGCCGATGGGAGAGAGTTACGAATTATTAAGTGAGAGAATATCATCTGTTTTAGATAAATATGAGGGACAAAAAATTATTTTTATATGTCATGAGATGGTTTCAAAAGTAATGAGAGGTAAACTCATGAACTTACACCCAGAAGAAACACTACCTTTGAAGCACAAACAAGACACTGTGTACTTCTTTCACGAAAATTGCTTAAAGGAAATAAAACATGTTTGAAAATTGGATACTCAAGTTTCCTACTCCTGAGTGGGAAGAACAGAGAGCAACTCTGGATCTTGCAACAAGACATTCCAGATCTATGGAAACTTGTAACAGACTTGTGACTGAGTACAAATTTGATTTTAACATGGACTGTGAAGAGTTGAGAAAAAACGGTGTCATGATAATCGATAACGTTCTTGATCAAGATCAATCACAGGATATGTACAAATATTTTTTAACAAAACCTTGTTATGATTTCTATGGTAGCCATCAAAAATTTGATTTGGCAAATATACCTAAGAACATTAAACTTGGGAGACACACGATAAAAGATAATCTATTATGCCCTAATATGATCGAATTAATTACTAACGAAAGGTTGACAAAAATGGCATCTAGTTATTTGGGATGCCCTGCAACTCTTTCATTGGTTCTTCCAATGTGGAGTTTTCCTCAAGATGTGAGCGAGCCAATTAACATGCAGTTGTTCCATAGAGATGCTGACGATTATAAGTTTGTGAAATTTTTTGTGTTACTTAGTGATGTGGAACTGGGCGAAGGAGAGCAGGTGTATGTAAAGAGGAGCCATACAGAAGACGATCTCCCAAAAGACATGTTTGAGATTGTGAGATATTCAGACGAGCAAGTTTTCAAATACTTCAGTCGTGATCTGGCAAAGACTATTTCAGGAGAATCGGGAACTAGTTGGTTTGCTGACACATATGGAATTCATAGAGGCACTGTGCCTAAGACTAAACCAAGACTGATTCTGCAGTTGCAATATAGTTACAACCCAGTTCCGATATTCAATTATAAATCGTATCGATATTCTAAATGGAATGAATTAAGTGAATTAGTGAAGTATGCATCTAGGTTATATATAAGGGAGTAAGAGATGAAAATAGCATTATGTATGAGAGGAAAAGTAGGAAATAATAAAAAGTATGTTTTAGGACGGCAGAATATGAATGCGGCAAAGATTGGGTTTAAACATTGGAAAGAGAACTTGTTAGATCATAATGATGTTGATGTGTTTTTTCATTGCTGGGATAGACAATTTAAAGATGAGTTGGTTTCTATGTATAATCCAAAAGGATGTATTTTTCAAGATCAAATTGATTTTGGCTCTAATCTTAGTACTAGACAATTTGCCATAAAAAGCAATTGGTATTCTATCAAACGATCTTTAGATGTTATGAGAAAGTATGAACAAAAACATAATATAAAGTACGATATCGTATTATTATCTAGATTTGATTTAGCATTGCAAGAAAAGATTGACTTTGAAGATTCCAGATTAGACATGAAAAGATTTTATCACAATGGCTCAGATCCAATACATATGTACAATCCAGAAATATGTCGTGGTTCTTGCTGCGATAGAGAGTCTCATTACTATGAAGTTGGGGATCTATTGTTTGTTGCAAATTCCGATAATATGTATAATTTTACTAGAATTTATGATATTTTAGAAACATACGGACTAGATTCTAACCATATGATTGCCGCTAGGCATTTAAGAGAACTGGGGTTATTCGAAGACATGGGTAACTTTATGATACAAAAAAAATATGACAATTATTACAAAAATAAAGAAGATGGAATGGTGCCATTGGTAAGATGGGCATACAAACTTTAAGGAGAAAAAATGAAAGTATTAATACCATTAGCAGGAGCAGGATCTAGATTTTTTAAAGCAGGTTACTCAGATCCTAAACCTTTAATAGATGTAGCCGGAAAACCAATGATTCAAAGAGTCATTGAAAATATTGGATTACCTGAAAATGAACACATTTTCATAGTCCAAAAACAACACATGGAAAAATACCCAAAGATGAAAGAGTATTTGCGAAATTGTGTAAAAAATTCTGTTTTAGTTGAGATAGATGGCTTAACTGAGGGTGCTGCATGTACAACATTGCTAGCCAAAGAGTATATTGATAATGACGAGCCATTATTTATTGCAAATGCGGATCAATGGGTTGATTGGGATCCTAAACACTTCCAGAACTATTGTAAAGGTTTGGATGGTTGCATACCGTTTTTCTTATCTGATAGCCCAAAGCACTCGTATTCAAGAGTAGACTATAATACAGGAAACATTACACAAGTTGCCGAAAAGCAAGTGATAAGTAACTTTGCAACAGTTGGAATGTATTATTGGGCTAAAGGATCAGAGTATGTTTCTTGTGCCGAAGAGATGATATCTAGAAACGTTAGATTTAACAATGAGTTTTATATATGCCCAGTGTATAATATATTAATAAACTCAAGAGGAGGGGTTGTTAAACCTTATCCAGTGTATGAAATGAGGGGAATGGGAACTCCTGAAGAACTAAATAATTTTTTAACAAAATTGGAGGAATTATGAAAATTTTTAGAACAATAGACGAGATAGATAGAGAGAAATACATTTTATGTAGATATTTTTTATCTTCTAATGAAACTTTAAGAGATGCTGCATGGGGTTTGAGCATAGGACAGAGTGTTGGAAACCCTAATGTCCGAAACCATTGGGAAACAGATGAGTTGTTTGAAAATCACTCTTGTTTTGTGATTGGTAACGAAGAAGTACTTAAAACAAAACAAGAGGGAGAGGTAACAATTGCCTTTCCTATTGCCAACACTGACTTTGAGTCTGATGGCGTTTCACATTTGCTGTGCCAGTTTATGGGAGGACAAATGGATATCGATATTGTTACCAAATGTCATCTTTTGGAAGTGGACTTTCCACAGCATATAGAAGATAATTATTTCATGAAGCCGAAATATGGAATTGATGGTATTAGAGACTTTACTGGTGCTCACGATAAACCACTATTTGGAGGGATCGTGAAGCCTAAGATTGGTGTCAACAGTGATGTCTTGCTAGAGATGGTTAAAGAAATGGTAGAAGGTGGAATCAATTTCATCAAAGAAGATGAGATCATGTCTAATCCTGCATGCTGCCCAATCGAAGAAAGGGTTCCAAAGATTATGGAATATTTGAAGGATAAGAATGTTGTCTATGCAGTTTGTATAAATTGTGATCCTCATCATGTTATCGATAGAGTAAAGAGGGTATATGAACTTGGAGCAAACGCAGTACACATTAATTTTTGGAGTGGACTGGGAGTTTACAAATCGATCAGAGAGTTGGATCTTCCTATGTTCATACACTTTCAGAAAAGCGGAGACAAAGTTTTGACTAATAAATCTCATGACTATCACATCTCTTGGGATGTTATTTGTGATCTTGCTGGCTTGATGGGAGTTGATTTTATTCACGCTGGAATGTGGGGAGGGTATATGTCTGACAACGAAGACGAACTTAAGAATACTTTGGACGTTCTTCATAATAGAAATGTAATGCCAGCCCTCAGTTGTGGTATGCATGCTGGGCTTGTAAAAGCCATCAACAAGCGTTTTGGATTGGACTATATGGCTAATGTCGGAGGAGCGATTCACGGACACCCTAATGGATCCAAGAGCGGAGCGATGGCTATGAGGCAATCAATTGACAAGGAATATGGCGAAGAATATCACATCGCAATTGAAAAATGGGGATTAACAGAGTGATAATTATTTCTCACAGAGCATATACCGAAGGAGAAGATACAACCGTAGAAAACCACCCAGCAGCGATCCAAGCATTGCTGGATTCTGGTTTTCATGTTGAAATAGATGTTTGGTATATCGATGAAAAATATTTGTTAGGACATGACAGTCCCAAATATCAAATCCAAGAGACTTTCCTTAAGCAAGAAGGGCTTTGGTGCCATGCTAAAAACAAAGATGCTCTAGAGCGAATGTTGGCTTCTGAAATACATTGTTTTTGGCACCAAGAAGATGATTATACAATAACATCTAAAGGGCATATCTGGGCATACCCTAATAAAGAGACTAGTGGCAAAAACACTGTGTTTCTATTCCCAGAAAGATATCCGGATATTGACGAACAGAAGTACGATTACATTTGTACGGATTATGTAACAAAATATTTGAATAAAATCGATATCTGAATCGTATAATAAGTAAAAGGAGAAAAACATGAGCACTGAAGTTCAAACTACACATTTATCTGATCAAGCATTAGGAGCGATTATGATGGCTTTGCAAAATAGTCTTCTAAATCAAACTGATATCGTGCCTGTGCTTAAAGGCTTGAAGTTGACTGTACACCCAACTGAGGGCATTGTTGTGATTAATCCACCCATCTTAAGGACTAATTCTGATAGTCTTTCAAAAGGTGAGACAATCGAGACGAGTGTACAATAATGCCTAAGTATTCATACCGCTGTGACGCTTGTGAAAGCGAATATGAAGTCTGGCATGGAATGACTGAGGAGCACACGAATTGTAATGTTTGTGATGCTCCTTCGGCTGTTCGTATTCCTGCGTTGTTAGGGGAAGTTACAATCAATACTCCTAAGCAAAAAGTTGGCGATGTTGTAAATCGTACAATCGAAGAGACTAAAAAAGAAGTAAAGGAGTACAAAAAGAATATTGACAGGAATTTTAAATTATGATTTTATACATTATCTTAGGACTTTCAATCCTTATCAATGCTCTTTTGGGGTGGTATATTTACAAACTTTTAAGAAACTTAATTTCCATTGAAGATCAGTTTTTAGAACTGAAATCAAAGTTACTTGAGTTTGCCACTCATCTAAGGGCTATTAACAAAGTCGAATCCTTTTATGGAGATCCAACCATTTCATCCTTAGTTGAGCATATGAAAAGGCTTGCAGGAGATATAGAAAACTATTCTCAAGTTATGGTTGTGTTCGAAGATGATCTACAGGAGGATAACGATGGCGAAGACGAGAAAGCCTAGAACCAAAAGAATGTACTTCACAAAAGTGCATGAAGATGCGATTATTGAATTTAATAATCCAGAAACAGATTTGAAGAGGAAATCTGAACTTTACGAAACCCTAATACATCCAGCACTGGATGAGATGGTTGACAAAATTGTATACACATATAAATTTACATCGTTGCCAAACATTTCCGAATTGCAACAAGACTGCAAGGTTATGTTGGTAACTATTTTGCACAAATTCAAGCCCGAAAAAGGACATAAAGCATTCTCTTATTTCTCAGTGATTACCAAAAACTGGTTTATCGCTCAAGTAAAAAAGAATAAAAAGAAAAATCAAAGAGAGACATCACTAGAAGGGCAAGTCGCAAATGGATTTGAGCCCGGCATAGAAGATGTTTATCACGAAAACAGAGAGAGGCAGGAGTTCATGAGGCTTTTGAAAGAAGAAATAGCGTCTTGGGAATCTGTCACGATGCGCCCGAATGAAAGAAAAGTATATGATGCTATCAATACCCTTATTGATAATGCTGATAAGATTGAAATATTTAACAAAAAGGCTATTTACTTGTACCTGAGAGAGATAACTGGACTAAACACCAAGCAAATTGTTTCTCAGTTGTCTAAGATGAGAGAGAAATACTCTGATTTTAAAACTAGGTATGAGAATGGTGAGGAATAATGTCTAAGAGGCTTAATAAATTTATAGAAGAAGCAGTTGAAAACATAAGAAAAGATCGTGAGATAACCCAAGAGTTGTTGAGCGATCTTATTGTAATTGCAGGGCAAAGCGAACACAATCATAAAGAAGTGTCATTGGCTGCAGCAAAATACGTAGAGACACTTCAAAGATCAAATGAACAGTTAGTCAAACTTGCTGGATTGATCCAAAAAGATGAGAAGAAAGATTCTGTGTTCAGTTTCTCCGGAGAAGACAAGGATGATATCTATGATATGATTCAAAAAGATGATAAGGAGAAATAATGAATGGGAAAGTTCATACCACCGGTAAATCAACTCAACAGTATAACACCTAGAAGATCTAGGGCTGCATTTAGTGACAGACAAAATCAGTCTGTATTAAGGCAATCTAAGAGATTAATTAGAGACTCATATAGTCCAGATGCCTTTGAGCAGATTGGCACTATGAAGGCAGTTGTACTAGAGGTTGTTTCAAAATTTGAAAACACCCCTAACACTAGTTGGAAGTATTCTAAAACAATTGCTATGGCAGTTGACGACAAGGCTGTACCATTCGCAGAAATAAGAATTAGAGTTCCTGAACTACATGCTCACCTTCCAGAGCCAGCAGATCCAAGCGATCAAGCGGCTATCAATAAGCATCCAATTGCTCTTTTGTTCCAGTCTACTGATGGATCCATTCCAGAAGTGGGAGATATTGTGGACGTTGACTTTGCTGATAAAAACAACTTCAGAGATGGCTTCATAACCTCAGTTGTCACAAAGGGATCTCAAAATTCAACACCAGCGACTGAGGTTGATTGTAGCACGTCCGACACTTTCAACTCTGCAGTTCCGTCTTTAAACAGCGCTCAGGCTTCAGGAGACACACAAACTTCTTACTCAACTCAAATAACTGGAGATCCTGCGATAGAATCTACTTCTACGGGTGTAGACTTCAAGAAAGATGTTGACGATAATCAACTAGTTTCAAATTATTTTGTTTCTATTTCAGATTTTAACACCATGACTGAGTTTCGTAACTACTCTCAAACCTACAATATTATCAAGGAGAAGAAAGTCTTCAATGTATCAATTCAAGTCGCAAATCAGGCTGAACTATTGATAGATTTCCAAAGATTGAAGCAGGTTGCTGAAATACTATCTGAGAACAATGTCGGAGTTTATATTTGGATATCTACGAATTATGAAAACTCTAGTGCTGCTGTTGGGCATATGCTAGATATAGTTAAAAAAATAAATACAAGAGGAGTTTTCTTTGAAGCCACCGGTGATTGGAACGAAGATCAATCATACCAATTCAGCATCAGGCTGTCTAGTTTTGTGAAGGAATTGGGATTAAGTTTTGGAGCGTTAATGACTGATCCAATGTCAACTTTCTCGTTTACAGAAGATTTAGACATAGCGTATGTCCTCAGAAATCATGTCGATAATTATGAAATAAATCGTTTTGAGGCGCCTATAGAAGAAAGCCAAGCACCATTTGGGTATGGATTGTATCATTTGAATGGATATAATTTTTTACCATCTGTGACTGGAGAGCGATGCGATGATGGAACAAGAAGCCCGGAAAGACTAAGAAGCGAAATGAATACATCACTATCGATGGAGAAGTACGGATTTTTAGATTATGGTATGCTGAGCCAAGACTTTGTAAAAGTCATAGATGAAAAGGTTGGTGATTTACAAAACTTACTAAGTACTACAGAAGAAACCATACAGATACCAAAAGCAAATCTTGATTCTAGATCAGTTACTCAAGACGAAAAAGAGCCCCCAACTTTCAATTCTGAAGCCCAAGGCTCACAAGACATTAAGGCTGTAAGCCCTCCAACAAACGGGTTTACTCCCGGACTTCAATGTTCTCCCTCTGCAGCAGGAGCCGTAAGTTACGCTACAGCCACAGGAGATCCACCCCAGCCATCGTTTAGGTTTGATAGTATAGTAGGCAGAGAAAATCTTCTTTGGACTGCTGCTCCGGATAGGATCTTCACGCAACTTCATGTCGATTTTGCGAACAAACTGGCACAAAAAGTATACCAAAAGATTCCCCTAACAGATCCTATATTTTCTTCCACAACTCATAAAAAATTATATGTCACATCAACCACTAGAACTCCTGAACAGCAGGTGTATTTGATGTGGGATAAAAGAAAAAACAAAACAGCATATCAGATAAAAGATTTATACAGCAGTAAGGATCCCCCAAGTACGGCATGGGCAAATGCGGTTGTCGATCTCTACCCTTATGGTACCGGAGTTGAGATTATCGGGAGTGGATTAACCGAAGAACAAGCGGAGAGTCAATTTAAATCTTCTTTAACTCATCCTAACTACGCAACTGCAGTTGCTCGTGTTAAACAAAGAGTAGCAAAGGGAGGAAGTGGACACCTTTATGGCAATGGGATTGATTTTAGAACAAATACTCATTTGCTTGCAGAAGGTATAAAGCAGTATGATGGACAGAGACTAGACGAGGAAACGATGGCGAAATCTAGATTTGTTAAAGTGGTAATTCAGGCATGTAGAGAACTTGGAGCAGGCTTTAAGGTAGAAGATTATCAAGAACATATTCACATCACTTTTCCAAGGTAGAGATAATTAGATATATGAGGAAAAACGATGCCTAGATTCAAAAAAGCACTAGAATTAAACAATATTGACGACAAACTTAGAAAAAAACTTGACAGTTCTCCATCCTACATAAATCAAGCGATAGGTAAAGGATCTGCCGGGAAAAAAGTAACAGAAGCATTTCCAGATTTCTATCAAGCAGCAGCCGAGAGAGTATTAGAAAACGGAACAAATGCTTATATGGTGATAGGCAAAGATCGTCCCGGATCTATATTGTCTGGGTATGGCGGCAGAGGGGACTCTGGTGCTGGCACAATTGATGTAGTTGTTGGCAGAATGTCCCACAAGCCTAGGTACAAAGACGATTATGGCAATAAAATAATTGTAGATCCTAGTTTTAAACTGGATGCAAGCCGTATATATGTCAGCCAAAAGACAGATATTGATGACAATTTTGATCTATCAGAAGGCAAGGTTGGTAATTCAATTGCCAAAGCAGGATTAGCAATCAAATCAGACGCAGTAAGGATCATCTCCAGAGATGGTGTTAAGATCGTCACAGGTACTGATTTAAAGGATTCTAATGGAGAGGATATATATTCTGTCTCTGGGATTGATTTGATAGCAGGAAACGACGGTGAGAGCCTCCAACCGCTTGTTTTGGGAGACAATGTGAACGAGTCATTGAACAAACTTTGCGATCAAGTAGATAAACTATCAGGAATCTTATCATCAGCGATAACATATCAAATGAAGTTTAATGCAAAAGTATCAGGACATACTCACATATCTCCTTTTTATGGAGTACCAACGGCACCATCTGAAATATTAATCCCGGCTGGTGCAGAAGTTGCGGCAAACTTAGGTACCAAGACAATACCTAGTTTGGTTAAATTTAGAACAAATCTTAAATTTCATAAGCAAACATACTACGCTGTATCAGGTGCTAAGTATATCAACAGCAGTTTTAACACTACAAACTAAAAGGAGAATAAAATGGCAGGAGTAGAAGGGACAAGAGAAGAATTATCAGTCCAACAGCGTCTTGATAATGCAAAAGAGGAATACATGGAAAGACTTCGATCAACCTCGGAAGAGTCTGATTTGAACTTTATAAGCCCTCCACTAGATGGCAAGATTGAATTACCTACACCTAATTTTGAAGGAGCGACACACTTTTGTCAATCAATTACAAAGATCTTTTCTTCTTTCGACGCTGGGGCATTGCCTGTTGGGCAATTAACAGACGGAATTCAACTAAAAGCAATAGAACTAGATCTTGGTGAAAATTTTGAGTTTGGGCTGTTTGAAGATAGTAATCAAGAAAGATACTTTTTGAAAGAGAGTGATGTTCAGTTTTTAAATAATCCAGATTATCCAATGTCTAGAATTAAGCCGTTCAAGAAATTAAAAAGAGTAGTCTTTGATCGATTTTCGGATTTTAAGTCTGCAGGATTTAATATTCCTTTTTTTAAAGATGATTCTTATTTGGTAAAGTTTGATACCGGAATGAAAAACAAAGAAGAAGTCATGAACAGAATAGAAGATTTCAAACTACTAGGTGTAAAAGAGATACTAGACTATTATGGCAAAGATGTTGCTGATGCGGATATTGGAAAACTCAGAGATGCATTTGGGTTTATAAACTTCGAAGAGATATTGACTCCAACAAGAAAAGGTGCCTCACATGAATTAGTGTTGTCCATCAAATCAAAGTATCTAGACGCTCTACCAGACAGAAATATTGCATATTTTCAAAATTTTTATGAAAATGTATTGTCTGTGAATTTTAAATCTAGAGATTTTTCAAATATAATTTCAAACTTAAGTAAGGTTCTCAAGAAAAATCACAATAGTATTTCCAAATTTAGTGGGGTTGTTGAAGGTATTGATCTGAAAAAACTATCTGACAAAAACTTTGAGTTTTTCAATGGAGTTAAAAATTTATTAAAAGAGAATGGATATGTTTTAGAGAATCTGAACACAGACTCAAAAATGGAATTTGGGTTTGATCCGACGACTTTAGAGTTGGCTTATATAACGATGTTTGACGGAGAGAATCCCGGCAAGTTTTTGAACATTGGTATAAACAAACTATCTCTCGTGACTGACACAAAAATATCTAAGTTGATGTTAAATGCAAAAAATATTCTGAACTCTCAAGAATCAGGAATGCCATGGCAACAATTTCTATCCACGTACTTTGGTGGTGATTATTTAATCTTGTTCAACAAGTTAAAAGAAAATTTAGGACTCAATATTCCAATATCAGACTTAGAAGATACATTTAATCAATTTAAAGATCAATATACAGATCCTTTTAAAGACGCTAAAGATGCTCTTGACTTGTCAAATTTAGTAGAATCTGAACAGTTTAAAGACGTTACGTCTCAAATACTTAGCAAAGCAAGAAATCAAATTGGAGACAACTTTTTGCTTAACTTGCCTGAGATTATAGCAAACATAGATGATCTAGAATCGTTATATCAATTAGTGTTTGACAAGATATCAGTCGATGATTTAGCCTCTTTGCTTCTGGAAAAAGCATCAGAAGAATTGGGAGTACAAGATATCAATGAGATTATTGCTAGGGCAGTTATGAAAAAAATGGAATATGAAAGATTGATTGACATGATTTTTGAGAGCCTTACCGAAGAAAATCTTAAGATTATTTTAGAAGACATATGCCTTAACTATGATTTTGGATTCGAAGAGATAGAAACCATTCTAGAAACATTTGAAACGAATTTGCTTAGTCTTATATTACATTACGATGATCAAGGAAATCTGCAAGGAATGTTAACGGACAATCTCCCCACACAGGCTGCAGACTTTGTTTTAGATAAAATTAATGAACTTGGCTATACAGACTGTATATCCTTGCTTTTGAATCTTAAGTACAGAGATGTATTCGAGAAAGAATCTGCCAGAGAGATAATATGTAAAATACTACAGGGTGAAATACCTACCTTCACCAACCCATGCCCTGAAATAGACTTACAATTTCCAGAGATTGGGCAACTTTTGAGGAATCCCCCAGACTTTCAATCAATGAAGTTAGACATTAAGGCTTCTTTAAAAAAACTGGGATCTTCTTCACTCAGAACTCCTATTGACTTGGGCATAAAAAGGCTCTTCAAAAGAGACAAAGAAAACGGAAGCACTGACTTTTTTCAAGCGCTAATATCAATACCAAAATTCAGATTAGAGTTTGATAAAGAGTCAAAAACTAGAAATAAGTTGTTTAAAAGAAATTCAGGAGTAGGGATTGACATAGAATTGAATAGATCTGACAAAGGCTTTTCTCTGCAATCTTTAAAATCAGTTAATCCAAACTTTGACTTCTCAAGTTTTGAAATTGGTGGAATTGATGACATTTTTGGAAGTGTCATGGAACAAATCGAGAGCAATATAAAAAGTGGTATTGAGGCTAGCCTTGTATCATCTTTTAAGATTTTATTGAACAATCTCTTAGAATCTCTTAGAGGAGGGCTCGATTTGTCCGTTCCGGATTTTGGTGGAGAAAGTATAAGCGAACTGTTCGATGCTAGCAATGGAACAGGATTTGATCTTGCCTTGGAAGGCTTGTTGCCTAAATTTGAAGGCAAACTAAATTCTTTACTGTCTGAACTAAAGAGAAGAGGCGAAACTAGAAGCAACTCATCATTTACTTTACCTGATTTTAAAGACTTTGAGTTCCTTCCTAGGAGAAGACTCGAAGACATTACCGGAACAGGTAGCGATATAGAAGAACTTGGAATTAAAATAGGGGTTTTGGATCCTATTGATTTGCCTTCATTGGGAGACTTGTCGATTTCTAAGCAAGACATAGCAGATATGTTGCAGCAAATATCAGATGGACTTAAGCCCAAAGAAGTTTTTGAATTTATGAGAGGTAATACGGATGACAGAGAGTATTCAAAAATATTTGCTTTAGTTCAAGATCCAAAAATGAAGTTGATATTAGACAAAGAATTAGTAAAATCTGTTTCGGAGACATGCTCAGAACTAGTTGATCTAGATTTGATCGATGAGATAGAGTCAATATACGACAGTAGGGCTCCAATTGGAGAACTTTGTGAAAACCTAGGATTGAATTATGGACTATCTCCATATCCTGATGTCAAGACACTGGGTGAAGAATTGGCTGAAAATTATGAAGGAATCAGCGAAGACGATATAGCACAAATTATGCAAGACTTATTAGATAAAATTAAAGATAATGTGTCTGATGCGATAGGTAAAACTGGCAATATTGACTTGCCATTTAACAGTGATCCAGATTCTTTTATGCCATCGCCTAGTGATATTCCAGCAATGGATTTTGCAAACGACGTGGTGATCGATGCCATATTTGATCCGATCAAGAAAGAATATAAGCGAGAGGCAGCCACATATGCTGACAATCTTGTAATACCATCAGAACCTGAAGAGTATGTAAAAATGTATTTCGAATATGGTGATGGGATTGTGACTGGATTCAGCACCGAAGATGGACTTCAGGTTGAACCAGTTCGTGAAAGTTTCAAGTATAATCTAGAATTTGAAACTTATTACAAAAACTTAGAAACAAAGTTATATAAAAAATCGGGAAATGAATTTATAGAATATGAAGGTGGCATTGAAGTTGTCGAAAATGTAAGTGCTGCCAATTATGGCGAAAATAAGTATATTAAGTCTGATGATGCAGAAAAAGGTAATATATACGTAAAGAAAGATACAATAGAACTACAACCTCCAGATCTAAAAGGCTTTTTAAGAACATTCGAAATAAACATTACAACCGACACAGGTGATTACTTATATCTAAACAATAAGCGTGGCAATAATGGAGACGTCGAGTTGGAGTATACAGGTTCGTCTAGGGTATTGACAATATCTGAAGATGAATGTCTAGAAGATTCAGTATCGGAAATAAAAAATACTCAAAACCCATATACACTTTTTAAAGACAATATAAGATCAAATTTAAATGATATGTATAGAGGGCAAACATACAAATACGAGATTCGGAACGATTTAGAACTAATTTTCAAAAATATCAATGAGCATGTTGTAAAAACACTACGCAGTCTTTATAGAGATTATTCTACACTAAACAGTGTACAGCGATTATATACCATGGTTATTGATTCAGAAAGGGTTGACTTACTGGATATTGAATCTATAAAAAATGTTGCCAAAGAAGACTATAATAGTAATTTTACATTCAAAGAGGGTGAAGAAAACCAAATGACAAAAAGCATATTACAAGGTTTAGTGTATGCCAATTTTAAAATTTATACTATAGAGTTGTTGCTGAGAGGCTACTTTGCTCTTGATTTATTTTATAATCCCGATGATATGCCCAATCAATTTCCTCAGAGAGTAAAATCCGCTTTCGAAAACGACTTCGAAGATTATCCGGATTATATCTCAAAGATAAATGACATCATCAAATATGATTCGATCCCTTTACAATACACCTCAATGATGGAAAAAATATATACTGAGGTAGTAAGCGAAATGGGGCTAATATTCGAAGATGCCAAGCGGACTGCTTTTAGCCTATTTGCTCTAGAGGGCAATGATTTTGTTTACTTTATTAGCCCAGATGAAGATTTGACAACCCAATTACTGAACAGGTATTTAAAAGGGAAAAAGTATGTTGTCAACACTTACTTTTTGAACCAAGAGACTGGAGAAGAACTACCCAGAAGAACAAACTTATCTGCCCTCCCAGATGAGTTAGAGTATCAGCCTCAAAGATTTAGACTATCTCATCTTACTAGGCTTGACGATGTCGAAATAGACGATAGGTTTGAATTTGCCGAATTAGACATTACAGAAGTAAACGCATCTCGTCAAATCTTAAATTATTATGGAAGAATAGAGGAAGATGGGAGCCCCAATTATTACGAAAACAGCGACAGTCTGCCACTGGTTGCGAAAACCTCTGGCTCTGTTTCACAAACATTACTTTTCCCAATATACGGAGAATTCAATCGGAACGAAGGTTTTAATGTGAGCGAAATCAAAAGATCTCAAACATTAAGCGTAATCCCTATATTTGATTCAGACTCAGAAGATACGATAGTGGACGAATTTATTTCAAAATATACCATGTTCTCTGATCTAAATGATATAATAATAGCAACAATCTCTAATGAGGTTGCTAAGCAAGCACCGCAAATTTTAACTGCTTTTGCCTCGACAAAGGATGCTATAAGAATGACATTCCAGAGTTTGAAAAACTCAGAGAAAACTTTTGACAATGACGACAAAGCACTAGAGTTGTCAATTTCAAACTATCCAGAAGAATCAGCAACAAATCCGGATTTTTCAAATATTGCAAGAAAAATGGCTTTACAAACTGTTCCTCTGATATTGAAAGGGATAGCAGAGAAATTTGACACAAATACTCAAATTGGATCTACAATAAGAACGGGAGCCGACTTGGCTGGGATTTATATACCTCCACAGATTGCGTCATTGATTGCGTTTGGAATTTCTAACTTTACTATACCACCCAATCCAATTGGGTTAATGTATTTGGCTACTGGATATTTGGAACCTAAAGAAAGAAAAAGAATCAAAGAAATGGTTAACAATAGAAATACCAAACAAGATGTTGCCACAGGCGATACTGATAGTATTTTAGAACAGTTGGAAAACGTAAATCGAATAGTTGAGGAACAAATGAGACAAGAGGAGTTAGATATTTACACTAGTGTAATAGAGACGTTTATAAATGAATACAAAGCGATAGAAGATCTTTACTTTGAAGGAGGGTATCCCGAAGATACAGATGGATATCCCCAGCCCAAAGATGGGAGAAATAGAGATGATGTTTTTCCCACTCGTGACTTAACCTCAATAACGGAAAGCGCTTTCAGCCCTTCTGGATCTCTCAGTGAAAGATTGGAGCAATTAATAACTCGTGCCAGTGATTTGCTGTTACAATACGCATTACTCATCGGGTTCAATCTTCTTGATAACGAAGAATTTTCAGACGATGCCATTGAAAAGGAATTATTTGTGCAAGAAGACTTTACAAAGTTTAAACTTTTTTTACAGAACTCTCTAAAAGCAAATTTTTGGATATGCGAAGGGCTGAATATGATTGCACTTATATACTACAATACCAACCCAGCCGTCGAAGACGTGTATCCACCTCCACAAGAAAAGCCTGTAGACATTGATGTCACTTACAACCCAAGATCAGGGGGCAAAAGCGCCACAGACATATATTCAAATTATGAAAGCAAGCGTGATAGCGAAAAGAGGAATTATCTAGAAGTTGTAGATAAAACAGCCACCAAAACTAGACACAAACTGGCTAAATGGAAATACAGTAGTCATGAAATCTTTGATCAAACAGAGACGTATACTTATGACATTTGGACACAATTGATAACCTATGTTTCAGATAAAGTAATTCCTTACTTAAAAGACAATGGCTATTAAGAAACAAAAATATGTCTCTCAAACTATTTAAGTGAGAGGATTATAACATGCCAAATTATTCACCAGCGCTACCGCTAACTCTGAGCCCAAGAGATGGAGCCTTTGAGAACTTACAGGATTTGATATCGGTTACTACACAAAATTTAAAAATGATACTACTCACGGCTCCCGGGGAAAGAATAATGGATCCGGAATTTGGAGTTGGAATGAGAAATTTTTTGTTTGAACAAAATGATATTTCAACTTATACAAAAATCAAATCAAAAATCAATAGGCAAGTTAAAAAGTACTTACCCTTTGTTGATATTGAGGAAGTAAATTTTGAATCTCAAGATACTGACTTGAGTATTCAATCAAACAGGGTGAATGTCACAATCAGATTTTATATTCGCCCACTTAACGCTAGTGAAGAACTGAATTTAAACTTATAAGAGGACTATAAATGGCTAAATACGATGATAAAAACAAAAAGATACCAATCAGATACTCCAGTCGAGATTTCAATTCTATAAAGACTGACTTGGTTAACTATGCAAAAAGGTATTATCCTAATACTTTTAAAGACTTTAACGAGGCTTCTTTTGGATCGCTTATGCTTGATACTGTGTCTTACGTGGGAGACGTAATGTCTTTTTACTTAGACTATCAAGTTAACGAATCGTTTTTAGACACAGCAAACGAATATGAAAACGTCGTGAAGTTGACACGTCAAATGGGATATAAATATCGTGGACGCCCAGCGGCACACGGGTTTGTCAGTTTTTATGTTTTAGTACCTTCCAATGCTACTGGATTAGCAGTTGACTCTTCTTATGTGCCAATATTGAAGCGTGGATCGCAAGTAATATCAGACAGTGGTGAATCGTATTTGACTACTCAAGATGTAGATTTCAGAAACAGTGCAAACGAAATTGTTGTAGGTAGAGTCGATGCCACGACTGGATTGCCAACCCACTATATCATCAAGGCAATTGCTAGAGTAGTTTCCGGGCAATTGGCTCAAGAAAAGATTACGGTTGGAGCGTTCAAAAGGTTCAATAGAATTAAACTAGATGCATCAAATGTTGCAGAAGTGCTGGAATGTACTGACACAGAAGGACATGACTTTTTTGAAGTTGAGCATCTGGGGCAAGATGTTATTTATAGATCAATTGATAATTCAGATTCAGCCACATCAGACACTGTACCAAGTATTCTGAAGCCTATTTCTGCTCCTAGGAGATTTGTAGTAGAAAGAGATGGGCAAGACACTTTCATGCAGTTTGGCTATGGCTCTGAAGAAGAGGTGAAAATTGATAAAGTCGTTGATCCGTCAAATGTTGTTTTGGAGCAGTATGCCAAAGATTATGTTACAAATACTGATTTCGATCCTTCAAATCTATTAGGAACGGACAAGTTTGGCGTTGCGCCTGTCAATACAACTCTAAGAGTGATCTACAGAAAGAATGTAAGCGACAACCCTAATGCAGGAACTGGCAAAGTCAACACAGTAGGAGCGGCTAATTTTAGTTTTGAGAACCCAACTATCTTGAACCAAGCGACAATAAATCAGGTAAGATCTTCGCTAGAATGTTCTAACGATGATCCTATCATAGGGAATGTTAGCCTACCATCCACTGAAGAATTGAAAATTAGAACAAAAGCATTCTTTGCAACTCAAAACAGGGCAGTAACCAGAGAGGATTATAAAGCACTAGTTTACTCTATGCCTCCTAAGTTTGGCTCTGTCAAGAGATGTGCTATCATGCAAGATAGAGATTCTTTTAAAAGAAACTTAAACATGTATATCATTTCAGAAGATGCCAATGGCTTGTTGACACCTTCGAATGTTGTATTAAAAGAGAACTTGAAGACTTGGCTAAATCAGTATCGTATGGTTAATGATACATTGGACATTATGGACGCCAAGGTGATCAATCTAGCGCTTTCTTTTACGATTGTGACTAAAGGTGGCTTCGATAAATTTAAAGTGCTTAACAAGTGCTTGTTGACGCTGCAAGACAGGCTCTCTAGACACTATGACATTTCTGAGCCATTTAGTTATACAGAAATATATTCAACCTTGAACAGGGTTGAAGGTGTATCTGACACCACAGATGTAAACTTGACAACAGTGGTTGGAGGTGCATATTCTACAACTTCATTTGACATTGACAAGTCAACAACTCCTGATGGAAGATTTGTTGCTTGTCCACTAAACTGTATTTTTGAATTTAAGTTCCCAACAATTGATATCAAAGGAGGGGTTAAGTAATGGCTATCAAAAGATACACTGCAATTGCAGATAATACGATATCTAATCAGTTCAATCAAGCGCTGACAACTAGAACCACATCAGGCAATGCTGGTAAAGCAGATTCATTGGAAATATTTAAAATGTATGGACAGGCTAACACTGCTTCTGTGGAGCAGGCAAGAGTGTTAATAAAGTTCCCAGTTAACGAGACTGATCTAGAATCTTCTATTAGAACTATCAAGCAAGACAGAGAAGCGAACATTCTTCCCGGATCTGGATCGGTAAAATTTAAATTAAAAATGTTTAACGTTGTTCATGCATCGACTGTCCCTAGGGACTACAAAATTGTTGCTCATCCTCTCACCAAGAACTGGAATGAAGGGTATGGAGTTGATCTAGATGAATTTTCGGACAGAGATCAGTCTAATTGGCTATCTGCATCAAGCGGTGTTGGTTGGGGTTCTGCTGGAGGTGACTTTGATAATACTTATCTTTTTGAGCAAGAGTTCGTCAAAGGCACAGAAGATTTAGATATCGATGTAACAAGATATGTAGAAGACGTATTGAGCAATACCCTTAATTCAGGAAATAATTATGGCTTCGTATTGATGTTGACTTCTAGTTTGTTATCTGACACGAATTCATATTACACAAAAAAGTTTTCGGCAAGAGAATCAGAATTCTATATGAAGCGCCCTGTGATTGAGGCACAATGGAATTCATCAATTAAAGATGATCGATCAAACTTTTACTACAGTTCGTCTTTGGCACCTGCTGTAGATAATCTAAATGATCTATACATCTACAACAATATTGGCGGAAGACTCAAAAACATTCCTTCTGTTGGGACTGGCAAGTTAAAGGTGGCAATATATGAGTCATCGGCTTCCGCACCAAGTGGATCGGCACTTGTAACTGTAACAGGATCACATATATCTACCGGCATATATAGCGCTTCTGTCGCTATCACCGGAACATCTGAAACATTACACGACGTATGGTTCACGGGATCAACACAGTTCCACACCGGAACAATCTATCCAGAAATTAGATACACTGGAACTACAACTAAAACAAACGATTATTTCGTTTCTATCACAAATTTAAAGGCTAAATATGATAATGATGAAAATGCAAGATTTAGAATCTACACAAGATTAAAAGGTTGGAGCCCAACTATTTATACAAGAGCAGTTTCTGAACCGCAACTGTACATTCCAACATCAGGATCTTATGAGATATTTAGAATCATTGACAATTTCAAAGTTATTGAACACGCAACTGGCAGTACTAAGTACACCGAATTGTCTTTCGACGGTTCAGGAAGTTATTTCGATTTTGATATGTCTATACTTGAGCCCGGATATTCATATGGGATAAAGTTGGCATTTTATGACGATTTTTTACAAGAGTATAAACCAATCGACAAAGTATTTAAATTTAGAGTAGGAAAATGAAATTAAAAGATTTATATAATTCAACAAAAGTGATAAAATCATCAAGTCTAGAAGATATGGCAGCAGACGTTGAGTCTGAAAGTTTTATCGAACAAACTAGTATAGATGAAGAAAGGTTTTATCCAAACGTAGATTTTAGCGATCCAAGCCAGTTTGCGATATACGGCTCGGCAGAAAAATACTATACTGATGCTTTTGCCAGAATTAGGACTCTGTACCCGTATGACGGCTCAGAGGCAGAAAAAGCACAGTGGCTAAATGAATCTACATTCATTGACAAATACATATTCGATCACAAATATCCTAGATTTAACGGACACATCAACTTAGGGTATCCTACATGGGGTTCTCTTAGTGGTGGAATAATCGATGGATATGGGAAATCAACAACAAATACTTTTATTAAGACATTTGGCGGCCCTAACAAATCTGATTTATCAGGGCTTGAGAATCAATTTGGTGACGCCAACAAACTTGACACAGTAAAATCAAGAGAATCAAACCTCAAATTTAATTTAAACGAGGGTGTTACGGTTGAAATGTGGGTAAAAAAGCCTGCTTTTGACACATCAAAAACAGAAAAAGAGGTTTTATTTGACTTGTGGAACGGACAGCCGTCCAGTTCAGCACAGTATGGTAGGTTTCGATTAGAACTTACTGGTGCTGCTGCCGGTTCTCCGTTCTTATTTACTGCTTTGAGCGGAACAAACGGCATACAGAATCAGTCTTGTGGGCAAAATGTTACAACATCATCAATTACAGATTGGACTCACATTGCCTTGTCTTTGAAGAATACAGGCTCTAACCTGTCAACCAATCTGTATATTAACGGAGCACTAAACCATCAACAGACAATTTCATCTGCCGCTCTTAATAATATAACAGGATCGATAATTTCATTTATTGGGGCGCTACAAACCGCTCCTTCTGGATCTCCTACCATTCAGACAGGTGCAGGTAAGTTCTCAGGCTCGCTAGACGAGTTCAGATATTGGAAAACCGAGAGAACTGCAAAACAAATTGGTAGATATTATTGGAATACAATCGGTGGTGGAACAAACACTGATGAGGCTAATACTAAACTTGGCGTATATTACAAATTCAATGAAGGAATCACTCAGACTGCTAGTTTCGACTCAAATGTTCTAGACTATTCTGGTAGAGTTTCAAATGGCGCTTGGACGGGTTATGTGTCTGGTGCGAGAAGCACTGATTCTGCCATGGTATTGGCAAAAGTCATAGATAAAGAATTTAAAGATCCAACCATCCGTTCTAACCATCCAGATTACATTTCTACTCTATCCGAACTAGAGGCGTCTGGATCACACTACGATATGTACAACAACTCATCGATTTTTCACACAATGCCACAATGGATTCTAGAAGACGATGATGTCAAAGAAGGAAATCTTAGGAACCTAACGCAAATTATTGCATCTTATTTTGACAATATGCACCTGCATATAAGAGAAGTTAATCGCCTGAAAGATATATACGCACATTTTCAAACAAAAACAGGCGATGAGTATGGAAATACTAGCACTTCTGGATCAGTCAAGCCTCTTCCATTCGCTGACAGGCTTTTAACAAATGCTAGTTTTGTTGCCCCTGAATTGTTTTCTGATGCTACCGTGCTAGAAAAACTTGCCAAAAGAAGCGAAGATGAAAATTACGAGATGAAACTTCACGACGTGAAGAACCAGATTTACCAAAATGTGTATTCTGGACTAATAAACACATATAAAGAAAAGGGAACTAACAAAGGTTTCCGTAACATACTGCATGCATTTGGTATTGACGAAGAAGTTGTTAAGATTAATTTTTACGGCAACAATGTAGAATTTGAATTAAAAGACAGGTACTCTATTAGATCTGTTAAAGAGAAGTTTATTGATTTCAACAACCCAGATCGATTTAATGCCTCTATATACCAGATACCTTCTGGATCTAACATTAGTTTCATAACCGGCTCTACGTCTAATTTTGAAAAGTTCATACCTTTGACTTTCGAAACACAGATAATATTGCCTAATAAGTTGCCTTTTGATGAACCGTTTGGATTCGCCACCCCTTTTACAAAGTCTGTGATTGCTGGTATGCATCAGGCTACATCAAATACAAATTATGCCATAGCAAATCCTGATAAGTGCGACATGCAAATGTACGTGGAGAGAGATGAGACTGAATCAAAAAGAGTTAAATTTCACTTGAGTTCATCTGCACTGGGTGTTCACCTTTCTTCTTCTCTATATGATGGGATGTATGACAATAACGAATGGCTTCTCGCTTTCAAGATAGTAAACGACAAACACCCTACTGCAAATTTAGTATCGTCCTCAGATGATGGTAATTATAAATTGCACTTCATAGGATATAACACAGTTGATAGTTCTGAGTTGAACTCGTTTGTGCTTACTTCTTCTGTGGCATCTGCCAGTGCTCACTCATTCCTAGTAAATTCAAAAAGAATCTACGCTGGAGCGAAAAGAACAAACTTCACTGGATCTCTGGTAGACAGAAGTGATATCAAATTAGGTTTCACTAGGTTATGGTACAGTGAGTTATCGAACGAAACTCTCAAAAGACACAGTTCCGATAGCAGAAATTATGGCGCCAACTCTCCATTTAGATCAGCATATCTGGCACAGACTGATGCAAACTCTCCAAAAGTACCAGAAATCGATACTTTGGTGCTTAACTGGAATTTTTCAACTCTCTCGAAGACAGATTCAAGCGGACAGGCGATAGTGCTAGACGCTTCAAGTGGCTCGGCACCAGTCAAATACAACGCCAACTTTGAAGCAGTAAAGAACAAATTTTACTTTGGTAAGTTAGATTTCATGCCTGTCAGTGACGAGAAGGCTATAGATGTAGATTACATCACAGCGGCAAGATCAACTTATCCTGAGATCCTCCAAGGCGATGACATGATCGAGATCAGAACTCAAGATGATATCGTCTTCACAAAAGAGACACTTCCACAAGAATATTACATCGCTTTTGAGAAGTCCATGGCGCAAACAGTGTCACAAGAGATGATAAACTTTATGTCATCAGTGACAGACTTCAATAATCTTATTGGGCGCCCTGTTGACAAATACAGAATGGAGTACAAGGCTCTGTCCAAGTTGCGTCAACTCTTCTTCGAAAGGGTGTCTAACGAGCCCGATTTGGACAAATACATCGATTACTACAAATGGTTGGATGATGCACTAGGCGAGATGCTAGTAGCGCTTGTACCTGCATCCTTAGCCCATTCTGATGGTGTTAATAATGTTATCGAGAACTACGTCTTCTCTAGAGACAAATACACCAATAAGTTCCCCACGATTGAATTCAAGGCTCCAACACCAGAAGGTGGCATGAACACGATTAACCGTCACCTATATCCATGGAAGCAAGGACATGCTCCAGTTGGCGGAACTCCTGAGAACAAAAACTGTTTTTGGTGGCTTGAGAGAGCAGAGAGAGATCGTCCTCCT
>CEPH01086885.1_pt1 | contig 31950 bp, 28 predicted proteins | sample 530571 | NCBI WGS metagenome assembly CEPH01 (sample SAMEA2620413, study PRJEB7988) | marine metagenome | biome: marine biome (ENVO:00000447); feature: surface water layer (ENVO:00002042); material: "saline water (ENVO:00002010), including plankton (ENVO:xxxxxxxx)" | depth 5 m | reverse complement strand
TAAAACCTTTTCTCGAAAAACTGATAGACTGGCAAACTACAAATGGCTACCCGTTTAGCTTTACTACCGAGGCTTCTATAGATATGGCTCATGACGATGAGTTATTGGAGCTAATGGTAATGAGTAAGTTTTCCACTGTTTTTATTGGGATTGAAACCCCCGATACAGATAGTTTAGCCCTTACACTCAAGCATCAGAATAATCGCCAGCCCATGAATGAATCTTTGGAGAAGATAGCTAAGTCTGGTCTGAGAATTATGGCCGGGTTCATTATTGGTTTTGACGATGAAAAGAAGGGGGCCGGGGAAAGGGTTTTTCAATTCGCTACCGAAAACGCTATTCCGGGAGTAACTTTCAGTATGCTGCAGGCACTTCCGGGAACGGCTTTATGGGACAGGCTGAAGGAGAATGGCAGGCTTCTGGACGATGCTAATTTGAATCAGACAACCCTGCTGAATTTTGTTCCTACCCGTCCGATTGAAGATATAGCCAAAGAATATGTAGAGGCTTTTTGGAAGCTATACGATCCTAAGGTTTACCTTAAGCGGGTTTTTGATCACTTTATGATGGTTGGTCAGGCCAGGGTTCACAGAGATCCGGAGCTTAGGGCGCAGCTTAAAAATAGGCATAAGACAGACTTTGATTTTAAAGGGGTTTTGTTTGGGCTAAAAATGCTCTTTAAGCTTGGTTTTGTAAGAAGCACCCGTTTTGTTTTCTGGAAGTATCTCTACTTGATGTTTAAGAAGAACCCCGGAGGAATAGGCAATTTCTTCACCTTTGCGGTCTTTATGGAGCACTTCCTCCCATATCGTAAAATGGTGAAGAAGGAGATTCAAGAAGCTTTACAAGCTAGAATGGACGGCAATGTTAAAGCATTAGAAACCGATATTGAGCTTTCTAAAGACCTGGCCAAAGAAGTAGAATGGTATAAAGCGAGCTAATTATTCTTATCTAACTCGGCAACCAGTTTTTCGTCTTTTATCTGCGACTTTTCTCTTTGAAACTCATCGTTTTGCCCATTGCACTTATAGCAGTAGGCACGCACGTAAGCAATAAAGTCTCTGGTAATTTCAGATTCCGGATTGTCTACCTTTTCCAGTTTTTTTAATGCTCTTTTGGTATTGCCCCCGAGTGCCACATTCAGTATTTGATTCAGCTCGGCCAACTGAGAAATAGTTGCGTCATCCCCTTTTTCTGCCTTTCTGAAGTGTTCGTTGCTAAGTTTAAAAAAGTTGTTGGCCACTTGTTCCGACTCTATCTCCCTGGCCACTTGGCTGTAGGCTTCTCCCAGCCGCAGATAGGATAGCTGAGACTCTTCTTTTTCGTTGGCTTCGATCGCACTAAACAAGGCGTTTAAGTCTGTGGGTAAATGTGCAAAGGAAGTCAAAAATTCATCGCTGGAAGCAAAGCCCGTTCTGTCCCAAACTATCTTTTCGTCAGGCGTAATAAAAATTACCCTTGGTATGCCCTTTACCTGGTACTTCATGGCCAAAGACACCTCAAAATCTATATCCGCTTTATAAGCAATAAACTTATCGGCCATTTTCAACATTTCCTCAGAAGACCAGAGCTTTGAGTCCATGTTCTTGCAGGGGCCGCACCAAATAGCCCAAAAATCGATCATTAGAAGTTTTCCCTGAGCTTTTGCCTGGCTCTTGGCAAGTTCATAATCTTTGTACCAGTTGATTTGCGAAAAGGCCGGAGTTAGCAGAAAAGTAAAGAGTGTTGATAGAATGAGTTTTTGCATGTTTATTATTTTTAGATAAAATAAAAATCGAATAATTATAATAATTTAAAAACTAGGTTTCAAATTGAAATGGAAGAAAATTTGAAAAGCAGCTCTTGAAGGCTGCTTTTTCTTAGTTTATACTCCTTAATTACGGATTCACTCCCAAAGTAGGTTGTATTACTTGATCTGGGAATCAAGTAGTTATGCCTGTCTATTTAAAAAAAGCATTGCGTAGCTTTATCTCGTTATTAACTTAAAACACACACAAATGGAATATCAATCTTTAGAGGTTATTGCTAACCTCAAAAAACAAATCAGTGAAGACAAGATCTTTGCTCAAGCACTTGTTCTATCGCTCAAGGCCGCAAAAGAGAATGCTGCGGATGGTAAACTCAATGCAGACCTTTATGATGCATTGAATAAGCTGTATGACAACAACGCTTGGCCGACAACATCAGAGGATTATTTAAGGTACCTCAAGACGTTTGCAGAAGTGATTCCCTCAGAGAACCAAGTGCCTGGCTACACAGCCTGGAATAATAATGATCAACAAAACGGTTACAGCCAGCAGGTATATGATAGACTCTGCCAGTTTTATTGGTTGGTCGATCAAGGCCCCGAAGTAGGTGGTGCTAAAGTTACTTTACAAGACTATAAGAGTAAAATTAATGATTTCAGTTTTGCTGAATGGTTAGATCAGTACGCCAATGCCTGGGGAAGCTTCCTGGACACTCCTGCTTCTATGACTCCAGAAACTCTTAAGTCTTTTGAAGATGATGTGATGTACAACCTTCCGGATTATTCAGACGACAAACCCAATTGGACTACGTTCAATAAGTTTTTCTTCAGACAACTGAATTCAATTGAACCTAATCTGCAGCCTATGCGTCCGGTAGCGGCACCTAATGATAATACCATTGTCTGCTCGCCAGCTGACTGCACGTTTAAGGCAATTTATAACATTGACGATCAGGGCAATGTGGTTGAGCCGTTGTCCAATGCGGAAGGTATTACTTTGAAGCATACACATACCATTGGTACTGTACAGCAATTGTTGAATAACAGTCCATTGGCTGAGCGTTTTTACGGAGGTACGTTTGTCCACTACTTCTTGAATCCATTTGATTACCACCGTTTTCATGTGCCTGTGGCTGGTAAAGTGGTAGATTCTCAAAAAGTGCATGGCAATGTTTTCTTGAATGTAGAGATTACCGACAACCAGTTTGATGCTCCTGACGGTGCCGGAGATGGTTATGAGTTTACCCAAGCCAGAGGGGTAATTATCGTAGATACTTCGGGTAGTGATGCTGGTGATGTAGGCTTAGTTGCTACTATTCCAATTGGAATGGCACAGGTGTCTTCAGTGCACATGGAATTGCAAAATGGTGCTGTAGTGCACAAAGGCGATGAGTTTGGCTATTTTGCTTTCGGTGGGTCCGACATCATTATGGTGTTCGAGCGTCCACAAGAAGCCTTAAGGTTTGTGAAGTATTGGGACAACCGACAGGTGAATGCTACAGACGCTCAAAAGCAGGTTGCTCCGTTCCACTTTAAATATGGACAGCCCTCAGTGATTTTTAAATAGGCAGGGATATACTAGAACTTGAGAGGTGACTTAAGTAGTCACTTCTCAAGTTCTCTTTTTTTAACTGAGGGAAGCCAGTTTCTCTTCCAATACTTTAATCTTAGATTCAGCATCGGCCTGCTTCTTCTTCTCATTGGCAACTACTTGTTCAGGAGCTCCATTGACGAACTTCTCATTGCTGAGTTTTTTCATTACGCTGTTCAGAAACCCTCTGGTATATTCCAGTTCTTTGGTTATTTCGGCTTTTTCGGCTTCAACATCAATTGAGCCTTCCGGTAGGGGTAGGTAAAACTCGTCTGACTTTATGACAAAACTCAGAGAGTTGTCTACCTTTTCTTCGGTAAATCGGAGTTCGCCAATATTACCAAGTTTAGTGATTACCCCGGCAAAGCGCTGGTAGGCTTCTTGCTCTTTGGCCCGTATGTACAGGTCGAGAGTTTCTTTGGGAGAAATGCCTTTGCTGCTGCGTGCGTTTCTGATTTGCGAAATCAGTTCAAATGCAGTTTCAGCATTTTTGGTGAGTTGGGCATCGGTGCCCCCCATTACTGGCCATGCAGAAACAATGATGTCTTGCTCTTCACCTCTTTCTCTCAATTCACTCCATATTTCTTCAGAAATAAATGGCATGAAAGGATGCAGAATTTTCATGATTTTTTCGAAGAAGTTGAGCGTTACCTCGTAGGTAGCCGGGTCGATTGGTTGCCCGTAAGCGGGTTTAATCATTTCGAGGTACCAAGAGCAGAAGTCGTTCCAGATGAGCTTGTAGGTGGCCATAAGGGCATCGGAGATTCTAAACTTGCTGAAATGGTCTTCAATTTCGGCCAATGTTTCATTGAATCTTGAGTCGAACCACTGTATGGCTATGGTATTTTCTCCCGGAGTAGCATTGCCTTTTACCTCCCAGCCTTTTACTAAACGGAAAGCATTCCAGATTTTATTGGCGAAGTTTCTGCCTTGCTCAACAAGTTTTTCATCGTATAGCAAGTCGTTTCCGGCTGGGGAAGAGAACAGCATACCCGTGCGAACGGCATCAGCTCCATAGTCGCGAATCAGGTCGAGCGGATCAGGAGAGTTGCCTAGTGACTTAGACATTTTTCTGCGCTGCTTGTCTCTTACAATACCGGTTAGGTATACATGTTTGAAGGGCTTGTCGTCCATGTATTCATAGCCGGCAATAATCATTCTGGCCACCCAGAAAAACAGAATCTCTGGTGCTGTAACCAATACAGAGGTAGGATAGAAGTAATCCAGATCAGCGTTTTTTCCTTTGATGATTTTGCCCGTTTCTTTGTCGAAGCAGTCGTCATTAAAACCATCGAAAACAGCCATTGGAAATAGCCATGAAGACGCCCAGGTATCGAGTACATCCTCGTCTTGACGCAGGTCTGAGGCAGTCAGGTCATTAGTTCCCGATTTCTTTCTGGCCAATTCTACAGCTTCCTCCAGGCTTTCTGCTACCACAAAATCGTCATCGCCCTCGCCATAGAAGTATGCAGGAATTCTTTGTCCCCACCAGAGCTGGCGCGAAATACACCAGTCTTTTACATTTTCCATCCAATGGTTGTAGGTGTTTTTAAACTTAGATGGGAGTAGTTCAATTTCATCGTCCATTACCACCTTGTGAGCAGTTTTGGAAATTTCCTTCATGTTAATGAACCACTGCAAAGAGAGCTTAGGCTCAATCACCGTATTTGTGCGTTCTGAACGACCTATTTTGGTGGTAAATTCCTCAAAGCCCATAAGGTAACCGGCTTCTTCCAGGTCTTTGATGATCTGTTTGCGAACGGCAAATCGATCCATGCCTACGTAAGCCGGTACTTCACACTTCTCATTCAGGGTGCCATCAAGGTTGATAGTATCTATCACCTCCAGGTTATGGCGCAGACCTATTTCGTAGTCGTTAGGGTCGTGAGCCGGAGTTACCTTGAGGCATCCGGTACCAAAATCCATTTCTACGTAATCATCGCCAATAATGGGGATTTCTCTACCAATAAACGGCACTAGAGCTTTTTTGCCGATTAGGTGCTTAAAGCGTTCGTCTTTAGGGTTTACGGCAATACCCGTATCACCCAAAATAGTTTCAGGGCGTTGGGTGGCAATGATCACCTTCTCATCAGAGTCCTTAATGCTGTATTGAACCTTATAAAGTTTAGAAACTTCTTCTTTGTCCGCATAAATCACCTCTTCGTTGGAAACTGTGGTTTGGGCTTCAACATCCCAGTTCACCATTCTCCATCCACGGTAGATGTAGCCTTTTTTGTACAGGTCTACGAAAACCCGAATAACTGCCTTATAATAGGCATCATCCATGGTAAAAGCAGTTCGTTCCCAATCGCAGGAAGCGCCCAGTTTTTTTAGCTGCTCAAGGATAATTCCTCCATACTTTTCTTTCCATTCCCAGGAGTATTTCATGAATTCATCGCGGGTGAGATCAGATTTCTTGATTCCTTTTTCGCGAAGCATTCTTACCACTTTGGCTTCGGTAGCAATCGAAGCGTGGTCGGTACCCGGTACCCAAAGGGCTTCTTTGCCTTCCATTCGGGCCTTGCGGATGAGTACATCCTGAATGGTGTTGTTGAGCATGTGGCCCATGTGCAATACACCCGTCACGTTTGGAGGCGGAATGACTATGGTAAACGGCTCTTTTTTCGGATTGACCCGGGCTTTGAAATAGCCTTTATCCATCCAATGTTTGTACCATTTGTCTTCTACCTTTTGCGGTTCGTATTTGCTTGAAAGTGACATAAAAGTGTACTGCTTAAAATGAAGGTGCAAAAATAGGGGGAAAAGCTGGAAGCTGGAAGCTGGAGGCTGGAAGATTCGTTCGTTTTGGTTCATAGTTAATAGTTCACATAGTTCATGGCTCATGGTGAACTTTGGTGACTATGAACTATGAATCATCAGTTATGAACTGATTCTGATTCTCCAATTCGTAGGGTAGTAGTTATTCACCCGTTGCTGAATACGGTTGGCCCAGCCTAGTCCCAGGCCTTGGAAAGTAATCAGGTTCCAGCCGTTGTTCATGGCTTCAAAGTTGAAATTCTCTTTGCGAAGGTAATTCAGGGCATCTTCCAGGTTCAGCTCAAAGGTTGAAAGTTGATTGTGATCCAATGCTGTTGAAAATGCCAGTCCTTCGTTAGGGATTAGTTTTTTGCCTTTCAATCGGCCAATGTCTATGCCTTCTGAAATAATGTAGAGGTTGGAGTTGAGGTCATGAATTACCTCTTTCCATTGATTGGGAAGGGCAATGAACAGGTCGTTGTGTTTGATGAAGTCGAATTGTTCAGGCTCCTTCAGCCACTGGCTGACAGTTCCAATTTCCTGTTTCGAAGCAAAATTCATCGGCTTCTTCTGCTTTCGGAGCTTCTTTTCAAAGCCATCGTTTTTTCTTACCGCAGCAATGAAGAAACCCTCACCTTTTACTTTGTGCGGATAGGCATGAAAACCTTTAATGCCCCTAGTTTCGGTTTCGGCAAAGCCCCAGTCATCGTTTAGGTTAATGGAAATACCTTCGGCATCTAGTTGCTTACTTAACCACTCTAGATTTTCTTCATTTTCCAGCGAATTATAGGTGCAGGTGGAGTAAATGAGTACACCGCCTGGTTTCAATGCCGGCCAAATATCGGCCAGAATTCGCTGCTGGCGGGTCGCGCAAAGTTTTACGGCTTCAGGACTCCATTCATTCATGGCTTCGGGTTCTCTGCGGAACAGCCCTTCGCCAGAACAGGGTGCATCTACCACAATTACATCGAATTGCACATTCAGCCTGTCGAAATGAGAAGGGTCATTATTGGTGATCACCACGTTAGGAAAGCCCCATTTGGTGAGATTTTCAGCTAGAATATTTGCCCGGGTTTTGATCACCTCGTTGGACACCAGCAGGCTGCCATCACTCAACAAACTTTGAATATGGGTGCTCTTTCCACCAGGCGCAGCACATAGATCGAGAACCAAAAGATTCTCTTTCAAATTAACCGCTTGTTTCAATATTTCCTCCAAAACCATAGAGCTGGCTTCCTGCACATAATAAGCTCCGGCATGAAAGGCAGGGTCTAAAGTGAATGAAGGGCGTTCCGGTAGATAAATCCCATCTTCTGCCCATGGAATTCTGTCACCTTCCAATTGGCCCGCATACTCCTTTAATGGATTAAGGCGGATGCTTGTGGGAGAATCAGTATTTAAAGACTGAAAGAATGCTTCAGCTTCGTTGGGTAGGAGTTGCCGGATTCGGGATTGGAATTCTGAAGGTATCATTAAAGCTGGATAAGAGTTTAGAGGAGGTTCCTCAGAAAATTAGAACCTTTCAATTTCCGAGTCGATCAATTCAAGGGTTTTGGCAATTACATTTCTCAGATAGTCCGATTGAAGGTTGGTGATTCTATGGAAGGTGATAGAGGTAGCAACCATTCCCTCCAGTTCAACATCCCTCAATACCTTGTCGTAATTTATTTTGGAATGGCTTTCGCCAATATTTTGCTTGTAGTTGGCACTTTTGTCTAAGGCCTCCAAAGGTGTGTATCCATTTTTCCAGAGCTCATTTTGTAGGTTTCTGCCTAAACCCAGTGCATTGAGCTTAGGGCTAAGTTGTGAACTCCTGAACTTTTGATACTCTAGTTCCAGCTCTTGAACCTGATAGACATCAGAAGACCATCTGGAAAGTTGCTGTATAATTTCGGCATTGGTTAGCATGCGCAGGTTTTCAGTTCCAACGATGTCATTTTCAATGGGGTCGAATGTGGGATCTCTGACCAGCTTCCAGAGCGCTTGGTAGAAACCGGTTTCATCAAACGTCTGTTTGTTGTCGAAATATGACAGAATTTGAGATGCTGCTTCCAGTCCTTCATTTCTCATCAAGATTTTCTCTTCGAGCTGAGACTGGTTGAGCTTGAATTCACCTTTTAACTGCTGAAGAATCTCAAGTTCTTTGTCTTTCCTTTTGAGCCCTTCATTGTAGTTATTAATGCTTAGGGCAATTAGAATACCTAAAACCACCAGAACAATTTCGCCAATAGCATAAACAAGATATCCCCTAAGTTTCGAATCTTTAAGGTTTTTGCGTCTAATAGAGCGTAAGAAAGCAAGCATTTGGGTTCATGTTAATGGGCCGATACTCTATAAGCAGTAGAGTGCAGATTCTCTGAAAGTACGAAAGAACTTTGAACATGCCCAAGATTGGCTATAGTAGAGAGTTTGGTAAGTATAAAAGACTCATACACATCCATGCTTTTGACTACCACTTTGAGCAAAAAGTCGAAATTTCCCGCAATGTGATAACACTCCATAACTTCCGGATATTGACTGACCTCGTTTACAAATTTTTCCAGGTAAGAACGTGAGTGCTTGGTAAGGCTAATTGAAATAAAGGCAATTAGTCGTAGCCCCAATTTTTTGTTGTCTACCAGAGCAACATATCGTTTTATGAGGCCTTCCCTTTCCAGTCGCTTAACCCGTTCAAATACAGGTGTTGTCGAAAGGTTGAGTTGATCGGCCAGGGCTTTGGTGGTAATTCGTGCATCCGTTTGGAGGGTTTCTAAAATTTTGATGTCTACTGCGTCAAGTTTAAGCATAGAATTTTATTCTGGAATACACGCGAATTTAGAAAATCATAATTGACTTTTTCTTTTAATCAGTCTTTTTGAAGAATAATTTTCCAAAGATTTAAATCTGATTGGTTGATTGGTATTAACAGATTAACTTCTGCATAGATTTGTGCGGATTATGTTTTCGTCATTCCCGTGAAAACAGGAGGCTCGTCAATTAATGAGGATTTTCACCTAAGCGGAGATGACGTGGAGAAGAAACCTATGGAAGATTTATTAAAAAGATTTGAGGAGAAAAGACCGGAGATCGTTTTTGAATGGCAAGACCCGGAAACTGAGGCCGAAGGTTGGGTGGTTATAAACTCACTGCGAGGCGGAGCTGCCGGTGGAGGCACCCGGATGAGGAAGGGGTTGAACAAGCGTGAAGTTGAGTCGCTGGCCAAAACCATGGAGGTGAAGTTTACCGTTTCAGGTCCTCCGATAGGTGGAGCTAAATCAGGGATCAATTTCGATCCTAACGATCCGCGAAAAGAAGGAGTGTTGCGCAGGTGGTTTAGTGCTGTTAGTCCATTGCTTAAGTTTTACTATGGCACCGGTGGAGATCTTAATGTGGATGAAGTACATGAAGTAATAGCCATGACAGAGGAGGCCGGAATATGGCACCCTCAGGAAGGCGTGTTTAATGGGCACTTCAAGCCCAACGAGGCCTCAAAGATTAACCGAATAGGCCAACTGAGAAATGGTGTGGTTAAGGTAATCGAGAACCCATTCTTTTCGCCCGATGTGACTCGCAAGTACAAAATTGCCGATATGATTACTGGCTATGGAGTGGCCGAAGCCGTGCATCATTACTACAACATTTGGGGTGGAGACTATAAGCAGAAAAGAGCAGTAATTCAAGGTTGGGGCAATGTAGGAGCCGCGGCTGGCTTTTATCTGGCTCAAATGGGAGTTTCTGTAGTAGGAATTATCGACAGGGAAGGAGGAGTGCTTAAGCAAGAAGGCTTCTCTTTCGAAGAAATCAGAAAGCTTTTTCTTAATAGAAAAGGAAATCAATTGGTTGCCAAAGACATGATCCCGTATCAGCAGATAAACGAGCAAATCTGGGATCTGGATTTTGAAATCTTTGTTCCCGCTGCGGCCTCAAGGCTGATTACTCGCGAACAGGTAAATCGTATGATCAATACCAAGCTCGAGGTTGTTTCGTGTGGTGCCAATGTTCCATTCAACGACCCTGAAATATTCTTTGGTGAAACCGGCTTGTATGCCGATAACAACCTCTCTGTAATTCCTGATTTTATTGCCAACTGTGGAATGGCGCGCGTTTTTGCGTATCTTATGGAGAGAGGAGTAGCACTTACCGATGAAGCGATTTTTAGTGATACTTCGCAGGTAATCGAAAAGGCGCTTCAGAATGTCTATGGTATTTCTGATAAGAAAACAGGAATATCAAAAAGAGCTTTAGAGCATTCGTTGAAGCAGCTTGTTTAATCCCTTTCACCCTCTATATCTTCCCTTGGAGGGGAGAAATTGGTAGGGAGTAATAATACAGAACGTCATCCTGTCCCGAGACTTCGGGATCAGGATCCTGATCAACAGATTCCGAAATAACCCGATAAGTATCGGGATGGAACGATGGTTAAAGAACAATAAAAGGTAAACTATGCCATTTTATCATCACCTTGGAAAAATACCGCATAAGCGGCACACCACTTTCAAAAAACCGGAAGGAGGTTATTACTACGAGCAGTTATTCGGCACCATTGGTTTCGATGGTATGTCTTCCTTGCTCTATCATGTACACCGCCCTACTCAGGTAAAAGAAGTCGTCAAGTCATATGATGTTTCGCCCAAGGTTGCGGTAGAGAAAAATATGCTGGCACTGGGCATAAAAGGTTTTTCTGTAGAACCAAAAGCCGACTATCTGGAAAGTAGGACACCGGTGTTGGTCAACAATGATTGCCATATTGTACTGGCTGCTCCGCAGAAGTCTTTGCGAGACTATTTCTATAAAAATGCCGACTGCGATGAGTTGATTTTCATTCATGAAGGTAAAGGAACCCTAAGAACCTTACTCGGTAACCTCAGCTTTAGTTATGGAGACTACCTGATGGTTCCTAGAGGAATGATTTATCAGATAGACTTTGAAACTGAGCAAAACAGGCTCTTTATAGTCGAGTCACACAGGCCTATTTATACACCCAAGCGCTACAGAAACTGGTTTGGTCAGCTATTGGAGCATGCCCCTTATTGTGAGCGCGACCTGAGAAGACCAACCGACCTGGAAACGCATGATGAAAAAGGAGATTTCATCATTAAGGTGAAGAAGCAGGGAATGATTCATGAATATGTGTATGCCACGCATCCATTCGATGTGGTCGGCTGGGATGGCTACAACTATCCGTATGCCTTCTCTATTCATGACTTCGAACCGATTACAGGACGAGTACATCAGCCACCACCGGTACATCAGACTTTTGAAACCGATGCTTTTGTGGTTTGCTCATTTGTGCCCAGGCTTTATGACTACCACCCTGAAGCAGTACCAGCCCCTTATAACCACAGTAACATTGATTCGGATGAGGTGTTGTACTACGTGGATGGTGATTTTATGAGCCGAAACAATATTGAGCGAGGAATGATTACGCTTCATCCGGCCGGTATACCGCATGGCCCGCATCCGGGAGCTATGGAGCGCAGTTTGGGTAAAAAGTCAACGGAAGAATTGGCGGTAATGGTAGATACCTTCAAACCACTAATGGTCACTGAAGAAGCAATGAAGATTCTGACAAAGGACTATCATAAGTCGTGGTTGGAATAGTTCAAGTTTTGGGGTTTAAAGTTCAATGGAGGTAATCGCTACATATAAACATTTTGATCAATCGTTTTGCGATAAGCTTGAATATGCTTTAACTAAAGCATTGCGTAAAATCAATGATCCTGATTTAAAGGATTTTTGGTGTGATGGTGTCTTACCTGATCAGATTAGCATTCAAAAGTTGTTAATCGAAAAGGTTATTGAAACCACAGCATGGATTGGACAAGACGGACAAACAAAGTTCGACATGACCATTTTTTTAGGTGTCCTAGCTCTGGAAAGAATAACAAGAAATGAATGTTTGGAAGATTGTATTCCTTTAAATCTTGAGGATGTGTTAAACATATCTGCTGACGAGAAATGGGTGGAGATGCATTTGGATTGAGCATTGGAGACACCAAGACTGGCGAATAGTAGTAATGGGCTTTGCAGCCACCGATGGTGTCCTCACCATCGGAATAAAGAAGGAAAGTAAACAGTAAATAAAAGAATATGGCAACAGATAACGTAACCTATTCAGGAGAAAAAATATTCAAGGAAGCTCAAGACTTCCTGCCTATTAACGGAACGGATTATGTAGAGCTATATGTGGGCAACGCCAAGCAGTCGGCTCACTTCTACAAAACAGCTTTTGGTTTTCAGTCGGTAGCTTATGCCGGTCTGGAAACAGGGTTGAAAGACCGGGTTTCATATGTGCTACAGCAAGATAAGATACGCCTGGTACTTACTTCGCCTCTCAAACAGGATGGGCCAATAAACGAACACATTAACAAACATGGTGACGGAGTCAAGGTAATAGCCCTTTGGGTAGACGATGCCACCAAAGCCTGGCAAGAAACTACAAGCCGTGGAGCCGAGTCATTCATGGAGCCTATAAAGGAAGAAGATGAACACGGTTATGTAGTGAAAAGTGGTATTCATACCTACGGAGAAACGGTTCATATTTTTGTAGAAAGAAAGAACTATCATGGGGCCTTTATGCCCGGCTTTAAAGAGTGGAAGTCTGATTACAATCCTACGGAAGTTGGCTTGAAATATATTGACCACATGGTGGGTAATGTAGGTTGGGGAGAAATGAACAAATGGTGTGAATTCTATGCCAAAGTGATGGGTTTCACTCAGTTGGTTTCATTCGATGACAAAGACATCTCTACCGAGTATACCGCACTGATGAGCAAGGTAATGAGCAATGGAACAGGTAGAATCAAATTTCCAATCAACGAGCCGGCCGAAGGCAGGAAGAAGTCGCAAATTGAAGAGTACATAGACTTTTACAATGGTGCAGGAGTACAGCACATAGCAGTGGCTACCAACAACATTATTGAGACGGTGGCTCAGTTAAGAGCCAGAGGGGTAGAGTTTCTTCGTGTTCCTGAGGTTTACTATGACGATGTGCTGGACCGGGTAGGCGAAATTGATGAAGACCTGGAGCCACTGAAAAACCTGAACATCTTGATCGATAGAGATGATGAAGGGTACTTGTTGCAGATATTCACCAAGCCGGTACTTGACAGGCCCACCATGTTCTTCGAGATTATTCAGAGAAAAGGAGCACAGTCTTTCGGTAAGGGGAACTTTAAAGCCCTTTTCGAGGCCATTGAAAGAGAGCAGGAATTAAGACAGACACTTTAATAAACTTAAATAGAACGTCATTCCAGTGAAGACGGGAATCTCCCAAGTGAGTTGGAGATCCCCATCTATGCGGGCATGACGGTAGGAGAGAAACTATGATCAAAGCAAACGATCCAAAGCTAAAATCATGGGTAGAAATACCTTCCGATTCAGACTTTTCAATACAAAATATACCATTTGGTGTATTTAAAACAGATAGTCTTGGCCCCAGAGCTGCCACGGCTATTGGCAACAAAGTACTTGACCTTTCTGTATTGCAACGAGAGGGCTATTTCGATGGTCTAAACCTTCCTGAGGAGGTTTTTTCCAATCATGTACTCAACGATTTTATTGGTTTAGGAAAGGAAACCACCAGAGCGGTAAGAAATAGAATATCCGATTTGTTGGAAGCAGGTAATGAGGAACTCAGGTCTGATGCGAAGGTATGTGGCCTGGCTTTCTTTGAGCAATCTGAGGTTGAAATGTGCATGCCGGTGCACGTGCCCAACTACACCGATTTTTATTCATCGGAACAACATGCCTATAATGTGGGCTGCATGTTTCGCGATCCGGCCAACGCATTGATGCCCAATTGGAAACACCTTCCGGTGGGTTACCACGGCAGAGCTTCATCCATTGTGGTAAGTGGAACACCCTTTCATCGACCTAAAGGACAGACTAAGGCCGATGACGCACAAATGCCCTCCTTTAACCCTTGTCGATTGTTAGACTTCGAACTGGAAATGGCCTTTATTACGGGAAAAGAAAACGGTTTGGGTAATCCGGTTTCTACCCGTGAGGCCGAAGAATACATTTTTGGTTTCGTTATTTTCAACGACTGGTCGGCTAGAGACATGCAAAAGTGGGAGTATGTGCCGCTAGGGCCATTTTTGGCAAAGAACTTCGCTTCACACATTTCACCATGGATCGTCACCATGGATGCGCTGGAGCCTTTTAGAGTGCCTGGGCCCAAGCAAGAGCCTAAAGTCTTACCTTATCTTGAGTATGAGGGAAATTACCACTTCGACCTGAATTTACAGGTGGCTATTCAACCCGAAGGACAAGATGAGACGGTGGTAACCAACTCCAATTTCAAATACATGTATTGGAACTGCCTGCAGCAGTTGGCCCATCATACCGTAAACGGCTGTAATATGCAGGTAGGCGACATGTACGCATCAGGTACCATTTCGGGGCCAACTCCTGAAGAGTATGGTTCTATGCTGGAACTGGCCTGGAGAGGCACTAAATCTATTGCCCTGAAAGGCGGAGGGGAACGCAAGTTTATTCAAGATCATGATACTGTGATTATGCGCGGACATGCGGAAAGAAATGGTGTGCGTGTTGGTTTTGGAGAAGTAAGAGCCAAAGTATTGCCCGCCAAATAAGAAGCCTGCTTTGGGTGATATGGCACGGTGAACAGTGGTTCAAGGCTCTTTCATTTTATGTAAATGTCATCTGACCGATAAATACCTACGGCAGAGATGAGTTTGCTGCGTATGGGCATTGAAACATATGAGAAATGAACAAGTTGAACGCCAGAAATATACTAAACTGGGCTCTGAGGCTTATTCCGGCAATTATTATGCTTCAGACACTGTATTTTAAGTTTACCGGAGCCGAAGAGTCGGTTTATATTTTCACCCGCATTGGTATGGAGCCCTGGGGTCGGTATGTAGTGGGTACTACAGAGCTGTTGGCCGGAATTTTATTGCTCACCCGCTGGTATGGTTTGGGTGCCATAGTGGGGTTGGGTACTATTACCGGAGCTATCTTTTTTCACCTGACCGTTTTGGGCATAGAGGTGCAGGGCGATGGAGGCTACCTATTTATTCTGGCCCTTACCGTTTTTATGGCCTGCACCCTGTTGATATTGCTCCACTTTAAAGAAATTAAGAATCAATTACTTTCTGCGATTAAAAAATGATACTCGATCCAAAGTTACTTTCTGTTCCGGATTTACACGCCTTCTTACTGGGCACCATTGGGCCGCGTCCTATTGCCTGGGCAAGTACCATTGATAAGGAAGGAAGGGTGAACTTAGCCCCATATAGCTTTTTCAATGTTTTTGGCACTAAGCCGCCCACATTGATTTTTTCGCCCGCCATACCCAGAGGAGGGCAGCGTAAAGACACACTACTGAATGTACTGGAAACAGAAGAGGTGGTCATTAACATTGTAAGCCATGCCGTTGTTGAGCAGATGTCTCTCAGTAGTACGGCATATCCAAAAGGAACCAATGAGTTTGTGAAAGCAGGGGTGACCCAGGTGAAGTCTGAAAAGGTAAAGCCGCCCAGAGTTGGAGAGGCTATTGCTTCTTATGAGTGCAAGGTAAAACAAGTGGTGCATCTTGGAGATGAGCCGGGGGCAGGTAATTTAATAATCTGCGAAATTCTGTTGGGTCATGTAAAAGACGAGGTGCTGGGTGAAGACGGAAAGCCCGACCCTCGAAAGACCGATCTTGTGGCAAGAATGGGGGGAGACTGGTATTGCCGAGCCAACGGTACGGCTCTGTTCGAAATCCCTAAACCCAACAGAAATCTGGGCATTGGGATAGACCAGATCCCTGATGCAATCCGCAATAGTTCGGTGCTTACCGGCAACAATTTGGGGAGATTAGGAAATGTTGAAAAATTGCCTGATAATGAAGCCGTAGAAGCGTTTTCTTCAATGCATGAAATAGTTCAAATTCGAGAGCGTTTTTCAAACAATGAAGAAGGTTTTGTAAATGCTTTACATAACTTAGCTCAGAATTATTTAGAAAATAATCAGTTGGAGGAGGCGTGGTTAACACTCCTTCAGTCACCTAAAAATGCTTAAAATGAAAAAACTCGTAATGATCTGCTTGCTGATGGCTTTAGGATTTAGTGCATCGGCTCAATTCTCTCTTGGTCCGAGAGTTACTTTGGTTAATTCAAAACTCACGCTCAAAGATGCGGTGGCAAATGTGGAGGAAGGCGATGCTGAATTTGGCTATCAGTTTGGAATATTTATGCGTGCTAAAGTACCGGTTATTGGCTTGTATGTTCAGCCAGAAATACTTTTTAGCAAGGCGGAGTCTGTACTGAGCGTAAATAATCAGGATGTAAGTTTTGAGTTTAACAAAATTGATGTGCCTATAATGATTGGCGGTAAGGTGGGCCCCTTGCGAATTAATGCAGGTCCTTCGTTGAGCTTTTTGACAGACGCCTCGCGTTCCGATGTAGCCGGAGACATAAAAGACAACTATAAAGATACAAGTGTGGGCTATCAGGCTGGTATTGGTTTGGACCTTCTCAAATTTGTGTTCGATGTAAAATATGAAGGTAGCCTCAGCCAGTTTGGAGAAACCATCCGTGTAGGCAATACCACAGTAAATACAGATCAGCGAACCTCACAGTGGGTGTTTGCCGTTGGGTTTAAGCTTTTCTAAGCCATCCCCAACCCGGAATTCAGCAAACCCTCCATAGCTGTAGCTATGGAGGGTTTGCTTTGTTAAGGTTACTATAAATATCGTTTATGAAGTTTATAATGGCGTTTTAGATCTGTGGCTTTTCGGGTAGCCTTTTTCCTTTTGAAGATTCTACCGTAATTGCGATAAAATTTGTGACTATGAAGAAGTTTACTTTGATTTTCGCCTTAGCATTTATTTCTCATTTGGTACTGGCTCAAAATGGAGCCTTTGGCCCCAGGTTCAGTTTGCTATCTACAGAACTTTCACTTTCTGAAAATGTGAACAATGCCCAGTCTGGCGATGCAGAGTTTGGCTATCAGTTTGGGGTTTTTGCGCGTATTGGTATTCGCAAGTCGGTTATGCTAATGCCGGAAATTCTATTCTCCGATACCCAGGCAACTATTTCTAATAATAATCAGCGGGCCGATCTTGACTTTAACCAAATTAATGTGCCATTCAATTTTGGTGTAAAACTGCTTTTCCTAAGACTTCAGGCAGGGCCTTCGTTCAATTTCATTACTAAAGCAGAGAGCAACCTGAATGGAACCATTCAAGACATTAGCGACAACTACCGTAAAGCAACGGTTGGTTATCAGGTGGGAGTAGGCATGGACTTGCTCAACCTTTTTGCACTTGACTTAAAGTATGATGGTGCTTTGCAAGATATTAATAAGCAAAGTGTACTAGGCTTCGAGTCAGATCAACGCCAAAAGATGTTGGTGTTTTCCGTAGGCCTAAAACTAGTGAGTGGTAAGAAATAAATCCTATAAAAGAACCCAAAAAGAAAGGAAGCCTATATGGCTTCCTTTCTTTTTTTATTGGCCTTTTTGGTGGCTTCTACGTTCTTCTCAATTCTGTGACCCGGTCGGCTCCATTTTACTTTTTCGCCCTCCGGAGGAGTAGTTTCCTCAACAGGTAGCGGTTGCGGCTTGGCTCCTTTTGCATAGGGTTTCATTGGGTTAATGCCCAGAATTTTAAAGAGCTCCATGTCTTCGTTTACATCTGGGTTTGGAGTGGTAAGTAGTTTGTCTCCGGCAAAGATAGACCCTGCTCCGGCAAAGAAACAGAAAGCCTGGCCCTCTTTACTCATTTCCGTTCTTCCGGCCGAAAGCCTCACGGTGGTAGAAGGTAGAACAATTCGTGTGGTAGCTACCATGCGGATCATATCCCAAATAGGCACAACTTCCTGCTCCTCCAGTGGGGTGCCTTCTACGGAAACCAAGGCATTAATTGGTACCGACTCCGGGTGAGGGCTCAGCGATGAAAGAGCCACCAGCATGCCTGCACGGTCTTCAATGGACTCGCCCATGCCTATAATTCCGCCACTGCATACCGTAACATTCGTTTTTCTAACATTTTTAAGGGTTTCCAGTCGGTCTTCCCACCCTCGTGTAGAAATAATCTCTTTGTAATACTCTTCAGAAGAGTCCAGGTTATGATTATAGGCATATAGACCGGCTTCGGCCAATCGTTGTGCCTGATTTTCTGTGAGCATGCCCAGGGTGCAGCATACCTCCATGTCAAGGGAGTTAATGGTGCGCACCATATCCAAAACCTGATCAAACTCAGGGCCGTCTTCCACGTTTCTCCACGCAGCTCCCATGCATACCCGAGAAGAACCTGAGGCTTTAGCTCGTAGTGCCTGGGCTTTCACCTGTTCTACCGACATCAGGTCGTTGGTTTCAATATCGGTATGGTATCGGGCAGCCTGAGGGCAATAAGCACAGTCTTCGGGGCATCCTCCGGTTTTAATGGATAGCAGGGTACTAACCTGTACCTCGTTTGGGTTGTGATATTTTCTGTGGATAGTGGCAGCTTCATAGACCAGGTCGAGCAGTGGTCTGTTATAGATGTCAAGAATTTCCTCTTTCGTCCAGTCGTGTCTTAGTTCACTCATGTATTCTTGCTTAAGAGTTGGCAAAATAGTTAGGGGCAACCTCAACTCCAATAACAAACCCTATATTTGCAGCCATGTCGGGAATTTACCTCTTGTTAGGATCAAATATTGGGAGAAGGGCTAAGAACTTGGAAAGAGCCAGGGAAATGATTGTAAGCCACGGGATTACCATAAAAAAGGAGTCGGAGATTTATGAAACAGCGGCCTGGGGGAACGAAGATCAGGAAGATTTTCTTAATCAGGTAATTGAGGTAGAAACTTCTAAATCGCCCCAAAGACTACTCAAAATTTCTCAGCTAATAGAAAATGAAATGGGTAGAGTTCGTTATGAGAAGTGGGGTAAACGACTCATTGACATTGATTTGCTATACTTCAACGATTTGGTTTTTCAAGAGGCCGATCTTACGCTACCGCATCCGGGAATTGCCGATCGCAGATTCACTTTAATCCCTTTGGTAGAGATAGCCCCTGATTTTGTTCATCCTGAACTCCAAAAGACCCAACACGAACTACTAAACGATTGCCCTGATACTCTTGAAGTAAAGGCTTTTGCACCACAGCAGGGGTAATCTACAGGTTTTTTAGAAAGGGTTGTCACTCCAACACTGTTGAGTTATGGCAATGCTATGAGCAACGGGAGTAGAGGCTTGTTTCAGCCCCAAATTTAAGATACAGGTGCTATTGCTTTACTCTTTCTTCTGTAGGGTGAGGCCAATTCATTGCAACCTATCTACTCATGTACTCCTGTTGTCGATAACTTATGTTCAGTTATCGATTTTTAACTCATTGATTCTAAGTGAAATAGTAGATTGAAGCATAAAACGATACGACTATGGAACGAAGAGATCAGGAATTTTACAATGTGTTTAAAAAGTATAAGGCACTAAAAAAAATGAAAGACACCTCTCACCTGGCCATGCAAACGTACTTTGCCAAGCGTCTTGAGGCTCTTCAGCTATTTTTCGATAGACTCCATGGGGCACGACTCAGAGACAGGCTTTTTGAAGTGTATGATGAGCTCTGTCCGGACGATGAGATCAAGGATATTTTGGAGTACTTTTCGTTGAAAGAAGACGAGCGCGGGGTTCAGGTATCGGCATACGACTTCCCCGGAGTGCAAGCTACAGTGAGCATCAGGTTGTTTCCTATGCGCATAGAAATGAAAAGCCTTACGACCGACTACAAAGAAATTCTCTGGAGTGCAGCATAAGGCTTTCTGTGTCTAATACTGATGAAATGCGTCTGAAACGAACTTTAGCACAACCGGTAGAGATTCGCGCCAGTAGGTCCAAGTGTGTCCTCCATCGCGAACTCTATATTCATGCGGTATCTCTTTTTTCTTCATTGCAATGTGCACCAGGCTGTTGCCTTCATAAAGAAAGTCGTCATCACCACAGTCTATAAACCACCGCACCGAACTAATTTGTTTAGGATCCCCATCTTCTATTAAAGAAATGGCATTGTGTCTTTTGAAATAGGCCTCTATTTCTTCATCAGAGGCTTTGAGGTTCATGCGTTTTACCTGCTCTTTAAACTGTTCTAAAGATAATGGGCCCACATAGGCACTCAGGGGTGCTGCAGAAGAGAACAAGTCCGGGCGATGCATAGCATACATAAAAGTGCCTCCGCCTCCCATAGAAAGTCCGGAAATAGCCCTGTATCTTTTTTCTTTCTTTATTCTATAGTTGTTTTCTACATAAGGCATAAGTTCTTCAAAAAAGAAATCTTCATAACGCCAGTCGGTTTGAGGTACATTGAAGTAGCCCATTTGGCCGGTTTTTGCATCGGGCATTACAATAATCATTGGAGTGGCAGTTCCGTCTTTTATGGCCTGATCGGTAATTCGCAATACTTCGCCAAACTGCACCCAACCCGTCTGATCGTCTCCTGCTCCGTGAAGCAGATACAATACGGGGTAGCTTCTTTCAGAAGTTTCGTAGTCGGGAGGAAGGTATATGGCAAACTTTCGGTCCATTTTAAGTATTTCACTTTTCATGGATAGGTTGTCGAATACTTTGCCGGTTTGTGCCGAAAGGCATCCGGCAATGCAAAGGAGGATGATAATGAAGCGCGTTTTCATAAGTTTTAATTTTGATGGATTTACCTGAGGTCGTTGTAAGGGAGGGCCAAACTTCAAATGTGGCCTATTTTCCCAATAGAGTTTTTCTTACAAACAACACACAGGCTGATCAGGAATTTCCAGAAAAGGCAAGTCAATCACAATAGACATGTTATGAGCGGAAGGACAGAACGGGCCGATTTTTTTGTTAAGCCTTTGAGAAGTGAAAGGCAGAGGGAGGCTATTGGTTTACAAAAAAAGGTGACACAAAGATCGAAGAAAACATCATTCAAAATTTGCTGGTTGGCTGACAGCTCTTCAGAATGAAGCTAAAACGATTTTTGTGACACCCTCTCTGGTTTTTTTCTTAAGGTCAAACTAGATGCTATCTACCTCAGCCTCTCTGTGGATTTTTTTCACCAGACCTTGCAGCACTTTACCCGGCCCCGATTCAATAAAGTGGGTGGCTCCATCAGCCACCATTGCCTGAACAGATTGAGTCCAGCGCACTGGGGCAGTCAACTGAATTTTGAGATTTTCTTTGATCTCATCAATGTCTGTAGAAGCTTTGGCTGTAACGTTCTGATAAATTGGGCAAATTCCTTTATTAAATACGGTCGAATCGATGGCTTTTTCCAACTCCTCGCGAGCGGGTTCCATTAAGGGTGAGTGAAACGCGCCCCCCACAGGTAAGGGAAGGGCTCTTTTTGCCCCTGCTTCTTTGGCCGCTTCACAAGCTAGCTCTATACCTTTGTGGCTTCCGGAAATCACCAATTGGCCCGGACAGTTGTAGTTGGCAGCAACGACAACCTCGTCAATATCATTACATATTTTTTCTACTACGGCATCTTCAAGACCCAGAATGGCCGCCATGGTAGAAGGGTTTGTTTCACAGGCCTTCTGCATGGCCATGGCTCTTTGCGACACCAGCTTTAGGCCGTCTTCAAAAGAAAGTACTCCGCTGGCCACAAGTGCCGAAAACTCTCCCAGAGAGTGACCGGCTACCATATCGGGCTTAAATGAATCGGAGATTTTGGCCAATACAACGGAGTGTAAGAAAATGGCCGGTTGGGTTACCTTGGTTTGTTTCAGTTCTTCATCGGTACCGTTAAACATAATGTCGGTAATTCTGAAGCCTAGAATTTCGTTGGCCTTTTCCAATAGTCTCTTAGCTTCTTCAGAAGACTCGTATAAGTCTTTCGCCATTCCGGGGAATTGTGCTCCCTGACCTGGGAAAACATATGCTTTCATATACTGTGATTTAATTTGGGGAACAAAATTAAGGATAAATCCTTAGGCCTCAACAAAGCGTGCTTTTAGCTCAGGGGTGGGCATGCGGCAACTGTCTCTTTTACCCCACCATTTATAGCGATTTTTGGCAATTATGTCGTAAACCCCGTGTCTTATAAATGGCGGAATGATTATGAAGATATAGAGCAGAGGATATAGGCCCGATAGTTTTTTGGCAATGCGCAAGGCTGCAGAGCTTTTTTTGTAAACCTTGCCACCTGAGAGCAACACAAGGCTATCAAATTCGGCCTGATCATAGCCTAATTCTTTCAGCTTTTTTTGACCAAAATCTGATTGTAGTGCGGCAAACCTAAAATGACCTTTTGGATCGTGGTCGATAATGAAATTGACCGAACTGTTGCAAAGGTTGCATACCCCATCAAAAAGCAGAATGTCTTTTTGCACTATCGAATAATTTTTACCCAGTTTTTAAACTCTTGTTTCCTTTTTGAAGGATCCAATACGTCAAAGGTAACAGTGGCGGTATAATAGTAAGTTCCGCTAGGCAGTTCCACACCGTTTTTGTCGCGTCCATCCCAGTCAATAAATAGGTTGGGCTCGCCTGTTCCGCGGGTGGTATAATTGAATATTTCTGTGCCCCCCCATCGGTCGAATACCCGGAACTCTACCGAGCTTACAAATCGCGGACATTTGCCATTAGGTTGGTCAAAAGCCCTGAAAGTATCATTGATACCATCACCGTTAGGGGTGAAGGTGTTGGGTAGTTCGTAGTATGGACAGTTGTCAAAACAAATAGGATCGCTCAGTTCGCTTTCGTTATTGCTTCGGTCTAGTGCCGAAATTTTGTAACAACCTTTTATAGAGTTAAGACCGGTGTGTCTGAAGGTGGTTTGAGTACTTGTTCCCACCAGTTCATAGTCGGCTTCGGCACCGGTTGGCGAATAATAAATGTTATAGCGGGCAATATCGTTTTGTGTGTCTTGAACGGTCCAGTTAAGCGTATTGGTAAAGTTGGCAAAACCACAAGGTTCAGTACTTAGCCTGTCGCAGTTCTCATTGTCAACGATCAGCAGAGGTCCGTCCGGTCCAATGATTTCTTTGCCATTATCGGGGTCTTTGTCTATGATTGGTTTTTCTGGTGCCTCTTCATCATTGGGCTGTACACAGATTTTTTGAGAGTCGTTAATGAGGGGAGCCGGAATAATGGGATTTCCGTAGCTACCCCGGGTAGTCACAAAATAGCAGTACTCTCGGTCTTCTTTTAATTCTATACCATTAAAGCTGCCATCATCGTGGTACTTCAAACCTTGTGAGGTAACCAGAGCGCTGTCTATGAGCACAAAGTTGTCTACATCTTCTGCCGCGGCATCTGTTCTGTTTCTGTAAATAAGGTGGTAGGGGCTGCTTTGCACCTGATTGGACCAGGGCACATCGGCCGTCCAGGAGAGGTCTATGGATTTTACATTGCCAAAGGCATCGAGCCATACGGAAGAAGCCGTAGAAGAACTATCAATCAGGTTGTTTCCTGCATCATAGAACCTTACCTGATAGTGATAGGGTAGGTCTTTGGTGTTTAAGCCGGTGTCGGTAAACACAGTGTCTTGTGTAGAAGTGAGCAGGGTTCTGTTGCTGCCTCCATTCTGGCCGGTATAGCGGATTAGCTCATAGGTATAGGGGCCGGGAAAAAGGGTTTGGTCTATTTCTAATGGAGAGGTCCAGCGCACATACATTTCTCCGTTGGTGTTGTCTGTGGCTTCTACTGAAACATTGGTTATGGTTGGCACATCGAGCGGTATGGTTACACACACTTCTGCAGAGGCGTAACTCGTTCCGCCTTCAGGCAAAGGGAATTCTGCCACAATGCGGTAGCAGTAATTAACTCCGGGCCGAAGGTCATTGTCGTCCAGATACGAAGTCTCGCTTACGGCTACATCGTCAATGAGTTCGTAGCCGGAATTGGCCGGTATGCCCACGTTACAATGTTCGGGCTGAAAGTCGTAGCTCTCTACCCTCCGGTAAATTTCGATTCTCGGGTTTAGGTTGCCTCCAACGTAGTTGTCCCAATTTAACTCTATAGACTGCCCGGTGACAATATTGGCAGTGAGGCCTTTGGGTGCCGGTGCCACCACAGTAACGTTCCAACGTTTAAAGTCGGTCAGGTTTGGGGCATCCGGGTCAAACGGATCGTCAGTAATTTTAAACTGTACTTCGTATGGTCTTCTTCGAACGTGCGAAAGGTTAGTCTGCCATTTGAAAAGGTATTCGGCAGGTTGCGGCCTAAAGTCTCTGTCTTGAGACATATCGGGCAGGTTAAAAAACTGAGCGGGTGATGAATTTACTCTAAATGGCCCACCAAAAGACTCTACGAGGATGTCGTTATTGTCGGGGTCGGTTCCACGAATAACAGCTTCTAACAGCTGGCCTGCTTCAATACAGGTGTCTGCCGGAACTTCGAGCAATGGCCTTTCATTGTCGCAATCTTCTATGAGAATCTGCATGTCTCGGGTTACGTAGCCCAGCAGTTCATAGCGCCCGGTGAGTTCAGAATATCTCCACTCTTCTATGATAAAGGCAATGTTGTATTCACCGGCAAACTCCGGTGCATCCCAAATCATATCTCCCGTTATTGGGTCTATACTAAAGTTGGTGGGGGTGCCTCCATCTTCTCGGATTTTGCTTATGCTGGGGTCGTCTAGCGGAAGATAAGGAATAACCTCCGTGCCGCGGTCTTGCAGGGGAACAACCATTTTGTAGGCCAGGCTGTCTCCGTCCGGGTCATAGGCCCCGGGGTTGTGGATAAATCGTGCTCCCACACAGCCTCTATCTATTGGCGGAATGGTTAGTTGTGGGGTGCCATTTACATCCAATCCCGGATCGATACGGATAACGGTTTCGATGTGGAAAGGAATACTGTCGGAGGTTGCTCCTCCAAGGTTAATGATTCCTCCATTTCGGTTTTCTTCGGTATAGCTCACCACAAACACTCCCGGTCCATCAAAGGTGTGTTCCCAGGAAATGGTAACTTTTTCGGTCTGATGGCCAATGGGCGTAATAATGAACCGGCCTTCTACCGAGGCGGCTTCCAGTGCGGGCTTGTCTCTGATAATTCTACCCTGGCCAAAGTTCATAATGCCATTCGACCCCACTTGAATGGACGATTCAGTGTCGCGGTAAATAACCAGAGTAAAGCGATATCTTAAGCTGGACTGTGATATTCTTACTGCTGTTAGTTCGCCAGCTCTAATATGAGTTGCCCAGGCTTCCGTAGCCAGGAAAGTGAGCAATAGGAGCACAAATATTTTTCGTAGCATAAGATTCTATTGGCCTAAGAAGTTTAACGCGCCAGGGTCACTAAGTTATATCTTCCAACACAAAAAACTGTCATTAGGTTGTAATATCACACCTAAGGGAGGCTTTAACCCCACTTGTTTTGGGTGCAATGTCACCAGGCTTAAGTTTTAAGGCAAATTCTCTCCACTTTTTTCTTAAGTAGCAAACAAAGTATGATCACACTATGTTAGCGGGTTGTTGCTGTTATTTAGAATTGTTCCAAGCATATTTGCTTTTGTTTGGTAACGTTTGAACTGTAATTTTGACCGGAATTTTAACCATTGAAATTAAATGAGTTGGGTAAAAAATACCTTTAGTAGTTCAGTGGGGAGAAAGTTTGCCATGGCGCTTTCAGCCCTATTCCTCATGATCTTCTTGTTACAACACTTCACAATCAATTTCATCTCGGTTTTGAGCAAAGATACCTTCAATGAGATATCACATTTTATGGGTACCAACGCTCTGGTGCAGTTTGTACTGCAGCCGGTGCTGATTTTTGCGGTGGTGTATCACTTTGTAATGGGTTTTGTGTTGGAAATTAAAAATCGTAACGCCAGAGAAGTAAAGTATGCCATGAATAAAGGCTCTGCCAATTCGACCTGGTTCTCCAGAAATATGATTGTTTCAGGAGCTGTGGTGCTGGCATTTTTGGGGCTACATTTTTATGATTTCTGGATTCCGGAAATAAATGTAAAATATGTTCAGGGCGATATGTCTGGTTTGCTGGCCGATGGTAGTTTTCGCTACTACGAAGAGCTGGTTCACAAATTTGTCGACCCTGTGAGAGTGGGTATTTATGTAGTGGCTTTTGTGTTGCTTTCTATGCACCTGCTACATGGCTTTGCTTCGGCCTTCCAGTCGATGGGAGCAAGACACGCCAAATATACTCCCGCTATAAAGAAATTAGGTAATATATATGCTATTGCCATTCCGGCAGGCTTTATCTTCATTGCCTTGTTCCATCATTTAACTTCACACTAAGTAAGGAAGAATGACTAAACTAGATTCAAAAATTCCAGAAGGTCCTTTAGCAGAAAAGTGGACCAAGCATAAGAATAATATCAGGCTGGTAAACCCTGCCAACAAAAGACTTATTGATGTTATAGTGGTGGGAACGGGTTTGGCCGGAGGATCGGCCTCTGCTACCTTGGCCGAGTTGGGATACAATGTAAAAGCATTTTGCTATCAGGATTCGCCCCGAAGAGCACACTCCATTGCTGCTCAGGGAGGTATTAATGCCGCTAAAAACTATCAGGGTGATGGAGACTCAATATACCGCTTGTTCTACGACACGGTAAAGGGGGGAGATTATCGTTCAAGAGAGGCTAATGTGTATCGTTTGGCCGAAGTTTCAACCAATATTATAGACCAATGTGTCGCGCAAGGGGTTCCTTTTGCCCGCGATTATGGTGGGCTGTTGGACAACCGATCGTTTGGTGGAGTACAAGTCTCCAGAACATTTTATGCCAAAGGTCAGACAGGCCAGCAGTTGCTGTTGGGGTGCTATTCGGCCATGTCGCGGCAGATTGGTAAAGGAAAGATAAAAATGTACAATCGCCATGAAATGCTGGATCTGGTGATTGTGAATGGAAAAGCCCGGGGAATTATTGCCAGAAATCTGGTGACCGGAGAAATTGAAAGGCATTCGGCTCATGCTGTTGTAATAGCCTCAGGAGGTTACGGAAACGTGTTTTTCCTCTCCACCAATGCCATGGGTTCTAATGTATCGGCCAGCTGGAAGGTGCATAAGAAGGGAGCATTTTTCGCTAACCCTTGCTTTACACAAATTCACCCTACCTGTATACCCCAGCATGGCGACCAACAGTCTAAGTTAACCCTTATGTCTGAATCGCTACGAAACGATGGAAGAATTTGGGTGCCTAAGAAGAAGGAAGACGCAGAGGCGATTAGAGCAGGTAAACTGGACCCGACTAAGATAGCTGAGGAAGATAGAGATTACTACCTGGAGCGCAGATATCCTTCATTCGGTAACCTTGTGCCCAGAGATGTGGCTTCGCGAGCTGCCAAAGAAAGATGCGATGCCGGCTATGGTGTAGGTACCAATGAAACCGGTGAGGCTGTGTTTTTGGACTTCTCTTCGGCTATTATGCGTTATGGACAAGAGGAGGCCAATGTAAAGGGACTTCACGATGCCAGCCAAGAGCAGATAAGACAAATGGGCGAGCAGGTAGTTGAAAAGAAATATGGAAACCTGTTCCAGATGTATGAGAAGATTACGGCCGACAACCCGTACAAAACCCCAATGAAGATCTACCCGGCTGTACACTACACCATGGGTGGCGTTTGGGTAGACTACAATCTGATGACCACTATTCCGGGTTGCTATGCTATAGGAGAAGCCAACTTCTCCGATCACGGAGCCAACCGTTTGGGGGCTTCTGCACTTATGCAGGGCTTGGCTGATGGTTACTTTGTGCTGCCTTATACCATTGGCGACTATTTGGCCGATGATATTAGGACCGGTCCAATTCCGACTGACACTCCCGAGTTCGATGAAGCTGAAAAGGCTGTGAAAGACAGGATAGACTTCTTTGTAAACAACAAAGGCACTAAGTCGGTCGATCACTTCCACAAGAGACTCGGAAAGGTAATGTGGAATAAGGTAGGTATGGCCAGAAACGAAAAAGGACTTAAAGAAGCCATAGAAGAAATAAAGGAAATTCGAGAAGAGTTCTGGAAAGACGTGAAAGTACCAGGTTCGCCTGATGGTATAAATCAGGAGCTTGAAAAAGCAGGCCGTGTGGCAGATTTCCTGGAATTGGGTGAACTGTTTGCCAGAGATGCGCTACTCAGAAATGAGTCGTGCGGTGGTCACTTCAGAGAAGAGTATAGCACAGAAGATGGAGAAGCCATGAGAGACGATGCCAACTTCACCTATGTTTCTGCATGGGAATATAAAGGAGAGCCTTCTGAGGCTGTACTGCATAAGGAACCATTGGTTTATGAGAATATTGAGCTCAAAACCCGTTCCTACAAATAATTATTTAGAACCTAGATATACGAAATATGTCAGCCAATAAAGGATTAAACCTTACACTAAAAGTCTGGAGACAGAAAAGTCAAAAGGAAAAAGGCCAGATGGAAACTTATCAGGTCTCTGATATTTCACCAGATAGCTCTTTCCTTGAGATGATGGATATATTGAACGAGCAGCTTATTGAGGAAGGTAAAGAACCGGTAGCCTTCGATCATGACTGCCGTGAGGGCATTTGTGGTAGCTGTTCAATGTACATTAACGGAGAAGCACATGGGCCGGGTAGAGAAATTACTACCTGTCAGTTACATATGAGAGAGTTTAAGAATGGAGATACCATTTACATTGAACCTTGGAGAGCTAAGGCTTTCCCTGTCATAAAAGATTTGGTAGTAGACCGTTCTGCTTTCGATCGTATTATGGCTGCCGGTGGTTTTATAAGTGTAAACACTTCAGGGAATACACAAGATGCCAATGCTATTCCTATAGAAAAGGCAAATGCAGACAAAGCTTTCGATGCGGCCACCTGTATAGGCTGCGGGGCCTGCGTGGCTTCATGTAAGAATGCCTCAGCCATGCTTTTTGTTTCAGCTAAGGTATCGCAGTTTGCTCTTCTTCCTCAAGGGAGAGTAGAAGCCAAGGAGCGGGTAAGAAATATGGTGAAAGTAATGGACGAAGAAGGTTTCGGAAACTGCTCCAATACCGGAGCCTGCGAAGTGGAATGCCCCAAAGGAATTTCTATTGAGAATATTGCCCGCATGAACAGGGAGTATTTGAACGCTACCTTAAAAGGGGAATAGTTTCTTTAAAGTCTCAAATCTCAAACCCTAATATTGGGTTCGCATCAAAAGTTAGAGCCTCTTTCAGATTTCTGGAAGAGGCTTTTATATTGGTTTTCATTTTTTGAATGATATTTTACGCATAAAAAATCATAAAAAAATTAATGACTTTGATTTGGCTATTGACCTCTTCAACTCTTTTGTCTCAGGCTAATGTTACTGCAGAACGTGGAATACCTTCTAACAATGCTAATAATGCAATTGGTGCGGTCACCAAGTTCTGGATAAATACCACTATGGCTCCTCCTGCGTCCAACAATTTTCCTAATCAACAAAACTGGTGGTCGATTCTTCAAACACAATTTGGAGATGTAAGGTACGATGCTCAATTGGCCTTCGGGCTAAATCAACAGGATTTATGGTTGAGGTATAATTACAATGGCAGTTGGCAGAATTGGAAACAAGTGGTAACTAAGGCATCCAATGGCCAATTAAACTTGAGTAGCAACTTGACCATTGCAGGAGCCCCAAATTTATCAGGTGCTTGGTTGCTGGTTGGAAGCACTGACTTTGGTTTGGGGCTGGATCACAATGAAATTGTTTTTGCTGGTACTGATGGGTGAATGGGAACTACTACTAACCATGATTTAGTATTTCGAGCTAGAGGAAGCAGTGAGAGGATGAGATTAAATAAGGAAGGCAATCTTGGTGTAGGAGTTACACCTTCCGCGAACTTTAAATTATCAGTTGGAGGAAATGTCTTGGCTAAAGGATATATAGAATCCAAAAAAGTAAAAGTCACTGCCACTCCGGGGTCAGTTCCCGACTATGTATTCTTCTCCAATTATAAACTATGGACCTTGGCAGAAGTGGAGGCATTTATCAAAGCAAACTCCCATTTGCCCAATATTCCCAATGCCAAGGAAATTGAAACCAATGGGCAGGATGTAGGATACTTGCAGTTGAAGTTGTTGGAGAAGATTGAGGAGTTGACACTTTATATGATTGAGCAGAACAAGGAAATGGTAGAGCTCAAACGGACAGTGAAGAGTCAGGCTGAGAAAATCAAGATATTGGAAAGTAGGTCTTCCAACTAGAAAATTGAATTGATAGAACTATGAAATGAAGGCCTCTGACTTGGAGGCTTTTTTGTTATCTTCCATTCTACTTTTTTTAAATCCTCTTTACACACAAAATAAAATCTCATGAAAAAAATAATGATTGCAATAAGCTTCTTGGCTTCAGTTTCCCTCAGTGCTCAAAATCCGGCATATACAGATGTTAATAATGACTTTTCTGTGGGGCAAACCATTAACGGTAACCTAAGGGCAACAGGCATAATAAAAACTGACCGTATTGATATTGATGATCGCAGGGCTTTTTCGTTTAACAATAACTGGCTTTATATCAATGCTAATAATGATTTTGGAACGGGTGTCTATATTGGGAGTAAGCTTAAGGTCAGAGATGATATTATGTCTTATGATTTCCAAAGTACTTACATTAGCAATTCTAATGGTCATATCTACGAGTTAGGTAATAGAGTTTTGACAGAAGGTGGAGGAGTTATAAACTCTAGTTTAGGTATTGGTGCTACTCCCTCAAGTAGCGAGATGTTTTCGGTCTCTAATAACTCTTCTACTGGTAATTTAATGGCTCGGTTCGCCCATTCTCAAGGTTCAACGGGGAACTTGAATAAAGGCATGAGGTTTGATTCAAAAAATACTTCTGGAAGTTTGAGGTATCTCGATTTTTTTATAAACGCAGATAATGAAACTGCAGGTTTTGGTTTGGGAACTACAAGCGGAGACTTGCCTATTGGCAAGGGTAATTTGAATTATGCGGCCATTTATTTTGACCGTTTCAGAAATACCACTCTTAATGGTAATGCGTTTGTTCAAGGCAATCTCGAATCCAAGAAAGTAAAAGTTACGGCCGACCCCGGCTCGGTTCCCGATTATGTTTTTGCTAATGACTATAAGCTTCAGTCTTTAAGTGAGGTAGAAGAATTTATCAAAACCAATTCCCACCTTCCCAATATCCCCAATGCCAAAGAAATAGAAGTCAATGGTCAGGATGTGGGAGATTTACAGCTCAAGCTACTGGAGAAGATTGAAGAGTTGACGCTTCACATGATTGAAATGGAAAAGACCATAAAAAGCCAGGCCGCTGAAATAGAAAAGCTAAAAAGTGACAATTAAGAATGATCACGCATATTCCTGTTCGAATATAGTTTTTTGTTGTTTGAATATATGATTGGATGAACTTCTTTCATTCACTTTGCCGATGATCAATTTTAGAGTAAGATTTAAGAAAGATTAATATGTAAATAATCGAAATACTTAATACTTTAGGTAAATTTCAAACAATGAAACACACACTGAAATCCCTAGCCTGTTTATTACTATTAAGCCTTCCATTCAATTTTTATGCACAAAACCTTCTTGACCTAAATGGCTGGACTATAGGTTCTGGTAGCGCTTCCGGCTTCAGTCAAAATGGTTCAACATCCGAAAACACAAGAGAGTGGGGCATTGGTCCTCATGGAAACAGGGTGATTCTTTGGAAAGCAAGTCCAGATGCAGGGGGGGGGACAAGTGGAGGATGGGACTCTAATTATTATGCTATTGACCATTCAAAGGAATATAGAGTGTCTGTTTGGATTAAGAAGACCAATTCCAATAATGGCCATAGCTACCTTGGTTGCACTGGGGGCGGGAGTCATGTTTTGAATTTGGACGGTTCCGTAAACAACAATGCTTATTTCTGGGTAGGTGACCCCCCAACATTAGATCGATGGTATTTGATTGTTGGCTATGTTCATGGCAGTGGTGATAACAGCACCGAGAATTATGGTGGGATTTATGATGGAGTGACTGGTAAAAAGGTGGTAAATATCACTGATTTCAAATTTCAAACCTCA
>CEPH01032028.1_pt1 | contig 32556 bp, 25 predicted proteins | sample 530571 | NCBI WGS metagenome assembly CEPH01 (sample SAMEA2620413, study PRJEB7988) | marine metagenome | biome: marine biome (ENVO:00000447); feature: surface water layer (ENVO:00002042); material: "saline water (ENVO:00002010), including plankton (ENVO:xxxxxxxx)" | depth 5 m | reverse complement strand
GGGCGCTGTTGCTGTCTTTGGAGGAGCCGATGCCGAACAATCCCATGGCTCGACCGTAGCTGTCGCACGGGTCCGGATGCACGGTCTTGACGCGGCGGCGAGAATCGCGCAGGGGCCCCGGGCCGCCCTTTCGCCGTCAGTCGTCGCCGAACACGTCATCCAGCGTCACCGGCAGCCCTGCCGCGTCGCCGAGCGCCGTGCGGGCAGCGTGCCAGCCGCTCATCCCGTGCACACCTGGGCCCGGCGGGGTCGATGACGAGGCGAGATACACCCCCGGCAGCGGGGTACGCCACGGATGCCGCGACACGACGGGCCTGCGGATGGCCTGGGCCAGCGTGAACGCGCCACCGGAGATGTCGCCGCCGATCTCGGCAGGGTTGGTGTGCGCACGGGTCACTGCTGTCGACGAATGCACCGCAAGTATCAGATCCCGCACGCCCGGCGCGAAGCGCTCCACTTGCGCGAGAACGGCATCCGTGGCATCCGTGGGGGAGTCGAGCGGGACGTGGGTGTACGCCCACAGGACCGCCTTGCCGGCGGGAGCGCGCGTCGGGTCGATCACCGACGGCTGCACCGCGAGCACGTAGGGGCGCGCGGGGATGCGGCCACGGTTGACCTCGCGCTCGGCGGCGATGATCTCCTCCCGCGTTCCGCCCAGGTGCACTGTTGGGGCCAGTCCGACCGCAGGGTCACGCCAGGGGATAGGCCCTGCCAGCGCTACATCCACCTTCATGACGCCGGGTCCATACCGGTAATGACGCACGGCCCTCGCATACGCGGTCGGTAGCGCCGATGCCGTCAGCATCAGCCGCGGTGAGGTGTCGAGGACGAGCAGATCGCCGGCCGCCGGATCGCCCCAGTCCAGATCATCGAGTGACGTGACGCGCGTTCCGGTCTCGATCACGCCCCCGTGAGCCCGGATGTCGGCGGCGAGGGCCTCGGCGATCGTCTGGGCGCCTCCGTGCGGAACGGGCCACCCGCCGGCGTGGGCCTGCGCCGTAAGCAACAGACCCGCCGCTGCCGACGCCAGGGACGGCATCCAGGTGTTCGCGTGAGCCATCGCTCCCGCCAGCAGCGCTGCGGCCCGCGGTGTGCGGAAGCTCGCCGCGCCGAGGCCCGTTCCCTGCTCGAGCACCCGCAAGCCGTACCGCACAGCCGTGAGCGGATGCCGCGGCATCCGTATCAGCTGATCGCCCGTGAACGTGACGAGCTCATTGATGTGGCGTGCTAGAGGTCGCGTCATCGCGAGCCAGGCGCGGCCGTCGGGGCCGAGATCGTCGGCCGTGCGGTCGATGTCACGCCACGCGATCGCCGCGGGTCCGCGATCGAGCGGGTGCGCGTAGGAGGCGTCAGGGTTCAGCCATGACACGACGCGGTGCAGGCCGAGCGCCCGGAAGATCGGGGAGGTCAGTGCGGCCGGATGAACCGCCGAACCGACATCGTGCCGGAATCCGGGAAGGGTCAGCGCCTCGGTGCGCACGCCGCCGCCGATCGTGTCGGCAGCCTCGAGGACTCGCACACGCAGTCCCGCCCGGGCGAGGACCGCCGCAGCGGTCAGTCCGTTCGGTCCGCTGCCCACGACCGTTGCGTGCGCCGCCATGCCGCCAGTCTGCCACCCCGGCATCCGTCGCCCCGGCATCCATCGCTGTCCGCATCCGCTGCGCCCGGCATCCGCTGCGCTAGATGTCAGCCGATCTCTGTTTCGGTCGCGCCGTGGTGCGGGTTCTGCGCGCGGGCACCCGCAACAGGGCGCGACCGAACGGAGAGCTTCATCGTTCGGTCGCGCCATTGTGTCGTTACCCGCTGGGGAACTCCGCACAACGGCGCGACCGAAACCTGGGCCGACGGGTCAGCGAGCGCCCCGCCCCGGCGCCTCAGGTTAGAGGTCGAGGGAGGTGTGCAGGCGGCGGGTGACTTCGGCCAGCGGCATCCGCTTGGGGAAGACCGCCACCACGACGTCATCAGGATCCGGATGCTCGGGGTCGGGGTGCACGCCGAACTTGCGCAGGAGGTCATCGAGGGCTGCGCGCAGCACCGACACCGGCACGGGTTCCCCGTCGCGAAGCAGCTGCCGCAGCACGTGGTTGTGGACGGCGGCGACGGATGCGGCGAAGCCGACGGCATCGATCGGATCAAGGCCCGGCAAAGCGCCGCGCAGGTACTCGTCGAAGAGTCGCTCGTAGCGGAACACCGTGACGATCTCGCGCTCGCGAAGTGCCGGCACCTTGCGCACCACGGAGTAGCGGCGCCGCGCGAGGTCGGGGTCGGCTGCGAAGTGTTCGAACACCGTGACCGCCGCATCGCATACCGCCACCCAGGGGTTCTCGTGCGGGTGAGACAGGTTCTCGCGCAGCTGGGCGAGCAGGAGCTCGTGGTCAGCGAACACGACGTCGTCCTTGCCGCCGAACTGGCGGAAGAACGTCGACCGGGAACTGCCCGCAGCCTGGGCGATCTGTTCCACGGATGTCGCATCGAAGCCGTTCCGGTCGAACAGGTCGAGCGCAACGGCGACGACCGCGGTCCGCGACGACGGTGTGGCGGCGGTGGTGTCGGACATGCCGTGAGCCTACCGCCGCAAGAACCGGCTCGTTCGGAACCGTTCAGCGCCGGGTAGTAGGCTGACTTCTTGGTCGAACTATCTCGACATCGAGACACTCCCTCACCCACCCGACGCCGCAGCGGAGGACATCAGCGTGGATCTGTACGAGTACCAGGCACGAGACCTATTCGAGAAGTACGGGGTGCCGGTGCTCCCCGGCATCATCGCCGACACTCCTGAGGAGGCGAAGGCGGCTGCCGAGAAGATCGGCGGTGTCGTCGTCGTCAAGGCTCAGGTCAAGACCGGAGGTCGCGGCAAGGCCGGCGGCGTGAAGGTCGCGAAGAACGCGGACGAAGCCTACGAGGCAGCGAAAGCGATCCTGGGGCTGGACATCAAGGGTCATGTCGTCCACCGGGTCATGGTCGCAGCCGGTGCTTCGATCGAGGAGGAGTTCTACTTCTCCGTGCTGCTGGACCGCTCGAACCGCTCCTACCTGTCGCTGTGCTCCGTCGAAGGTGGCATGGAGATTGAGCAGCTCGCGGTGGAGAAGCCCGAGGCCCTGGCCCGCGTCGAGGTGAACCCGCTGACCGGTATCGACAAGGACAAGGCTGTCGAGATCGCGACCGCTGCGGGCTTCCCCGCGGAGCTCGTGGACAAGGTCGCGGATGCCTTCGTGAAGCTCTACGACGTCTACACCGGCGAGGGTGCGACCCTCGTCGAGGTCAACCCGCTCATCCTCGACGGCGACGGCAACATCATCGCCCTCGATGGCAAGGTCACCCTCGATGACAACGCGAGCGAGGTGCGCCACCCCGAGCACGAAGAGCTCGAGGACAAGGGCGCTGCCGACCCGCTGGAGGCCAAGGCCAAGGAGTCGGGTCTGAACTACGTCAAGCTCGACGGCGAAGTCGGCATCATCGGTAACGGCGCGGGCCTGGTCATGTCGACCCTCGACGTCGTCGCCTATGCCGGTGAGAAGCACGGCGGCGTGAAGCCCGCCAACTTCCTCGACATCGGCGGTGGGGCATCCGCGACGATCATGGCCGCAGGGCTGGACGTCATCCTCGGCGACCCGCAGGTCAAGAGCGTGTTCGTCAACGTCTTCGGCGGAATCACCTCGTGCGTCGCGGTTGCCGACGGCATCGTCAAGGCACTCGAGATCCTCGGGGACGCCGCCACCAAGCCGCTCGTCGTACGCCTCGACGGCAACCAGGTGGAAGAGGGTCGCGAGATCCTCGCCGCCGCGAACCACCCGCTGGTCACCCTCGCCGCCGGTATGGACGAGGGCGCTGACAAGGCAGCCGAGCTGGCAGCCGCCTGATCGCGCAACCGGATAAGGACTTCTGACATGTCGATTTACCTCAACAAGGACTCCAAGGTCATCGTCCAGGGCATCACCGGCGGCGAGGGTACGAAGCACACCGCCCTCATGCTCAAGGCCGGCACCCAGGTCGTCGGCGGTGTGAACGCCCGCAAGGCCGGGACGACCGTCTCGCACACCGACAAGGACGGCAACCCCGTCGAACTGCCCGTTTTCGCATCCGTCGCCGAGGCCATGGAGAAGACCGGGGCCGACGTCTCGATCGCGTTCGTGCCGCCCGCCTTCACGAAGGATGCCATGATCGAGGCCATCGACGCCGAGATCCCGCTGCTCGTGGTCATCACCGAGGGCGTGCCGGTCGGCGACACCGCCGAGGCCTGGGCCTACACGCAGTCCAAGGGCAACAAGACGCGGATCATCGGGCCGAACTGCCCCGGCATCATCACCCCCGGCGAGTCGCTCGTAGGCATCACCCCGGCCAACATCACCGGCAAGGGACCCATCGGCCTCGTCTCGAAGTCGGGCACCCTGACCTACCAGATGATGTTCGAGCTGCGTGACCTCGGCTTCTCGACCGCCATCGGCATTGGTGGTGACCCCATCATCGGCACGACCCACATCGACGCGCTCGCCGCGTTCGAGGCCGACCCCGAGACCAAGGCGATCGTCATGATCGGTGAGATCGGCGGCGACGCCGAAGAGCGCGCCGCAGCCTTCATCCAGGCCAACGTGACCAAGCCCGTTGTCGGCTACGTCGCGGGCTTCACCGCGCCCGAAGGCAAGACGATGGGCCACGCCGGAGCGATCGTGTCGGGCTCCGCCGGCACCGCTCAGGCCAAGAAGGAAGCTCTCGAGGCCGCGGGCGTGAAGGTCGGCAAGACGCCGTCCGAGACCGCCGCCCTGATGCGCGAAATCATCGAAAAGCTCTAACCGGCGAACCATTTCCGCGAACCCACATCTTCCGCGGCGAACCCACGTGTTCGCGCCACCGCAAGATGTGGGTTCGGGGGTGAGGATGTGGGTTCGGCACAGGACCGCGGACGGCTGTGCCCATGGTCGCGGGCTGGCGGTAGCCTGAAGCCATGCCACTGACCGGAGAGTACAAGCCGTCCACGTCGGAGTGGGCACGCACCCAGGCCGAGACCTATGAAGCCACGGGGGGTGCCGAAGCCAACGAGCTGCGAGGCGTGCCCGTCATCGTCCTGACGACACTCGGCGCGAAGTCCGGAGGACTGCGCAAGACCGCCCTCATGCGCGTCGAACATGACGGCAGCTACGCCGTGATCGCCTCGAAGGGTGGCGCACCTGACGAGCCCAAGTGGGCAGGCAATATGCGTAAGCACGCCACCGTCGAATTGCAGGATGGCGCGACCAAGCGTGACTACATCGCCCGCGAGGTCGAGGGTGACGAGCGTGAGCAGTGGTGGGCGCGCGCCGTCGAGGTGTGGCCCGACTACGCCGAGTATCAGAAGAAGACCGACCGGCTCATCGCGGTGTTCGTGCTCGATCCCGCCTAAGCCCGGGGCGCAGGCTGGGAGTCTGCTCGCAGTTCACGGGTTGTCCCGGCCCGCCGTCAGGTTCCGGACGCACTGAGGCGCCACAATACACACAGCGCCGCCCGTGCGCCCCGGAGCCACCATGAACGAGACCGCACGAGCCGCCGCAGCCGCTTCCGCGTCGCATCGACCCGCCCCCTGGTGGGTATGGGCGCTGGCAGCTGTCGGCGCCGCCGGACTCGTGGCGTTTCTCGCGCTGGTCGGGGTCGTCGTGGTCCCGCCCGCCCTCGCGAATCTGCGGACTGAAGTTGCGAGCGCTCAGACCCCGATGGTCGTCGGATCAGAGGCGGCATCCGTGACAGTCGTGGTCCCAGACGGGTGGCTCATCACCCGGCAGGATGACGCGCATGCCACGATCGCGACTCCCGATCGCGGGATGATCGTCGCCGTCGAGCTGAGCGCTGACGAGCCCGCGGCAGCCGCTTCGGTAGCCGGTGTCGCGTCGCCGTTGGTTGAGACGCTCGCTTCGGGCCTGACCGTTGCGCACGGCATTCCGGTGGCTCCGGCAGATCAGGATCCTGCCACGGTTCCGGCTCTTGTTGCCGCCGTCGGACCTGTCGCGCAGGGGTCGATCGTGTTCGCCGTGTCCAGCGACGACCTCGACCGGTATAGACCAGCCCTGGCGAGCCTCCTCGAGGGAGTCAAACCTTGAGGGGCGGGCGGCGCCGGGTCATCCGCCCGGCCGCAGCGGCGGCCCTGATCGCGTGCGCGACAGTTGTGGTGGCGGGTTGCGCACCGGCAATCGATCCGAGCTGGACCCCGCCAGCGTGGCCGGCGACCACGCTGCAGGTCGTCGATGCGGAACCTCAGCCGCTCGACGCTCAGGCCGGCCAGCCGCTGGCCGCCACCGTGTCTCCCGAGCGCATCCGCCAGGACGGCGTCGGTATCCAGGCGCGCTACGCCTTGCTGCCGGGCGTCGAAGCGTTCAACGACGCCGTGCGTGGCTACGTCCGCACCGCGATCGGCGCGCGTCAGGACGCGACCGGCGCCACCTACGGTCCGCAAGCCGGCTCCGCCGGTGCCGGCCTTGCCGACCGGTCCTGTGTTCCGGGATCCACCGAGATCCCAGCCGCCGACCTGCTCGCCGACCCCGCCCTGGCCGGGCCTGTCGTCAGTGGCGGCTCTGCGACAGTCGTGTGCGATGTGGTGTGGGCATCGGCGAGCATGTTCGGACAGCGCCTTCGGACCGTCCTCTCGGCCTCGGATGGACAGATCAGCGATAGCGTCGACACGTTCTTCGCCGACACGGCAACCGGCGAAGTGGCGACAGCGGCGCAGGTGTGGACGCCTGATGCAGCAACGACGCTGGCCGCTGACGTATTCGAAGGTCTCCGCCGCGCCGCCGGCTCCCTGTCGCTCGCGCCGCTCGCAGACCCCGCTGCCCTCGAACGGCTGGCAGCCTCCTTCGCGACCACGATGCCCGCGGCAGCCGGTGGAATGCAGTTCACGATCCCTGCCGGGTTCACCACCGATGCGCTCGCGGCTCTCGGCATCCCACCGACTGACGCGGCTCGCACGGTTCTCGTGCCCGCAGCTGTCGCCGAACCCCTCCTCACTGACTTCGGAAGGCGTCTTCTCGCCTCGGTCGGTCAGCCGTATTCCGGACCCAGCATCCAGAACCCAGGCGATGTGCCGGTCGACTGTTCGCTGACGCCGTGCGTTGCGCTCACCTACGACGATGGTCCCAGCGACCTCACCCCGAGCATGTTGGACGCGCTGGCGGCGCGTCGCGCCAGCGCCACGTTCTTCGCGATGGGGTCGAAGGCGCGAGCCTACGCCTCGACCCTGCAGCGGATGGTGGCTGAGGGACACCTCATCGGAAACCACAGCTGGAATCATCCGTCTCTTCCGAATCTCACCGACGCGCAGATCGCTGCACAGCTCGGCGACACGTCGGCTGCCCTGCAATCGGCATCCGGTCAGCCGATCACGATGTTCCGGCCGCCGTACGGCGAATACAACGCGCGGGTGCTTTCGATCGCGCGGATGCCGGCGATCCTCTGGGACGTCGACACGGAGGACTGGAAGGGAATCGACGACGACGTGCTGATTCAGCGTGCAGTGAATCAGCCTCGACCCGGGTCGATCGTGCTGCAGCACGACATCCACGGCAACACCGCGCGCACTGTCGGAGCCGTCTGCGACGGACTCCTCGATCGAGGTTTCACGATGGCCACCATCACCGAACTGTTCCGCGGCTCGGTCCCGAACTCGGGAGCGTGGCGCAGCGCCCGGTGAGTCGACCGGTGAGTGGCCCGGGGATGGGTAAGGTCGAAGCCGCATGAACCGGGTCATCGTCTTCCTCCTCGCCGCCTTCGACGCGCTCGTCACCGTCGCCGCAGGACTCGTCGTCGTACTCGCGCCGGCGACGCTGCTGTGGGTCGTCGAGTTCGGGGGCCTTGCCCCGTGGAGCGCACTCTGGCCCACCGCCGCGAGCGTCTGGCAACTCGGGCACGTCGTCCCGCTGGAGATCACGCTCCCCGCCGACTACCTGGCAACTGCCGGCATCGATCCCGATGCGGCATCCTTCGTGCTGTCGCTCGCTCCGCTGGCCTTCGCGGGATTCACCGCCATCTCCGCGGCGCGCTCGGGTCGCCGCGCCTCGCGCTCGGGTGCGGCATTCACCGGTGCCCTCGCGGGAACCGCGGTCTTCGCAGCTGCGGCCGCCGGGATCACCCTGACGGCCGGAAACGCCGTCGCGCACGCATCGCTTACCGAAGCGATCCTCTTTCCGGCCCTGGTCTTCGGCATCCCGGCGCTCCTCGGCGCTCTGGTCGGGGAGTGGCAGGATGCTGACCGCGGCGTCATCGCGGGGCTGCGGGAGCGCGTCGAGGACCTGCCCGAGGACTGGGCTCTCGTTCCGACGGTCATCGCCCGCGCGGGATCCATCGCGGCAGTCGGCCTGGTGGGCGTCGCGGCCCTCACCACCGCCGTTGCGATCTTCGCTCGGGGCTCCGAGATCGTCGGTCTCTACGAGGCCGCCAATGTCGACGTTCTCGGTGCCGTCATCCTTACGCTCGGCCAGCTTCTGTACCTTCCCACCCTGATCGCGTGGGCTCTAGCGTTCGTTGCCGGACCCGGTGTCTCCCTCGGGGTGGGTTCGACGGTCGCGGCATCCGGAACCACGACCGGCGTCCTGCCCGGACTGCCGCTGATGGGCGCATTCCCCGAATCCACGTCCCCCTGGCTACTTCTGCTCGCTCTTCTGCCCGTCGGCGTTGGATCCTTCGCCGGGTGGGTTGCCCGGTCCTTCTTCGCCGCGGATGCCGAGCGCGTTTCAGCCCGCATCGTCACCGCGCTGGGGGTTGCGGTCGCCGCTGCAGGTTCAGCGGCGCTGCTGGCCGTTCTTGCCTCCGGCTCGCTCGGGCCGGGGGCGCTCGCGCAGCTAGGGCCGGAGCCCGGTCCTGTTGCGCTGGCCATCGGTATCGAGGTCGGGGTCGGCGCCGGCATCCTGCTGCTCTCACCGCGACGTCGAGCCCGTGACGACGGTGCCACCGAGGCCGTGCCCACGGCGCTGCTGGAGCCCTCGGTAGACTGAGTCGGTGCTCACCGTCGCCGTTCTCATCTCTGGCGCCGGATCCAACCTTCGGGCGCTGCTCGAGGCGGCGAATGAGCCCGACTATCCGGCGCGCATCGTTGTCGTCGGCGCCGACCGCGAAGCAGACGGCCTCGCCCATGCCGAAGCATTCGGCATTCCCTGGTTCTTCGTTCCCTACGCCGAGTATCCGGATCGGGAGGCCTGGGGTGAGGCGCTTCGCGACCAACTCGCGGTCTGGCAGCCCGACCTGATCGTTCTCAGCGGGCTGATGCGGTTGCTCCCCGCATCGGTACTCGAACCTTGGGCGCCGCGTATCATCAACACCCACCCCGCGTACCTTCCGGAGTTCCCCGGCGCCCACGGCGTGCGGGACGCGATCGCCGCCGGTGCCACCCAGACCGGCGCGAGTGTCATCGTCGTAGACGCGGGGGTCGATACCGGACCGATCCTCGCGCAGGAGCGCATCGCAGTGCTTCCCGGCGATGACGAAGAGAGCCTTCATGAGAGGATCAAGCCGGTCGAACGCCGACTCCTCATCGACGTGGTCAGGCGCATCGCGACCGGCGACCTCGATCTCTCCTCTCCCTGACTATTGCCTGACCAGCGCCGCGACGACGCAGCAACCGCGGCCGATGACCACCCGACAGATTCCGAACCACAGCTTCCGGCCCCGAGCCTCACAGCCCAGGGCCTCGACAGCTCAGAGCCCCGACAGCAAGGAGACCTGATGGCAGGCCCCAGTCACGACCCGTCCGTGTACCGCGACCGCGACGTCGTGCCAGTCCGGCGCGCGCTGGTGTCGGTGAGCGACAAGACCGATCTCTTGAGCCTCGCCGAGGCTCTTGCTGAGGCCGGCGTCGAGATCGTCTCCACCGGGTCGACGGCCGCGACGATCCGGGATGCCGGCTTTGCGGTGACCGACGTCGCCGCTGTCACCGGGTTCCCCGAGTCGCTGGACGGGAGGGTCAAGACCCTACATCCTGCCGTGCACGCCGGCCTCCTTGCCGACCTTCGCCTTGCACACCACGAGAACCAGCTCGCCGATCTCGGCATCCAGCCCTTCGAACTGGTCGTGGTGAACCTGTACCCGTTCGTTGAGACCGTCGCCTCCGGCGCGCAGGGCGACGATGTCGTCGAACAGATCGACATCGGCGGTCCCGCCATGGTCCGGGCGTCTGCGAAGAACTACGCGAACGTCGCGATCGTGGTCTCGCCCGAGTCCTACGGGTCGGTGATCGAAGCCATCCGCGCGGGCGGCACATCCCTCGCTCAGCGCCGCGAGCTTGCCGCGCGCGCCTTCGCGCACACCGCAGAGTACGACCGGGCAGTTGCAACCTGGTTCGCCGACGAGACGCTGGGTGAGGATGTGGACCTGCCCGCGCACCTCACGATTCGAGCCGAGCGACTGTCGACCCTGCGTTATGGCGAGAACATGCACCAGCGCGCCGCGATCTACACGCGCACCGGCGGACACGGCATTGCGCAGGCTACCCAGTTGCAGGGCAAGGAGATGTCCTACAACAACTACGTCGATGCTGACGCCGCCCTGCGCGCTGCCTTCGACCTGGTCAAGCCCGCCGTAGCGATCATCAAGCACGCGAACCCGTGCGGTATTGCGGTGTCGGCGCCGAACGCGCTGGACCCGATTGCCAGCGCGCACCTGCGCGCCCACGCCTGCGACCCGGTCTCGGCGTTCGGAGGCGTGATCGCCGCCAACCGCAAGGTGACCCTGAAGATGGCCGAGAACCTGCGCGACATCTTCACCGAGGTGATCGTCGCCCCGGACTTTGAGCCTGAGGCGCTCGAGGTTTTCCGCCTCAAGAACAACCTGCGCGTGCTGAAGCTGCCCGACGACTGGAAGCAGGAGCCGATGGACGTGCGGCTCATCTCGGGGGGGCTCCTTCTGCAGGATGCCGACCGCTTCCCCGACGACATCGAGTCAGTCGCCACCGATTGGGAGCTCGTCTCCGGTGAGCGGCCTGAGGCCGACGCGATGACCAACCTCATCTTCGCGTGGAAGACCTGCCGTGCCGTGAAGTCCAACGCGATTGTCCTCGCGAAGGACTCGGCGACTGTCGGTATCGGCATGGGCCAGGTGAACCGCGTCGACTCGTGTCGCTTGGCCGTCGAGCGCGCCGGGGATCGCGTGCAGGGTGCCGTTGCGGCATCCGACGCATTCTTCCCGTTTGCCGACGGACCGCAGGTGCTCATCGATGCCGGCGTGTCGGCTATCGTGCAGCCGGGAGGGTCCGTTCGTGATGAGGAGGTCGTGAAGGCCGCGCGCGACGCGGGCGTCACGATGTTCTTCACGCGCGAGCGCCACTTCTTCCACTAAGTCGCGCCGCGCGAGCGGACCGATTGCAGGATCAGCGTCGGGCCAGTCGATGGCCACGCGGGCTGTCGAGCGAATCATCCTGCGATCGGTCCCGCGTGGTCCCCGGCGACAGGCTCTCGCTCAGGGACGCCCGTAGGCCTCCAGCCAGCGCAACCAGACCTCGCTGACCGTCGGGTACGACGGGACCGCGTGCCAGAGCCTGCTCAGCGGCACTTCTCCGACGATGGCGATCGTGGCCGAGTGCAGCAGCTCCGCGACATCCGGGCCCACGAAGGTCGCCCCGACCAGCACTTCGCGCTCCCGGTCGACGACAGCGCGGGCCTGGCCGCGGTAGTCATCCGAAGCCGTGGACGCTCCCGCGATCCACGAGAGGTCGTAGTCCAGCACCCGGATGTTGATCCCCGCCGCTTCCGCGCGCTCGGCAGTCAGCCCGACCGAGGCCACCTCGGGGTCGGTGAAGGTGACCTGCGGCACGTGGTCGTGATCGGCTGTTGCGACGTGGGCGCCCCATCGAGACGTGTCGACATGGGAACCGCGGGCGCGGGCGGCGATCACGTCCCCCGCGGCGCGCGCCTGGTATTTGCCCTGGTGGGTGAGGAGCGCGCGGTGATTGACGTCGCCGACCGCATACAACCAGTCGGTATCGCGCACCAGCATCGTGTCGTCGACATCGAGCCACGCGCCAGGCTTCAGATCGACAGACTCGAGACCGAGGTCTGCGGTACGCGGCACCCTTCCGGTGGCGACGAGCACCTCATCCGCTGTGACCGACGAGCCATCCGAGAGCACGAGAGTGCGACCCTTCGCGTCGCGGGATGCCGAGACGACATCGACCCCCGTACGGACCTGGGCTCCCTGCGCGGTCAGCGCCTCGGCCACCATCTCACCCGCGAACGGCTCCATACCGCCCAGCAGCCCGGATCGCGCGATGAGGGTCACCGCCGTGCCGAAACTCGCATACGCGGTTGCCATCTCGCACCCGACGACCCCGCCACCGATGATGGCGAGCGACGCGGGCGCGGACCGTGCGCTTGTCGCTTCGCGGCTCGTCCACGGTTCGATCTCTCGGAGCCCGGGAGTGTTCGGCAGCAGAGCCGCCGAGCCGGTGCAGACGGCAACGGCGTGTGTGGCGATGAGGTCGACGACCTCGCCGCCGGGACGGGTGACTTCGACCCGCTTGCGGCCCGCGATACGGGCATGTCCCCGCACCAGATCGATTCCCGCGCTCTCGAGCCACTCGACCTGCGAGGAGTCATTCCAGTCGTGCGTCATCCGGGTGCGGCGCGCCAAGGCTGCAGCGACATCAACGTTGCCGGTGACGGCCTGCTTTGCGCCGTCGACTGCTCGGGCAGCCCGCAGTACCGATCCCGCGCGCAGCAGCGCCTTCGAGGGCATACACGCCCAGTACGAGCACTCGCCACCGACGAGTTCGCTCTCCACGATGACGACCCGCAGGCCGCCCTGCACTGCCCGGTCGGCGACGTTCTCGCCAACCGGCCCTGCCCCGATCACAACAAGGTCATATTCGCGCGCGCCCATATGCCACGGTAACCCGCGTGCCCCGCGGCTGTCTCCCGCTGCCGTGTCTGATTTCCGCCAGTGCGCGGGGGAGGGGCGTGGCAGTCTTGACCCGTGCTCTCCATGACCTTCGACGAACGGTACGCCGCGATCCAGTCGCGCGACGCCCGGTTCGACGGTCAATTCGTGACCGCCGTCAGCTCAACAGGCATATATTGCCGACCCAGCTGCCCGGCCAGAACGCCGAAGCCGGCGAACGTGACCTTCTATCCGACCAGCGCCGCCGCCCACGAAGCGGGGTACCGCGCGTGCAAGCGGTGCCTGCCCGAGGCGGCTCCCGGCTCCCCGGATTGGGACGTGCGCGGCGACGTTGCCGCGCGGGCGATGCGCCTCATCGCCGACGGGGTCATCGAGCGCGAAGGTGTTCCGGGGCTCGCACACCGACTCGGCTACTCGCCGCGGCATCTGACCAGACTGCTGACGGCCGAACTCGGCGCCGGACCGCTCGCGCTCAGTCGCGCGCAGCGGGCACACACGGCGCGGATGCTGCTGGTGGGCACCGCGATGCCGGCATCCGACATCGCCTTCGCGTCGGGTTTTGCCAGTGTGCGGCAGTTCAACGACACGATCCGTGAGGTCTTCGGGCTCACACCGCTCGAGGTGCGCGCCCGGCGCACGGGGTCCGCAGCACCCGGCGGCACGATCGATCTGGCGCTGCCGGTGCGAGGTCCGTTCGATGCTGCGGGGCTGCTCGCCTGGATGAGCGCGCGGGCGTTGCCCGGTGTCGAGGTGGCAGGAGAGGCATCCTTCGCTCGGACGGTGCTGCTGGCCTCGGGTCCCGCCTGGTTCGAGGTGAGAACGGATGCCGGCGGCCTGCGCCTGCGCGCGACGGTGACGGCCCTATCTGATCTCGCGACCCTCGTTGCTCGCGTTCGTCGCATCTTCGACCTGGATGCCGATCCGCTCGCGATCGACTCCGCACTGTCGCGGCATCCCGAACTCGAGCCGCGGGTCCGGGCGATTCCCGGCATCCGGGTTCCGGGCGCAGCCGACCCCCACGAGATGCTCATCCGCGCGATGGTGGGCCAGCAGATCACTGTCGCCGCGGCGCGCACGGCGCTGGCCGCTCTTGCCGATGCGCTGGGCGAGGAGGTCGCCGGGCCCGACGGCCTGACCCGGCTGTTTCCGACGATGGCAACCATCGCCGATCACGGCGCCGAGGTGCTGCGAGGTCCTGCGGCACGCATCCGATCGATCGTCGGCGCCGCGCGAGCCCTGGCCGAGGGAGAGGTGACCCTCACGATCGCCGACGACGGGAGCGAGCAGCGCCGAGCCCTGCTCGCTCTTCCCGGCGTCGGACCGTGGACCGCCGACTACGTGCGGATGCGGGTGCTCGGCGACCCCGACGTGTTCTTGCCCACGGATGTCGCCGTCCGAAGTGGCGCCCGAGCCCTCGGCATCCCTGCGGAGGGGCTCGAGACCTGGGCGGCGACAGTCGCGCCCTGGCGCAGCTACCTGAGCGCGCACCTGTGGCGAGCCGTCCCCGCCCGGCCCGGCCGAGCCGCGACCGCGCGTACCAGCACTGTCCGTTCCCCCGCGCCCGCCGCGTCAGCCGTGGAGGTTCTCACATGACCCTGACCGCCGTTCTCCAGTTCGTCGACACTCCCGACGGCCCGTTCGCGATCCTCGCCGCCGACGATGGCGCGGTGCTCTCATCGGGGTGGACCGACTCCGCCGAACGCATCGTGGAGCGCATCCGTCCGAGTCACCGGCCCGACGACGTGCGCTCCGGCACGACGGATGCCGCATCCGTCGTCCGCGACTACTACGCCGGTGATCTCGCGGCGATCGACGCCGTGCCGGTCCGGCAGTTCGGTACGGCCGGTCAGCTGGCCGGGTGGGCGGCACTTCGCAGCATCGCGCCCGGCGCACCCCTGTCGTACACGGCGTTCGCCACGGCGCTCGGCCATCCCGCAGCGGTACGGGCCGCGGCATCCGTCTGCGCCCGCAATGCGCCGGCGCTGTTCGTGCCATGCCACCGCGTGCTGCGGACCGACGGGAGCCTCGGGGGATTCGCGTGGGGGATCGAGATCAAGCGTTCGCTGCTGGATCGAGAGAATCCGTCCTTGCTTTCAGCCGACTCTCAGGCATAGTCTGAAGGGCTGCCGCGTCGTGCGGCAGCCCGTACGCCAAGGAGGATGCCATGTATCAGATCGCTTTCGTCGCGAGTCCTGTCGTCCTCATCGCCGTGGCGCCCCTGCGTCACCGTGGTCCCGCGATGACGCGCTAGCAGCGTCGCGACGCACTCGTTCGCGTGTCCGTGACCTGACCGGTCGCGGCATACTCTCGGCGCCCGCAGCGTTGTCGACCACGGCATAGCACCCTCGCCTCAGGCTCTGGCTGCCGCCCTCCCCGCCCGCAGACCCGCGGGTCCGCTCCGCCCTCCCACAAGGATCATGACCGTTACACCTCCCCACCCCCAGAACCAACCCTCGACGCTGCGCGCGCTTGCCCGTCTGCTGCCGTTCGCGCGTCCGGTGCTCCCGCGCCTCATCCTCGGCGCGGCCAGCGCCATGCTCGCCTCGGTGCTGGCCCTCATGTTCCCGCTCGTGCTCGAGGTGATCGTCGGCGGCCCGATCGCCTCCGGTGACCCCGGCCAGATCGCTTGGGGGGCAGCGGCGATCCTCGCCCTGGGCCTTGCCGAGGCGGCGATGGTCTGGGCGCGCCGGTGGTTCGTGCTCGCTCCCTCGACCCGCGTCGAGTACGGGCTGCGGACGACCTTCTACCAGCGCCTGCAGCGGTTGCCCGTCGCGTTCCACGACCGCTGGCAGTCCGGTCAGCTGCTCTCGCGGATGATGCAAGACATCGGCATCATCCGTCGCTGGCTCGCCTTCGGTCTCGTGCTGCTGGTGGTCAACGTCCTCACGATCATCGTCGGCGCGGTGCTGCTGTTCCAGTGGCACTGGCTGCTCGGGGTGATCTTCCTGGTCACCTCTGCGCCCCTCTGGTACGCCGGATACCGCTTCGAGAAGCGGTACGGAACCCTCGCTCGCCAGTCGCAGGACCAGGCCGGGGACCTTGCCACCTCCGTCGAAGAGAGCGTGCACGGCATCCGCGTGCTCAAGGCGTTTGGACGCGGATCGCACGCCCTGCAGAAGTTCGCCCGACAGGCCGAGACCCTGCGCGAGACCGAGATCCACAAGGCTCGCGCTGTCGGGCTGATCTGGTTCTGGCTGATCCTGCTTCCCGACATCGCATTCGCTCTCGCGCTCGGTGCGGGCATCGCGCTCGTGCAGGCGGGGCAGCTGGAGGTCAACGAGCTCATCGCGTTCTTCGCGATGGCAACCGTGCTGCGCTGGCCGATGGAATCGATCGGGTTCCTCTTCTCGTTCCTGTTGGATGCCCGCACGGCCACCGACCGCATCTTCGAGGTGTTCGACGAGGTCGACACCATCACCGACCCGGAGCAGCCGAAGACCATTGCAGCACCTCGCGGTGAGCTCGCGTTCGAGGGCGTCCACTTCCGCTATCAGGATGCGCCGGAGAGTCAGCGCGACCTGCTCGATGGTGTCGATCTCGTGCTGCGGCCGGGGGAGACGATGGCCCTGGTCGGGCTCACCGGTTCGGGAAAGACGACGCTCACGACGCTGCCGACGCGCCTGTACGACGTGACCGGCGGGCGTGTGACTCTCGATGGGGTCGACATCCGTGACCTGACCCTCGCTGAGCTGCGCACCCACATCGGCATGGCGTTCGAGGACGCGACGCTGTTCTCGCAAACCGTGCGCGAGAACGTGCTGCTCGGTCGCGAGGATCTCGTCCCCGGGTCGCCGGAGGCCGAAGCGGCGCTGCGGGAAGCGCTCGAGGTCGCGCAAGCGAGCTTCGTCGACGACCTGCCCGACGGTGTCGACACCGTCATCGGCGAAGAGGGTCTCAGTCTGTCGGGCGGCCAGCGTCAGCGTCTGGCGCTTGCCCGCGCGGTCGCGGCAAAGCCCGCCGTCCTCGTTCTTGATGATCCGCTGTCGGCGTTGGATGTCGACACCGAGGCGCTCGTCGAGGATGCCCTGCGTCGCGTGCTGGCCGACACGACGGCGCTGGTCATCGCGCATCGTCCATCGACGGTGACGCTTGCCGACCGCGTCGCTCTGCTCGAAAACGGACGCGTGAGTGCCGTCGGTACCCACTCCGAGCTGCTTCGCGAGAGCGAGCACTACCGGTATGTCATCTCGAGCCTCGAAGACGAACAAGCCCGCCTGCGGGAGAGGGAGGTGACCCTGTGAGCGCCACTGTCGTGGGAACCGCCGGCGAAGACCGGTCGGACTACACGCGGGACGAGAGCCGCGCCATCCGTCGCCGCTCGCTGCGCCTGCTCGGGTCGCTGATCTCGCCGCTGCGGTGGCAGGTTGTCCTCGCCGGTGTCGTGCTGGTCGTATCGACGGCCCTGCAGGTAGCGGGCCCCGCGCTGATCGCGTTCGGCATCGACACCGCGCTTCCGCTCGTTCTGGCGCCGCAGACGAACTGGATGCCGACGATCGGGGTCGTCGCCGTCTACCTCGTAGCCGGGGTGGGCGGTGCGAGTCTCGTGGGCTGGTACGCGGTCGTGGCGGCGCGGCTGACGCAAGCCGTGATGCTCGATCTTCGCAAGCGCATCTTCCTGCACACACAGAAGCTCAGCCTCGAGTTCCACGAGTCCTACACCTCGGGCCGCATCATCTCGCGGCAGACCAGCGACCTGGAATCCATCCGGGAGCTTCTCGACGGTGGGCTCAACCAACTCGTCTCGGGGCTGCTGTACGGCGGGTTCACGCTGATCGCGCTGCTGCTGCTGGACTGGCAGTCCGGAGTCATCCTCGCTGTCATGGGAGTTCCGCTGTTCCTGCTGATGCGTTGGTTCTACCGCCGCTCGCAGGCTGTCTACCGTGAGTCACGCGTTATCAGCGCGAAGCTCATCGTGAAGTTCGTCGAGACCATGACCGGCATCCGTGCCGTCAAGGCGTTCCGCAAGGAGCCGCGCAACGACGATGAGTTCGGAGACGTCGCCGAGGACTACCGGGACGTCAACATGCGCTCGATCCGACTGTTCGGCACCTTCGAGCCGGGGCTCATGGCCGTTGCGTCGGTCTCGATCGCGCTGGTCGTGCTCTGGGGCGGACTACGCGTCGTTGACGGGGCGCTCGAGATCGGCATCCTGCTGGCAAGCGTCCTGTACGTGCGGAACTTCTTCGCACCTCTGCAGGAGGTCGCGATGTTCCTGAACTCGTACCAGGCTGCCACCGCGGCGCTCGAGAAGGTCTCGGGGGTGCTGGAGGAGGAGCCGACGGTTCCCGACCCAACGGATGCCGTCGACCTGTGGACCGCGCGCGGACACGTCGCTTTCGAGGACGTCACCTTCGGGTACGCGGATGACCGCGTCATCCTGCCGCACTTCTCGCTCGACATCCCCGCAGGGCAGACCATTGCCCTGGTGGGGACGACGGGAGCCGGCAAGTCGACGCTCGCGAAGCTCGTCTCACGCTTCTACGATCCGACCCGCGGCGCCGTGACCCTCGACGGCGTCGACCTGCGGCGCCTGCACCCGAAGGACCTTCGGCGCGCGATCGTCATGGTCACGCAGGAGGCTTACCTGTTCAGCGGCACGGTCGCAGACAACATCGCGCTCGGGAAGCCCGATGCCACGCTCGACGAGATCGAGGCTGCGGCGAAGGCTGTGGGTGCTGACGCCTTTATCCGCGCCCTGCCCGACGGGTACGACACCGACGTCAACAAGCGCGGCGGCCGGGTCTCGGCGGGGCAGCGTCAGCTGATCTCGTTCGCGCGGGCATTCCTGGCAAACCCGGCGGTGCTGATCCTCGACGAAGCAACGGCGTCACTCGACATCCCGTCAGAGCGCGCGATTCAGGATGCCCTGCAGACGCTGCTGGCAGACCGGACGGCGATCATCATCGCGCACCGCCTGTCTACGGTGGCCATCGCGGACCGGGTGCTGGTCATGGAGCACGGGCGGATCATCGAGGACGACACCCCCGAGACACTGATCGCGGGCACGGGCAAGTTCGCCCAGCTCCATGCGGCGTGGCGGGAGTCGCTCGTCTGACGGCAGCGACGCCGGGCCTGACCACCCGGGAGGAGATGTCCGTTCGGGAGGGGATGGATGCCGCGCCCGGCCCTCCCGAGCGGCCAGCCCCTCCGAAGCGAACCTGCGGCCGTCGAAAAAGGCGACGGGGCCTCGGTGGGGGAGGGGAATCCGAGGCCCCGCCGCCAGCCGACAAGCCCCTCGGGTGGGGGCTGAATACTAAGGTGGGACTCGCCGGATCAGAGCCGGATCTCGGCGACGATCTCACCGTACTCGGTTTCGCCCACCGGTGTGAAGCCAACGCGCTCGAAGAATGCCTGCGGCCCCTCTTCGCCCGCCCCATAGATGACGTTCACGTGATCGACGCCGTGCTTTCGCGCTTCTGCGAGCAGGCTTTCGACAGCGAATCGACCGATCCCGCGACCCTGGTCGTCGGCGTCCACGTTGATCCGCCACAGCACCGACCGGAAGTACTCCGACACGCTGTCGCCGTCGAAATTCGCGCTGATGAACCCGACCACGTCGTCGCCGTCGAGCACGACCCGCTGCCACATGGTCTGTGGATCGACATCCCCGGCCGCCACCTCGTAGCTTTCGGGGGCGAGAAACTCAGCCTGCCCGGGCTTGAGCGACATATTGTTGACAGCTTCCACCGTGGCGGCGGACAGTTCAGCAAGTCGCAGTTCGGCCATGTCACACAGGCTAGCCGGGATGCCGCGGTTCAGCATCCCGGGGCACCCTTTTCGGGGGAATTTATCTTGATATCGAGATAGTTAGGCCGGTGCGGTAGGCTCGTGCGCGGCCCCCGAGCGGAAAGATCAGGCGAGTGAGCGAATCCACGATCATCTACACGTACACAGACGAAGCCCCGGCTCTGGCCACAGCTTCCTTCCTTCCCATCGTGCAGGCGATCACGCATCAGGCTGGTGTGGATGTCGAGACGCGCGATATCTCTCTCGCAGGCCGCATCCTCGCCGCTTTCCCACAGCAGCTCACGCCCGAACAGGCGGTCGGTGACGCCCTCGCCGAGCTCGGCGGGCTCGCAACGCTTCCCGAGGCCAACATCATCAAGCTGCCGAACATCTCGGCATCCATTCCGCAGCTGAAGGCTGCCATCGCCGAACTACAGTCGCAGGGCTACGACATCCCCGACTACCCGGACGAGCCGCAGACGATCGAGCAGAAGGATGTCCGGGCGCGGTACGACCGCATCAAGGGGTCGGCAGTCAACCCCGTCCTGCGCGAGGGCAACAGTGACCGCCGAGCGCCGCTGTCGGTCAAGAACTATGCGCGCAAGCACCCGCACCGCAACAAGCCCTTCCCGGAGGGCTCGAAGACCCGGGTCGCGACGATGGGTCACGACGACTTCAAGAGCAACGAGAAGTCGTGGGTCGCAGCACACGACGACGTGCTCTCCATCCGTCATGTCGCCACTGACGGCGCCGTCACGGTGCTCAAGGAGGGACTGAAGGTCCTTCCGCGCGAGATCATCGATGCGACCTTCCTTTCGGCATCCGCCCTCGATGCCTTCCTTGCCGAAACGTTGGCCGAGGCATCCGCGGAGGACGTGCTGTACTCCGTGCACCTGAAGGCCACGATGATGAAAGTCAGCGACCCGATCATCTTCGGTCATGTCGTGAAGACGTACTTCGCTGATGTCTTCGAGCGCTACGGCGACAAGCTCGCGGCAGCGGGCCTCACACCGAACAACGGACTCGGGTCGATCCTCGCGGGTCTGCCGTCGGTCGAGGGCGGCGACGAGATCGCTGCGGCGATCGACGCCGACCTGGAGCGCGGCCCCCGGCTCTCGTACGTCAACTCCGACAAGGGCATTACGAACCTGCACGTTCCCTCGGACGTCATCGTCGATGCATCCATGCCTGCCCTGGTCCGCAACGGCGGCAAGCTCTGGGGAGTCGACGGCGGTGAGGATGACACGCTCGCCGTGATCCCGGACTCCTCCTACGCCGGCGTCTACCAGGCCGTGATCGATGACGTCATCGCGAACGGCCCGCTCGACCCCACGACCATCGGCACGGTTCCCAACGTCGGCCTCATGGCCCAGGCCGCCGAAGAGTACGGCAGCCACGACAAGACGTTCGAGATCGCCGCACCGGGCGTGGTTCAGGTGCTGGACTCGTCGGGTGAGGTTCTGCTCGAGCACGAGGTCGGCGCGGGCGACATCTGGCGCGCGACGCAGACCAAGCACATCGCGGTCATGGATTGGGTCAAGCTCGCCGTCACCCGTGCCCGCGCGACCGGTGTTCCTGCCGTGTTCTGGCTCGACGTGAACCGCTCGCACGACGCCCAGCTGATCGCCAAGGTGCACCAGGGGCTCGCGCTGCTCGATACCAAGGGCGTGCAGATCAGCATCCTCTCGCCCGAGGAAGCGACCCGGTACACCCTCGCGCGCATGCGCCACGGCCTGGACACGATCTCGGTCACCGGCAACGTGCTGCGCGATTACCTCACCGACCTGTTCCCGATCCTCGAGGTTGGCACGAGCGCCAAGATGCTCTCGATCGTGCCGCTGCTTGCCGGCGGTGGGCTGTTCGAGACGGGTGCGGGTGGTTCTGCCCCGAAGCACGTGCAGCAGCTGCTGAGCGAGAACTACCTGCGCTGGGATTCGCTCGGCGAGTTCTTCGCGCTCGCGGCATCCCTCGAGCACCTCGCCGACACGACCGGCAACGCGCGGGCCAAGATCCTCGCCGACACACTGGATGCCGCCACGGGCACCTTCCTCGAGAACGACAAGTCTCCGGGTCGTGCGCTGGGCACCATCGACAACCGCGGCAGCCACTTCTACCTCGCCCTCTACTGGGTGCAGGAGCTGGCCAAGCAGACAGACGATGCCGAACTTGCGGCGATCTTCGCGCCGGTTGCCGAGAAGCTCACTGCTGAGGAGGCGACGATCGTCGCGGAGCTCAACGGAGCGCAGGGGTCGCCGGTCGAGATCGGTGGCTACTACCGCCCGAACGGCGAACTGGTCAACGAGGTCATGCGACCGTCAGCGACCTTCAACGCCGTCATCGACGCGCTGCGCTGAGCCGGACTCCATCTCGACCCGGGCCGCTTCCGCTCTCGCGGGGTGGCCCGAGTCGTTTCCGGTATCCGTCGCGGCATCCGCGCTCGCGACCGAAGCACTTCTTCGGGTGCGTCGCACGCATTCCTCGCAGGCATCCGCCGCGTCTGGCAGGCTTCGGTCTCACAGATTTCGGTCGCGCTGTTTTGCGGGGCGAGGTGCATCACACCCGCATCAGGGCGCGACCGAACGAAAGGGTTTGGACGCGATGGGGCTGGGAGCTAGGCGCGGGCTGACCAGGTCAGGGGTGCGAGCGGGTGATCGGCGGGCAGGTCGATGAGGGCCTCGACGCCGTCGATGCCGATCCCGGCGGGCTCCACGATCCGCGCATCCGGTCGCCCATTCACCAGCGCCCGCGTGAACTCCTCGCGCAGCGCCTCGGAACGGAAGACCCCGCCGATCGCGCACACCGCCGGTTCGGCGTCGACGCGACGCAGCGCCGTGAGCGCGCTCTCTGCCAGCAGGTCCCCGGCACGGCGCAGGATGTCGAGAGCCACCGCATCCCCGTCCGCGCCTGCCCGTGCGACCTCGGCCGCGAAGGACGCGACGATGCTCACCCGGGCGGGGTCTGCCTGCAGATCGATGTAGGCCTGCTCGAGATCTGGCCAACGCCCGCGGACGGCATCCGTGAGCGCCGTCGCTGTGCCTCGACCATCGTGGTCGCGCATCGCGGCGACCAGCGCTTCGCGTCCGAGCCAAAAGCCGCTGCCGGCGTCTCCCATGAGGTAGCCCCAGCCGTCGACGCGCGCGGCGCCGCCGGGGCCGACACCGAGAGTCACGACCCCCGTTCCCGCCGCGACGACGGCACCGTGCGCGGTGCCGCGGGCGCCGAGGTAGGAGGTCGTCGCATCATGCGCGACGACGGCGTGTGCGGCCCCGGCGCTGCGCACCAGCGCCGCGACAGCAGCCGGAGTCGTTTCGCCGTCGGTAAGGCCCGAAACTCCCGCCGCGAGGTGACGGATGTCGAGGTCGAACTCGTCCGCGATCTGTCGCGCCGCCAGACCGATCTGCGGGAGCACCGGCTGGTCGGTGCGAACGCCCGGCAGCAGGGCCTCACCGACGGATTGGTCAGTGCGCACGCGCACCTTCATGCCGGTCTGGCCGGCGTCGATCGCGACGACGGCAGCGGTGCGAGAGCTCACTGGATGCCCAGTTCAGCGAGGAACGCGGCCTGCTGGGTCCACTGGTGCGCACCGCCGCCCTCGTGGTCGTTGAACTCGTAGGCCACGATGCGCTTGGTTTCGTGAGCGAACGCGTTGAAGGCCGCATACACCGTCGAGGGTGGGCAGGTGAAGTCCATGAGTGCGACCGAGAAGAGCCCCGGTGCACTCGCACGGCGTGCCATCGAGACGCCGTCGAAGTAGCTGAGCGTCCTGAAGGTGTGCTCCCGGGCGTCCCGGTGCACGCTGAGGTACCGCACGAGTTCCTGGTAGGGGTCGCGGTCGGTCAGCCCGACGGCCCGGGAGAAGTGGCAGAGGAACGGCACGTCGGGCATGACGGCGACGAGTCCTTCCGACAGTGCGCCGGCAGCGAGGGCGATACCACCACCTTGGCTGCCGCCGGTGACGGCAAGGCGATCCGCGTCGATCTGGGGAAGCATGCGGATGGCGTCAACCGCACGGACGGCATCCGTGAAAACCCGGCGGTAGTAGTAGTCGGCCGGGTCATCTATTCCGCGGGTCATGTATCCGTTGGTTGCGGCGCCGGTGCCGTGCGGGTCGGGAGTCTCGCCGCCAGTGCCCCACGTCGAGCCCTGGCCGCGCGTGTCCATGATCAGGTGCGCGTAGCCGGCCGCCGACCACGCAAGCCGCTCGGAGGGGAGGCCCCGTCCGCCGCCGTATCCGATGTACTCGACCACCGCGGGAAGCGGGGCGGTTGCGCCGGCGGGTACCAGCAGCCAGGCCTTGATCGGGTCGCCGCCGAAACCCGCGAACGACACATCGAACACGTCGACCGACCGCAGCGCCGAGTCGACAGGAGTCAGTCGCGGCTCCCAGCCCGCGACGCGGGATTCCTCGAGCGTGATGGCCCAGAAGGCGTCGAAGTCTGTGGGTTCGTTGATCTGCGGGACATAGGCCTCGAGCTCAGCGGCGGAGAGGTCGAAGTAGGGCACGCTGCTTCCTTTCCGGGCGGTGCACAAGCGCCCTTGGCATGTTACGGCTCCTGCCCGGTCGACGATTGATCCGACCTGCGCACGGCGACGATGTGACACCGCATTCATCCGGTCGCCGCGCCCCAAGCGCATGTAACGGTTTTGTAAACTGTCCGTCCAAATTCGGTCACGCCCTTGCAGTTCTTTTGTTCGTAAGGTCTACTAACAAACATGACTGCATCGGAAGTGCAGCGCGGCTCTTCCACGGGACCCGCGCACACCCTCATGGCTCGTGGCGCCCAGCCCACGGCGTCCACGGATGCCGCAGCTGTCGCTTCAGACACGGTGCAGCGCCGCAGTCTTCGCCGGGCAAAGGTGCTGCCCGAGCACGCCCGTGCCCACAATCGCTCCCTCGTTCTCCAGACGCTCTTCCATGACGGCGCCATGAGTCGGGCTGACCTTTCCCGGGAGACGGGGCTGACACGCGTCACAATCTCCGACCTCGTCGCCGAGCTCATCGGTGACGGCCTGGTTGCCGAGCTCGGCGTTCGCGAAGCGTCGGGTCCGGGCAAGCCCGCGATGGTTGTCGACCTCGATCGTGCGGGCCACCGAATCCTCGGCATGGATCTCTCCGGCCCCGACACGTTCCTCGGCGCGATCCTCACCCTCGACGGCGATATCGTCGCCCGCCACGAGATTGCGGCACCGCGCGGGGCAGAAGATGCCCGGGATGCGGTGATCGAGCTGGCACGGCACCTGGTCGCCGATGCCCACGCCCCGGTCCTCGGAATCGGTGTCGGCTCTCCCGGCGTCGTCGACAACGACGGTGTCGTGCTCAGCGCTCCCGGCCTCGGCTGGACGCAGCTGCCGCTGCGCAGCATCCTCGAGGATGCCCTCGGGCTGCCGGTGCTCGTGGCAAACGACGCGAACGCCGCCGTTCTAGCCGAATACACCTTCGGTGGTGCGCGCGACGACGTCGTGCTCGTGAAGGTCGGACGCGGCGTCGGGTCGGGACTGGTATCGGCCGGTCAGCCCATGCGCGGTGCGCACTTCGCGGCGGGCGAGATCGGACACGTCACCGTGGGCACCGACGGCGGCCCACAGTGCGCGTGCGGCAAAGTCGGATGCCTCGAGGCGTGGCTGTCGGTGCCCGCCTTGACGGCTCGCATGGCGGATGCCGAGACTCCCGCAGACCGTGAGCAGCAGCTGCGCGACGCCGGTGAACGCCTGGGCATCGCGCTCGCGCCCATCGTCGGTGCGCTCGATGTCTCCGAGATCGTGCTCTCGGGTCCCGATGAACTTCTCGCCGGTCCTCTCGCAGAGGCAACGGTCGAGACGATCCGCACTCGCACGCTAGCCCGGTTCCATGACGGCGTGCGCGTTCGGATGACGGCGCAAGGCCAGGACATCGTTCTGCGCGGAGCTGCCGTCATGGTCCTGTCAGGCCAGCTCGGGGTGTCGTAACCGCCGCCCCAACCATTCCCCCCACCGGATAGGTCGCCCGACCTCTTCCGAACACCAGAGAAACACGAAGGAAGACACCATGAAGAAGACGCTCGGAGCCGTCGCCCTCGCGGGCGCCTCGGCGCTCGTGCTGGCCGGCTGCGCCGGCGGTGCCCCCGCGGAGCCCGAAACGGGCGACATCACGGTGTGGCTCGTCGGCGCCGACACGCCCCAGACCGCTCGTGACTACCTAAAGCAGACCTTCGAGTCCGAGAACGAGGGCTGGACGCTCACGATCGAAGAGAAGACGTGGGCTGACGTGTCGGACACGTACACCGCCGCACTGTCGTCGAACGACTCTCCGGATGTCGTCGAGGTTGGCAACACGCAGGCACTGGGCTTCGCGGATGCCGGCCTGTTCCTGGACATCTCCGACATTCAGGACCAGCTCGGCGGTTCGGACCTGCTGCCCGGACTCGTCGAGGCCGGCACGTACGAGGGATCGCTCTACGCCGCGCCCTACTACGCGGGCGGCCGGATCGTCTTCTACAGCCCGATGATGGTCGACGAGGTCCCCGCGACCCTCGATGAGTACGTTGCCGAGGGCGTCGCGATGACCACCGACACGGTCTCGGGCATCTACGCACCCGGCAAGGACTGGTACAACGCGCTTCCCTATATCTGGGCCTTCGGCGGCGAGATCGCCGTTCAGGACGGCGACACGTGGGACGCACAGTTCTCGAGCCCCGAGAGCCTCGAGGGTCTCAACCTCCTGCAGACGGTGTATCAGGACGCCACTGTCGCGCCGGCCGACGGCAACGAGCTGATGGCAAACATTGCCTTCTGCAACGGCGAGGCCGGGTTCATTTCAAGCCCCGCATGGGCCGCCGGAAACCTGACGGGTGCGTGGCCGTGGGCCGATGAGGACGCCGGGCAGAACTCCGAAGGGTGCCCCGACACCTATGCAGCCGACCTCGGCGCGTTCGCGCTGCCGGGCCTCGAAGCCGGCGAGACCGCCCCGATCTTCGCGGGCGGATCCAACGTAGCCGTCGCCACGAAGAGCGCCGCGCCGACGAAGGCAAAGGCAGCCCTCGAGATCATGCTCTCCGAGGACTACCAGAAGCTTCTCGCTGAGCAGGGCCTCACGCCCGGAATCATCTCGGCCGCCTCCGCTCTGCCGGACACCCCGATCGCCCAGGCCCAGGCTGCGGCTCTTGCCAACTCGAAGGGGACGCCGGCCAGCCCGAACTGGGCCGAGGTCGAAGCTGCCCAGATCATCCCTGACGCTCTGGTGCGCATCGCTCAGGGCGAGGACGTCGAGGCTGTAGCCACCGCGCTCGACGAGCAGATCGAGGCCATCCTCAACCAGTGATCGACGGATGCCGCCGCGCGGGCCTCCCCGCGCGGCGGCACCCCGACCACGTGCCCGATGGCTCCGTCCGATGCATGAGTTTCCCGGTCGTGCACCGAACCGAGTGATCGGACCATCCGTCCGTGATGATCGACGCATGCCGTCGTTCGTCGTACCCGCCATCCGCCGCAGAAAGGAGGGATCGCCGTGACCACCACTCTCGCCGCATCGACGGCTTCCGATTCGCCGCCTCCGCCGAACCTGATCGCCGACCGCGTCAAGCGCAGGAACCGCCGCGAGGCCCGGAACGCCTGGGGCCTGCTGACGCCGGCCCTGATCGTCATCGGGGTGATGACCGTCTACCCCGCGGTCCTGATGGTCGTGCAGTCCTTCACTGACTACACCGTCAAGAACAAGGTTCAGGGCACCTGGCCGACCTTCGTCGGGTTTGAGAACTACGTCGACCTGTTCACGAAGTCCGACTTCCCGGCCGTGCTCATGCGCAGCCTCGGGATCATGGTCGTGCTCACGGTGCTGAACCTCAGTCTCGGCATCCTCGTCGCGGTCCTCATGGTGCGGCTGAGCCGCGCATGGCGGATCGTCGTGTCGATCGGTCTGCTGGTCGCGTGGGCGATGCCACCCCTCACGGCGACAGTCGTGTGGGGATGGATCTTCGACACCGAGTACGGCCTGGTCAACTCCATGCTCAACACCCTCACCGGCACCGAGAACTGGACGAACCACTCCTGGCTGCTGAACCCCTGGTCGTTCTTCATGGTTCTCACGATCATCATCGTGTGGCAGTCGGTGCCGTTCGTGGCGTTCACCACCTACGCCGCCCTCGGTCAGGTTCCGGATGAGGTGCTCGAGGCGGCATCGCTGGACGGCGCGACCGGCTGGTCACGGTTCCGGCTCATCGTCTTCCCGTACCTGCGCAGTGTTCTCACCGTTGTGCTCGTGCTGCAGATCATCTGGAACCTCCGGATCTTCACGCAGGTGTATGCGCTGCAAAGCCGCGGGGGACTGGCCTCCGAGACGAACGTGCTCGGCACCTACCTGTTCCGGCAGGGGGTCGGTGAGTTCGGCGCCACCGCGGCGATCGGTGTCGTGATGGTCATCCTGCTGCTTGTCCTCTCGTGGGGATACGTACGCACGACGCTCAAGGAGGAGGAGCTGTGAGTACTCAGGTCACCCCCGCCACCCAGCTCGGCACTATCGGCATCGACGACGAGCCCCGCGGCCGTCCTCGCGGTACGCGTTCCCCGCGGCTCGAGGGAGCGCGCCGACCGAGCCCGCGCAAGGTCGTGACGCGTACCCTGCTGAACATCGCGGCAGCTGTCGTGTTCGTGATGTCGGTGTTCCCCGTCTACTGGATGGTGAACATGTCGTTCACCCCGACGAACGAGATCATCAGCCGCGACCCGAGCTTCGTGCCACTGGACTTCACCCTCGAGAACTACATCACGGCGTGGACACGGGAGGCTGCCCCGGGCCAGACCGACTTCCCGCACGCGCTGGGCACCACCGTGACCGTCACCGTCGGCGTCCTCATCGTCACGCTGCTGTTCGCGTTCCTCGCCTCGGTGGCTGTCGCACGCTTCCGCTTCGGCGGCAAGCGCGGTTTCATCGTGGCGGTACTCGTCGTGCAGATGATCCCCGGCGAAGCGATGATGTTCACGATCTACGGGATGATCGACGACTGGCACCTCATGAACACGCTGCTGGGGCTCGGAATCGTGTACACCGCCGCCGTCATCCCCTTCACGATTTGGACCCTGCGCGGGTTCGTCGCGGGAGTTCCCGCCGACCTCGAAGAGGCAGCCATGATCGACGGCTGCACCAAGTCTCAGGCCTTCTGGAAGGTGACGTTCCCGCTGCTCGCGCCGGGCCTCGTGGCCACCGGGATCTTCGCGTTCATCCAGTCGTGGAACGAGTTCACGATGGCTCTGCTCATGATGAAGGGCTACAACCTCACGCTGATGCCGTGGCTCAATGCCTTCCAGTCCTCGTCGGTGGGCGGCGCCGTGAACTGGGGAGCGGTGATGGCCGGGTCCACCCTGATCGCTCTGCCGGTGGTCATCTTCTTCCTCATCGTTCAGGGCCGAATGACCGGTGGACTTGTCGCCGGAGCGGTAAAGGGCTGATGAGAATGTGCACCACCCACCGCCTCTCGATCGGGGGCGGACGATGAGACTCGGCCTCGATGTCGGGGGAACCAAGACGGATGCTGTCGCCGTCGCCCCGAACGGCACCATCGTCGCCCGCACGCGCCTGGCCACCGGGTGGGGGCCGGATGCCGTCGTGCAGACGATCCTCGACGCGGTCGCCAATCTGCAGGCTGATCCCGCGCTCACGGCGGCGGATGTCCGGTCGGTGGGGATCGGGATTCCCGGCCGGATCGAACCGGGGTCAGGCCGGGTCGAACACGCCGTCAACCTCGGCGTCGAGACGCTCGATCTTGCCGCCGCCGTCGCTCCGGTCCTCGGAGTGCCCGTGCGCGTCGAGAACGACGTCAAGGCAGCGGCACTCGGTGCTGCCTCGCTGCGGGGCGGGACGCTCTCGATGGGGTATCTGAACCTCGGGACGGGGATAGCCGCCGCCATCGTGACGGGGGGCGTGCTCTGGCGCGGGGCGCGCGGTGGTGCCGGAGAGATCGGGCACCTGTCGATCGATCCGGCGGGACCCGTGTGCCGCTGCGGCCAATGCGGCTGCATCGAGGCGCTGGCCGGCGGAGGCGCGGTGTCAGCCCGGTGGGGCAGGCCCGGCGCGCTCCCGATTCGAGACGTCTTCGACGCTGCCGACGGCGGTGATGCGGCAGCCGTGCTGGTGCGAACCGACCTCGCCCGAGGCGTCGCCGCCGCTATCCGGGTGCTCGTGCTCACCGCGGATGTCGACACCGTGGTCCTCGGCGGCGGCATCACCGCTCTCGGCACCCGACTGCAGAGCGAGGTGGCTGCTCAGCTGGAGGCGAGCGCGCGGGAATCGGCATTCCTGCGTTCACTCCAGCTGGTCGACCGCGTTGAGATCCTCCCCGCGGGTGCGCCTGCCGCAGCGCTCGGAGCGGCGCTCATCGGCACTGAAGCTGCAGACGAAAGAGAGGTCCTTTCCCATGGCTGAAGTCATCATCGTCCCGGGCCGCGAGGCAGGCGGGAAGCTGGTCGCGAGCGAGATCGCGCGGCGTATCCGCGCGACGCCTGACCTCGTGCTCGGACTCGCGACCGGCTCGACGCCGCTCCCGGTATATCAGGCGCTGGTGCCCGCCCTCGCGGGCGTCGACGTGTCAACGGTGCGCGGGTTCGCCCTCGACGAGTACGTGGGCCTCGATCCCGCACACCCGCAGAGCTATCGGTCGGTCATCACGCGCGAAGTGGTCGAGCCGTTGGGGCTGGACCCGGCGCGCATTCGCGTCCCCGATGGGCGTCTCGACGGAGTCGCGCACGCCGGCGAGATCTATGAGGCAGCGATCATGGATGCTGGTGGCATCGCCCTGCAGATCCTCGGGATCGGTACCGACGGGCACATCGGTTTCAACGAGCCGGGCTCGTCGTTCGCCTCTCGCACGCGCGTCAAGACACTCACGGAACAGACACGCACCGACAATGCGCGCTTCTTTGCCTCGCCGGACGAGGTGCCGATGCACTGCATCTCGCAGGGCCTCGGCACGATTCTCGAGGCAGACCACCTCGTGCTCCTCGCGTTCGGGAGCTCCAAGGCCGCGGCCCTCGCCGCAGCCGTCGAGGGCCCACTGTCGGCATCCGTCCCCGGTTCGGCGATTCAGCTTCATCCGCACGTCACCGTCGTCGTCGACGAGGATGCCGCAGCCGAACTCGCTCGGGCCGAGTACTACCGGTATGCCTACGCGAACAAGCCGGACTGGCAGGGCTTGTAGGCCGAGCGCCGTGCGCCGGCAGGGCTGGGGTTAAGCAGCGGAGTCACTCCACGCGAAACCGATCAGGTGCGTTCGGCTGAGGGGCGCGAGCGGCGTCGATGCAACCTCGTGCTCGGTGATCCAGCGCAGCTCAGCGATCTCGGCGCTGGCATCAGCTCGGGCCTCGCTCACTCGCAGCACAAACGCATCGGCGATGACGCGATATCCCGGCTCGTTGGCCGCGGCAGCTTCGAACCGGCCGAGCGGGACGAGATCTTCGGCCGCGGCCCGGATGCCGGTCTCTTCTGCGATCTCACGGATGACGGCATCCATCGCGCTCTCGCCGGGGTCGGGCTTTCCGCCCGGCTGCTGAAAGACGGTAGCGCCATGCTTGCGCACGACGAGGGCGCGGCCGTCGGTCGACACGATGACTGCCGCGCTGACGTGGATGACCCCACTCACGGTGTCGCTCACGGCCCGAACACTTTGCCGGGGTTCAGGATCCCCTGCGGATCGAAGACACGCGCGATCTGGCGCTGCAGCTCCCACTGGTCATCGCCGAGTTCGTCAGCGAGCCACCGTCGCTTGAGCACCCCGATGCCGTGCTCGCCGGTGAGAGTTCCGCCGAGCTCGAGCGCGGCACGAAACAGCTCATCGGCGGCTTCCCAGATCGCCGCGGGCACGTCGGGACCGTCGAAGATGAAGTTCGGATGCAGGTTCCCATCGCCAGCGTGAGCGACGGTGGGGATCACGAGGCCGTAGCGGCGCTCGATGTCGGCGATGCGCGCGAACATCGCCGCGAGCGCTGAGCGCGGCACCGAAACGTCCTCGATGAGGGTCGTGCCCAGGCGTGCCATCGCGGGATGCACCGACCGGCGGATCGCGAGCAGCCGCTCGCCCTCGTCGCGGTCGGTGGACACGGCGACGGTTCCTCCCGCTGCCTCAAGGACAGCGGTGATCGCCGCCGCGTCAGCTGCCGCCGCAGCGCCATCGGTCTGGATCGTCACGTGCGCCGCGCCCGGGGTCGGCGCGGCAAGGCCCAGCAACTCATGGATGGCCGTCAGGGCTGCGGCATCCAGCAGCTCCATGATCGCTGGTTGCAGTCCCGTGGCGGTGACTGCGCTGCACGCACTCGCGGCGGTGCCGACATCCGTGAAGGTTGCGGCGATGGTGCACACCTCGCCGGGCACGAGTCGCCGCAGCTTCAGGGTCGCACCAACCACGACGCCGAGGATGCCCTCGGAACCGATCACGAGGGATGTGAGGTCGAGCCCTGTGACGCCCTTGACCGTGCGATGGCCGAGGTGCAGGAGTCGCCCGTCGGCGAGGACGATATCTACGCCGAGGACGGCATCCCGCACCACGCCGTACTTGGCGCACAGTAGTCCGCCCGCTCCCGTGGCGATGTTGCCGCCGACTGTGGAGATGTCGCGGCTGGCGGGGTCGGGCGCCCACCAGAGGCCGTACTCGGCAAGCGCGCGGTTCAGGTCCGCGTTCAGGATGCCGGGCTCGACCACGGCGAGCAGGTCGTCGGGCCGTACCTCCACGATGCGATCCATCGCCCGAACCGAGAGGGCGATCTCGCCGGGTCCGGCATTCGCACCGCCCGCGAGCCCCGTGCCGGCACCGCGGGTGACGACGGGTGTCCCCGTGGCCGACGCGATGCGCAGCGTCGCCTGCACGTCTTCGACGTTCCGGGCGCGCACGACCGCGAGAGGACGGCCGGTGCTGGCGTGCCCAGACTTATCGGCTCGGGCGGCCTCGAGAGAGGCATCCGTCGTGTCAAGCGCGTGGCCGAGTTCGGCACGCAGCTGCGCGAGGACCTCTCGGTCGCTCATGC
>CEPH01086849.1_pt1 | contig 32626 bp, 36 predicted proteins | sample 530571 | NCBI WGS metagenome assembly CEPH01 (sample SAMEA2620413, study PRJEB7988) | marine metagenome | biome: marine biome (ENVO:00000447); feature: surface water layer (ENVO:00002042); material: "saline water (ENVO:00002010), including plankton (ENVO:xxxxxxxx)" | depth 5 m | reverse complement strand
AAGAGGGGATATTTTACTACTTACTTACATCGAACTCAGGTTAAATAGGTAACCCTATTTTTTTTAGAGTTGTTGGGCCACAAACCGGTAGCCGGCAACTCATTCATTTTTAGTCTATAAGTTGCCCTCCACAGCCACCTCACAGCTTATATAACACCCGCTTAACCCCGCAGCTTTACCACCCACCACAGAAAAAATCCGATTCATTTCTTATATTCATTTCACAAACCTCTTACGAGAGTCAAGTGTTTTTGAGTGTTTCGAACCGTATCCCTTAGATACTCAACCTATTAGCATCGGTTCGTTTGTGTGATTAGTCAAAATATTGGTTGTAGCCTTTGGAAAGTCCTATTGGCTATGGTTTAAGAAGGTTGCGGTAGCAATCTAAGTTTACATTTTTCAAAGGGAAGGCATGGAAAGTAACAAGAACAAACTCACCAAGGGAATCATATACAGCACTGTCATTATCAGTGCTTTGCCCTATTTATTCATGTTGGCAGGAGCAGATTTTGGCTGGCAACGCACACCTCTAAATGCCGATGAGTTCGGTAGAATGTCTGGGGCTGAACAGCTCGATTCCGTGGTCTCTTATCTAATTGGGGCTTTTCTTCACTTAATTCTGGAATGGTCTGCCGTAGTAATAGCCATGGCTACAGCCATACTGGCCTTTGTACAATACCGTATTACGGGAAATTCGGCCACAGCCATTATTGGCATTGCCCTGCTTTGTGCAGGTTTTATGGATGCCTTTCATGCCCTATCAGCCTCCAAAATCATCCATTCCGTAGCCGATAATTCCAACTTTATCCCCTTTAGCTGGGCACTCTCTCGAGTGTTCAAAGCTCTCATTCTCTTTGCGGGAGTTGGCATATTCCTTCTGGGACTGGACAAGCAGAAAAGTAAGAGAACAAAAGACAGCTTTGTACTTTCTACCAGCCTTATTTTTCTGGCGGTATCATACCTGCTCATTCGCGTTTGTGCAGTAAGCACCAACCTTCCGGAAACTCAATTTCCCGATCAGCTTATTACCAGGCCTTACGATGTTTTTCCTCTGACCCTGTTTGTGGTACTGGCCGCTTGGGCAATACCTAAATTTCGAAAAAAAGAGAAAAGTATTTTTAGCCACGCGCTACTCTGGAGTATGGTGCCGGCCATAGCCACCCAGTTGCACATGGCTTTTGGTTCGTCCGAACTGTTCGATGCTCACTTTAATGCGGGCCACTTCTTGAAGACCGTTTCCTACATAGTACCGTTTATCGGGATAACCATAGACTACTTTACCACCTACAAGGAGCAGCGCCTGCAATTGTTGGAAATAAAGAAGGCACACCACTCTCTTGAAAATAAAAACCGTGAGCTTAGCCAAATAGCCTACGTGACCTCTCACGATTTGCAGGAGCCTTTGCGCACACTTATGAGCATGTGCGACATTTTCGATCAGCAATACCGCGATAAGCTCGACCCGGAAGCACAGCAGCTACTCAAATACATTATGCAATCCAGCCAGCGCATGAGTGCTCTGGTTCGCGACCTTATGGTGTATAACTATATAGGCAAGGACAAAGACCTGAGCATGGTAGATTGTAACCTGCTGCTGAAGTCTATTCAGGAAGATCTGGACTCCAAAATAAAGGAGCATAAGGCATCTATTACGGTAACCGAACTACCTAAAGTACACGCTCATGAAACCGAATTAAGACTTCTTTTCCAGAACTTAATCAGCAATGCCATTAAGTTTAGAAAGAAAGACCAAAAGCCCGAAATATTAATCAGCTATCAGGAAAAGCGAGGCAAATGGCTGTTTTCCGTAGCCGACAATGGCATTGGTATTGCCGAAAAGCATCAGGAAAAAATATTCAGAATATTTCAGAGGCTTCATAATAAAAAAGAATATGAAGGCACGGGAGTTGGCCTGGCCCACTGCAAAAAAATAATCGACCAGCATGGAGGCGAGATTTGGGTTGAATCCGCAGAAAATGCCGGGAGTACCTTTCACTTTACTATACCAAAATAAGACTGTATGAAACTAGACTGTATCATGCTGATTGATGATGATGAAGCCACCAACTTTGTGCACAAAATGGTTATTAGCCAGATAGATTGTGCAAAAGAGGTGGTAGAGGCTCACAATGGTCAGGAAGCCATTGATTACCTCAAGGAGAGGGCCGGAAAGCAACCGCAACCGGAACTTATCTTTCTGGACATCAACATGCCGGTAATGGACGGATGGGAATTTTTAGAGGAATATGAAAAGCTCGATGAAGACCAGAAAGGCGGAATGGTTGTGGTCATGCTCACCACCTCGCTCAACCCGCACGACCGGGAGATGGCTACTAAAATGGGAGTTATTCATGATTTCATGAACAAACCACTAACCAAGGGAATGCTTGCTGAACTAATAGACAGGCACTTCGGCAACTCAGCACAATAAGTACCGAGTACCAAGGCTTCTTCAGCCGGTAATTCTGTGGAGTTATCGGCTGAAGGTCGTTATTTTTTGTTAGATCAGTTCTTTAACCTTTTCCGGAGGGCGGCCAATAATCGCTTTGTTGCCTTTAACCACAATTGGCCGCTCTATCAGCTTAGGGTGCATTACCATGGCCTTTATCCACTCCTCATCAGAGAGCAATTTCCCTTTAAACTCCTCTTTATAAATGGCCTCACCTTTGCGCACCAATTCTTCGGGCGAAATGCCCAAAAGCTTAACTAAATCAGTAAGCTCTTCTTCAGAAGGTACTGTTTTTAAGTATTCCACCACCTCTACCATTTCGCCACTTTCTTCAATGATTTTTAGTGTTTCTCTACTTTTTGTACATCTTGGGTTGTGGAAAATTTTTAACATGACTTTTCTGGTTTAATATTGGCGTTCAATGGCCTAAAACTAAAGATTATTGATGGAGCAAATCAAGTTAAATGATGAAGTAAGTCTTTCAAAGTTTGTTCATGGTGTCTGGCGGCTTGCCGAATGGAACTACACCAATGAACAAATACAGCAGTTGGTTGAAGGTTGCCTTGAATTGGGCATCGACACCTTCGACCATGCCGATATTTATGGCGACTATGGCTGCGAAAAGCTTTTTGGCGATGCTTTGAAAAACCGAAATGACCTAAAGGAAAAAATAAAAATAGTAACCAAGTGCGGCATAAAGCTTCTCTCTGCGCAGCGACCCGAACATTACATCAAACATTACGACACCAGCTTTGAGCACATTGTAGGGTCTGCAGAAAACTCACTGCGTCAGTTAGGTGTAGAAGCCATAGACCTACTGCTTATTCACAGACCCGATCCCTTCATAAATCCGCAAGAAGTAGCTAAAGCTTTTGACAAACTAAAGACCGAAGGCAAGGTAAAAGCTTTTGGGGTAAGCAACTTTCTGCCACAGCAATTCAAAGCCCTGCAAGCGGCCTTAGACTTTCCTTTAGTTACCAATCAGATAGAAATTTCGTGCGTTTCGCTGCATGAATTCGACAACGGCACCATCGATTTCTGCCAGGAAATTGGACTGCACCCAATGGCCTGGTCGCCTCTTGGGGGTGGCAGTATCTTTAATGCTCAAACACACCGAATGCTCACGTTAAAAAACGTATTGCATAAAATTAGCGATCGGCACGACACTACCATTGACCGTATCATGTTTGCCTGGTTGCTGGCTCATCCGGTAGGTATATTACCGGTAATTGGCTCGGGCAACCTCGATAGAATAAAGGCTGCTACAGAGGCACAACACATAAAACTAAGCCGACAAGAATGGTTTGAAATTTGGGTAGCCTCGCGGGGAGAAAATGTACCCTAACCAGGGCTTGGTCAATCTACTTTTACACTTAAAGTAACCTACACATGAACAACGAACAGCTGAGCTACCCTATTGGCCGATTTAGCCCACCCACCAGAATTGACACGGCTATCATAAACACCTGGATAGCCACCATTGAGGAGACTCCTCAATGGTATGAGCAGGCGGTGGCCGGTATGACAGACGCTCAACTCGACACACCCTACCGTGCGGATGGCTGGACGGTACGCCAGGTTGTACACCATGTGGCCGACAGCCATATGAATTCGTACATCCGGTTTCACTGGGCCCTCACCGAACCTAACCCTACCATTAAGGCCTATGACGAAAAAAGCTGGGCCGCACTCAGCTATCAGAAAAAGGTGCCAGTAAGTATCTCGCTGCAATTGCTGGAAAACCTGCACAAACGGTGGGCTATATTGCTGCGAGCTTTGAGCCCTGAAGAGTTAGAAAAAACCTTTGTTCATCCGGAAACAGGAAAAATCAATGTATTAAAGGAAGTTATAGGCCTCTACGCCTGGCATAGCGAACATCACCTGCATCACATACTACGGCTAAAAGAAAGAATGGGCTGGTAGTCATTAGATCAGACACCTCACTCACAAATTCATACCAAAGTATGATCTGTACCGGGTTAAAGATGGTTAACTTGAAAAGAAAAAACCATGAATAAAAAAGCCGGACACATAGGCTGGTTCGACCTTACAGTAGAAAATGCCGAAGAAGTAAAAGATTTTTATGCTAAGGTAGTAGGTTGGGAGCCGCAGCCCGTATCGATGGGCGACTATAACGATTATAACATGACGCTGGATGGTGAACCTAAAACAGGCATATGTCATAAAAAAGGCCCAAATGCGCATATTCCATCGCAATGGATGCTCTACATCAATGTAGAAAATATAGATGAAAGCACTAAAGCGGTTGCCTCTAATGGTGGCCAATTGCTTACAGAAGTAAAGCATATGCCCGGATACGGTAAATACTGTTTCATTAAAGATCCGGCTGGGGCAGTCTTCGCCCTTTTTGAGCATGAAGAACAGTGATTTTCTATTATTAACTGAATAGCATAAATTCAACAGTTGTTTAAATCCTGTTCATGAAAGCTTATATTCTTTGGCTACTGCCTTTTCTGGTATTTTTTAAGCCCCCCGACAACAACTGCTATAACTGTGGTAAGCAAGACACTGAATATCTCTGCGCTTCTAACACATTACCTATTAATTCCAGACTGTGCATCGATATTTCTGAGGTACCCGCGTTTGTGTACAAAGACTATATGGCCTCAATAGCCGAGACCTATGGCAGGGACAGCGATGAGTTTATGGCCGCAGAACCCGACTATGAACTCTGGACCACGGTTTTTGAAGGTACCACGGCCGAAGAACTCAAAAATAAATTCATTGCTTCAGACGACCTGGCTCTAATGCCCATAATGGGCATTAGCTTTGAACAAGCGGTTAGTTTTGCAGAATGGCGTACTGAGGCTATGGAAAAATACCTGAATGAACTGAGCAAAAATGAGCGAGAGGCTTTTCCAAAGAAGTTTAAGTTCAGGCTACCCACCGAAAATGAATGGGCACGAATTCGCTTTCTAATTCAGGACAAACGAATGCTCAAACAGTTAGCCAAAATTGCCAAAACCAATGAGTCTTCTTTTAAGCTTTCTAAAAGTGATCTAATGAATTCCAGCAAACATCTGAAACCGGTGTATCATCAATCGGCCGAAGACATTGGTTTTTTCAATGTGTTTGGCAATGTGGCTGAGATGACTTCTACAAAAGGAGTAGCTATGGGAGGCAGTTGGAGCGACCCCAACACCGGCAAAATCTTTACCCGGTCGTTTACCTACGAAGGTCCCTCCACAGCTGTTGGCATTCGAATGATATTTGAGATTATAGAGTAACCACCGGTTTTAAACCAGCCCTGCCACTAAAAAGCCCAAATAAGTACCCAGCCCTGTGCCCAGGGATCCCGCTAAGATAGCCGGTAGCAGCAAATCGTTTCGCTTAAAGCTCTTAGCCAGAGCCAGGGCTGTACTGGCACCACCAATATTGGCTTGTGAAGCTATGGCTATTACGCACCAATCTGTTCTAAGCACTAACCCCATGAGTATTAGAAAGAGGCCATGCACCAGAACAATGACCACCGTAAACAACAAAATACTGACAGCATGCTCTCCTACTTGCACCAATGCGGTGAGTTCGCAAAAAGCCCCTACAACAACCAGAAAAAGATATACGGCAAACATTCCCAGTAACTTTGCTCCGGGAATCTGCTGAATGACTTTTAGTTGGGCCAAGACGAGGGCTATTGTAGTAAGTACTAACACAGATGGCACACCGGAGAGCTCGGCCAACCGGTTGGACAGCAACATAGCCGCCAGGCCAATAAAAAGCATTAAACCGAGCCGTAGTGGCCCCACATGTTCTCGCTCAGTATACTGATCTATATCTCCCCTCAAATTCATTTGCAAGGGTTTATGTGGTTTCCACCGAGCCATTAGGGCCGGCAAACTAAGGGTTACGAGCATCCAGAGGGCGGTTACAATATTATCGGCTACCACAATACCGGTATATATAGCTCCTTCCCTTACCACATCATAGTGCAGAGCTACTGCATTGAAGTTGGCACTCCCTCCGGTATATGTCCCGGTCATCATTCCCGCAATAGCGGCATAATTCTTCCCAAAAACCTCCTGATAATCTATAAGGTTGAGAGAAACCAATACTCCCAGGGTAGTTCCTGCCGCACCCAGCACAAAAGCCAACAGCATGGGCAAGCCTGCTTTCTTTAGTTCCTTTAGGTTTACCCCCAGTAACAGGTAAAAAATACTGGCAGGAGCCACGTACTTAAAAATAGAATCGTACACCGGACTTGCATTAGAAGCCGAAGGAATAAGCCCCAGATTGGCCAGCAATGCTCCCAGAATAATAACCAGCAACGGACCGCTAAGGTGTTTTAAGAAGGTATTTTTAGTGAGCCATTCACTGATAAAAATCAAACCACACAGCACGGTGAGTATGTAGAGGGGGTTCTGAATCATTTCATAAAATAGCTATTTCTTCAGAAACGCCTTAAAAAAGACTGCCCGGTGATACTGGGTACCTCCGGGCAGTTAAGCTTTGCCAGACTATAATGTTTTAGTCTCTTAAATTACTCCAAGCTCCTTTCCTACCTCCGTAAAGGCTGCTATGGCTTTGTCCAAATGGTGTCGTTCATGCCCTGCAGAAACCTGAACCCTAATACGCGCTTGTCCTTTAGGCACAACCGGATAGAAGAAGCCTATCACATAAATACCTTTTTCTAGCAGTGCATCGGCCATTTTCTGAGCCAGGGGAGCATCGTAGAGCATTACCGGAACAATGGCGTGTTCGCCCGGCTTTATATCGAAACCGGCAGCCGTCATTTTCTCTCTGAAATACTTAGTGTTTTCTTCCAGCTTGTCTCTGAGCTCGGTAGTCTCTGAGAGCATATCGAATACGGCTATTGAAGCCCCCACTATAGAAGGTGCCAAGGTATTAGAAAACAAATAAGGGCGCGATCGCTGTCTTAGAATTTCAATGATCTCCTTCTTTCCGGAAGTAAAACCGCCACTGGCACCGCCAAGAGCTTTACCTAACGTACCGGTAATAATATCTACCCGATCCATGCAGTTTCTATATTCGTGAACTCCACGACCTGTTTTTCCCATAAATCCGGTAGAGTGACACTCGTCTGTCATTACCAACGCCCCATATTTATCGGCCAAATCACAAATTTTATCCAATTGCGCAATGGTACCGTCCATAGAGAACACCCCATCGGTTACAATAACCATTTCTTTGGCTCCCTGATCTTTGGCCTGTTGTAGTTGCTTTTCCAGGTCGGCCATATCGTTGTGCTGATAGCGGAAACGCATTGCCTTACACAACCTCACACCATCTATAATCGAAGCATGGTTTAGAGCATCCGAGATAATGGCATCTTCAGGCCCCAGCAGAGGCTCGAACACACCACCATTAGCATCGAAAGCGGCAGCGTAAAGGATAGTATCCTCAGTACCCAAAAACTCAGATATCTTTTTCTCCAACTCCTTGTGAATGTCTTGAGTACCACAGATAAAACGCACCGATGACATTCCGAACCCATGGGTGTCGATGGCTTTTTTGGCGGCTTCAACCACTTTGGGGTGAGAAGAAAGCCCCAGGTAGTTGTTAGCACAGAAGTTAATCACCTCCCGACCATCGGCCGTTTTTATGTCGGCCGCCTGAGGGGTAACAATAATTCTTTCTTTCTTGAACAGTCCTGCTTCCTTTATCGATTCCAGCTCTGCCTCGAGCTTAGGTTTGAGGGTGTTGTACATATTAATTCGTTTTAGGTTTTACAATCTTTGGTTTGGCCATGGGCTTTCTGGCTACGGCAACTTCCTGCTCCTCCTGCAAAGGATATTTTCTTCTTATGGCATTGATAAGAAATAATTTTTGTGCCGTGAAACTATTAGGATGTACCAGATCGAACACTTTCTTGAGCTCCATAAACCTTTCCATTTCGGCAGAAGCAAAAGATTTAGGGTCTATCTTTTTCTGTTTCAGGTAGGTTTTAAAATCCGGATGTTCCATGGTTGGCCAAATATACACAGCAGATTCCAATCACCTTTGGTCATGCAAACGTTTTGCATCTTATACCTATTAATTAATATTGCAGCGCAAACGAAAAATAGAAATGGATAAAGTATTGGTGATAGGTGCCAGCGGGCAATTAGGTTCAGAACTCACGTTGACGTTGGCCGAAATGTTTGGTGAAAACAATGTGGTGGCTTCAGACATTTCTTCTCCAAGCGCATCCATAAAACATCTTCCTTTCGAAAAACTAGACGTAATGAATGCCCAGCAACTGGGCGAAATTACTGACAAACACCAGATTACGCAGGTGTATCATCTGGCCGCCATACTCAGTGCCAAAGGCGAAGAAAACCCACAGTGGGCCTGGAACCTGAATATGACCGGCCTGTTGAATGTACTTGATCTGGCCAAAGAGAAGGGCCTAAAGAAAGTGTACTGGCCAAGTTCAATTGCTGTTTTTGGACCTTCTACCCCGGTAGACATGACTCCCCAACATACCGTAATGGATCCCAATACGGTGTATGGAATTAGCAAGCAAGCCGGTGAGCGTTGGTGCGAGTATTATTTCCAGAAATATGGAGTAGATGTTCGGTCGTTGCGATACCCCGGACTCATTGGCTACAAGTCTTTGCCCGGTGGTGGTACAACCGACTATGCGGTAGACATTTACCATAAGGCGTTGGCTGGCGAAACATTCAAATGTTTCTTGTCTGAAAACACCGCATTGCCCATGATGTATATGCCCGATGCCATTAAAGCTACCATAGGCCTTATGGAAGCACCGGCAGAGCAGGTAAAAGTAAGATCGAGCTATAACGTTTCGGCCTTTTCATTTACTCCTGCTCAATTGGCAGATTCTATTCGCAAGTTTATTCCTGAATTTGCCATTCAATATGCTCCTGATTTTCGTCAGAAAATTGCCGACTCATGGCCCAATAGCATTGACGACTCTGCGGCAAGAGCAGACTGGAACTGGAAACCTGACTTTAACATAGACGAAATGTCTAAAGACATTTTAGACAACCTGCCGAGCTACTTCGGCCATTAAATGTTTGCTTGCTTTACAACCCAAAAGCTTCAAAGGGTGTCAACAAACAAAAAAAGAAAGCCATGAAGAAGCTGTTTGGTCTACTCTCTGTTTTGCTTTTGGCAGCCTGTAATAGTGAAAATCCGGGAAGCGTAACTCGCTATTTTTATGAGCAATCGGAAGTGAGCCCTCCTGAAGAAAATGTGGGTATGTATGTAAACTGGACTCCCGGCAACAAAATAGTTTTCAGGTTTGTAATTGTTCACCCCGATGATCCGGATATTGCTGATGATGAGGTGGCCGAAGTTTTTTGGGTAGAGGTACCAAAAAATTTAACAGCGTTTGAATTCGATACCAACGATATTGGCGAAGGCTCAGACATTGAAGTTTATTATACTCGCTCCTGCTACTGTGGTTTTGAAGCTTTCCGTTTTAATTCGGTAGAGGTTACGGGCAAAAAGCGCAACAACGGAAGCTGGCACCTTTCCTTTAAAATGACCGCTGTTTCCGGCAACTATACAGAAGAGGAATACTTTTTGGAAGATGACGGCATCTATGTAAAAGGAATTATAGACAACTCAAATCCTTGATTTCAACGTGGGGTATAGCTCCAGAAACTCAGCAATAGTTTCATATACCCTATCCAGCTCATCGTTGGTAATAATGTATGGAGGAATAAGGTAAATAACATTGCCTAACGGTCTGATGAGTAAACCCTTTTCTATAAAGTAAGGATAAAGGTGATGTCTCGCCTCATTAAAATAAGAGCTGTCTCTTTCTGTGTTTAAGTCGAAGGCCAGAATGGTGCCTATCGTTCGGGCATTTCTTACCATGCTGTGCCCCTTAATTCGGTGCATAAACTCCTGATGCTTTTGGGCTATTCGTTGGCGGTTGGCTTCACACTCCGGAGTTAAGAGCAAGTCTAGCGAAGCGTTGGCTACCGCACAAATTATTGGGTTGCCCGTAAAAGAGTGCCCATGAAAAAACGTTTTCATCAGATCATCGCTCTTGTAGGCCTCCTGAATGGCCTGGGTACAAGAGGTTACTCCCATGGGCAATACTCCACCGGTCAGTCCTTTAGACAGGCATATGATATCAGGCTTGTGCTGCAAACGATCGGCCGCAAACAAGCTCCCCAATCGGCCGAATCCTGTCATTACCTCATCGGCAATACACACCACCCCATGGCGCTGTGCTATTTCCATGGCGCTATTCAACCACCGCTCGCTGTAGAAGCGCATGCCTGAAGCTCCCTGTACCAAAGGTTCGAAGATAAAAGCAGCCACCTCTCCCCCAGCCACCAACAATTCAAACTGTTGCAACACTTGGTCTTCACTGTGTTGGTCCGGAAAGTCAATAAACTCCACATCGAACAAATATGGATCGAAAGGAGCTGTAAAGGCGCCCCTGTCTCCTACTGACATTGCCCCGAAGGTATCGCCATGGTAGGCACCATCTATGGCTATTATTTTCTTCTTTTCAATTCCCTGATTGTAGAAAAACTGAAAGGCCATTTTAATGCCCACTTCTGTGGCTGTGCTTCCATTGTCTGAGAAGAAGATTTTCGACTGATTTTGAGGCAGTATATCCAACAAACGCTCAGCCAACCGAATGGCAGGTTCATGGGTAAACCCGGCAAAAATTACATGCTCCAACTGCTCTGCCTGTCGGGCAATGGCTTTTGCCAGGTATGGATGGCTATGACCATGCAAATTGACCCACCATGACGATATCACATCCATAATCTTTTTACCCTCATGGGTGTATAAGTAAACACCTTCGGCCTTTTCCAACATCTCCGGGCGGGTCATACCCTTGAGGGGTGTAAACGGGTGCCATATGCTCTCTCTATCTCTGCTTAGCCAATCATTCATACCAATTCATCTTCAGTTGTTCGGCCCAATAGCTTACCGTTTCTTCATTAATTAAGCCCAACTTTGGCAGGCGAAGCAACACCGGCCAGCCGGTGTGTTTTTCTATAATTTGCTCACTTTCAGGGTTGCTCTCTCCATTAAAAATTAAGCCCTTCACTTTGTAGTTATTCCTTTTCAGAAAATCGGCCGTAAGCAAGGTATGGTTGATGCTCCCTAGATAGAGATTGGCCACCAAAATTATTTCCAGATCTAACTGCCTGGCCAACTCAATTACAAAATTTTGCTGATTAATGGGTACCAATACTCCTCCCGCTCCTTCCACCACCAGTCGGTTATTTACGGCTGGTAGCATAAAGTCCGTCAGTTCAATTTCCAAATGTTCGAACCGGGCTGCCGCATGAGGCGATGCCGGAGTTTTTAATTGAAAGGTCTCCTGATGAAACCGGCTTTTGTTATTCTTCACTAACTCCTTCACCCGGTCTGTATCTGCAGGTAATCCGGCCTGTATAGGCTTCCAGTAGTCGGCTTTCAAGGCTTCGGTCAGAATGGCCGACACCAATGTCTTACCACTGTCGGTACCAATGGCCGTGACGAAATAATTCATGCGGCAAAATTAAGCTTTTGCCTCTTGAATCACCTTGTAACCTTCAATGAGTTTTTCTCTGAGATCGTTGAATTTAATGGGTTTAACCAGGTAGGCGGTCATACCGGCTGCCAAAGCACGCTCAATATCTCCTTTAAAAGCGTTGGCCGAAACTCCTATGATTAGAGGTCTTTGCTCTTCGTCCAGATTGTTGATTATCTCAACCACCTGATAACCATCCATTTTAGGCATGGCTATATCCAGGAGAATCAGGTCGTATTTTTTCTCCTTTACTTTTTTGATTACCTCCAGGCCATCGGTAGCCACATCGGGTATATAGCCCATACGCTCCATAAACAGCATGGAGAGCTTACGGTTTATGGCATTATCTTCGGCCAGCAGAATTTGTAATGGGTAATCTTCAGCAATATACTCTTCGGTAGATTCAACCATTTTCACATCGGGGTTTTCCATTTGCTCTTTGGCCGAAACCTTACCGGCCAACTTGGCCCTGATGGAAAAAGAAAAGGTAGTACCTACTCCCACTTCGCTCTCCACAGTAACTTTACCATGAAGCATTTTTACCAAACGCTTGACTATGGCCAAACCTAGGCCTGTTCCTCCAAATTTGCGGGAATGTGAAGAATCGACCTGTGTAAACTCTTTGAAGAGGTTGTTCAATTTGTTTTGCGGAATACCAATACCTGTATCCTTCACCTTAAACAGAAGCTCTACATGCCTCTCGGTCGTTTCCAGTGCCTGAACCGAAAGAATGATGGAACCGTGCTCTGTGAACTTTACCGCATTGGATAGCAGGTTTAGCAAAATCTGACGCAACCTGCCTCTGTCTGTTCTGATGAAATTAGGCACGCTCTCATCGACCATGGAGTTGATAATTATCCCTTTTTTTCTGGCTTCGAACCTTACCAACCCTATGGAATCATCAATCACTTTTTTGAGGTAAAACAGGTTTTCTTCAAAAGCCAGCTTACCCGATTCTATTCTGGAATAGTCCAGAATATCGTTGATAATTCTAAGCAGGGTATCGCTGCTAGCCTGTATGGTTTCCACATACTCTTTTTGCTCTTCGCTCATTTCAGTTTCCGAAAGCAGGCTTATCATCCCTACCACCCCATTCATGGGGGTTCGGATTTCGTGGCTCATGGTAGCCAAAAAGTTACTCTTTGCCTGAGCGGCCGATTCTGCAGCCTCTTTAGCCTTTCGGAGCTCTTTCTCCAGCCTTTTGCTAGAAGATATATCGCGCGAAATAACCAGTAGACGGCTCTCATTGAGTTTAATGACCCGGCCTTCGAAAAAACGCTGCGATTCGCCTTCGCCAAAATCGTATTCAAGGGTTTGTAATTTCCCGGAGTCAAAAGCTTTCTGGCAGGCTTCTTCAAAAGCATAATTGAGCGGACTGGGAATTACATCGCGAATGCGTTTACCCAAAAACTCACTGGGCCTGTACCACAAATCTTCCTCATTGCCAATTTTATAATCCATGTAGCGCAGCTCTCTGTCAATCATGAACATGGGATCGGGAATGGCATCGAGAATTAGCGATTGTTGTCTTTCGCTTTCCTTAAGCTCCATTTCGGCCTTATACATGCCCGTGAGGTCTCGCGCAATAGCGTTTACATAGCTTACATTGCCATGATCATCGATATGAGGAGTTTCAAAAATTTCAAGCATGTGCCGATCTCCATAATTGTCGTAGATCTCCAGAAAGTAGGGCTTTATAATGTCGAAGTTGAGCTTGAATAAGTCATCGATATGCCTGAAAACAGTTTGATTAATGGGATTATCGGTGATCAGGTCTTTGAAATGCACATCGCCATCGCTTTTGGCATAACCTAACAGACGCTCCACATTGCTGGAAGCGTAGTTGACATACCCCTGCCGATTGTAACGAAAATAAAAGTCTGAAGAATGCTCCATAAGCATCTCCAGCGATTGCTTAAGCGCAGCCTTTTGTCTCTGATTCAGGTTGCGCTCAATCATCATTTTCTTCTTCTCCCTGATTTGGCGAAAAAGAAGTATGGCCAAAACAATAATGACTGCTCCTGAAAGGATTAGGGCAAAAATCATATTGGGTTAAGGTGTAAACTACAATGGATGCCGAAATTAAGCATTCAAGGCACTTTTTAATGAACGGCCCATTGCATCGAACCGATTCATTGCATCGTTAAAAAAATCATCATTCAACAAGCCTTCAATCTCTTCTTCCAACATATCAAACTCACTCACTTTAAAGGTCTGCTCAAATGGGCCATGCTCCAGTTTAATGATATACTTACCATTCCACGAAAACACGGTCACTTTACATGGTTTATCTAAAAATTCTCTTACTACTCTCATGCAAGTGAAGGTCGAAGTAAAACAATCAAAAAACAAAATGTTAAGCCGCTCATCAGAAACGTGAAAACTAACTTTCAGTTTTCGTTGGCATGTCTTAATGTTGAGCTAATTTTTTCTATGTCTAAACTAGCAATTACCACATTTATACTGCTCATTTTCTCAAAAATACTCTTGGGGCAGGAACCTAAAACCATTCACATAAAAGAGGCTATAGACCCCATAAAAATAGATGGTTTGCTCAATGAAGACAGCTGGACTCAGGCCGAAAAAGGTAGTGACTATTGGCTGAATTTCCCTACCGATACCAGTCGGGCATCTTCGCAAACCGAGCTAATGTTTACCTATGACGACCGCTTTATTTATGTAGGAGCCAAGCTGTATGCTCCGGATGATGCCACTTATGTAACCCCTTCCCTTAGAAGAGATTTTCGTGGAGCAGGCAATGATATGTTCACCATTGCTTTCGATACGTTCGATGATTTGACCAATGCCTTTCAGTTTGGCATTAACCCCTTTGGAGTTAGACGTGAAGGGCTGGTTTCGAATGGTGGAGCCCAGCGGGGCAACCTCTCGCTCGATTGGGAAAACAAATGGTATGGTGAAGCTACTCAACACGAGGGGTATTGGATGGTAGAGATGGCCATTCCCTTTAAAAGCATACGGTACAAAGAAGGAAATCTGGTTTGGAACATCAACTCATACAGAATAGACTCGCACACTGGTGAGCGGAGTATATGGAACCCTGTACCGCGTAATTTTGCCCTGTATTCATTGGCTCACACAGGCAAACTCGTTTGGGATAAAGCCCCCAAAAAACCGGGAGCCAATGTTTCGGTTATCCCTTATGTATCGGGCAACACCATCAAGGAAGGAGGGTATTTAAACCGCGATGATCAGCAACAAATACCGCGAAGTACTGAATCGAGCTTTGATGCCGGATTTGACGCAAAAGTGGCTCTGGGCCCTGCACTTAATCTGGATATAACGGTAAACCCCGATTTTTCTCAGGTAGAGGTAGATCGGCAAGTGACCAACCTGGACAGGTTCGAAATATTTTTTCCGGAGCGAAGACAGTTTTTTCTGGAAAACGCTGACTTATTTTCAGAGTTTGGTGCCGATGGACTCAGGCCTTTTTTCTCCAGAAGAATAGGTGTAAGCCGCGATGAAAATACTGGGGTAAATGTGCAAAACAAGATAAACTTTGGTGCGCGTCTAAGTGGCAAGCTCAACAATAACTGGAGGCTGGGGGTGCTCAATATGCAAGCTGCTGCTATCAACGACATTGACCTTCCTCAGATTAATTATACGGTTACGGCCCTTCAGCGCAAGGTTTTTAATCGCTCTAACGTAGGGCTCATTTTTGTGAACAAACAAGACCTTGCCAATAAGAGTAACACAAGCTTCAATCAGTTCAATCGCGTGGTTGGCCTGGATTACAATCTGGCATCGGCCGATAATTCACTGAACGGAAAATTCTTCTATCACAGAACTTTCGAAAAAGATGATTCACAAAACTCGTTTGCAGCTTCGGCCAACCTGCTCTATTCTACCATTAACTGGCAAATTGAAGGTTTGGCTCAAAAGGTGGGCAACGGATACAATCCGGAAGTCGGCTTTGCCAGACGAAACAACTATGAGCGTGGCGCTCTGAGTCTCCGAAAGAATTTCTATCCCAACTCAGGAGCTATTCAACGCATTAGTCCCGGTATTGAAACAGAGGTTTATACCAACGACACCAATGGCACCACAGACTCGCAAGTTTCATTAGGACTGGAACTGGCCATGTTGAACACCAGCAACATCAGACTTTCTGTAAATCGAAGCTACATTTATCTTTTTAGAGCTTTTGACCCCACCCGAAATAATAATGAAAGGTTACCGGCCGATACTGACTACGAGTATACCAATGTGGAGGCCTTCTTTTCTGGAGATACCCGAAAGCCATTTTACCTGACAGTATTTGCCAATGCCGGAGGCTACTATAATGGAAACAGGCTAGGGCTTGGCGGAAACCTTAATTACCGGGTTTTACCTTACGGGCTTGTAACCATGAATTTTAACTACAACCGTATTAGACTACCCGAACCCTACGGTAGTGCAGATCTGTTTCTGATAGGCCCAAGGTTCGATATTACTTTTACCAAAAAGCTTTTTTGGACAACCTTTATTCAATACAACAATCAGATCGATAACCTGAACATAAACTCCAGAATTCAATGGCGCTTTAAGCCGGTTTCTGACGTGTTTATAGCCTACACCGATAATTACTTCCCTGACGATTTCAGAAATAAAAACCGGGCATTGGTTATTAAGGTCACCTATTGGCTCAACTTATAGAGTACGGCTTGGCAAAGCCCGGCTTAGAAAAAGCCAAGGCTTAATCCCTTACGATTTCAAAGAAGTGGTCTACCTGACAGTTGAGTGTGCCTGCTACGGAGCAGTACTTTGTAGCTGCCATATGACCCAGTTTTTCAAATTCCTCCTGGGTAGCATCGGGCGACTGGAGAATAAAGGTAAGCTTAATATGAGTAAACGCTCTGGGATGCTCTTCTCTTCGGGTTCCCTCCGCCTCTACTTTAAGGCCATTTACAGTCCGTTTGCGTTTCTTAAGCATCTGAACCAAATCTACTGAAGCACAACCCGATAGAGCCGATAGTAACAGTTCGGTAGGTGATTGTCCCTGCTTTTCTTCGGCAGGTCGCATGTCCAACAGCACTTTATTTCCGTTGGGGTTTACCGACTCAAACTCATAATCTCCTAGTAACGTGGTAGTTGTCTTCATATTGCTGATTTTAATCTGCCCGCAAAAATAAATGATTTATGCCGTCAACGACACAATACGGCTATTAGTTTCTCAGTTCTTGCGATAAACCACTAACCTAAGAAGATGAAAAACTCAATCCTTAAAATATCTACCCTAGCCCTTGGTATGTTCATGATATTGCTCGGCTGTGGCAACAAAGACGACACTGACACGGGCCTGATGGTAACTATTGAAGATCAGTTTGTCAACCTCCCCTCCAACGTATCTGTGTTCTTTAGGGTACAAGACAATGCCGGTAATGGCGTGGCGGGCTTAAAAGAGAGTGACTTTACCATTTTTGAAAATGGGGCGCAGATTTCTGAGTTCGAAGCTACGCGCAAAATTCAGCCCAACGAACAGGTGTTCGATTACCATATTACTCTGCTGCTAGACCTTAGTGGTAGTGTGCTGGGTGGAGAGAATTTAAGCGGCCTGAAGTCGGCAGCTAAGAGCTTTATCGATGAAGTGGTTCCTGCTGAAGGATCGCCATCGGCTCAGGCCATTAAAATGGAAATTTGGTGGTTCGATGGAGCCGCCAATATTAAGCAACTGCAGGCTTCTTCTAATAATAGCGCCACGCTTAAAGCTGCCATAGATAGAATAAATGCACAAATGAGTTCTGATAACTCCACCAACTTATACGGAGCGGTGATTCAGGGTATTCAAGTAGCCGCGCAAAAACTCTCTCAAACCCGTAATCAGGATCAGATAGCCTCAAGCGCGGTGGTCATCTTTACCGATGGAACCGACCAGGCCAATCGGGCTACCAAAGGCCAGGCTCTGGAAGCAGTTAAGAAGGCCGATGCGGACATGGCCATTTACACCATAGGACTAGGACAAGAGATAGACGAAAGCGTGCTAAGAGCCATTGGAAAAACCAGCTTTGTTTCTGCCGTAAACATTGGAGAGTTGCTCGATAAGTTCAAGGAAATTGGAGACCTGATAAACGGTAGAGCCAACAGTTATTATTTATTGGAATATTGCTCTCCCAAACGCAGCGGCAGCAATCAACTAACCATTGAGGCCAAAAGAGGTGCCTTGAAAGGACGTGCCAGCACTTTCTTCGATGCTTCTGATTTTAATGGAAGCTGCTCTTTGCAATAGTAAACTACTTTTGCTGTAGTTTAAAAGCCACAGAGATTTCTTCGGGAGCTATAGACACTGTAGCTCCTTTTTCTTTAAGAAAATCGAAAACGAACGAGGCGGTCATGGAGTTTTCCAGCACATTAGGTTCCTGGGTCTTCCAGCGCATTAGGAGCGTATAATCGTCCATAGACATAACGGGCTGGCATGGTTGGCTCACCCTAAGCTGTATGAGTTCGCAAATCTGTTCGAGGCATATACCCAGTCTAAGACCATCGGTAACTATATAGGCGTTGGCAGGAGCTGTCACGAGAGTGGTAGAAAACCTGCTTTTTAAAGCCTCCAGTAGGTCAGAAGCCGTCAGCAATACAGGGTTCCATCGTTTTAAAATTTCGCCCAGCTCATGCATTCTAGCAATTTGACGTTCCAATGCCTGCTTGCTGTCCGATTTATGATATGCCTGCTGCTCGTTGCCTTCTGTAAAATAACTGCCTTTCATCCTCGATACCTTCTACCAATAGAGACTCGAAACTACTGACTTGTGAGAGCATTTCTTTAGGAATGATTAGATTTTAGAGGTAGAAACATCAAATTTCAGCGATTCGCTTATAGCATTTTAAGGGTTTCACCTACCTGTAAATAGAATTATTTACAAGGTTATATATTTATATGTAGTAACATTTCTTTTCTACCGATTCGCTGACTAATTTACTGTCTCAACTCAATATACACTCACCAAATTGAGGATGGCACGCATGAATAAGAAGATTATTTTTCCGTGCCTGCTACCAACTCTTCTTTATTAATATTTTTAATACAACTTGGGTGTATCAAAATCATATTTTAGATTTATATATTCAGTGATTAAGAGAATAATTTCGGCTTTTCGCCAAAATATACTTCACTACCCACATTCAATACCACTCTTGGATACGGAAAAGAGCCTTAATTCAGGAAAATAGTTTACCGATGAGCCTATTGAGACCAAAACATAGCGAACTGGATATACTTCTGTTAGAAGACAGCGCGCGAGATGCCGAATTAATTGTAAGGAGTATTGAAGATAACTCCGCTAAGGCGAGCATTGCTGTTGTGGGCAGTGTGCAGGAAGCCATGCACTATTTGGAGAAAGAAGGGGGCTATGAGCATGTGAGCAAACCTAACCTAATAATGCTGGATTTGACCCTTCCTAAAGAGAGTGGCATTGGTTTTTTAGATTTTGTAAAAACTGATGACCGCTTTAGAACCATTCCTGTGATAGTTCTAACCTCTATGCAGGCCGATTCGGCTGTCAGAGATAGCTATGCAAAATACGCCAATTGTTTTATTAATAAGCCAGACAACTTAAGCGACCTAACCTCTATGGTGAATAGCATCACCAACTTCTGGTCTAGTGTAGCCATTTTACCTAAACAAGAATAGCCCGTTTCAATGAATCAAAGGAAAGTATTACTCATTGAAGATAACCTAGACGACCGATTCCTAATAAAGGAATTTCTGTCGTTCAGTACCACCAATTACTGGAAGGTGGAAGAGGCTGCACGCATTTCTACTGCACTGGAAAAATTAGACAATGCAAAACCAGATGTTATTCTGCTAGACCTGTCGCTCCCAGACTCACAAGGGGTAGATAGCTTTCAGTTGATCAAAAGAAATGTATCGAGCACTCCCATAATTATACTTACAGGCTTTTCTGATGTTAGCTTAGCAAAGCAACTGATTAAACAGGGGGCTCAAGACTATTTGGTTAAAGGAGAATATGACCCTCGCTTGCTGGAAAAATCAATTGAGTATGGTATAGAGCGGCACCGGTTAAAACTGGAAAACGAACGGGCTAAAGAGCGTTTGCTAGACTCCGTGCTGGAGGCTCAGGATAAAGAACGATCGAGAATAGCCAAGGAACTTCACGATGGTGTGGTACAAAGCCTTACGGCTGTCTCGTTAAACCTGGGGGTTTTGCGGCAGTGGCTTAAAAAAACGGATGAGGATACGCTAAAGCACTATGAAAAGTGCACCACCAACCTGGCTTCTACCATCGATGAGATTAGAAATATATCGCACTCGCTCATGCCGAGGTCTATTGCCGACATGCCACTTACTGATGCACTGGAGGGGCTAATCGAAGATATTGAAAAGGCTTGCGATATAAAGTTTGAGTTTGTGGCCAGCCTGGAAAAAGAACCGGAAGAAAAACTAAAGCTCACTCTTTACCGCATTGTTCAGGAACTAGTAAACAACGCGCTTAAGCACTCTGAGGCTAATACCCTCTTTGTTCAGCTCATTGAATATCCAGAATACTTACTTTTAATGGTGGAAGATGATGGTGTAGGATTCGACAAGACCAACACACTGGAAAGTAAAAACTGCTTTGGCCTTTATAGTATTGAGAGCCGTGTCAATTCGCTGGGAGGCACCATAGAGCTAGATACCAAACCGGGGCAGGGCACCAACGTATTTGTGTCTTTTCCTAAAAATTTAGAGAATTAGAGTTCAGACCAGCCCTTTTTCTACCGCATATATGGCTAACCCAATAAGGTTTTTAGAACCTGTTTTTTCCATGAGGTTTCTTTTGTGTGCATCTACAGTTTTTGTGCTTATTAGCAGTTCGTTGGCAATTTCGCTATTGCTATATTCCTGAACAATTAGCCTTAGAATCTCTTTTTCACGCAAGGAAAGTGGCATTTCTACCACCACATGTTCCTTCTTTATTCTACTGGCCAGATTGTTCATTATTTTATGAGAGATTTGCGGGCTAAAGTAGCACTCTCCACTCATCACTTGTAAGATAGCGGCCCGAAGCTCGCTCTTCTCAGAGTTTTTCAGCACATAGCCATCTACCCCGGTAGAAAGAGCTTTCTTTACGTGCCGATCTTCGTTGATCATGGTGAGTACAATTACCTTTACGGAAGGATACAATTGCCTGAGCCTAACGGATAGCTCTTGCCCGCTAAGCACCGGCATATTTAAATCTGTTAATACCACATCGGGACTAAACTGCTCTGTTTTTTGTAGTGCATCGTGACCGTTTTCGGCTACCGCAACCACTTCAATTCTATCATCATTGAGAAAATAGGTACTGAGTGCATCGCGTATTACAGTCTGATCATCGGCTAAGAGTACTCTTACTTTGCCCATAATAATCTCAAAGGTTGAATCTGTTCCCCTAAAAACCTAGTGTTCAGGCCGTTGGTTCATGGGGCAATATAAGAAAAGCTTATTAATCGTTTTTAGGAAGCTTCACCATATCGAACCAAAACTGTTCTATGTGCTCTACCAGGGCAATAAATTCATTAAAATCCATGGGTTTGGCCAAGTAGCTGTTGGCGTGTCTCTTATAACTATCTTCTATGTCTCGTTCGGCCAGGCTTGTGGTGAGTACAATAATGGGTATGTGCTTTAGTTTATCATCATATTTAACGGCTTCTAATACCTGTTTACCATTGACTTTGGGCATGTTAAGGTCGAGCAAAATGAGATCGGGCAAGGGCGATTTGGCATATTCACCCTGCTGCCTTAGATAAGCCAAGCATTCCTCTCCGTTCACCGCTACCGTAATGGAGGTTGGAACCTTCGACCGGTCGAAGGCTAACTTGGTGAGCATTACATCTTCCGGGCTATCTTCTACCAGCAAAATGTGGAGTTCTTTCATTTATTTACAGGCTTTAGATCAAAAATAAAACTTGTTCCTTTTCCTACCTCACTCTCTACTGTAAATGTTGAGCCATGGCTTTCCACAATTTTCTTGCAAATAGCCAAACCAATGCCTGTACCATCGTATTCGTCTCTGGAGTGAAGTCGCTGAAAGATGGTAAAAATTCGCTCCGTATACTTCGACTCTATGCCAATGCCGTTATCGCTTACAGCAATCCTGAATTTTTGTCCCTTTTCGGTGGCTGTGATTTCTACCCTGGGTTGTACATCATGCCTGCGAAACTTAATGGCGTTGCTCATTAGGTTTTGGAACAACTGCTCCAGCCTGCTCCTATCGCCTTCTACAGTAGGCAAGTTGTCGTATACTATTTGAGCATCGGACTCATTAATAGAAAACTCGAGGTTATCGCACACAATTTTTAAAACCTCGTTGAGATCTACGGGCTCGATTTCTTTAGGAGATGTATCTAGTTTAGAAATGGTGAGCAAATCGTTGATGAGGTTCTTCATGCGGGCAGAAGCCTTAATAATGCTTTGTATAAAGTGCCTGGCTTCATCGTCCAGCTTCTCGGCATGCCCAATTTCCAGTAATTGCAAATAACTGGTTATAACCCGCAAAGGTTCTTGTAAATCGTGTGAAGCCACATAGGCAAAGTCTTGCAGCTCCCTGTTAGAACGTTCCAGAGCTTGTAGCGATTCCTGAAGTTCTCTCTCTCGGGTATGTTCTTCGGTGATGTCTCTTACCACCCCGAGATACAGGGTTTCGTCAGAGTATTTATCTTCTGAAGGCACTCCCTTGTCAATGAGCACCTTATGCTGACCATCTTTTGTCTTAATTCTATACCGAATCTCATAAGGAGCCCTCTCAGCAATGGCCTGTTCAACCATTTGTTGCACACTCTCTCTATCATCTGAATGAATCAACTGAAAAGATGCCTTTAGCGATGGTTCAATTTCATTGGGATGATAGCCCAAAATGCGGAAACGCTCATCGGACCAATAGTGCTCATCCTTATCTACATACCATCGCCAGCTACCTACTTTGGCTATAGTTTCGGCCTCATTGAGTGCAGACTCGCTTTCTAAAAGTCGCTGTTCGCGCAATTTGCTCTCGTTAATGTCTTGAAAAAGTCCTTTGAGCCTGATAGCTTTTCCTTTCTCATATACCGTTTTGCCAATGGCCCTTACCCAAATCACATTCTTCTTGGCCGTTATGAGCTTTAGGTCAAGGTCAAAGGGTTTTCCCGATTCAATAGCCTCCTGAACAACTCCTGTGATTAAATGAATATGGTCTGGATGATAGTAGCTAATGGCACTCTCTACACTAACTGGAGTACCGGGCTCCATTTCGTGTATTTCATACACTACAGGGCTCCAAAACAATTCATTGTTTCTAAGGTCCAAATGCCAATAGCCTAACCGAACGGTCTTCATGGTGTCGTTGTAGAAATCATTGAGTTCTTCTAACTCATGGTTTTGGTGCTTGAGCTCTTTGTTAATCTGTTCTACCTGGCCCGGAAGACCAATTTTAAGGGCTTTTGGAAAAAACTTAAAGAGCAGAACAATAGTACCAAGTGAAACCAGGCCCGTGCACATTTTTGTGATGGCGCTTACCCGATAGTAAGGCTCCCAAATGTTTACTATGTCTACGAGGTGGCCAATGCCGCAAAAGAATATAAAGGCTGCAAAGGCCTTGAATACAAAAGAAAACTTTAGGTCATTCCGCGCCTTCACATACCTCCACAATACTACGGGGATGAGCATATAGGATATGAAGGTCAGGCCGTCTCCAATAACAATAGGGATGAGTATTTCTTTTTCCCAAAAATAGCAATGCCCATGAGGCATGAAATTGCTATCAAAAACGTGTCTGAACAATTCTAGCATATGTACTGAGAGATGTAGAGGACTTTCAATATCTTAAAAATATCTGTATGGTTTAAGTAGAAGTTGACATTAGTGTCCTCTGTCGCCCAGCTTTCTTCTTAAATTCTCAAACACATAGTGGTGTTCCTGTTGTATGCCCTCTTTTTCGAAAGGCTTCCAATAGGCTCGTGGATATAACTCAGAAGTGTAGGTAGTTGTTCGTGTGAGTCTTGTTTGTCCGGTAGTCAGGCTATCGAATGTATAAATGGCTTCTTTAAAACCTAACCAACGCCTACCCGTTAGCTCATAGCCAATTACATCCATTGCAAGCAGTTTGCCGGGCTCAAACATTGTGATTTCCTCCACAATCTTCCCTCCTTCAAAGTAGCAAATCCTGTAAGCACCCACCTCTTCTCTTTCGAGGATGCATTTGTGAGGAACCGGTAAATCCAGTTGCATTAAGAAGGGTTTAGGGCCATAGAGGGTGTCGATAGACTTAATGGCATGAAAAACTTCTGTTGGTGGGTAAGGCAAAATTATCTGAGTCGAAACGGAGTTAACTGTCTTATCATTTTGAAGAGTGAAATGTTCTAGTGGCCCCAATAGAAGTAGTACCAGTAAAGGAGATAGCCGAATAGATAACTCGGATTTGCGACTTAACAACCGATACTGTTTAAAAAGATGGGCAATAATAAACCCCAAAAATACCGGAGGCAAGATGAGAGGTATTAGGAAGACCGTACATATGAGTCCTTCCAGTCCAGAAACAATGCAGAACACAAAGAATATGAGCATGGCTACAAGCAAACCCTTAACCACCGATGATGTACTAGGCAATACGCCCAGACTTAAACCTAAAATGACCGGAAACACAAGAAACATTACCCAGGCATACTCTACTATGTTGTAGTGCAAAAAAACCATGCCCCAGCCCATAAAGAAGAGGGTCTGAACTATACTTATTCTAAAGCTTTTATTCCTCCAGAAATCTTTAAAAGTTAATCGTGCCATTGTTTAGGATTTAGAAGTAGTTGCTACAATATCCAGAAGCGCATCCTGTATTTTTGGAAACCGAAACCTGAATCCTTGAACTAATAATTTTTCGGGAATAACGTAGCGGCCATATATTGCCAGTTCCTCATCAGTTTTCAGTATCCATCTAGCTCCGATGCGCAATGCCCATGTGGGTAATGGAATGGCAATAGGCCATCCCAATACTTTTCTAAGTTGTTTCATTAGTTCGGCATTAGAACAGGGATAAGGTGAAGTTACATTGTAGACTCCTGAGTAATAATCGTTGACTATTGCCTGAAATACAATTCGATTGAAGTCCCTTTGGTGAATCCAACTCATCCCCTGCTTACCAGAAGCTATTGCGCTGCCAAAACCAAGTCTAACCAGGGTTTTCAGTTCTTTGTAAGCACCACCCGATGCACCGAGTACAAAGCCTGTTCGCAAAACAATACCCCTCACCGAATCAGGCTTCATAACCCGAAACTTTTGCTCCCAGGCTCTTCCTACCTCTGGAGCCAATCCTACTCCGGTTATTGAATTCTCATTACATCTTCTGGTTGGCGGATCTCCATAAATGTGAGCCGTAGACATTTGTACCCAAACCTTAGGAGGCTTTTTGAGCCGCTTAAGCGCCTCACCGATAACCTCTGTGGCCTCGAGCCTCGATCGAAGAATTAGGTCCCGGTTATCTGGTGTTTTGCGGCAGTTTACACTTTTCCCGGCAAAGTTCACCACGGCTTCAGCTCCTTCTAGTTGACTACACCAACTACCAATGGAATAGCCATCCCACAAAATAAGCCGGTAAGGCGCATCTATATAATGTCTTGCAATGAGTATCGGCACAAAGCCTTTTGTCTCTAAATAATCGGCCAGAGACAAGCCCAAAAAGCCGGAACCTCCAAAAATAACAACCTTCTTCATTGCCCTCCTGGTTTTGTGACATCATAAGCCAGTCTGTCGTTATAGGAGTTCTTCACCAACCAGTATTGGTAAATAGGTATAGGCCAACTGATAGCAAAAAGGTAAATATCCATTAACCACCGCCCAGTATTGATATACTCATAGAGAACAAATAAGCCCAACCAATAGCCAATGGATAAAATCCAGTAAAGCCTGAATCCTTTAGTTATTCTGGCAGACCGCGTTCTCTGGCTTGTAATAAAATGAATGCCTGTGAGATGCTGAATAAAGGCCAACGGCATTTGTACAAGAGCAAGTAGATAGAAATAAGATGCTTCTCCACTTACCAACACCGTTGCGATAATTAAAATAATAGCCAATAATGCTATTAGATGTGTGTTGATGTATATTCTATAACTTTCCATATTTTTATTATTTTCAATAATTTTTGAAAATCATTATTAATTTTTTTTTACTCCAATAAGCCTGAAGAGTCAAATTGACCTGTTGATAAACAGCTATACTGATAGGAAAGAGAACGAACAAATAGTCGAACAAATGCGCGATAATCTTAATCTCAAACAAGAGCACTATGGTGATTGCTAACACACAAATGGCTGACATTAACCAGTATACTTTATTACAGATCACAAACTTTCGGCCTGCCGACTTAGTCGTGCGCCTCAATCCGAATGTGGCCATTGGCTGCAACAAAGCAAACCCATTAAACCAATTAGACCAAAGAACATCTCACCCTCTGACCCAAGATAGATCAGATACGCAATTAAGCATAAGAAGAGATCCATAGAAAAAATTAGCACCTTCTCTATCATCTCATCAACTTCATTAAAACCTGAAAAAACCAGTTTTTATCTGAGCGAATAAACTTATCTAGGGCACCATCCACTTGTTTGGTAAAGCCTGATAAGTCTCCTGTTACTTTTTTGAAATGCTCCACCTGAGGTGTATTGCCCTCCACTTCTTGCACTTCATTTAAAACTCTCATTACCGGCTCAATCTCTCTCCTTCTCCTTTCTCTCGATACCTGTCTGGCCAGTTCCAAAATATCCTTCCCGGTAGTAAAATACTCTTTCCTCTCCCCCGGTTTCAAGACTTTCTGTACAATGCCCCAGTCCATCAAAGACCTTAGATTCATATTGGCATTGCCCCTGGAAATCTTAAGCTCTTCCATTATGTCCTCAGTGGTCAAAGCTTCTTCAGTAATCAGCAGAAGTGCGTGAATCTGCCCCATAGCCTTATTAATTCCCCAAGCGGACCCTAATGTACCCCAAGCTTGAATAAACTGATCTTTCGCTTTATCGTATTGCATGGTGCTAAGATAATGATATTTTTTTTATTTTCAATAATTTCTGAAAATATAATAACACATCTCAATAGACCTCGGTGGCCATACGATTTCCCCGATACTTCTAATACCCCTTTATTCCGGCCTCAATCTTAATGGGCAGATAATTCGCTTCGGGCACTTTGGGGCACTCATAGTTGTCGCTATAGGCACAATACGGATTGTAGAGTTTGTTGAAGTCTATCACCCACGCCGTTCCTTCCGGGATTCCCTCATAATGCATATATCGTCCTGCTCCATAGGTTTCATTACCTGTAGTTTCATCCACCAAAGGAAGGAATACATAAATTGGCTGACCGGGTAAACTGAACCTTCTCTGTTCTACATACGCCTCCAGTGTATAGGCCTCACCATCAAGTTGAAAATGGAGAACACCTATTCTCTTATAGGTTTTGGTAGTACCCTTGCTGGTACCTAATGGAAAGGGCTTCGAGTCGGGCGTTGGCTCGAAGCGAGCTATAACTCTATATTTCTCTTGTATGGGATAAAATCGATGCCCTTGAAAACTTCGTCTCTGTTGCTCGGTTAAGGGAGACTTGTTGGGGTCAAGGTATTCTTTATTTAGTTCTTCCTGCCAGGCCTTTACCTCCTGTAAATAACTACCGTTCTGAGCTTTAGTCAAGGTCAGAACGGCAAAAAATGATAGTGTAAGAATAAATCGACCCAAGGGCTATGTGGTTTTTAAGGTTTGTTTTCGCTGCAAAAGCAATCCTCCAATAATACTAATTACAAAACCAATTAGAAATACGGTAAGAAACATAAGCAGTGATTGCCCAAAAGTAGAAGCAAAAAAGCCATAACTATCCAGATAGACCTGATATTTCGCTTCGAACGAAGGGTCTGTTATTTGAATATTCTCCGTGTAAGCAAAATAATTTCTCATAAAGTCTGGATCAATCCACAACACATACACGGCATTATACAAGCCAAAGGCCAAACCACCAATAGAGGAGATTCCCAAACCAATTTTAAAAGCTTCACTGAATGAAAGCAGCCCTCCCTGCTCTTTTCTGTAATTCAACTGAGCCACAATAATTAGCAACATAGCCACCAGAATGGAGGCGTAGCCAATAATTTCTCCCAATGCGTACCCTCCTTCTGCAGTGCCCACAAGCGCAACAGATACAAAGCCAAAACCGACCATTAAAAGGCCACCAATCAATCCGAATTTGATAATGAGTTTTTTCATTTGTTCACTTTTTTTTCAGCCAAAACAGTCGGTTTTGCGAGCAATGGGACTCATACTTTTGTATGAAATTAGTGAATCTTTGATTGATTTCTGTTTCGTGGCCACCCTCTGTGTCTATTCCTTAAGCCATCCAGTGAGATTAGCCATAGCCCCCAAAAAAGAGAAAGTAGAAAGTGTACTACTCTATTATCCTCAACTCTTTAGCTCTGGTAACCGCCTGAGTTCTGCGCTTCACATCGAGCTTGACAAACAGATTAGATACATGAGTTTTGACGGTGTTTTCCGAAACAAAGAGCTTCTCTCCAATTTCTACATTAGAAAGCCCGCTGGCAATAAGCCGGAGCACTTCCATTTCCCTTTCAGTGAGCCCGAGGGCTTCGATCTGCTGCTCATCAATTTCAATCACCGGCCCAACCTCCACGATTTCCACCTTTCTGAACTTAAGCCCTAAATAAATACCCAAACCTATAAATGCGGCACCCACTAAACCCAGAATGAGATCTGAGGACATATCCGGAATCAATAGAGACATCTTGCTTAGCTGAAAGAGAATCAACAAAGCGGCTATTATCAACCCAAAACGAAGAATGACCTTGAACATGGATTTGAAACTAGTTATTCAGAACTAAATCTTTGTAAGGATTACTGCAAATTCTCCTTCTAACGCCATCGAAGCATACCTGCAATTCGCAGGCCTGCACGGGATCTTAGAAATATTACCAACTGATGTGGATTCCCACCTACGTGGGAATGATAGTTCCTTCCATTCAAAAAAATCAATCTGAATAGAAAAGGGAATTCAATTACTTTTAAGAAAACAAGCTTTATGAAATCCAGCGTTCTTCTCTTACTCTTTGCTCTTGCTATTTATTCATGTCAACCCAAAGAAGCGGTAGACATTCTTATTACTCATGCGGAAGTAATAGATGTGGAAAGTGGTGAAATACTTAGCGATCGTATGATTGGCATAAAAGAAGGCTCCATTGCCTTCATCTCTGACGATTACTCAAGAAAGTACAATGCTACGCAGACGATAGAGGCCGATGGGAAATTTGTAATCCCGGGGCTTTGGGATATGCACATTCATTTTAGGGGTGGCGAAGAACTCATTGAGGAAAACAAGAATTTGATTCCACTATTTACAGCCAATGGCATAACCGGGGTGCGCGAAGCCGGAGGCGATATGACGCACCAGATATTTGACTGGCAAAAGGCTGTTAAAGAGGGAACCATGATAGGCCCTAAAATCTTTACTTCGGGTCCAAAGCTGGACGGGCCGGGAGCAACTTGGGCGGGCTCTATTTCCGTTACCACACAAGCTGAGGCTGCAAAGGCAGTAGATTCACTCGCCAGCATGGGCGTTGATTTTATCAAGCTCTATGACAGCCGCATTTCACGCTATGCTTACCTGTGGATATTAGAAGAAGCACAAAAACGCGGCATTAAAACCTCCGGTCATATGCCATTTACGGTAATGCTTAATGAAGCGGTGGAAGCAGGACTCGGCTCAATCGAACATCTATATTATGTGCTAAAGGGCACATCGGCAGAAGAACAGGAAGTAACAAATGATGTGATTGCCGGAAAAGCCAGCTTTTGGGGCTCTATGAATCGGCTGATGGCCTCTACCAGTGAAGCTCAGGAACAAGCAACATTCAATCTGTTGCGCAACCACAACACTTATGTTACCCCCACCCTTTTTATTGGCAACACATTGACTTACCTCAAAGAGGTAGACCACTCCAATGATGAGTATCTGAACTACATAGGAAACGGTATTATTGCCACCTATCAGGGGCGAATTCGTAGCGCGCTGAATGCCAATGAAGCGTTCACTCAAATGCGTATTGATCTGAACAATACCTTCATAAACCTTGTGCCTAAGCTACACGAGGCAGGAGTTCAGCTGCTGGCCGGCTCAGACTGCGGTACCTCCAATAGCTATGTGTACCCCGGCCAATCGTTGCATGGGGAATTGAAGGCTTTGGTCGATGCCGGTCTGCCGGAAATCGAGGCCCTTAAGGCGGCTACCATTAATGGTGCAAAGTTCCTTGAAGTGGATGACTTTTACGGAAGCCTGAAGGCAGGCAAATCAGGAGATTTACTCATTCTGAATGATAATCCGCTGGAAGACATTAGCAATACTCAAAGCATCAGCAGCATGGTGCTTCAAGGCAAAGTCTACACTAAGTCTGATATGCAAGCCATGCTGGAGAGTGTGAGAAAGAAGTAGACTTTGTTTCTGCTGTCATTCCCGCGCAGGTAGAGATCGGATCTCCCAGTTATTCTGTGAAAGACGGGCATTCCCACCTATATGGAAATGACAAGAGACTACATCCAATCCAGTCAAACCCACTTATACTCGTTTGCAACAAATATATCAGAGTGCTCAATATAAAATCGACCCAAGATCACTTCCCAATCCAACTCTGGAGCTTCTTTTCCAGAAACCTTCTCTCCGTAATATTCAAAGCCTGACCGATCGCTTTTTGCAGATGAACCCTGGCCGCTGACCAATTACCAATTTCAGCATATAAATCGGCCTTTAGGGCAAGAAAGGACTGATTCCCTTCAATTACTTCTTCCAAGCCCTCCATTTCTTTAAGGGCCGCAGTTGCCCCTTTCACCTTACTCAACACCAATATTCTGCTCATCTGTACTACGGGTACCGGCTTCAGTTTAACTAAAGTGTCATAAAGACTTAGAATGGCTTTCCAGTTGGTTTTTTCGTAGGTCTCAGCTGTGGTGTAATAGCATGATATGGCAGCTTCCAACTGATAAACCGATGAACCTTCGAACTTCGAAGAATCATGTAAAAAATGCCATCCCCACTTGATGTGCTCTTCATCGTACTTGGATCGATCCTGATTTTCTAGGGTCAGCAGATTACCTGCCTCATCAGTTCGTGCCGGAAAACGAGCCGCCTTAAACAACATCATGGCTATAAGCGCCTTCAGCTCGCCTTTATTGCAACTTGGCTCATTGGTAAGCAAAAAAGCCAAACGAATAGCTTCTTCACACAAGTCCAGCTTCATTAGCTTACTGCCTTCAGTGGCCTTATAACCTTCATTGAACAACAAATAGATAACCTGAAGTACAGCTTCCAACCGGTTTTCCAGATCGCCACCCTCAGGTACTTTCAAGGCCCCCACCTCTTCTCTGAATTTGACTTTTGCCCGTGTAATGGCTCGTTTCGTAGCTTCTTCCTGTTTTAACAATGCCCGGGCAATTTCTTTTACAGAAAGTCCGCAAAGCAACTTTAGGCTGATCATAAGTTGCTCGGTTGGTTTCATGGCCGGGTGACAGCAGGCAAAAATCATTCGAAGCTGATCATCTACAATCACCTTTTCTTCGGGTAGCCTGCTTTCTTCTTCGCCAATGGCATCGGCCGTAACTGCCTGTTCGTAAGAAACCGATTTGGCTTCCTTTCTTAAATAATCAATAATCTGATTATTGACCACTCGGTATAACCAGGCAGAGGGGTTGTTGGGCATGGGCTGAAACGACCATTGCCTGGCCGCTTTGTAGAGAGCCTCTTGAACTGCATCTTCAATGGTATCGATAAGGTGCGGAGAATACTTGTTGGCAAATAAGGAAACCAGCTTTCCATATTCGTGACGAAAAAGATGATCCAGCTTTTGATTGACAGCAGAAGGCATAAGAAAAAGGAGGTGTTAGCTTAAAAACCAACCGTCACCCTGAACCTGTCTGCCTACAGGCAGGCTTATTTCAGGGTCTTTAATACAAAAGATTCCGAAACAAGTTCGGAATGACGCGTATGTTAACACCTCCCTAAGTTAATGAATTACATATCCTGAATCTCTCTGATTTCAATATGCCCGTCTTCAGCATCCAGAATTGGGCAGCCTTTAGATATTTCGGTGGCTTCTTCTAACGATGAGGCATTGACCATTAGGTAGCCTCCTACAATTTCGGCACCTTCGGCAAAAGGGCCATCAGTAACTACAGCTCCGCCTTTAGAAACTTGCTTACCTTCTGCCTTTAGCGGCAAGCCGTCAATGAGCTGTCCTTTTTCGGCAAGGCCTTGCATCCAGGCTCTCCATTCATCCATATGAGCTTCAACTTCTGCAGGAGACATTTCAGCCATTCGGGCATCGCCACCTCTAAACAGGTATAAATACTTTTGCATTGTTTAAAAATTATGAGTTTGAAATTCGTTTTAAAAAATCGCGATTCATGGGTTTGACGATCGTTTTTACCTTTCGGGACAGAATCTAGAAAAAATATTTTAATCCTGGGATTTGGTGGCTGGTTGATCGGTGGATGAGTTGATCAGTGAACGGAAATCAGAAAACAGGGATTGATAGCATTGCTCTCAATACTAGCAGAAACATTCCTCCTTTTGTAAAGGAGGTGGCCGAAGGCAGGAGGATTTCTCTGTTGTCATCCTAAGGGACGGTTCTCCATTATCTCTTTTAGAATTGAAACAATCTTAATTTAGCCACAAGTTGTGTCCTCACAGCGTCTTTTAACAGCCATTTGTGAAGACACAAATG
>CEPH01028099.1_pt1 | contig 33226 bp, 45 predicted proteins | sample 530571 | NCBI WGS metagenome assembly CEPH01 (sample SAMEA2620413, study PRJEB7988) | marine metagenome | biome: marine biome (ENVO:00000447); feature: surface water layer (ENVO:00002042); material: "saline water (ENVO:00002010), including plankton (ENVO:xxxxxxxx)" | depth 5 m | reverse complement strand
CACAAGTTTAAAGTGCATTGGTAACTCCATTAAAATAGCACATAAAATAACATTAGGCAATATACAAAATATAAGACAGCTTACTCGTCAAAAAGTGGTTCGAGATATGTCGGAGGATGCTGAATTTTTCCTTTAGTCCAGAACTCTCTCTTGTTAAACCATGAGTAACGCTCGAGTGAACGCCAAAGAGCATTGATTTCGTGAACAGCAGTATCAAATTGTTCGTGAAACGGAGCTTCATAAATATCAAGACGATTACGTGCCTCTTCCATCCACTCATGAGCTTTCCACGGTGAGTATCGAGCAATGTTCCGTGCTTCGTCGATAGTGCGCCTAACACTCCACACGTTGTACCCAGAATGAAACCAGTCTTGATTGAGAGTTGATTTAGCCATTTACGACTCCAATATTGTTGATATGATTATAGTGATCTACGATGTCTACAATATAACGAGCTGCAAAAAACTCGCCATGAGACGTTTTAAGCTCTTGATACTCTTCCATGATCTCAGGTGCATGTTGAGAGAGTAGAGCTTTTGCTTCTTGTAAAGATGGTCTGCGATGCATCAGGATTGTTCCTTTATTATTATTTATAATGTATCTTATCTAATTTTATAGCTAAAAGCAACAACAACTTGTCTTGAGTGAGTTTTTTATTGCCAAACAAATCAATTTTGTGTACTCTAGTGTAATGTATATCACAGAAAAAGAACTCAAATTCCATCTACGAGAGATGAACTCGAACTTCAAAGACCTTGCCTCTGACCTTGGCGGTGACATTCGTTACCTACATCAAGAAATACATGAGTTGAGAGAACATGTTTCGATGATGGAGACTGAACTACAATCTCTAAGGGAGCAACTGCATGACACATAAACTAGTTGGTTTTGCTGATTCTGCCAATCAGACAAATGTAGATTACATCAAATCTCAGCTCTCGACAATTGCTAATAAGTTTTCGGGGCTACAAACAGAGGCAGCTGATGAAACTGATTCCAGACTCTCAAGACATCTTAGAAGACCAGATTTATTGCCCTGCTACATGCTTTTTAAGAATGATGCGTACAAGGCACACATTCAGGCTAAAATGTTTGATGAAAAAGCAATAGAGTGGGTTCGCGAAAAACTTGGATAATCTAAAAAGCTGCTATGCCTAAAGCTATAGCGTGTATTCCTCATAAACAAAGACTCGAAGCGCATAAGATTGACTATCTTAGGGCAATATCTGAGGCTATGGATCATCCGTGGCAATCTGAAGATGGGCGTGGACCCTCTCCTTCACACCAAGAGCTTGAGCTTAGATGTAGACAGTATACTGATATTAACCTATGGCAATTTACAAACTGCTGTACTGATTCATTACAGGTAGCTTTTAGTGCCTTTTGTGAAGTTGGGGATACAGTAGTTGTACCCGCTTTCGGTTGGAGAGCGATTATGAACGCTCCAATGTTTGTAGGCTTGAACGTAATTTTTTGCGATATTGATCAGACAGGTAATATAGACCTAGAGCAGCTAGAAGATTTAATTAGATATTATACTCCAAAAGCAGTTCTTATAGTTCATAATTTTGGAACTATAGTTGACGTTTCTAAGATTAGTTATCTATGTGATGTATTTGGAGTAAAGATTATTGAAGATGCTGCACCGTCATTTACAATGGGGGAGCCTTACTCTTACAAACTTGGTTCTCACTCTGATGCCGTGTGCTTTTCGTTTGATTTTACTAAATCACCCGGTACTCTAGGTGCTGGAGGTGCTATAGCAACTAACAAACCAGAGAATCATGAAAAATTTAAGGCTATACTCTCTCACACTACAACAGAGCATGGAATAGGAACAAAGTCCTATTTAGATACTGTGGCAGCAGCAGTGCTAAATAAAGAGATGATTTTAATTGAGCAAAACCAGTATAGAAAGAAAAAAGTCGAAATTGCTACTTTCTATATGAACAATCTTCCTTATAAAACTCTTAGCGGACAAAATTATATATTTCATCGATTTATACTTTTACCTGAAAAAGACGAACAAGAAGATCTTGTAAACAATTTAAAATCACAAAAAATACTAGCTAAACCAGTGTATGCGGCTAATACAGATACTTGTGACAGGGCAAATGAGTTTGTTTCAAGAGCAGTTGAGTTACCTTGTCATCAGTTTATTGATATTGATGACTTAGATTCAAGGATTAGAAAAATATTATGAGAATACTAATAACAGGAGGTTTTGGATTTATTGGCAGTCATCTAGTTAACTGTTTAGGAAAAGAACATGTTATAGACATAGTTGATGGTTTTGACGAAAACTATGTAGGATATAAATTCATTCATAGAGGTAGTAAAGGATTACAAGAAACAAATGCTATCGAAAAGAAGCATAGGCAACTAAACCTTAAATATAGGATCAAGCTCATAAGAGGTATGTATAGGCATTTCTTTAAAACTAATTCTTATGTCCAATTACCTTTAAAAGAGTATGATTTAATAATTAACTGTGGAGCCTTGTCAGAGGCAATACTTTCTCAACATTTTCCTGAGTTTACTTATGATTCGATAGTTAAGGGATTAGAATCATTGAAGAAGTTTTACCCCAAGACACCTGTCTTACATATAAGTAGTAGCATGGTTTACGGCACTTGGGAAGGAGTAATTAACGAGCAGTACTCTTTAGGAGCTGTGGACCATTACGGGGACAGTAAAATAAAGGCAGAAACTCTCTGCGGAGATGAAGATGTAATTTTGCGACCCATACATGTTTATGGTATGGGAGATGGCAAATTTTCAATATGGATGAATATCGAACGACAGCTTGCAATTAGTAAACCCTACATGCTAGAGCGAGCTGGGTGTATTTATATAGACGATTTTGTTATTACAATCAAAAAGATTATAGACAGTTGGAATTCGGGCACGTATAATATCTCATATAATTTTACTAGAAATTCAGAGGCCATTAAGAAGATATTTCCTGAAGATTTAGAAGTAAAAGAGAAACTTGGCCCAACAGGTAAACCTAGAGGGTTGCTTTCAAGTGACAAATTACTTGAAACTTTTAATATAGAGTTTACCTATAAAAGCTATGAATCAACCATTAAAGACTACTACACAAAGTATGAAAATTTTCGTTCGCAACAATGATGTCGATAAAGCTCTTCGAGTTTTAAAGAAAAAGCTTCACAATGAAGGAGTGATGAAAGAGGTTCGTGATAGGCGACACTTTACGCCTCCTGGCGAAGAGAAAAGACTAGCTAAGAAGGCTGGTCGTAAGCGCTGGCTAAAGAAAAGACAACAACTTGAACAACAGTTTGTTAGAGAAGAAAGAAATCAACTTCGTAAGAATAGGAAGAACAAAAATGTTCAACGATCAAACCAAAATTCAGCTCAACACAGAAACAGAACACGTCCATCTCGCGGTTAAAATTAGTGATAATTTTGTAAAAAACTTTGTCCTAACTGTAGGAGAGTTTATCACCTTAATAGGGCAAGGAAAAGTCACTGCTGGCGAGTGGAATTATAAAGTTTTAAAAAATCACTTAAAGATTTATAACGCGGACTACACTTCTCACTATAGATTATCTTCGGAAGAATGGACAACTATCCGATTTGATTTTGCTAAGAAACTAAAGGCTCATCAAGATGCCGGAAATGAAGAATCCTCCGAGTAAAACTTTTTGCTCAAGACCGTGGAATGATGTATTTTTAGTCAATAAAGGTTATTCGCCTTGTTGCATGATTAAAAAAACAGAGTTCGGGTCTTATCAAGATTATCTCTCTAGTGATTACCTAAAAAGTATAAAAAAATCATTACTCGCAGGGGAAAGACATTCTGCGTGTAAAACTTGCTGGGAACAAGAAGATAGTAAAGTCTGGTCAAATCGTGTAGCCTTAGAGGTTGAAGATTTTGACAACCCCAAAGTTTTATATGCGGGAATAGACTTTTCAAACACTTGTAACCTTGCATGTCAAATGTGCGGTCCATACTTATCAACTTCTTGGGGTAAAAGACTAAATAAGAGAGACGGCTCCAAAATTCAAGTATGGAATACTCTTAGTGATCCAAGAAAAAAATTAGAGTTTTACAATGAGATATTACCTAATCTTCTTCAGCTTGGTATGAGTGGAGGCGAACCTTTTCAAAGCCCTGACAATTTAGAATTACTAAAAATAGCACCTAGAATCAATAGAAAATTGTCTCTTTTTTACAATTCTAATGTTACTAACTTATATTTCAAAGGTGAGTATATCCCAAAATACTTTAAAAATTTTTTAAATGTAACAGTTGCTGCCTCTGTAGATGGTTATGGTTTGGCTAACGATTATCAAAGGCTTAATAGTAAATGGGATGTAGTAGAAAAAAACATGCTAGAAATTAAAGAGTATGTTAACTACATTCATGCTACACCGACAATCTATACTCTATTTTCTTTAGGCGACTTAATTCAATGGGGCATTGATCACGAAATTCCTGTAGAAGTTTACATGGTTAACAGAGGACCACTTCATCCTACCATATTACCTCGAGAAATAAAGATTCAATATATTGAAACAATGATCAAAAGATTCAGAGCATATCCTCATATATTAAAAAGTCTTAAAGAGGTGTTTTTTAAGTCTATTCTTCAAGAAACATCTAATAAAGAAGAATGGACAATAGCCTTTAAAAAACAAACTATTATCAATAATAAAGAAGCTCCTATACAGTTTCCAGATTTTGCACCCGAACTAAAAGAGTGGTACAATTCAATCTTGCTTTAACCCTTCATTTTATATATAATATTGTTATATTAATGGAGGTATAAATGAAAGCATACAAAGGCACATTTAAAAAGAAAAATGGAGACTCAAGAGACATGGTGTTCGCTAGACTTTTAGACTTGCCAGAAAAATTTTTAAGTGATAGAGTTCAAGGAGCTGGTTCAGAGCAGAACTACCCAGAGGGTATGGAGCTTGTTTGGGATCTTGAAGCAGACAACTTTAGGGTTTTTAACTGGAAGGCAGTTGAAGCCTCGCCAAAAGAAATTGAAATCGACAGTGCCTTGTTTGACGTAAGGTAAAATAGACGGACTGGACCGGGGGGCGGTACCCCGCGCCTCCACCATAAACGCATGGTAACATTCAAAGAAAAGTGCCGAGTTTACTATATGGTTAAGGGAGACCTTCGTAAAGTAACTCCACGGACTGTAGAAGAGTCCTATAATGGTTATTTCAGAAGACTTTGGGTCGCTGGAAGTAATGGTGCTCCTCTTGTAGACTATGAAGAAGGTTTTGAAGAAAACTATGAGCAGTATTGCTTGTTACGTGTGCTTTTATGATGGGGGCGAACTAGGATCGACAGACGTAGTAAAAACCAAGCTTAGAGGCAGGTGCGCAAGCGACCTTAACCGCAAGAATTAAATAACTGCAAACGATAACTTTGTAGCCGAGGATTATCGCCAAGCGGCATAATCTCATGGGGAGGCCACTGCCTAGCAACAGAAGTGTGGCATTTACATAGAGGAACGAATGAAACTTTTTATCTTAGGTAACGGCAGTTTTGCTCAAGAAGTATTTGAGCAGATTGTTGTGGAGAATTCAATTCAAGACTTTGGCGGCTTTGTTGTTTTACGAGACGACAAAGCCTTTGCTATTACTGAGGAAGGGTCTAGTGACTTTACTTACCCAAAAAATGCTCAGTTCGTATTAGGTACTTCGAATCAACTTTGGAGATCAAAATTCTTAGAACATTTTTGTCAATACTATGAAATGAACCCTATTCATTGGCCTAATATGAGGGCACCTGCTTGTTATTTATCTACGAGTAGTTCTATGGGAATTGGAAATTTATTTCTATCTTTCTCTCTCGTGAACGCTAATGCTGAGATAGGTGACTTTAATCTTTTTAACATTTATTCCTCTGTAAATAATGATTGTGTAGTAGGAGATGAAAATATCTTTCATCAATATGCATCAGCTATCAACGGGGTATCAGTTGGGGATAATAATCTTATTTCGGCTGGTGAAGTTTTATTCGACTCAATAGAAAACGATATTGTCTTTCAATCTGGTATTGCGATTCCAAATGACTAGAGTAGCCGTTATGCAGCCCTATGCTTTTCCGTATCTGGGGTACATTCAGCTTATGCACGCGGTTGATCATTACATTTTTCTGAATGATGTTTCATGGAGAAAAAAAGGATGGATAAACAGAAATACATTAAAAGATGGTTATAAATTTACTATCCCTGTCCAAAACGCTTCTCAGAATAAAACAATAAAAGAAACAATTATTAGCGTGGGGTGGGCAGAAAAATTTAAAAAAACAATTTACCACAAATACAAAAACGCTCCTTATTTTGTCGATTTTAGAGATGATGTGAGTTTCGTTATAGACAACATGGAGGGAGCAGAGTTTTCTAAAGCGACAGAAACAGCTGTTACTAATTTAGCGCACATATGCGGTGTTAGAACAAACTATAATTTTAGCGCAGAAATCGAAGAATTTGCTAATGCTGATTTCTCTTCTCTTAAGGCAGAGAAAAAAATAAAAAGAATATGTGAACATTTAAAAGCAGATACTTATATAAACGCTATCGGAGGAAAAGATCTAGACTTTTATACTCCCGAGTTTTTTAATCCTATAAAGCTACGTTTTTTAAAACCTAAGTTTGAGTTACCCTCTACATCAATACTCGATCTACTTTTTACTTACGGCCCTAAAAGAATTAGAATAGAATTAGATAAGTATGAGTTAATAGAAAAATGATAACTGATGAACTAAGAGAAGAGTACGAAAAAAGACTTGGATTTGTACATAACGTAGATAGAGACCCGCTATCAGATATGTCTCTTCATTTTCCAAAACTACGAGAAGTTGCTAGAGATTGTTATTTTATAGTAGAGCTAGGAGTAAGAGAGCTTGGATCGTCGTGGGCATTTTTAGCAGGCCTTGCTGATAGATCAGGAACATGGACTGAGCCCTGCGCAGAAACAGGTAGATACCTAAATCGAATGCCTTTGTACAAGCTTGTATCTGTAGATCATATTCATCCTAATGACTTTGGTGGGGATTTAGAAAAATTCCAAAGAATTGCTGATGAAAATTTTGTAAGTCATCAGTTCGTACAGAACAGTTCTCTAGATGTTAAGATTCCAGAGCCAGTTGACTGTATATTTTTTGACACAGACCATGAATATGATCAACTCAAAAAGGAATTAGACTTACACGGTAACATGGCAATGAAATACTTATTATTTCATGATACTTGTCAATCAGGAAAAAAGATTGTTCCTGCGATCAATGAATTTCTTGAGGAAAATGAGGAATGGACTATTCTTGGGCATACTAACGAGAGCTGTGGTTTAACTATTTTGTGTAGGTACAGTATTGAACATATAAAAGATATGTTGGAACATCAACAAAAATCTAGAGAGGGAGAGGCATTGAGGCCTGACTATAATGAGTAAATCCATCATAGTGTTTGGTGATAGGGATAATGCAGAAATGGCTAAGTTCTATTTCGGTCATAGAGTTATCGGATTTACTAAACACTCTCCAGAAGTAGACTCAGTATTTAATCTTCCCATGTATGACTTCAACACAATCCAGACAAAATTTAGCCCTGATGATGTTGAAATTTTTGCCCCGCTTAACGATAACTTTGCAAGAGCAAAAGTATATGATGAAATTAAAAATTTAGGTTATACCTTGCCTACCTTTATCCATCCAACAGCACATGTTTGGGATAGAGATGCAATAGGTGATAATTGTTTTATACAAGAATTAAACAATGTTCAATATGGAACAACTATAGGTAATAACGTAATTATGTGGGCGGGTAATCACGTTGGACATCATGGAATTATTGAAGATCATGTATTTCTCTCTTCGCACGTAGTAATCTCAGGTCATTGTCATATTCATCAATATTGCTGGCTAGGAGTAAACTCAACGATCAGAGATCACGTTACCTTAACTTACGGTACGACTATTGGAGCAGGTTCAAACGTAACTAAATCACTAACAGGCTCTACTTATAGCACGTATGTAGGCAACCCAGCGAAGAGATTTGAAAATGTGGGTTAAACAAGGTCTTATTTACGCATCCTCAAAAGCACAACTACCAATAGTAGATGTGAGAGAGGACGTATGGCGCATTTACTACACCTCTCGTAATGAAAAAAATCAAAATGTTGGTAATTATATAGAAGTTGAGGCTGGTAGTCCTTTCATTATCTTAAATCAAAAGAAAAACATTCTTTTGCCTGGACCGGAGGGAGAAACTGACTCAGCAGGAGTTATGCCTACTGCTGTTTATGATAATAAACTCTACTATATTGGTTGGACTCTTAGAAAAGACGTTCCTTATTTTAATTATTGCTCTGTCGCAAAAGTTTCATCACATTACAGATTTAAAATGTATGAAAAGTTTACTAAACTAGGACCTATCCTCTCCCCAGATACAATCGATAAAGGATATTCAGGAACTCTTAACATCGTCAATTTTGGGGACAAACTTATTGGCTACTATTTGTCTTGTACCGGATGGGTAAATGATGAGAATGGTGACTTACAACCAATGTATGACCTAAAGATAGCAGTATCTCACGACGGTATTATGTGGGATAAAACAGGTATTACAGCTATTGAGCTTACAGGAGAAGAAGCAGGTATATCTTCAGCATCAGTTGTTAAGATTGATGATGTTTTTCACATGTGGTTTTCGAGCAGACACGCCTATGAATTTAGAACTAACAGAGATAGAGCATATAAAATTAAGCACGCTACCTCAAAAGATGGTTATAATTGGACAAGAGATAACGAGTTTGGTATAGTACCAGAATTAGAGTTTGAAAAAACTATGTGTGCGTATCCTAACGTGATACAACACAATGATAAGTTACATATGTTTTATAACGGTGACGGTTTCGGAGAGACAGGGATCGCACATGCTACAATGGATTTAAAATGGATCTCAACAAAGACGGATACGTAATCGAAAAAGGATTAGTTGAAGTAGAATTTCTTAAACAGATTAGACTCTCTATTGAAGCTCTATTCCAAAAACAAATTGATCATACAGGCACAGCTAGCATTATTACGTTATTCAACGACCATAATGATCGATTCATGAATTGTGCAAAACACGCTCAATGGAATCTTCAATTACATCATTTAGGCGTTATGCTTGGTTATAAGATTAGTAACTATATGCATGATTCTCTAGTTAATATCTGTACTAGACCTGTAGTATATTTTAATAACATAGACACCTCTAAAAAACACGCCAATCACACCCTTCAAGCACACCAAGACTCAAAATCAATGCAAGGCTCTTCTGATGCTCTTGTATGCTGGGTTCCGCTCGCTCCCCTTACAGATTTAACTGGGACTCTAGAAATAGTTCCAGGCTCTCATCTCTTAGGAGATGTGAGTGATGATATTGAGGATGGGTTTGGCTATGTTACTAAAAGTGTAGGCGAGTATGTACCAGTTGAAATGGAGCTTGGCGATGTACTAATCTTTGATTCTAATCTTGTACATCGCAGTGGTAAACTATACCAAGGGTCAACTCGCTGGTCCTGCCATTTTAGATACAACAACATGTATGATTCCGACTTTATAGAGCGTGGATACCCGCACCCCTACATTTACAAGCCTGTAAAATTATGATTCACATTTATTTTAGAACTGCACACAAACGCAACATGAATAACAGACCTGAATGGTTTTCTTTTGAAGATTGCTGGAGGAATCTAGTAGAAACCAAAGAAGACTGCAATCTAACGGTTATCCATGACGGTATTCTAGATAGAGAGTATGAAGGAGCAGATAGTGTTATCAACATTGATGCACATGAAATATTACCTGTCCTACTTAGTGAATGGGAACAAAACGACGACACTTACATCGATCACGATGAGAACGGTCAAAAGTATGAGAAACGGGTAGAAGCTCCTGATTCAGAAAAAGCATCAGGTTATTTATTATACGAGCATATTTATGATAATATTGATGACTTGGATGATCACGACATCATTTATATTGTAGAAGATGACTATGTACATCTTCCAGGGTGGGTTACAGTTTTACAAAACCTTTACGATATTTATCCAAAAGTAAACTACTTCAGTTTATATGATCACCCCGATAAATACTCTCAAAGATATGCAGGGTTACAAGCTCAAATATTTATGACTAATTACGTTCATTGGAGAACTATACCTAGCACTTGTGGTACTTTTGGAGGCAAAGTAGGTTACTTTAAAGAAGACAAAGAAATACACCATTACAACTTAGGTGATCACAATAAATTTTTAAAACTTACTCAAAAAGGTAGACATTTTATTTCGCCCTTACCTGGATTAGCTACTCATTGTGTTGATCCGTGGGTGTCACCGTTTAGAGACTGGGCTAATGTATGACTTTTTAAAAGACTTTGAATCTCCTGAAGGGCACTGGGATGATTTTGATATTTTAAAACCAATAGTCATTCATTTGTATAATAAGTATAAAATAGAGTCTATTTTAGAGATAGGATTTAACATCGGCCATAGTGCCACCTTATTTTTAGATTACTGTCCTGATAATAAAAGTAGAGTGACTTCTGTAGACATAGGAATACACAAAGACACTATTAAAGCATCAGAAGCAGTTCGAGGGCACTTTGGAAACAGATTTAGATTTCATTTGCTTAACAGCAAGTACGTAGAAAATAAGCTAAAACATGATTCCTTTGATTTAGCATTTATTGACGGCGACCACACTGAAACAGGAGTTTTCAAGGACATACAAAGCTGTGTGAATATGAAAATACCTTATCTTCTCTTTGATGATTGGCACATATACGACGAAAAGGATAAACACACGAATGGAGTTAAGATAACCTGTGATATGTTTGAAAAAGCAGGTAAAATATCAAAAGTAGAAATTTTCAATCTTAAATATGATACAGACAAGTTAGCACTTTACAAAAATGATACGATTTATTCAGCCAAAAACCTTCTCACAAGACAGCTTCAATTACTATCTCCAGAAAGCAATTGAAACTAATCATTTTACTAACTATGGTTGGGCAGTTAGAAAACTAGAGGAGAGAGCAAAAGACCTTTTAAAAATAGACGATACCAAAGCTGTTATCGCAACAAACAATGGTACAACTGCTGCTTCTGCTATCATCGATGCTGTCAGGAGAAAAAGTGAAAATACTAAAAAACGAGTGTGTACTCAAGATTTTACTTTCGCAACAAATTCCATCGGCTCTGCTTCAGGTTCTTTAGTCGTAGACCTAAACAATTCCTGCATGATAGACCATTCAAATGACTTTATAAACGAAGCAGCGGATATCGTAATTATAACTAATTGTTTTGGGCACGTAGGAGATTTAGAACAATTAGAGACTATTTTGAAAGATAAAGTTATAGTTTATGACAATGCTGCAAGTCCTTACTCCTTTTATAAAGGTAAAAATTGTCTTAACTACGGAACAGCATCATTTGTATCCCTCCACCACACTAAACCATTAGGTTTTGGAGAAGGAGGACTAGTTGTTATTGATAAAGAATATGAAGATTTAGTAAGAGCAGCTGTAAATTTTGGTATGATTGATGGAGTTTTTAATGAATATGGAGGCAACTATAAAATGAGTGAGATATCTGCTGCTGGTATTTTACAATGGTGGGATAGTATCGGTAGTTTTGAAAACTTAGCAAGTAAATATAGAGACTCGTATTTTAAACTTAGGTATGAATTACGAACCCTATCTGGAGATTTTTGGCCTCACTTTGGAGATGATAACTTTTTCCCTAATTGTTTACCCTTCATACACGAAAATCCTACAAACGTAGAAAAATTAAATGATAGAGAGGTAAAAAAGTATTATAGGCCATTGAGAGGTTTTCCAATAGCTCAATTTATCTATGATAGAATCTCGTGTATCTCTATTACGGAGGGGTTATGAAACAAATAGCTGTTGTTACAGGGTGCGCTGGATTCATTGGAATTACTTTAACTAGAAAATTACTAGAAAAAGGGTGGAATGTCTATGGAATAGACAAGCTTACTTATGTAGCAAACGCAGATGAAGTACGATTATTAGAGCTTGATTTCAGAGAATCATTCATGTTTGTTGATTCGGATATTTGTGAGGTGGAGAGAATTCCTGAATGTGATGTTATCTTTAATCTCGCTGCTGAAAGTGATGTGGATAATAGTATTCTAAACATAGATTCCTTTATTAAATCTAATATTGATGGGGTAAAAAACTTATTAAGACTAGTAACTCATAATAGCGTGCAAAATAAACATAACATGCCTTTGTTTTTTCATATGTCAACAGATGAAGTTTATGGAGATATTGAGGAGGGAAGCTTTAATGAAGAGTCCCCTCTAAACCCAAGTAATCCGTACTCAGCTACGAAGGCAGCTGCTGATATGATTATTCAAGCCTGGTCTAGAACTTATAATCTTGAGTACGTTCTCGCTAGACCCTCTAATAACTATGGATATTTTCAGTACCCAGAAAAACTTATCCCAACAGCTGTACGTAGATTGATGAGAGGTAAAAAAATAAAACTCCATAACGAAGGAAAACCTGTAAGATCTTGGACACACTCAGAAGATACAGCGGATGCAATTATATTAATTTACGAAAAAGGCAAGCGTAACAGTATCTACAACATTCAATCTAATTATGAACAAACTAATTTTGAGACTGTAAAAAAGATAATTAATTTTTATTTTATGGGTAGTGTCTCTAGAGATGTGCCCGACGTATCAAACCATATTGACTATACATACGGAAGACCAGGACAAGACATCAGATACTCAATAACCTGCGAACCACTTGAAAAGCTTGGTTGGCAGCCACAAAAAGAATTTGACACACATCTTCCAGAGTTAATTAATCATTACAAGCAAAAGAGATGGGCATGGTAAAAGCAAATGAAAAATTTAATCTTTCTATAAGAGATATTGAAATTATTGAGCAAGCCCTAAGAGCAAAAGCTGGGCGTCGTGGATTAGCGATTGCAAATGGAGAAACATCTCCTCAACTCAGAGAAGAATTACGTGAACTTCAAGAACTATTAGGACGAATTCACGATCAAAAAGTATGGTTTCGTCCTAAAAATAAAATATATGTGAGTGGCTAATGAGAGTTTTTATTACAGGAATAAGTGGCCTTTTAGGCTCAACAATGGCAAAGTATTTACTTGCAAAAGGTGGATACGAGGTAGTGGGTATTGACAATATGATAGGAGGGGTTGAAGGAAACGTTCCCAAAGCTGCTGAATATCATAGAGGAGATATTCTTGATATAGACTTAATGAAAGATATTATGGCAGGTTGTGATGCAGTTTTTCACACGGCGTCTCTTCCTTACGAAGGATTAAGCGTGTTTTCTCCAACAATCACGACAACTAGTATTGTTTCAGGTACTGTAGCGGTAGCTATGGCAGCTCTTCACAATAATATTAGAATTTTAGTTAACTGTAGTTCAATGGCACGGTATGGTGATCAGAAGCCTCCATTTACAGAAGACATGCCTACTAAACCTGTTGATCCTTACGGCTTGGCTAAGGTTCAGGCAGAACAACACTTAGAAATGTTAAGTCAGATTCATGGACTGAACTATGTGACAGTCGTTCCTCATAATGTTATTGGAGTAGGACAACGTTACTACGACCCTTTCAGAAATGTAGTGGGTATTATGATTAATCGTGTCCTAAATCATAAAAATATTATTGTATATGGAGATGGCGAACAAAAACGTTCTTTCTCAAACGTAAGAGATTGTATAGAAGCAGTACATAGAATCATTGAAAGTAATAGAACAGACTTATGTGGTCAAGTATATAATATTGGACCTGACGAAAATGAAATAACTATTAATGACTTAGCTGGTAAAGTAATTTACTTCTGCGAAGAGTACAGAAGTATCGACTACTATCCCGATAGACCTAGAGAAGTTAAAAACGCATTTTGTTCAAGTGATAAAATAAGGAAAGAATTCAACTACAATGCTGCTATACCTATGGAGCAGACAGTAAAAGAAATGGTAAATTGGATTCGACCGATTAAAAAAGATTTTGAGTATCATCTACCTTTAGAGTTAATTACAGAACAAACACCGAAAACATGGACGGAGAAACTAATCTGATGAACATTTCTAGTGTAGACCATAATTTATTTCACGCTCTTCAATGGGAAATACATGATTTTAGAGTTAGTAATGCAAAAGAACGTTGGGATATGTCAGAAGAAGAAAAAGAAATAGTTGAAAAATGGATAATCAAAAGGATTGATGAAATAAAAGAGAAGATTAATGCCAGTTAAAATTATTACTCCCTATGTATTCGATGATGAAATTAAACAACATCAAGATATGTTCTGGGATTTAGATATTTACTATGAAAAAGACATTGCAGGTATAGGATGTGATCTCATGTTCCAAAAAATGTGGAACAAATTTCCAGAAGATGACATATTTATCCTTCATGCAGACATGTCTCTCCACCATGAAGGGTGGTTTGAAGAGGTACAAGACTATGTTGAAAAATATCCAGAAGCAGGAATGTTTGGTTGCTTATTACTTTACCCCGCTAAAGATGCAGAAGATAGATGTTATGTACAATGCGGTGGCGGAAAATTTACAGATGAAAAACCAGATCATTTCGGAAGTGGACTCATTCTTGAAAATGGACAAACGTTTAAGTCCGAGCTGGAACTCGATACAGGTCAATACGACTCAGTTAGGGAAGTCGCGTGGACAACGTTTGGAGGATGTTATATTAGAAGATCCTTTATTGACAAGGTTGGGGATTTCGATCCAACTTACGAGTGGACATACAACAGAGACGTGGATTACTGCCTTCGAGGACGAGAAGCCGGTGAACGTATATATCAGATTCCAGTCCGACTCTTTCACCACGAATCTAGAGACACGAAACGAATAAAAACACAATCAAAAGCTGCTATGGAAATGAGAAATCTAAGGAGGCTCCAGACGAAATGGGGCAATTCAAAATTTTATAAAACGCTGGACAAAGAGATTAAAAATGGATAAATTAGTTAAAGAATGTAAGATATGAAAATAGGAGTTATTGGAGCAGGAAGACTTGGACTATCTTTCGCCCTTTTGTGTGAGAACTCAGATTATGTTACGTTTATCTCAGATAAAAATAAAAAGTATTTAACTAGTATAAATAATAAAGAATTATTTACAAATGAGCCAGGGGTAATAAAACTACTTAATAAAACTGAAAATCTTGTAATATCTAATAACAACTTTGATGTAATAGACAATTGTGATATTATTTATATCTTTGTTAATACTCCAAGTCTTCCAGATGGAACATACGACGTATCTTCAATCTGGGAAATAATAAAGGAATTTGAAGGAGTCGTTGAAAATAAGCAATTAGTTATTGGAAGTACAATCAATCCAGAAGACTGTAATAAATTTAAAAAAGAGCTGGGATCTAATATACAATTGTATTACATTCCTACTTTTATAGCACAAGGCTCAATCATAGAAGATATTAGCTCTAATAGCAATATATTAGTAGGTTCTGACGTACACAATCTACCTTATTTTGATGAGATATACTTAAAAATACTTAAACAAAAGCCTAAATTCACAATTATGTCGTATGTTTCTGCTGAAATTACCAAAATAGCGCTGAATAGTTTTATTACTGCTAAAATTTCTTTTGCTAATATGATAGGTGATACACTACACAAATCTTCTTCTGAATCGGAAATAGATAAATGTCTAGACTTTATTGCTTACTACACAGGGGCGGGACAAAAATTTTTTAAATACGGGTTTGGGTATGGGGGTCCGTGCCTACCCAGAGACAACTCTGCATTATCTGCTTATATTAAAAGCACCGGACTAAATTACACTTTATGCCCAACACTAGATAAGTGTAATGATGTTCACGCAAATTATTTGAAAGATTACTATCTAAACAAGAATAGCTCAAGTTTTCTTATCAAATCTGTAACTTATAGAAAAGAATGTGATAGTATTACTGATAGTCAACAAATTAGGCTTGCTATAGATCTTTTACAGGCAAATAACATAGTTTATATTTTCAAAGACAATAATTTGCACCCTGAGATAGAAAGTGATTTAAAAAACAGATTTAAAGAAAAAATTCAATTCGTGACCGAGTTACCAGTTACAGAAGATGAATTAATTATTATAGATTTTTAAGATGGATAAAGTATTTATAACAAAAGAGCAACTGACGCAATCAATTCAAAAAAGACAAGAGAGTTCTGGTCCTTTCCTACTATCATTGGTTTGGATTTGGTTTTTTACAAGTGTAATATTTTTTGTAATTCCTGCTCTAGCTTTGATGTGTGCGTTACTTATTATTTATCTACCTTTTTATTGGATAGATAAAGCTATTATTAGAAGGAGACACAATGTCTAAATTAAACCACGCGTGGGTATTAGCTGCCTTAGATCAGGCCGATAATGAACGATCAAAAATTACGGAGAGAGAAAGAGAGCTTTATGGCGCTTCTTCAATTAGGCAAAGATGTTTTATTAATAACCTCTGTGCTGCTGGCAAGATTAATTATTTAGAAGTAGGAGTTAGTCGAGGAGCTACTATTATCTCAGCAGTGATGGGTAACGATTGTAAAGCTGTAGGTGTTGATCATTTCAAATATGATGATAGAGACCCAAATAAATGGGCTCCTGAAGGGCATATTCATTACAACGTTGAATCCCAGCTAAAAGCAAACATTGAGAAGTATGATACCCACCCTGAAACAAAAATTCCTGGAGCTATCTCGATTGAGCAAGGTAGTTTTGAAACAATGGACTTTAAGAAGATGCCAAAGTTTAATGTATGTCACTTTGATGTGTCGCCAGTTAATCAAAAAGTTTATGATGACTTTTTTGATAATGTCCTACCTGCTATGACACAAGAATGCGTAGTTGTCTTTACATCTCAGTCTAATGCACAACACGCAGAGGAACTTAATAAGTCACTTATCAGGCATCAAGATAAGTTTACCACTCAGTATTCTGAGCTACGCGTATCTGGTGGATTATCAGACGCGACTAAGTATTATAGTGGTATCCGTGTAATTGGATTTAAAAAGAAGGCTGTACCTGTCAAGGCAACAACAACCGTAGTCCCTAAAAAGAGTGTCTAATGATAAAAAAATCTGCTATCAGTTTAATTAGCTATGACGCGCATTATCTTCCTAAAAGTATAGAAAGATACTATAACTATGTCGATGAGATTGTGTTAGGGCTAGATAAAAACAGAACAACTTGGAGTAAGAATCCTTTTTCGTTTGATGAGGACGCCTTATGGAGTCAACTTAGCCAAATTGACGGAGACGGTAAAATCTCTATCGTAGAAGAAGATTTCGTTCAGAGCGATGTCGCCATTGAAAATGATAATTATGAACGTAATTATCTCAAAGATCAGTGTTCTCACGATTGGATCTTTAGCTTTGACGCTGATGAAATGTTAGTAAACCCAAAAGATTTTTTCTATGACTTTTGCCCCTTAGTAGAAGACTACAGAGATGCTCACGACATTTGCATGACCTGGGTGACCCCCTATAAAGAACTCGGAGACACTACCTTAGTTATATCAGAAGAAGATGGTTCTCCGTTTTTTGGTGAAAATCAAGGCGTTATTACGGGTAAAAATAACACGTTTACTTATGCTAGATGGACTAACCAAAGTGCAGCAGGCACTAATAGAATATTGTCACCCTTAGTTGCATTACACTTTAGTCTGTGTAGAGAAAGTGATGACTTACACAAAAAAATTCATAATATCGGACACTCTGACATTGTAGAAGAGGACCCTTTCTATAAAATTTGGAGCCAAGTTGATATGGATAACTACAATCAGTTAAAAAATTTCAAAACATCAGGTTTAGGAGAAGCCCAGTGGCCCTCGCTAGAACCGATCGAAACTCAATTTCTTTTTGAGTATGTAGAACAATATTTGAATAGGGCATACTAATGAATTTAGAACTAGTTGGTAAATTTTACGACAATCACTCCTTATCAATTATCAACAGGAACTTAGCCCTGAAACTAAAAGAGCTTGAAGTAACCTTTTGTATCACGGCTTTAGACCAATATAGTCCTGAAAGTGGATTAGACAAATCAGACGTAAAAAGCTTAAAAGAATTAGAAAAAGTTGAATTAGAAGATATTGATGTACAAGTGAGACATTCTTATCCTCCTATTTGGCAATGGCCTGTTAGCGAAAAAACAAAAGTAGTATACATCCAACCTTGGGAATTCGAAAAAGCTTTGTTTGAGTGGCAATACAAATTTGAAACTTTTGCTGATGCTTTAATTGTGCCTAGCAACTACATTGCTAATGTATTTAGATCTGGAGGGCTAAAGCCTAGTAATCTTTTCACGGTCCCTAACGGGTTTGACGAAAAAGTCTTTAATAAAGGAGAGCCAACAGATTTACACCCCTTAATCAGCCCTGATGAATTTAACTTTGTATACGTAGGTAACTCTCAGTGGCGTAAGGGATTAGATATCTTAGCTAACGCCTGGGGTAAGACTTTTAAAAAGTACGATAAAGCTACCTTAATTGTCAAAGATAATCCTAAAATCTATGGCAAAAACAATATCCTTAATGAGCTAATTAAAATGCAGTACAAGACAGGATGCTCCAGAGTAGTATATATCGACGAAGAATTATCTCAAGAACAGATGGCCTCTATCTATAAAGCGTCTAAAGTAGTAGTACACCCATATAGGGCTGAAGGATTTGGGATGCATATACAAGAAGCTACAGCGTGTGGCTGCTTACCCTTAATACCATCAAACGGACCAACAGATGACTTTATACCTCAAGATATTGGAATCAGAGTTAATGTCAACAAACAAAGCATGAATATTCAAGACTCAAGTGTATTTGCCATGAAGCCTGGAGACGCCACCACGTTAATGAGTACACATACTTTTTACAATGAGCCTCAATCAGAAGATTTGATTAACAAAATGAGATTCATTTATCACTCTCACAACAAAGATGGTCAGTTCTTTGATAAGCTAAATGAATTTGAATTAGTAAATACGTGGACAAAAGTAACTGAAGAATATTTATCTATTTTTAAGGAAGTGAATGACAGACCTGCTACGGTCAGAGGTTGACTTAACTGATTCTTATTGTATAATAGGTATAGAGGTGATTTATGACAGATGATTTAGACAAATTTTTCCAAGAACTCGAGGAAATGGCGGATAAGGCTGAAGTTGAGAGGTTAAGAAATAAACCTCTTCCACAGTCTGACCTTGATAGAAAAATCTTAGATGATTTTCACGGATTCGCTCCCACTATTGATGAGTCTTTCAAAGGTAAACTCCCTACTCTTAGTTCGAAAGCTCAGATTTTTATATCAGAAAATCTTGAAGAGGGACAATATTTTAGATTAGGTATAGAAGGCGGGGGTTGCTCAGGATTTAATTATCTTTTTGATGTTGCGGACTACCAAGAAGAGCATGACATTCTATTTAGTGAAAATCCCCCCGCTATTGTTGACGACATGAGTGTTAAATACTTATATGGATCAGAAGTAGACCTGTATACTGAAGGTATGAATAAGATGCTAAAAGTAACCAATCCTGGAGCAAAGGCCTCTTGTGGATGCGGTACCAGTTTCGCTTTTAACGAGGAGTTATTAGATTTATATGAAGACGTATGATTGGATTGTAAATGAAAGTAATTTACCTTGGCTCAAGCTAAACATTTCTTTTCCTTACGAAGAAATGTACAAAGAAGCAGTCGCGCTTAAAGACTATTTTGTAGCTCATAGAGATAAAGACGGAGATGCTGCATCAGGAGGGTATGCTCATAAAGGATGGAGAAGTTTATGTGTACACGGCATTGATCACGAAAAAACTAATCATTTCGTACAGTACGGATACAACTCTCACGAAGAAACTCCTTATAGATGGACCGACATCTGCGATAAATGTCCGATCACAACTGACTTTTTCAAAAATGACTTCCCTTTTAAGCAATACTATAGAGTTAGGTACATGCTTTTAGAGCCGGGAGGGTACATCACCCCTCATGAAGATCAAAGCCATCACTCATTGTCTCCCGTAAATATGGCACTAAACAATCCAAAAGGTTGTAAGATGAAAATGAAGAATCATTCAGGGTACGTACCATTTCACCCCGGAACAGCCTTGTTATTAGATGTAGGAAATACACACGCTGTATTTAATGACAGCGATGAAGATAGGTATCATATTATTGTTCACGGAATTAAGTCCAAAGAATTTAAAAAGGTTGTAGAAGATAGTTATGCGCAAAATGGGTCTTAATAAAAACTATGTTATTGGCATCTACGACGATCCTAGTTTTACAGGCCACATAGGAAAACATGAAAAATTCAAAGAGATAACAGAATTTTTTACAAGATTCAAATATTTTGGCCCCATAGTTCACGGTAGAAGTGTTAACGAAATTTTAGACAAGGCACTAGAACATAATGTACAATACTGCATTGTGCAGTCCGTGGGTCATATAATCCAAGATGCTGCGTTTTTTAGACATATAGAAAAGTGGATTGATAAACAAAACTTTTTTGTAACTGGTCACATCATGGACAAAAACAAAAAGAATCTAAACAACCCAGAAGGTCATGAAGGTTATTACGGTTTACATAAGCAGTGTCTTTTAGTGAATCTAGAATATTATAAAAAGTTTGATAGACCTGTGTTCGGAGATAAAACAAATAAAGAAGAATTCGTAGTAAAAGCCAAGAGACACGCTAAGGATATACATGATGATTATACACCTCTTTCTCTGGCACCTACTGAAGAACTCACGATTTGTACCCCTCTTGTTGATGGTTGGAATTTTATTAACACATCTCTTGCAAATGATTTAACAGTTTATAACTTTCATCCAAAGATTAGAGATGTAAAACAGTATTTGTACCCAAAATCAAGTGCAGAAGAATTAGCAAAACAACTTAGTTGGATTAATAATATAGTAACTTACGCACCAACATGCGTTTTTCTCTGGAATACCGAAAATTATAGAGATTTAAAGTACATCAACCCAAACCCTATTAAAAAGTTATACTCTGTAGCTGCTAGTTTTAAACCAAATATGATCTTAAACACTTATGGATTTTATCCAGATACTGAAATTGTTTTTTACGACTATAGTAAACCTTCTCTCGCTTTTAAAAAACTATTACTTGAACAGTGGGACGGTGAAAATTATCATGACTTTGTTAGTTGGGCTTTGGACAAATATCAATTTAACGAAACAGGTGGTGTTGATACCGAGACTAAAACCAAAAAACAATTATGGGAAAGAGAAATTAAGTGGTGGGGTTCTGAATCAGCTATTAAAGAACACTGGCAAGAATATAAAAAATTAAAGCACTCTTTTATTCATGTAGATATCTGTGAAACTCCTGAAAAAATTACCTCTAGTATCACTCCAGAAAAAGATAGTTTGATCTGGTGGAGTAATGCATTTCATACTGTCAATGCTCAGTATTTAAGAGGTCTATCAGGTGTTAGGCAATGTTATGAAACTTGGATTAATCAAATTAAGGAGCAAAACCCAGATATATGGATTCTTGGGAAAGATCATCTCGATAGGCCAGTAGAAGGAACAGTTATAAAAGACTATGTTATACAAAGCCAGAACTAAAATCTTATTTAGTGATTATTGGATTAATAGTTTAGTCTTCAAACCTCACTCAGACTATGATTTAGCAGGGCATGTAGACGCTATTGCTATAAAAAGTGAATCAGGTAGTGTATATGATTTTTACAGGTCAGGCCAAATAGAAGAGCCAGAAGATTTCAAGTATACGAAACTCTATAATCACTTTGGTGAGTTACAAAAGTTAATTGACTCATTTAAGATTGAAAAGACTAGAGTGCGGATACACAAGCAAAACCCTGGTAATATCATACCAGATCACGTAGATGATAATAATGTTTATGCTAAAAAACCAGAAGATATGCGGTTACGTATCATCACCGCTCTTAACGACAATGACGACGCTGTTTACAGATTTAACGATCAAATTATGTCTTTAAAAAAAGGGGAAAGTGTAGTGTTTGAGCCAGATAAAGTTAAACACGGTATGGAAAATAATTCAAAGAATACTGCGAGATATGCTCTAGTGCAAATAGTGAAAGTTTACCCTTTCAGCGGATGGTTTAAAGACTTTTTGTATAAAGACAATACGATTGATGTTAGATGAATATTGATTTTGGAACAGCATTTCATAAAAGAAATGGTAATGCAGTAAAAGTTACCGTAAATGAATTTAGAGATATACTCTATTTACACATAAGAGAGTACTCTATGGATGGAGATACTGGACAATGGTATCCCACGAAAACAGGTTTTTCTATGCCAGCTGACGAAGTTAGCTCGCTGATACCCCTACTACAAGATGCGTCAGAAGCTGTAGCTCAGCGGTATGTGTGGAACACCCAATTAGAATTAGATTTGGAGAATGAATATGAGTATTAAAGCTTGGAGTGACGATCAAGAAGCCGAGTTAGTAAAGTTGTATACGGAAGAAAATGTTAAAGATGTATATGAATTAGCAGAAATTTTCGACAAGGGATATAGAAGTGTAATTAGTAAGCTCGTACAGTTAAAAATTTATGAAAAACCCCAAGTTGAAGACGATTCTAAATCTTTAACCGTAAAAGTAATGCTAAGAGAGCTTGAAGACATTCTTGAAATAGAAGTCTTAGGGACAAATCTTAACAAAAAAGAAAACTTAAGTAAGTTATTAACTGCAATCAAGAAAAAATTGGAGAATTAACGTGGAGTTAGAGCCTTTGTCGCAATATGAAGAAAAAAAGTGGGATGAACACAAAAGAATGTTAGATTCTCAAACTAATAGAGTAAAGATTTTTGAATCTCCTGACGGAGGAAAAACTGTTTTTGAACGGTATTTCGGAGAGACTGAAAGAAGACAGATCAAGCCAGAACCAGAGCAGATAAATGAGGATGGTACAGTGCCTCCTGGTTACCCAGCTAAAACAGATGAAGGAGAGAAATCTGCTTTTGTACAATATGGTAAGGATGAGCACGAGGTATATCTCACTGAAGACGCTTTTGGACAAATAATTGCTACTCAAAACGACGAACCAATGGAAGTCGTCACGGCTAATCTTGTTGACTTTGAAGACGCTGATGCATTTATCAACGACGATCTCAGTGAAGAGGAACTTATTGCAGAAGAAGAAAAGTATATGCTTGAAAAAGGTATGGTAGATCACCCCCCTCATTATAATAAAGGTATAGAGACTAGTGATTATATCCGTTCTTGGGAAATGAACTGGGATCAAGCAAATATCATTAAGTATGTTACACGTTATAATCTAAAGCACGTAGATAAAGCTCTTCAATGTCAAGACTTACGTAAAGCTCGTCATTATTTAGATCGGCTTATCGAATCCTACGAAGATAAGTAATATTAAACTTTCATAATAGTTAAATTTTTCTTATTATCTATTTATGAATTATCAAGAACTTAAAAAACTCATTCAGCAACACAATATTGCCTACTATGATAAGGCTGCTCCCACTATCACAGATAGTGAGTGGGATCAGCTTTACGATAAATTAGAAGCGATGGAGAAAGCCCAAGGTTGGCGGGATCACGATTCCCCAACTAAACTTGTTGGTGGTGCGGCTGGAAAAGTTACCCATCCTTACAAACTGTATTCTTTACGTAAAGTTTACGATAAAGAGGAGATTGATGACTGGATGGATATCGAGCTTCCTAAAATTGATGGGACTAATCTTACTCTCATCTATAAAAGAGGTAAGCTTGAACTAGCCTTGACCCGTGGCAACGGTGAGCAAGGTGAGGACGTCACACATCTTGTAGAGTTTTTGAAAAATGCTCCTGCAAGAATCGATACAGAATTCGATGAAGTCGTTATCAACGGTGAGTGTGTGACAGACAATGAAGTTGAAAACTTTAGAAACTACGTGAGTGGTGCTCTTGGGTTGAAATCTGCTCTAGAATTTAGAGACAGGAACATCAACTTTATTGCCCATGACTGGCTTGGTGTTAATATGAACTACTTAGCTCGTATGAACATTGTAGCAAAGATGGGGTTCTTCACTGTACGACATGATCGTGCATGGGATTATCCGAGAGACGGTGTTGTATATCGTTGTGATTCTTACAGTAAGTCACAACAGATTGGTTACACATCAAAATATCCAAAGTTTGCAGTAGCTCTTAAAGAGAGACTAGCAGAGGTAGCTGTAACTACTTTGCAAGATGTACTTTGGGTAGTAGGTCGCACTGGAACAGTAAACCCGACAGGGGTTATTGATCCTGTCATTCTAGACGATGCGACTATCTCTCGGGTTACTCTCCACAATATTGGAATTATCGAAGAAAATAATCTTGGTTTAGGCGACTTGATTCAAATCGAACGTGCTGGAGGAGTAATACCAAAGTTCGTTGGCGTTGTTCAGCACTCTGATCATGGACTAAAGATTAACGCAAGTCACGCAGAACAGACCATTGGTAGTAAAACAAAGAGAGATGGTCCTAGGTTGTTGGTCGCGGATAAGAGTAATATCAATACATCAAAAGTTTTAGAACACTTTATCAAAACTATTGATATCAAAGGGTTAGGTCCAGCATCTGTTCAAAAGATGGGACTTACACATCCAGTAGACATCTTCGAAGATCAAAACTGGGATAGACTTGGTGCTAACGGTGCCAAGGTCGAGGCCGAGATCGAACGGACTAAAACTAAACCTTATGACTTAGTTCTAGCATCCCTCGGCATTCCTGGAGTTGGAAAACGTGCTGCAAAACTTATCATTGCTCACATTCCAGCTTTTAGGAACCTTAGAGATATAGAGACAACCGATATTAAAGGAGTTGGTCCGTCTACTGTAGATTCAGTATTATCTTGGCTCGACGAAAATGAAGATTGGGTTTATACCTTGCCTCTTCAACTTGAGCAGACTGCCACGGTTGAAGCTGTTTTGGAAACTCAACGTAAAATATGTATTACAGGAAAGCTAGATATGACTCGCAATCAATTAGCTGAGATACTTGAGGGTAAGGGTTTTAAAGTTACGGGAACAGTAACTAAAGACTGTCATGCTCTGATCACAGCAGGTGATACTAGCTCATCAAAGTACAAGCGTGCAACAACTCTTGGTGTAACCATCATTGACTATTGGTCAAGCAAAAAAGATGTGTTATCTGGTGATTTTTAATCTTTTTAAAAACAACCATGAAACCAAAAACAGTCACTTTGTCTTTGCTCATTATAAAGTTTTCTTGTAATATCATTATACAAAGTCAAGGGAAAGACAATCTCTTGAAGAAATTCAAAAACTAACTTTCGATCAGAGGGGATCAAACTATGTCAAAATTTGAATATACTGAAGATATGGTTGCACGTATGCACGAAGTTGCAGGTTCGGGTGTAACCGAAGAACTTATCGAATCACTCATGGGTGAGTTCGATTTCCCGCGTCGTTCAGTGACCGCAAAACTGCGTAAGCTGGGTTACGACGTACCTAAAAAGCCGGGTGCTGCTCCTGTCTTTTCCGCAGAAGAGACTGACGCACTGGCCGCTTTCCTTGAGTCTAACTCAGGAAACATGACAGCAGAAGAAATTTCCAGTTCCTTTATGGACGGCAAGTTCACTGCTCGTCAAATCAATGGTAAGGCTCTGTCACTCGAGATGACAGCTCACGTAAAGCCTGCCGAAAAGAAAGTCACTCCGCGTACTTACACGGAAGCTGAAGAAGCCACCATTTCGGATATGGTTGGTGAAGGAAAGTTCCTCGAAGAGATTGCTGACGCAATGGGACGTTCGGCTAATTCGATCCGTGGTAAGCTCCTTTCGATGGGTCTTAAGGCTCCGCAGCGTGACAAGAAGGATACTAAAGCTGATCCTTATGCAGGTATTGAAGACATGCTTGACCAGACTGTTGAAGAGATTGCTGAGGCATTCGATAAGACTGTTCGTGGTGTCAAGACTGTTCTTACCCGCCGTGGTCTGTCTTGCGCAGACTACACTCCGAAAGCCGCTGGTGAGTAATCACTAAGTTAATTTTGGAAACAAGGAGGGATGGTGGCAACACCATCCCTTTTATCTTATGACAAAATCACTTTTATTAGAAAATTTACCAGATGAAAACTTAGATCAAATTTTATCCTTGCCCCCAAAGGGCAAAGCACACTATTTTTCTAGACTTATAAAAAACTTCTACCCAGACCACGAAGAAAACTCTGAAGAATACGATAGATTGATAGAAGCATACGTAAGCTCCTTTTATTTAGAAAAACTGTATCGATCTAACAGATTTTTTAATGAATCTTTTACCCCAATATACACAAATACAGGTCTAATAAGAAATATATGGGCAGATATATTTTTTACAGACGATGACCTCATCACTCATTAAGATTGTAATTGCTAAAATCCTTGACATAGTGTACAATAAAGAAAATCAAGGAGTGTTTAATGGCAAAAACAAACGAAATTACGGAAGCAAAAATTCGTCAAGCAATCTGGATGATCAAAGCCAAAAAGACTAAAAAGTCTGTATGTGAACATCTAGGCATTGCATATAACACTAAGCGACTTGACGCTATCATTCAAGAATTTCACGACAAACAAGCAAGAGAAGCCGAGCTTAAAAAGAAAGCTAGGACAAAGAAGTTTACCCCTGGCGAAAAGCAAGTAATTGCTGATGCTTATCTTAGTGGGGAAACTCAGTCAGCTATTGCTCGTCAATACTACATCTCACCTCAGAGAGTAAAGAACATTCTCATGGAAATGAATGTTCCTATTCGTGCGAGAGGTAAAGGTAAAGCTGCAAAAGTTGATCACGTTGTACAAGACTTAGAGGTAAGATTCAATGCAGGAGATAAGGTATTTCTTGCAGGAGAGAATGCTTTTGCAGAAGTTAGGGAAGTGTATGACGAAGACTGGCTTGAAAAACACGAAAATGGTTATCAAAAGTATGTAGAAACATACGCATTCAAGCCAGATCGTAGAGGTATGCATGGGCATTATCACGAGCCTACTGAAGGTATTCACTACGAAATCTATTGGATGCTAGAAGGAGAAGCATTGCCCACACGTAAGCTAAGACCCTTCTTGCATCAACGTGAAAAAATTAGTAAGGTTATTGAAGAGACAGGACGCGAGTCCTATCTTATATATAAAAGAGATGACCAAGGGGGCTATCGAGTAGTCACCCGTGATAAACTATTTCCTGTTAAGGCTAGTTAATGGCAATTGATCTACAAAAACTCACTCTGCGTAGACTATTGGATACGCAGAGTAACGATCTATATTCTAAACTTCTGAATCAATACTTTACTGGAATCAACTCCGTATTGTTTGATAAGATCAAATCTTTCTATAAAGCGAACACTCGTCTGCCATCAACAGACGAGATTCTTGCGCTACGTAAAGATGCAGGTCTGCAAGAGTATCTTGAAAATCAGATTTGTGATGAGGATAATCATAACGATGCTATACAAGATGAATTTCTTGTTGCGCAGTTACAAGATTTTTATATCCGAGATGAAACAATTCATTTCATGGATAAGTTCATTGATCAGTTAGAAGATTTAGAAAAAGTAGAAATTGTAGACAAGTTTCAAAATCATCTATTACATCTTAATCAAGCGATACCTCACGATGATGAATTATATGATATCGCTGAGTTAGATTTTTTTCCATCAGAAGAAGACTTCAAGATTTATCCTTCGGGGCTATCTAATGAGTTTGATGCAATCAATGGTGGTTTTGCAACTCAAGAACTTGTAATGTTGGGGGGCAGGAGAGGGTCTGGAAAGTCAATCATTTCCCTAAACCTAGCCATCAATAGATTCTTACAAGGTAATACTGTAGCATTTTTTACTATCGAGATGAGATACAAAGAAGTTTATGATAGAGTACTTTCTATTATATCTGGAGTACCCTTTCTTGATATTTTTAGAAACCAATTAACTGATGCTCAAAAGATTACAATGGCTAAAGCAAAGTTTGATAATTTTTACAAACCATCTGATAAAATAGACACTATGCTAAATGAGCTTGAGTATACTAAAGACTTTAAAAATTTTGAAAAGCGAGTAAAGATAGAGCGACCAGAACTCAAGGATCATAGATTATTTATGATTGATGATGAATCTCTTACACTTAATAGAATTGATCACTATTGTAATATGTTCTCGTCTAAATATCCCGCTTTTAATATGGCAGTAGTTGATTATATTAACATCGTTAAACATGATGATCAAAAAGATTGGAAGACACAGATTACTATCGCAGACAATCTTAAATCATTGTCTCGTAAGTATGATTTAACTATGATCTCCCCTTATCAGATTGATGCTACTGGTGAAGCGAGGTTTGCTAAAGGTATTCTCGATTCAGCAGATAGAAGTTTCAATTTCTTCCCTCCTGCTGAGACCGATGAAAGAGAACTTGAAAGTAAAATCTCAATCCATACTACAAAGATGCGTAATGGAAAACACATGAGCTTTGACGTGATGATGGACTGGAGCTGTGTAAAAATCAACCCTGCTACATCAGAGGTAATTAATGAAAAGCCTCACAATGCTGTAAAATTTGGCTCGGACAGGGAAGAGAAATCTAAAGACCTATGATTGTATTAGCAGGTGATAGCTTTACAGGCTGGGATCAGAAGATAGAAAAAACGTGGCATGTAAGAATTAAAAATGAATACCCTAATGTTGTTAATGTAGGCGAAGGTGGAATATCAAATGTTGATATCCTAAGAAGAATAAAAACTTATGACACTGCTAAATGTTATTTCGTTATAAATTTGTCACACTTATGTAGGTTCCCAGGAAAAGTTTTAGCGTCAATTAATAGTGATTGTAATTATGTCAAAAATGAGAAATTAGCTGAAACTTATGAAGTTGAAAATCTGAATATGAAGGCAACTAATAAAATAATAGAGCTAGTCAAGGATAGATCATTTATTTGGACTCCTTTTTTTGGGTATGAGAAATGGAGTGAGATCAATGATTTTAGCAATACTCTAGCACAACACAATGAGATGTTTTCGCCAAAGAATTTTGAACCTATAGGTAACCACCTAGATCAACTAGGTCATGACTTTATATATATGAAAGTAAAAGAGTATTTAGATGGAGTTAATTGAACTTTTAAATCATAGAGGAATAGAATATAGAAAAACTAATAATCCCTCAGAGATTTTGATCTCCTGCACAAGTGGTGAACACACCGATAAATCACCTAGTCTTTCTTACAACCTAGAGAAAAATATATTTAATTGTTGGAGTTGTGGATTTAGTGGGGGAATCACTAAGTTTATGAAATCAATTGGAGAAACTGTTGTCCTTGATGTAGACAGTAAGCAACCGTATAAAATTAAAAAATTAAAAGATAAGATCAGAAAAGTTGTTGAATTTGATGAAATCCAGCTCCCACAACAGAGACAAATGTATACTGGAGAGTTTAAAGGAGTTTCAGGAGCCACGTTAAAAGAATTTCAAACTTTTACTAGTTCTGATATGGGATTAAAAGAATATGTTTGTATCCCTGTTTACCAGTTTGGTAAACTTAAATTTATTGAAGGGAGATATGCAGGCATGGTGTCAGGTAAACCCAAATACTACAGACGCCCACAGGGGGCTTCTGTTAGCGACGTCGTATTTCCTTTAGATAAAGTAAAAAATACAAACTATGTGATACTTGTTGAAGGCATATTTGATATGTTAAACATGTGGCAGCTTGGATATCATAATACACTCTGTATCTTTGGAGCATCTAACTTTAGTAGAAAGAAGTTAGAGATTCTAGATAGGATAGGAGTTACTAGAGTAGATATTCTTATGGACCCTGACGCTCCTGGGCAAATGGCTGCGTCTAAAATCGCAGATGCACTTGATACAAAAAATATTATGTCTAGAAACATCAAATTACCAGTGGGAACAGATCCAGGAGATCTAAACGCTAGACAGGCAGAAAGGTATTTAAGATGAGTGGTCAAGCTAGAAATGATTGGATGAAAAAGCAATCGGCACCAGAAAATAAAGAGGTAATCGTAGTAAAAACTGACACTGTAAGCTGTTCAGATGATCATCCTTTAGTGTATTATAAACTTAAGAATGGAAGAGCAGAGTGTAATTACTGCGGAAAGGTATATGTAAATGAGTGATGTGTGTTTTGTATTCGCAAGCGCGACAGAGGCCAACCCAAACAAAATTATTGATAAATATCTCAAAGATGTTAATTATGAGGTAAAATATCTGCATTCAGGCAAGAAAGAAAAGATTCTGAAAAAAGATATTGATCTTGATATGGACAGTATTGACGGTTATAAAGTTTTAGCGTTAGTAGGTGCAGAGCCGCTGAAATATATTGCAGGTATGACAGGTATTCAAAAATACAACGGTATGTTTATTGAAAAAAAGTATCTTCCTATTATGAATCCTAATATCGCTGTATTCAAACCTCAACTTGAAGACGATATTATACGGGCGTTTAACCAAATTCCTAAGCTGTTATCAGGGGAGGATATTGGAAAACAAGCAGAAAAAGACTATTGTTTCGTAGAAACTGAGACACAATTCCAGCTGTATAAAGGTCAGTTCGAAGATGCACAAAAGATCGTAGTCGATATCGAGACCACATCTGTTTCTCCGCATACAGGAACGATTCTTGGTATCGCAATGTCTACTCGACCTCACCAGGGTATTTATGTATCTGTAGAGATTGTAGAAAAACACAAGCAGTGGTTTCATAATCTATTCGTTGAAAAACTTTGTATTTTTCATAACTCTAAGTTCGATACAAACTATATGGAAACTGAGATGGGGTTTGAATTCCCTAATTATGAAGACACCATGCTTCTTCATTATTGCCTCGAAGAAGCCGTTGGTACTCATGGTCTAAAACCTCTCGCGCTGAGATTCACTGATCTTGGGGACTATGAACGTGAACTCGATGAGTATAAAAAATCATGGGCGCGTAAAAACAAAGTTAAACTAGCAGATTTTAATTATGGAATGCTGCCCAGTGATATCCTGGCTCCATATGCGTGTAAAGATGCTGATGCAACATTTCAGCTGTACGGTAAATTTAAACCATTAGTCGAGAAAAGTGAAGAGTTTACTAGTCTGTATGATAATATTCTTCTTCCTGCGACACACGCAATGAAGACACTTGAAAAGAACGGTGGACCTATTAATATCGAGCAAGTTAATTGGCTTGCAGAGCAGTACCAGATTGACATGGAAGAGTGTTTAGAAGAGATCAACACTCATGAAGCTGTTCAGCGTTTTGAGAGGGTGTATGAGAAAACATTCAATCCTAACTCTACTGCGCAACTGCGTGATTTGTTCTTCAGCATTCTCAATCTAAAACCAACTAAAAAAACTGATACGGGTGCATGGTCTGTTGACAAAGAGGTTCTTACCAACCTCAATCATCCACTGTCAGAAGCTATCCTTGAACTTCGTGAAAAGACAAAGATGGCTGGAACCTATATTTCAAATATTAAAAACGGAGTAGACAAAGATGGAAGGTTACGGAGTGGCTTTAATATTCATGGGACCACCTCTGGTCGGTTGTCTTCTAGCGGTAATCTCAACTATCAGAACATCCCGCGAGATAACAAAGACATCAAAAAATTATTCAAGGCTCGTCCAGGATACAAGATTATTCAGTGTGACCTTGGCACAGCGGAAGTTTACTATGCTGCTATGCTCTCTGGAGACAAGTTTCTACAGAAAGCTTTTATCGATAAGCTTGACTTTCACTCTTATGTTGCAAAACAAATGTTCAACCTCTCTGAAGAGGTCAATCAAGTCAAGAAACTTCACCCAAATGAACGACAATATGCAAAAGCTATCACATTTGGAATCATGTATCAAGCGGGACCAGCTAAAATCGCGGAAACTGTAAACAAAGACGCTAAAGCGGGAGAAGAAATCACCTCTGCACAATCTAAACAGTTTATCCAAAAGTATTTTAATGAAGCCAGATCGTTAAAAAAGTTTATCGATGGATCAAACCAACAGATCGAAAACCATGCCTACATCTACTCGTTTTTCGGTAGAAAACGCAGATTGCCAGAAGCTAAGTCTCCAAATCGTGGGGTAGCGCAACATGCAATTCGCTCAGGTGTTAACTTCTTAGTTCAGTCTGTTGCATCTGATATTAACGTGTTGGGGGTTATCGATCTTGTCAAGTGGATTGAAGAGAATGATTATGGAGATGTAATTAAGCCTTTTACCGTCGTTCACGACTCTATTGTCTCTGAAGTGAGAGAAGACTTAGTTGACACATATATCGAGAATGCAAAACGTTGTATTCAGACTGACCGTGGACTATCCATTCCTGATTGCCCAATCAAAGTTGATTTCGAAATCGGTCCTAGTTGGGGCGAACTAGATGAGATTTAAAAATCAATTTAGACTACCAAGCACCAAAAAATGGGATCTGCTTAGAGGAGAAAACCTTTCTAAGTTCGGTTCTAGGTATCCTGATTATAACGAACTTCACGAGTATATAGCTGACGGCCTAGTAAAAAATTGGGTTTGCCTAACTAATGGAGCTGAGGAGGCTGTTAGAATTTGCCTATCAGAGCCTAGTTTTATAAGGCGTGTGTATTTTACCCCTACTTGGGGGCTAGTATCAGTATTCAATAATATTTACGGCAAGGAAATAGTTGAGATACCTATACAAACAAATAGGGAAGCTTTCTATTACAACTTACGAAAATTAGAATCAAACCTAACAGGTAATAAAGAGTTAGTTTACATAGCGACTCCGAACGCTAATACAGGCTCAATTTGTGAGGTGGGATATATAGTTGATCTTTTAAGTAGGTATCCTGATACTACTTTTATTATTGATGAAACGTACTTTGAGTTTAATGATCATCAGTCAGTGCTAGACTTTGTTTGGAAATTTAATAATTTAGTTGTTATTAGAAGTTACAGTAAAGCTAGAGGTCTAGCGGCTAACAGATTTGGGTACTATGTGACTCAAGATAAAAGATTTATTAATATAAGACCTGCATCACCTTGTAGTGTAGACACTATCCCTCTTGTTTACAAAGCTGATAAAAATTACAGACAGGCAGTTGAACTTATCCAGCTAGGTAAAAATTATCTGGAAGACTGGCTTAAGAAAGAGAAGTGCAAAGTCTTTGACGTAAAAACAAACTTTATAGTTTTTGA